>Ga0335075_10009227_pt1 | contig 15063 bp, 12 predicted proteins | sample Lox_Sample_24_FD_206723 | JGI IMG/M metagenome (GOLD analysis project Ga0335075, IMG submission 206723) | Soil microbial communities from Loxahatchee National Wildlife Refuge, Florida, United States - Lox_Sample_2.4 | ecosystem: Environmental > Terrestrial > Soil > Wetlands | place: USA... | reverse complement strand
TTCAATGGTATCTCGAGCACTAAATCTGACAATTGTCCGTGGAACAAACTAGGCCCTTGTTTCGGGGGGTCAGGTACCGAGCTTTTTCATTTTGCAAAACGGCACGACCTTGTATTAAATTAAAAATTGCTCGCCCAACGAACGGAATTGTTGGTTTATTCCGGGTCCAATGTTCTCGTATGTTGTATGAATCAATTGCATGAAGATTCATGCCTTTCCCGGTTGACTTGCATCTTGGCGTTTCCCTGGGGTGAGTGCCCAATTAAAAAGGGGTCAGTTCATGTAACTTTTGTAACTTTACAGTTCTACATATTTACCGAAGTAAAACTTAATGTCAAAATGGTGGCGCTTAGCCACACGGAAGACGAAAGTGATTTTTTCGAACCAGTATATACCATCGAGAGAGACTTGCTTCTTCGCAAAGTCTTGGAGTTGCTGCTAATCAGATCAAATCCCCCCACCCACGTTTCCTGTAACTTTATTGTCCTAGACCATCCACTGGGGATTCGCTGGAGTATGCATTGCCTGGAGCCAGCAAACTCTCCAATCTCACACAGATTGATTCCCCTTTCGGCCGACTCGCGCCATTCTCCCACACTTTTCCTCCCCTCTTCCCCACCGGAATAACAATTTGTACTCAATTGACTTCTTCTGCTGGGACACAACACACACCACTGGTCTCCCCGAAATCTCCCTTAAATAAATTGTTAATAAAACGCAAACATAAAAATTTAATTTTTGAGCCTTCAGGCCGACGGGGGGATTCCAGACAATTAGGAGGTCAACTCGGGGGTTAATAAGGAAAAGCGCCATCGATTAGGACTTTGCCACTCGGAATCCTAGTAATCTCACTAGCGAAGACGCATTTGACTGGTCGATGGAAAAGCGGTAAATTGTGGCGAAATTAAATTTGGACTAGACGAGCACGTGTAAGCCTCCTCATACGATTCGTGAAATCTGAGGATTGGGTCGGGAAGTTCTGTCGATCCTCGAAGCCAATCCATTTTTGGGTTGGTTCTGGCGTCAATGTGGGTTGAGATCTGCCTGTGCTACGGAAATTAAGCATTGGTACATTACTTTCTAGCTTCGTACATCGAAATAGCAGCGTTGTTTCAAGCTTAAGAAGAGGATAGATGGCATGTAGTTGATTAGATCGGGGAGAGAAGCTTATTCGGATTGACCAGATCTGTCAGATTCGAATCGGGGTCAAAAGGACAGGCAAATGTTATTGGATGATGGATGATGTACAGTCATTCGTACTTCTACCTACCCCCCGTACAAACTAGATTTTGACAACGATCGCGCGCAGTTTAAAAGTGAAATCTTGGACTCCAACCCCAGCCCCCGCCTAATAAGGACCAAAAAACAATAACGACTCAACGACGACATCAAAGGACAGTATAAGAATATCCCAATTTGCCAAACCCAGAGTTCCAACAACGCTAGAAAAACCAATGGAAAATACGTTAAAACGAATTGTCGAAGAATGTTTTCATTAGATAAAACGACAAGCAAAACAAAACCACAAATTTTCGAAAGCCCAGATTTTGAGATATCCAAATGGCGAAGCAGGTGAACGCGTGGGATATAAAGTAGTACAACAACCCTAACCGAACTCGCCACAGCCACAGGGGATTATTGCTCGACTTGACCTTGAGGCAGAGAGGGTGCTCCTGAAGTATCCGTTTGAGCATTTTGATTGGCATAAGGACATTCTCGAGACTGTAAAGAAGAGTTAGAAACGTGAGATAGAGGGGATATGGTACTATATGTCCTTCAAATTTTCCACAGGCATAACATTTAACACTCTTTGCATGGCAGTCTCTGGCAAAGTGATTTGGTCCACCGCATTTATAGCATGTTTGTATTCTGCCGTCGTCGTCACCGAAACCTCGACCAAATCCTCCTCTGCCCCCGCCACGACCACCGGGTCCTCCTCTGCCGCCAGCAACATACATTCTATGCTAGACACATCAGCGAGATCGTTTATGATTCAAGATCTACTTGTCGTGCTATACGTAAAGAGGGACAGTCTGACTGTACATGTCCGATTCCCTGGCAGTGGTAACATTGTTTGGCTTCTAGAGCAGGATTAGACACGAACGTCTGAAACAAAGGGGGAGACTATACCAGCTGTTCGTGGTTGCGGACAGGCGTTCGATTCATGGCCTGGTTGTTTGCAGTTATAACAAAGCCTAGAAAACTTATGAGAAAAGTGGTCCCACAACGAGAAAAGAGGCGAGTTACCGTTCGTCCGAGGTACAGGTTTCGGCAAAGTGGCCCAAGTTACCACATCTAGAAAAAAGGTAAGTTTGATTGCGAATAACAGGGATGAGATTACTTGTAACAAGCTCGTCTTCCAAGCGACATGATGTGAATTTCTCTAATTCGATCCAAAAAGGTTTGAGTTGCCTGCATATCAGCCAGATGGTCGGATGATCTGAGTACGAGCTAAAATTTTCCTTTTCCTTCCTCGGCGATCCCTCTCCAGTTCCAACCTCTCGTGATTCCAAATTCTTTTGTCTTCGTCGAATTTTAAACGATAGAAACAGCGATTAAGTCCCTTTTAAGCTGAACACACCGAGTCGAAGTTATAGTTTTGGGGATGATCTTCCCGTAAACGTGCCTTTTTTGTCGTTTAAGTGGGAAATCTCTCCGTCCTCCGATGCAGCAGCCGCTCCTTGGTGCCTTTGAAATAACCTCAAATTGGCTGTGTCGATCCCCTTTTTCAGGCCAAATATGATTTAGAATTTCCCCTGGGGCCTTTCCTGTCCGAGTCACAAGCCTGTAGTCTGTGCTCCGACCCTCGGCTCCAAAATAAATCCCTGTTGTTGGGACTAACTCTGATCTCCCGATAGACGTCTGCTTCAGCAGCTGGTCCGATGTTCCACTTCTTGTTGGCACTAAATAAATTTTTTAAGTCCTGCAATGGAACAACACGCGGAGGTCCCTCCGAAATATATTACTTTTTTAAATTTTTTTTATTTAAATTCCCTTTTCTGGTGGTGCTTCTTGCGTCTGCTCACAAATCACAAAATCCAGTTTTGCGCACTCTAGCTCTCGACCGTATTTCCACCAGATGCAGCAGGCCGAGCCAGACCTTCACGTAAAAATTAACTGGACCCCAGTGTGCGGCCCAATCACTGCGGCCTCATCTGGCCCATTTCCAAAGGGGTTCCACCGTTCCACCAACTCTCTTTCTCCAAACTGACCCGTGAGAAATTTACCAAACGGTATCAAAAGAAGCAGCATGTCCTAATGCCAGATAATATATAAGGTAAAATTCTTCTAGAAGACGAGAAAGGGAAAAAAAATACTAAAAAGCTAATAAGCGAGAAGAAACGAAGTCTCATCGTTTCATTTCATTTATTTAGGTTATTTTGCATTTGCAATTCGATCAAATCCGTCCATGTCCGTAGAAGGAAGTAACACACGGCCTTTCCCCTTTTTTCGATGCGATTCGCTCCAATCGTCCTGCTCTATTTTTCCTTCTTATCACACCTTCGCTTCTGCCGTTCAATCAAAACGGATAGTTCCGCAACAAACTTTTTATGGGGGGGCGGAACCGAGTGAGGAGGCCATGGCGTTTTTATTCCCTGCCTACAGATTACAGTCCTCGTAAACTGGAATTAGCAAATGGGCCTGGAGGTGGTTGTTGTGCATAGTGGGGGCGTATCCAGCAGATTGTGCTGTGGTAAATTATTCCGTCTGAGCGGCGCATACGAATAAACTTAATGCGGAAATGGATGCCCAACCGGAGCCATCACCATGGGCAAAGCCCAGAAGGATCTGCAATTCCAATTTCGCTTCTCATTAAGTACCCTTTTCGGGCGTGGGGGAAGGCGCAACGTGTTCAGGAGAAGGTTATTTTCTTTGTTGGTTTCGTTCATTGATGGCTCTTTTCGGATTGCGCGCTTAATGAGGACCACCGTACCATCGGTAGCTTTCGGGAACGTCCCTCCGATATACGCACGCCACCAATTAGATATATGCATGGGAAAAGAGTTTAATTGTCGATCAGGGTGCAGGTTCAAATAGTCTAATAGTCTCTGCTCATCATCTATGCATGTACCTGCCAACCCCCGCCTCTCGTATCGGAACAAGAGACGTTGTGCTCAAATGAGATCCGGAGTGGCTAGATTAAGCGGGTTAATTGGTCCACCGGTCATAGTCGGCGGTTCCTGAAAGATCCGCAGAAATTGCCTGTTGGTCGACCCGACGGCCCCTGTGGGGCTAGATCGTAAAATTTCGAAAATTTCACTGGTTCGCACCCCCTCAATCGATACCTAATGCAGTATTGATCGAGTGCAATCGACATCTGCTACGTGTGGAAGGACCCAGTCGCAAATATTTCATGCCTCTGAGCCGCTTTGCTCTTTCTTCTCCAGCATGTTTTAGATTACCAATTAGATTGCATGTGTGATTTGTGGGGCCCTTTTCGTAAATAAATGGCATGGGGCAGAAAGGACGCCGCAACGGCCGAAACGCGAACGCCATGTGTGATGGCTTTCTCCTATCACCTATTTCTATCGCTGTGGCTGCACTTCTATAATTCAATCGCTACATCATGGTTGGTGTGGCAGCGCCAAACACGCGAAAACTCCCTCCCCTGGCTTTTCTCTTCCTCCCGGAAAGCGAAACTTCTTTCTTACTTTGTGCTGTTTTAATTAAGTTCGACGCCAAATTGCGATGTTTCTATTTCTTGGCGTTTTAACAGGGCCCCACGTGGAAATTTAGTCTTACCTCCGTTCCCCGGCTCGGAGGCGAGGGGTTTCTTCCGAGCCAATTCTAGCTAGGGAGCTCATCTGATAACGAAATGAATTACCTCGTTTATCTATAGAACAGGGCCTAGATCCTCGAGCTTTTCTACCTGTTTTATGTTATCCATTGGATTGCCCCTTGATCGGACATATCAGATTAAGCATCTTTAGCCTCGTGTCAAAACCACATGGCATTCCGGTCGATGAACATTGGAATCCGCTAATCGACCTTAATAGGGCAGGAAGACATATCCTGTATTCCGGGCTTAGCAATCGTTGAAAGGGATTGCACTTCCCGTTGTTACGCTACTCCGTATGGAGATAAAGTGACGGCTGGCATGGTATGAGTTCACAGCTTTTACATTTCTAATGAGAGGCTCTTGTAAGTTCGGATGAGGCTTTCTACGACCACTAGTTCGGGACTCGAAAGAGAGTCAGACCTGCAATAACACAGAAACGATGGATAGACAGCTCCTCATTACAATTTCCTAGCGGAGGCGTCAACAAGGCGGATCCATTTGGCACTTTTTCGGAGACATTCAGGCCATTAGCGAGGGGTTATCACAGTAGCCTCACTAGTTAGCTACTACAGCAACAGACAGTTCTACAAAAGCTTATTCGGGGGCAGGGTCATTCTATTTAGAAAAGCTGCAATAAGATCCTGTTCTTTTCTATCTTTGCCCTTGGTCAATGGTGCTTGAGTCAGTCTACCCCTGTAAAAGTGGCCTCAGGCTGCTTCATCCTGCGAAGCCGAATCCATTGACTCCAAGGCTTATACGCTCAGTCCGATAGGAGACGCGGGCAATGCAGCCTATTTTTCAACGAGTCAGGTCGTCAGCTTTCGTGTCCAGACTCCACGTACAGTTTTCTCCGGCTGCATACAAATCGGAGGAAGGAGGTGCCAGTATTAAACGACGGCACGGTCTAGGAGGAACAGTTTCGAAATACACATCGCGTAATGTCTGTATCCCTAATTAAGAATGTAGCGGTCTGACCTGTAGGCATTTACATATCCACCCTCGCTTAAGGAAGCATGAATCCATGGACTGCAAAGACTACCTCGGATAGGGCAACAAGAGACCTTTCAAGTTGTCTTGGGTCTCCACGAGAAAAACGTTGAACAACCTGGAGCAGTCCGGACCTGGCGCGTCTCAATGATTGCGTCTCTGTTCAAAGTAGTTACTGAACTGGCAAGCGGGACTTTCATTTCGAGCTTGAAGCTATGTCCGGCAACCCCGCGATGGTGGCGTTGCTCCGACAACGAACACATTCATTCCAGCGCTGCACCTGGACATCCGACTCTTCATCATATCGATAGCAAAAAGAACTCATATTCTTGTGTCTCCAAAGATTTGGATGGAAAACCCACGAACCCTTTTCCACGGCAGTATTTCGCCACTCAGACTCAACCAGACTTCGAACCAACGAGCAAGTCGCAACATTGAGTCCAACGCTCGTCAGATGAAAGCACAAACATCTACCAAGACTTTGGCAACATTTTTGGTCTAGACCCCAGGATATTGCCAACTTACGGTATGGCTCAGGACTCCGTAACAAGAGATCCATAATCACGCCTTATATATCGTGCGCAACAAACATATCGATTGCCTTGGAGCAGAAAGAGATACGAACTGACGCGAACAAAGCAAAAAGAGAACTCTTGCAAATTGTGGGCGTTTTTGGAACTGACAGCCGTCATCTGGAAGTTACACACGGACGGCATTGTATTACATCGCCTCCTGGGACAAGAACGTAACAACGCCTTGCGGTCTGCTCACTCAATCAGTTTGGAACTGTTCCGCCTAAGCTCTGTCCGATGTAGCGACAGTTGCTACCTGTATTGGGTCCAACCACTATTTTTGTTACTCGCTCAGCCCGCATCCTTCCACCATCTGGCAAGGGAACCCATCAGTTCTATTCACTCAAAGAAACTCACCTGCCATTTCAATTCACCATCCGCAAGCGAGATAAATAGCGAGTCCCACCATGAAGCAGCCATCAATGTTTGTCCCTCGGTTATCTGGCTAATAATAGTTGAAAAATGAGTCTATTGCCTGTCGGACTATACCAATAGAATGCACACCTGATTTCCTTCTAAATCTCTAGACCGCTTAGTATTATCTTGAAAGAAACAAAGTCTCAATATAAAGAATGCTTGTATGGTACAGTTGTCACATTCTGATGAGACGAAACCCAGCAACATTCGGCAGCTAGAATTCTTCTTTCATTAGAGCAAAAGCGATGGCGATATTCAATTATTTCGGAACGGAGACCATCTTGAACAGGTATAGCGTCAGATGTCATCTCACGTCCAACCTGAGCAATTCTATGTCCTCGATCTTGTCATCTGTCGGAATACCGCTCCGTTATTCGGTAACAACTTGTCTTTCAATGTTACCTGTCTAAGATTTCGGAAAACAAAATGATTCCCGCCAAATCTCTTGACACACGGCAATCTCCCTGTGGGGCCCGAAATCCTGGTTCATGCTTCTCGACCAATAAATGGCAGTGCGCTTGCGCAGTTGTCTAAAAGCCCATAACTTGGCGTTTCTTACACTGGCTGGGTTGTAATCACCTTTCTCTGGTACTGGCAAGCTTATACTGAGGCCCGTATATCTTGATTCAGAAACTAAAATCATGCATTGGACAATGGAAGATTAGTAGAAGGCTTTACGGAATTCGATATTCCTTGGCTTTACAACCTAAGGTTTACTATTTTGTCACCTTGAGAAAAGTGGTACCCCCATCGCTATGCACCTTACAAAGAGGCCGATATTCCGAGCAAAGTCTCAGAGCTGTCGAAAGATGTCAGAGAATTGATCTGACCATTGGCGATTGAGAACAAGCTAGAGACGCATAAAGCAGGAGTGAAGGAACTTTGTGATTCCCAACCGTGTTTTGTCTGACTCTAGCACATTGAGGAAATGTGATTAATGTGTCTTTAAGTTAGCCGTGAGCTAGAGAAGCCCACAGCACTCAACAGATCCAGAGACTTTTGATACTTTCAGCCCTGGCAATGGGACGCAACTGCACTGTGCTTAAGCAGGTTCTCGCTCTCCTGGATTCTGAGATGGACTGGCCAAAAACGTCAGATTGATTAAAAAGGGAACCAATGAGTATGAGGGAATTCACGAATTGTGATTTACAGCGGAGGACATACACCGTGCCATGAATCTTGGGAAAATAGAATACCAGAAAAAGGTACGTCAATGCCAGTCGATGGAGTTGTCAAGAGGCGCGGAATTGACGTGGTACATCTCAGGAACTGGTGTCTTTTGATCGATGGGTCAATTGTGGAATCCTTGAAATTGTTGCCTGACGCCCACCACTCGTGATAATAATCTCTATGGGTGCTGCTGCGAAGTAGATAACTCAAGAAAATAGATGAGTAGTGCGAATGGAACAAGTTTATAATATCTTGGATCATATACGTTTGCATAAAATTCTCCACTACAACAAACCCAACAACAAAGGACAAAAGATGAAAAAGAAAAAGAAAACTCAACTAAAACTAAAAAAAGGGAGGAAGAAAAAGAAGCGAGTTCACCACAAAACAACAAAATCACCAAACCCCACAAATCTCCCCTCTCCACATCTCCACGACAAAAACCACATCTTTCCAAATACCAACAACACACAAAAAACACAAAGGAGAAAGAAAAAGGAAAAAAACAGCTAGAGGAGAAAACTACTACAACATCAAGCGACTAAAAAGTGTAAAGCTAGATATAACAAACAAACCCTGCAATTCTCTCCCTGTAACAGTTGCACACAGCCTCTCTTCGTTGGATTTGGATGGGGTTGGTGGGGGGATGGAGTGAAGGGGACGTTTGGTTTGATGGGGATTGTTGTCGGGTTTATTCGTCTTTTGGTGGTTCCTCCGCTGGTTCTTCCTTTGGTGCGGCTGGTTTGTCTTCTGTAGATCAAACGTTAGTATAAAATTGCGTGAAAAGCGGAATGGTCTGGGGATGATACCTGAGGCTGGTTCATCTTTTGTAACTTCCATATCCGAAGTCCAAAGAGTTAAATTGTCTCGAAGCAATTGCTACACGCGATATGTTAGCATATATATAAACACAAGTGAGAGGTTTTGTGGCGGATTGGAGGCAAAGGGAGATGTGAGGGTACCATAATCAAGGTACTATCCTTATAAGATTCCTCGCTCAAAGTGTCCAATTCCGCAATAGCATCGTCGAAAGCTTGTTTCGCAAGATGACACGCTCTGTCGGGAGAATTCAAGATCTCGTAGTAGAATACAGAGAAATTGAGAGCGAGTCCCAAGCGAATCTATGACATTAGTTATTACTCCACAGGGAAGGAATAGTACAGGATGCGTGGGAGGGAGTTCTGTAACGGCAACGTCCGAGGCAGCTTTATATGCTTCGAGAGATTTGTCTGCGCTGTCCTTGCGTTTATCCCCTAGTGCGAACTCTGCAAGATAGCGATGATAATCACCCTTCCTAAACAACAATCAATATCCACCCAAAATAAAACCACGGGAACCAGGGTGGGAGGGACGATACATCTTGTAGTAAAACACCTTGGACTCACCACTTCCAGCAGCAGGAATTAAACTGGTATCCAAAACGTTCAAAATATCATCACAGATCTTTGCCAACTCCTGTTCGATTTTATTGCGATATTCCTTGATCAATTGGACCTGAGTTTCGTTTCCCTTTGATTCTTCTTTTTGTTCGATGCTGCTGACAATACGCCAAGAAGCACGACGAGCACCAATGACGTTTTTGTATGCTACGGAAAGGAGGTTACGCTCTTCGACGGAAAGTTCTTGGTCTGAGGATGCTACGGTTTTCATATTTTCGACCATTTCTACAGACGTAAGTTAGTATGCCACGGTATACAAGGGGGAAGAATGGTGGGGAAAGGGAGCTGATTGAGAGGAAAAGGTACCTTCATAACGTTCTGCTTGCTCTGCGAGCTTTGCGAGGTAGACATGATTTTCACGACTTGTTGAAGCCATTGCTGTTTGTGAATCTACACAACACATGATTAGCACTGTACGCGCAACAAAGACGAAAGAAATAGAAATCCAAAGCTAAAAGCAAAACACGAAACCAGCAAGGAAAACCAAGATGGAAATGTCAAATTCCAATGAACACGCATTCACAACATCCAATTTCCGCAGCTACCACAGATTCCATTCAAATTCATCATTCCAGTTGACAAGTGGCCCAATCCGTCCTCCAAATACGACAATTTCCAGCAGACACTCCCATCTTGGCTTCCTTTCGTGATTCAAAGGGAATAGAAACAAGAACGCGTAGTGTAGATAGAACAAGGAAAGAAGTTCATCCCGAGGGCTCCGAGACTCTCAAAGAGAAAGAGACATACCTGATGATAAAAGGGAGACGAAAGTGAATTGAGAAGGAATAGGTTGTGAACACGAAAAAAAGAGGTTGTGGATTGATGACAAGGGTTTTTTCTTTTGTGACTTTTTCTTCGCTCTTTTTCGTTTCTCAAGTAGTGTTACTTACTTGAGAAAGGGATTCGAATTGGAATAATGAGAGAAGAAGGAAGGATGAGAGTTGGGTTGTTTGAATCAAGTGGAGATTTGTGTGATTTGGGATGGGTTGGAGATGGGGGGAATGTGGTGAGTGAGTGGTTTAGTTGTGAGTAGTTGATGATGATGAAGTGCTGTAGTGCAGCGTATGACTTTGTGAGAGGGAAGGGGGTGTTTTTTGGGTGGGTTTGCTATTACTAGTGTCATTTGCTTTGGTTGGTTTGGTGACGGATTTTATGTGTGCTACACTAGCTATTCTCGTCATTCCACCACGGGACAGAGAGACGTCCGGGGGCCGGGATTCTATTCCAGACTGTAGTTTCGTTAAATTGGGCAATCATGCAGGCTAACGTAATGCTAATTAAACACTACCTCTATAAGGGAGCTAAGGCTGTCGACCTCCCCCAAATTCCCAATCAGCAATGCCCCCCTTTTTCAGACATGAAACAGGAAACGAACAGTAAACCATTTAAGAGCAAATGAAACCATAAAACGCGTTGTCTCTGCAATCACTCACACTCTCGTGATGTGAATTCACACGATGCAACTCATCTCAATGCACAGCCTCATACCAGAGATGCCAGACAACATCCTTGATAATAATGTGAGAATCGCGGTTCGCTTATCGTTTCCCTTGCCACACTGTGATTCCAACTACGTTGAGATAGTGGAAAATGAAATCTCTGTTCAGTGTAACTTGGATTAATGCCTAGCCCCTACTGATTCGATTTCACACGTGCCAATTCCGTGCCATCGATTCCAGCGCGTGACCGACGATCTTGCTTTCCTCTTATAACTTTTAAGCCAAGTTTTTACCCCTGGCTGAACTGTTGTTTCCCCAATTTTAGCTTTCGTGTTACCAGGGTGCGTGGCTGTGGTCCCAACTCGGAAGAAGAGTGTGAGCACCCGTATGGAGCATGTCGCTTCGCAGCAGACCGCTGAAGAGTGTTCGCGAGTCTGGGGTAATATGTGCAAGGGCGTACGGTTCAGCGCGGATGCGAGATAACGGATAATGCAAAGAGATAAATAATATCAATGTAATAGATCATTCCGAATATCGCCCCAGGCGTTCAGTCGGAAGAACAGGAGTCATCAAGCATATATAATAGAATAATTCCAGCGCACTTCAGATGCATATCTTTTGAAATCCAATACAAATATACTACCTTCGGTCTCTCCCAGAATACAGCCAACCCAATACTAAATACTGTAACTATACCTAACTCCCATATGTACAATCAAACCACATGCATTCCTTCATTTCCATCTTTCCTACGACGACGACGATAAGTTGGGGATGAGCGTATATTCGTCCGGGCTAAATTTACCCAAGACACCAACCACCACAGCTCCAAAATAAACCAGGCCATAACTAACAGTGGCAAGAACCCAGCTTGCGCCCACTCGCCATCCAGGCAATGCGAAGAAATCTGATGTTTTCAAATCATGCAGGATTAACAATGTCGACGGCAATATTGCAGTTCCTACAATCAACACGGCTCAACAAGAACGGCAGCGCCAATTCCAAACAGAGCGAATATTCCCCAAACATGTGCCATGCGAACAAAAGCGCAAATAGGACTGGGATTAGGAGACGGTACCGATCAACAAATGTAGAAGACAGAGTACTTTCCAACCATTTTGTCTGCGAACATATCCCCCATTAAACACCGCCAAATACGCAATCAAGGTCAACACCTCTAAAACAGCAGCCAACATGATTAAAAAGGCAGCTGATTTCCAAGTATCGCAAAAGTATGGATCTTGCGCGCAATCCCGTTTCGTCGGGAACGGGATACACTCATCTGTTATTCTACCACTGTCAATCATCGCTCAAAAGCAGTCACAAGGTAAGGAGGAGGGTATAGTGGTGGAGGGAGAGGGAGGATACGATGAGCAGTAGCGGGTTAGACCGTAGGAGAGGTGGATGCGAATTGGTTCGTCGACATTGTATGTTAACCAATTTGGAAGGAAGATGGCGACCAGAGTACACACTTTAGGTCAATTGACACGGTTCATATAAGGGATATACCTAATGCTGCGAAGTAGAAGACAAAGGTAGTAAGGTAGAGAGGTAAAGATGCCATGTTTAGCTTATCGTCTTAGGTGTTAGAGAGAGGGCGTTGATGGCGAGGAGATTGATCGCACGAAAGAAGATCGCCCAAGACTTACATAAATAACGGTGACATCATTAGACTTAGGAACCATTCAATTTGATCTCATCCGAAAACTACACAGAATCGGCTATTCGAACTAGCAGAACTCACGTGAAGAAAATGTTTTCCATCGCTGGGAGACGTAAATGTGCGCGAGGTTATAATGCATCTAGATCCAAAGATCGGTCGGAGAGAAGCGATAAATTTGTGAGTATTATGGACCAACGTGCTTATACAAAAGCCAGAAGATAATTTCAAATATCCCTTCAACATCACGCACTTCCCAGAACGATAGCAATATAGTATCGGCGTTCTCCATGCTAACTATGTCATGATCTTTCTTGAATGCACCTGCTCGAGGTTGCCCGTCGTCATCAGTTATTTCATTGTCTGTCTCACGGAAGCCCGAGCGGAGAAACGCCAGGATCGAGGCCTGCACTGGAAAAGTCAGTTTTAAAGAAGCATTCAAGGAAAATTACCAGTATCCCGCGCATCACCAGCAGGTAGAAGCACTGATCCCAAGAAAAGGAAAACTTTGATGTAATGAAGACGTAGAAACCACCGCACATGACACCACCGTTTGTGGTAAAGTACAACACGAACAAGTAGCCAGGCGCCTGCAACTATATCTGGTGTATCAAAAGCCCGCGAAAACGGACCGACAGCCATTATTCGTAACACGAGATCGACCGCCAAATATAGTAGACATCTTTCTGTGACAAATTGTCCCACTGGCTCAAGTCCGTTGAATATTTGGTCCAATATCTCTTGAATTTGATTAAAGGGTCTGTCTCTCAGCCGCATCCTTAATGTCGCTAGTGCGGACGTAAAACTGTTGTCACTTTCATGAGCCGCCGCGTCCTTTGTATTTCGCTTTTCCAGGATCCTCAGCAGGGCGAGAAGGCTTTGCCAGAGAACGTGGTCCCAAGCAGTTCGGAGATCGGAGGCGAGGTTGCATCCCCAAGGTAGCCCTAACAGCTCGGCATTTGCATTCGCTAGTTGCCAGGGATTGCCTAATGCTGCAAGGCAACTGTAGCTGGTCTGGTGAGCATCTGAACCACACCAAGCAACCACTAAAGAAATCATGGGACGCAAGACGGCGAATTCGCCGACGACGCCCGATTCTCTGTCCTTCGAATTCAAATGGTTGGATAAAGCCACTAATCCTTTCAAATGCTCCGATTCCTCTCTCATACAGTACATCGAACGTGAATTCGCATAGAGAATGTATGTTGCTAGCAGGTCTCCATCGTCGAGTGTTTCAGGAGTCAATTTTCTCAGAGCCGCAAAGGCCTTACTGTGATGCTGAATGATTTTGCTTTCTCCATAAACTGAGGACATTTGAACATATGATGCTGCCAGTATCGCATGCCGCAGGGAGGCGCAAGGAATAAAACCGCCATATCCTGCCCGAAATTTTCTCCACAACTTCATAGCCAAATAGGAGAATCCATCATATTTCGATTCAGGGGAGCCAGATAAAGCATATTGATACATCATTCCGTCTTCGCCGTTGACCTTGCAATCATCGGGAATAATGATATCCCTATCAGGATTGAGAACTTTCTCGGTCCCAGGACCTCGCCGCTTGATACACGGTTCTTTCACATTGCGCAACCTGCAATATTCGCAAGTTACCCACTCATTTGTAAAAACACACTTGAATCAGCATCTAGAAGAATTTAGGCGTGGCAAGATATGTACCTTGGACCTTCGCCTTCGGCAAGCGTCACATCTCAAGTTTCCAGCTCTTCCATACCGATTATTTCCTCGCTCGATTTCCCTGAATTTTCGTCGAGTTCTGAATCAGTCAGATCTACTTTGAATGTTGAGAATACCTTCTTTTGACGAGCGGAAGAAACTGGTTGGTTTCGGTGTCTTCTACTCTCCCCTGGAGCTCGTCAGATTTTGACTCTGAAACCATTGGGTGTACTGATGACTGCTGGAGGAGAAGTGAGTGATTCTCCAGTGGGTAGGTGGTTTCTTCGTCAATTTCGATATTACTCACCGTCTGCACTCTATTGACAAGAGTAGATTGGTAACCGACGAGAGAGGACGATGACATATCAACACCTGGCAATGTCGATTGGAAGTCAAGGAAAGGTTGGAATGAGGGATCTGAAGATGCAGACCAACCTTCGAGGGGGAGGTTGTTAATGGGAAAACCCATTGTGAGGCTCGAAAAAGGACAAACATTTGCGTTTGCCTGCAATTCGGGGATCTCGAGGGAAGGATTTGCAACGAGAAGCGAATCGGTTTCAGTGTGGCCGGTCAGTTGAGAAAGAAGTGGGTCGGCATCGAATTGAGACGGAGTCGACAAAGTGTTAATGAGGAAATCGAATTCTATATTGCTCGCCGCCGGTTGCCCCACCTGGTCAACAAGCATTGCATCATCGACATCGAGTTGAATCAAGTAATTGGATTCTCCGAACTGCTCGATCTGCACTTGCTCCTGTTGTTCGTTGTCGATAGCCAGGTCAAAGTATGGAAACCAGTCGTTGTCATATTCGTCGAGAGTCGCCATATCGTGTTATTTTTGAGGATGAGGAATCGGCCCTTCGATGGGGAATGAAGGCACGGCGGTGATGAAGGAAGACATTTTATAGATAATGCGAAGACCGCTACA
>Ga0335075_10009226_pt1 | contig 15064 bp, 15 predicted proteins | sample Lox_Sample_24_FD_206723 | JGI IMG/M metagenome (GOLD analysis project Ga0335075, IMG submission 206723) | Soil microbial communities from Loxahatchee National Wildlife Refuge, Florida, United States - Lox_Sample_2.4 | ecosystem: Environmental > Terrestrial > Soil > Wetlands | place: USA... | reverse complement strand
CCTCAAGGGCGCTGCTCAGCGTTGCCCGCACCGCGAATATCTGGCGTTCGAACGTGTCCGCCCAGTAGGGGTACATGGCGGCCGACTGCCGGATGTGGCCTGGATCGTCGGCCCAGGCGCGGAACAGATCTTCGCTCTCCCATTCGGCGATCAGGCAGTAGCGGGTGGGGTCCGCGATCCCCCTGAGCAGGGTGTCCCGCACGTGCCCTGGAGCGCCGTGTACCTTCTGCGTGACCTCTAGGTAGGCCTGCTCGAAGGCGCCGGTCTCGTCCGGCTTGATCGTCGCCGTGATGACTACCTGAATGCTCATGTCCCCGCCCTTCCGGTGCCGGATTCGAAATGGGCCACAACTTCGAGCAGGCTCCGTGACGCCGACTCCCGCAGCGGCTCAAGGGCCGCCGACAGCGCCCGACGGTGCGGACCTTGCTGATACGCCGACAGGTGGAGCGGCGCGGCCCAGTCAGCGCAGATCGTGTAGTGCCGCGGCGTGCCCGGGTCGCGGAGCATCGTCTGCCGGATCGCCCCAGGCTCGTTGCGCGTGATGGCGGCCGCGGCGAGCCATTCGCGCTCGAATTCCGCCTCGGCCCCTTCCCTGACGACCATCGAGAGCACGGCCCTGATCATGGCCGCTGCCACCGGTCTGCGCCGTGCAGGCGCTGGGCCGCCCAGGCGGCCCGCCTGGGCGCGGCCGTGCCGGCCAGCGGCCGGGCACCGCCGGGGGCGGAACTGTCGCGGGTGGCGGCAAGGAGGGCAACCAGCGCGGCCATCTCATACGTGTCTAGGGTGCCGTTGACCACAGAGAGTTCGACTGCTTCCTCCGTCATGCGTTCCATGCGTAGAACTCCTTTGCCATCGCGTCCCGCGGTCCTTGCCAGGTGTCTGGGTCGTAGGCCGCTATGTACGGCTGCAGCCTCTGGTTGACGTCCGCGAACAGCGCGTTCGCCCGGATATCAGCAAGCCTTGACCCGAGTCCTTCTTCGGCCGCGATGAGATGAAAGTAGAGGCCGTGGAACTGATAGACCCTGCGGTGCTTGACGCCTAGCAGAGCAGGCAGTTCTGTGGCGTCAGATTCGGTCCAGATCTTGCGCACCGACTCTGCGTTTTCCGGCATCATGCGCGCGACAACGATCGTGTATTCCACGCCACATCCTGATCTCGCGAATAGGTCCATACGGCTATCAGCGTCAATTCTTGGCAGCGCACATAAAGTCTAGGTCAGGGCCGGGTAAATTGGCACGCCACGAGCGCTGGCGCGAGTAGACGAAGCCCTGCCAAGGAGATTTGATAGGTACTTGCAATAGCCAGGGAAAGGAACTGAAATGATCACGCGCCGAACCTTTATCAAAGGCCTGGGCAGTACCGCGGCGGTGCTGCCGATCGCTGTCGCGCCGAAGTTCTTGCCGCGAACGGGCCCTGACTGGGGACAGCTGAACGCCCGCCTGCAGGGCAGCCTGGTGCTGCCTGGCGACCCGTCGTACGCCGTCGCGAAACAGCTAGATCTCGAGGAGTTCGATGCGATCAGCCCGCAGGCGGTCGCATACTGCGCGAGCGCCGCCGACGTGTCGGCTTGCCTGCTCTTCGCTCGCGGCAACGGGCTGCCGCTGGCCGCCCGCAGCGGCGGGCACAGCGCCGCCGGTTACTCCACCACCACCGGCCTCGTCATCGACGTGTCCCAGCTCAACGCGGTCACGGTCGGCACCGGAACCGCGACCCTGGGGGCCGGCGTACAGCTGGTCGACGCGGTGAACACGCTGGCGCCGTACGGCCAGACCGTATCGGGGGGATTCTGCCCGACCGTCGCGCTCGGCGGGTTCCTCCAGGGCGGCGGGATCGGGCTACTGACCAGGGGCGTGGGCATCAGCTGCGACACGGTCCAGTCGGCAGAGGTAGTGCTTGCCAGCGGCGAGCTGGTGACGGCCTCCGCGCAGCAGCACCCCGATCTGTACTGGGCGATACGCGGCGGCGGCGGCGGGAATTTCGGTGTCGTCACCTCGTATACGGTCGCCCCCACCGCCGTGAGCCAGCTCGACCTCACCAGCCTGTCGTGGAGCTTCGACGACGCGGCCACCGTCCTCGACGGCTGGTCCCGTTGGCTAGTCGACGCGCCCAACGCGATCGGCAGCTCCGCCGTGCTGACCTTCGCCGACGCGGCGCCGGGAAACGAGGCTGCCGTCAGCGTGCTCGTTGGGTCGCCTGGCGACGCGACGGTGCTCGCGACCGAGGTGCAGCGGCTGATCGCCGTGGTCGGCGTGGCGCCGACCGGGCAGGGCACGCTGAGCGACAGCTATCAGTCGATCATGATGAGCATCTACGGCTGCGGGTCGTACACCGTGCCCGCCTGCCATCGACAGGGGTCGAGCCCGGCCGGGTTGCTGCCGCGCACCGCGTTCGCGGTGGAGCGGAGCCGCCTGTTCAGCGCGCCACCGCCGCTCGCCATGTGGGAAGCGGCCGTCGCGATCTTTGCCGACAACCGGGTCGCGGGGCAGACGCACATGATCCAGCTCGGCGCCCTGGGCGGGGCGGCCAACGACCTTCCCCGCACCGCGACCGCCTACGTGCACCGCGACGCGCTGATCTCCGTGAGCTTCCTCGGCATCATCGCCACCGCCACCGGAACCCCAGCGGCGATCAGCGCGGCGGAAAGTGCCGCGCAGCACTGGGTGGACACCGGATTCTCGCTGATCGACCCGTATTCAAACGGCGAGACCTATCAGAACTTCATCGACCCGGAACTGCGGGACTGGCGCTGGTCCTATTACGCGGAGAACTATCCGCGCCTGGTCGAGGTGAAGCGGGCGTACGACCCGGACCACCTTTTCTCGTTCCCGCAGAGCATCGGCTGAGCTTCCGCTCCTGGCGGCCAGCGTAAAGGCCGCCATTTGCGCACGCTTGACGGCGGCTTCACCGGAACTGTCTGAAATAGAGGCAGAGCCGTCGACGGCAGGTTCCGGCACAAAGGAGCACCGCATGCCTGCACCACCAGATATGCCTGCACCACCGGATATGCCTGCGCCACCTGATCCGGGAACTGCGCGCGTGCACGACGCGCCTGCCGCGGATTTGACCACGGCCAGGCTCGAGTCGCTGACCGGACTGCGCTGGTTCGCCGCGCTCGGAGTCTTCCTCTCGCACGTCAACGTCCTGCTCCCGCTGCCGCATCTCGGCGGCTTGTTCTCCGTCGGCGCGTCGGGCGTGTCGCTGTTCTTCATCCTGTCCGGCTTCGTTCTTACCTGGACGTTCCGTCCTGGCGACACTCCGGCCGCTTTCTACGCGCGGCGGTTCGCGCGCATCTGGCCGCTGCTCGTGCTGGCGGTCGTGCTGCCGACGATGTTCGCGCTGACCGCCAAAACGCAGGAGTCGGCGGTCTACCAGGTGACCATCGCGCTGTCGGCCATCCTGCTGATCCAGGCTTGGGTCCCCGGCTGGATTCTGCTCGGCGCCAGCCCGGTCACCTGGTCCCTGTCTTGCGAAGCCGCCTTCTACGCGATCTTTCCCAGCACCGTCCGCCGGGTCATCGGGTGGAGCAACCGGCGGCTGGTCGTGGTGGCGTGCGCATGTGTCGCGCTGCTCTGGGCGCTGCGGATCGGGCTCTGGGTGTGGTACCCGCCGCAGGCCCACCTGACCACGCTGAACGGCTTCGGGCCTGAGGTGCTCGGCGTCTACTCGCCGGTGGCCCGGATACCGCAGTTCATTCTCGGCATGGTCATCGCGGTCGCCATCCGCCGGGGCTGGCGCGCCGTTTCCGTGCGCACCGCGGTGCTCGTGACCGTGCTGCCGATCGTGGTGCTGTGGCTGCTCGACGGCTACACGTTCAGGTCGCAAGCCCTGTTCGACGGGGCCGATCAGGTCATGACCCCGTGCTACGCGCTGCTGATCGCGGCCCTGGCCCGGGCCGACATCATGGGCAAGCGTTCCTTCCTGCGCAGCCGGCCCCTGGTCAAGCTCGGCCAGTGGTCGTACGCCTTCTACCTTTTCCAGTTCACGGTGCTGTTGCCGCTCGCGCTCAAGGCCTCGCCGGGAAAGACGGTGCCCGACTTCTTCATCCACCCCGTCACGCCCGGCTGGGGGTTCCTCGGTTACGGCCTCGCGGGCCTGGCGATAACGCTCGTCCTGTCCGCCGCCTGCTACCGCTATATCGAGCACCCGCTCGAAAAGTACCTGCGCCGGAGGCTCGTCGCGGCGGCGGACCGGCGATGGCCAGCGCCCGCGCCGGCTGCGGCGTCGGCATCGCCCTCGCCAACCGTGGAACCACCACCCGTGCCGCTGCCGACAGCCTCATCGCCGACAGCCTCATCGCCGACAGCCTCATCGCCGACAGCCTCATCGCCAACAGCCTCATCGCCAACAGCCTCATCGCCAACAGCACCATCGCCAACGAGGAGAGAACATGGCTGACAAGATCGGACTGAGCGACGCGGTGTCTGCCGCGCCCTTCCCACAGGACCGCACTTGCCCGTACCAGCCGCCGGCTGGCTACGCGCCGCTACGGTCGACGGGCGGCCCTGTGCACCCGGTGGTGCTCTACGACGGGACGCCCGCCTGGGTCGTGACCAGCTACGCGGCGGCCAGGGAACTCTTGTGGAGCGGGCGGCTGTCGGCCGACCGCACGAACGACGCGTTCCCGATCATCTCCCCGCGGATGGAGGGCATCAAGTACCAGCCTCAGTCGTTCGTCGGGATGGACCCGCCGGAGCACACCCGGCATCGCCGGATGCTGCTGCCGGAGTTTTCCGTGCGCAGCGTCGACGCGATGCGTCCTGTCATCGGCAGGATCGTCGACCAGTACATCGACGACATGCTGGCGGCAGGGCCGCCGCTGGACCTGGTCACCGCCTTCTCGCTGCCCGTGCCTTCGCGCGTGATCTGCGACGTGCTCGGCGTCGGCTACGCCGATCACGACTTCTTCCAGCGCACCAGCCAGGATTTGGTCCAGGCGGAAAGCCCCGAGCAGGCCATCGGGGCGGTCATGGAGCTGAGCGGCTACTTCGAGAAGATGATCACCGAGTACCTGGAGCGGCCGGGCGACGGGATGATCAGCAGGCTTGCCGTGGAGGAACTCGCCGCCGGCTCGGTGACCCGGCCGGAACTGATCATGAGCGTGCTCATGCTGCTGATCGGCGGGCACGAGACGACCGCGTCCATGATCACCCTCAGCGTGATCGCGCTGCTTGACAACCCGGACCAGTACGCCGCCTTCGCGGCGGGCACCGTCGACGCCAAGCTGGCCGTGGAGGAGCTGCTGCGGTACCTGTCGATCGCGGACATCGCCGGGACGCGCGTGGCCGCGACCGACATCGAGCTTGGCGACTACCTGATCCGCGAAGACGATCCGGTTATCGTGGTGAACTCCCTGGCCAACCGAGACCCGGAAACCTTCCCCGATCCCGATGCACTCGACCTCAGCCGGGGCAGCCGCGCGCATATCGCCTTCGGCTTCGGGCAGCACCAGTGCCTCGGACAGAACCTTGCCAGGGCCGAGCTGGAGATCGCGCTGCCAGCACTGCTGCGGCGGCTCCCCGATCTCCGGTTGGCGATCGACGCTAGTCAGCTCCGCCTGCGCGACGGCGGAACTGTCCAGGGTGTCAATGAACTGCCGGTGACCTGGGGGCAGCTCTGATGGGCGGAACCGGGCAAGGCGCGGAAGCGCGGGAACCTGTCAGCCTGCTGCACGAGCGGTGCGTGGGCGCTGGCCAGTGCGTGCTGACCGCGCCCGCCATCTTCACGCAGGACGACGCGGGCATCGTCAGTCTCGTGCAGTCGGCGCTTGGCGCGGATCAGCTCGCCGCCGCGCGGGCCGCCGCCGGCTTCTGCCCGTCGCGGGCTATCCGGGTGGCCGGTGCGGGGCCTGGCTGAGGGCGTCCGCTTGTGTCTGGGCGCGTGTCAGGGCTCGTGCACGCCGGCCGGGCGGCCGACGTTGTCGAGGATGCGGTCAAGCAGTTCGTGCAGGTGCGCGATGTCCTCGTCGGTCAGGTTCCGCAGCATGCGCTCCTGGCTGGCGACCGCGACCATGGCGATCCGCGCGTACAGTTCCTCGCCCGCAGGCGTCAGCTCGACGCTGGCCGCCCGCCGGTCCGCGCCGTCGCGGTCCCTGGTGATGAGCCCGCGTCGTTCCATCGCCTCCATGTGGCGCGACAGCGTTGGCCCCTCGATCCCCAGGTACTGGGCGAGCGTCCGCTGGATCATCCGGCCCCTGATCTTGAGGGCGGCGAGCACCGTCCACGACGCGAAGCTCGCGCCCGCGTCGGCAAGGCTCTCCTCGAAGAAAGTGCGGCTGGATTTAGAGGTCAGGTGCAGCTTGGCCGCGATGCTATTGCGCGGCCAGTCAGGTGCGGCACCGGGTGGTCCGGGAATGGCCGGCCCACTCGCCGGCCCGCTCGCCGGCCCGGGAGTGACTTCTCTTCCCGGATGTACCGCCATGCCCGTTCCTACCCCTCTGCCCCAGCTTCGCGAACGCGTTGACCGGCCAAAAATAGTTAGTTAGGATACTAACTGTTTCTGGCATACCCATCAATTTTACCAGTGGAGGGCCTCTCGTGAGCGACGCCGGTGTTCGCAAGGCGCAGCCTGTCGTACCCGGAGAAGACGAGGCGCTGCCGCGCGGCGCCTGGCTAGGCCTGGGCATCGTGCTGCTCGCCGCCTTCATGGAGCTGCTCGATGTGACCGTGGTGACGGTGGCCGACCCGCAGATCCAGCAGTCGCTGCACGCCAGCTACGCGCAGATCGAATGGATCATCGCCGGCTATCAGCTCGCCTTCGCCGCGGGCCTGGTCACCGGGGGCAGGCTCGGCGACATCTACGGCTACAGGCGCATGTTCGTGATCGGGGTCCTGTGGTTCACCGTCGCCTCGCTGCTGTGCGGGCTGGCACCGAACGGCACCGCCATCGTGATCTTCCGTATGCTGCAAGGGCTCGGCGCGGCGATCATGTTCCCGCAGGTGGTCTCCATCATCCACACCACCTTCGTCGGGCGGCATCGCGCGCCGGCGTTCGGTGCGCTTGGCGCCGTCACCGGGCTGGCCGGAGTGGTCGGCCCGCTGCTCGGCGGCTCGCTGATCAGCCTGAACATCCTCGGCGAGCTGTGGCGGCCGATCTTCCTGATCAACATACCGATCGGCCTCATCGCGATCTTCGGCGCGTTGTCGCTGGTCAGGGAGTCCAAGTCAGGGGAGGCACCCCGGCTCGACCTGGTCGGCGCCTGCCTGGGCACCATCGTGCTCGTACTCGTCCTCTTCCCGCTCATCGAGGGCCGGGCGGCAGGCTGGGCGTGGTGGATCTGGGCCATGCTCGCCCTGTCGCTGCCCGCGCTCGGCACCTTCCTGCTTGACCAGCGCATCCGGCGGCGGCACGGCCGATGGCCGGTCATCGACCCGACGCTGTTCCGCGGCGGCGCGTTCGGCAGCGGGCTCGTCATCCAGATGCTGTGCTTTGCCGGGGTCTCCGGCGTCTTCCTTGTCCTGGCGGTCGAACTGCAGGAAGGACATCAGTTCAGCGCGCTGAGCACCGGCATCGCCTTCCTGCCGATCGCCGTGGGCACCGGTCTCGCATCTGGCATCGCGATCCCGCTGCTGCCAAGGCTGGGCAAGGTCGTGCTGCAACTCGGCGCGGTGGTCATGATCCTCGGCATGCTGGCGCTCATGTACACCTTGCGCACCTACCCGGAGACGCTGTCCTTCTGGAAGCTCGCGCCTGCCGAGATCATCGTCGGCCTGGGCCTTGGCACGATCGTCACCACGGTGAACGACGTGGTGCTGGCTGAGGCGACCGGGCCGAGCGCCGGTTCGGGTTCCGGTGTGCAGGCCACGATGGGACAGACAGGCAACGCGGTCGGCGTCGCCATCATCGGCGCCATCTTCTTCGGCCTGCTCAGCGGGGGCGCGGTCGGTGCGGCGAGCGCGCAGGTGCCTACGTTCGCGGCTCAGATGCAGCAGCTCGCGGTGCCTTCCGCCACCGCAGCGGCCCTGGAGACCGACCTCACGGCATGCTTCGCCGGCGAGGCGTCGGCAGCCGATCCAGGAAAGATCCTCGCCCCGTGCCTGGCCATGACCTCGACCGCAGCCTCGGCGCACGATCCGCGACTGGTCACGCTCGTGGACAGCACGCTCACCAACACCACCCGCAAGCACTTCTCCACCTCCATGGCCACCAGCTTGATCTACGAAATCGTCGTCTACCTGCTCGTGCTGCTGCTCGTCTTCCTGCTGCCGTTCCGGCGTGGACTGCAAGCGGGCACCGCGCACTGAGCTCTGTTGCCCCCCACGACCTGACGGGAGTACGGCTATGAATTCGGCAGCACCAGGCACCTCGGCTACGCCAGGGGAGACCGTCCTGGCAGCCCACGACCAGGATCTCGGCGGCCAGGTTGCCCTGGTCACCGGGGCAAGCGGCGGAATCGGCGCGGCGACGGCGCGGCTGCTGGCCGCGCGCGGCGCCGCCGTCGCGGTCAACTACCGCGCCAACAAGGCGGCGGCCTTGAACGTGACCGCCAGCATCATCGCCCGCGGCGGGACCGCGGTCGCCGTCCAGGCCGACGTCACCAGCGCCGAGCAGGTGAGCCAGCTGGTGGCGGACACGGTGCGGGAACTCGGCCCGATCGACGTGCTTGTCGCCAACGCGGCCGGCGTCGACGCCCGCGCCGCCCGCCCGTCGCCAGGCCTCAAGCTCGCGCCCGACGATGCCATCCACATCGTCGATGCCCAGCTCAAGGCCTTCCTTTATCCGCTCCATGCGGTAGCTCCCGCCATGATGGAAAGCGGCAGGGGCGGCGCGGTGGTCGCCGTTGGCGCGTCCTTGTCGAGACGGTCGCCAGAAGGCTTTCTCGCGCTGTCGATGTCCAAGGCGGCGCTGGAGGCCGCCGTGCGGACCGTCGCCCGCGAGCTGGGCCCCGCCGGCGTGCGGGTGAACCTGGTGGCGCCGGGCCTGATACTCAGCGCCATCGGTTCCGCCATGCCGGAAAAAGTCCGGGAGGCCAACGCGGCGCGGGCCGCCGTGCGCCGCAACGGCGTCCCAGAGGACGTCGCGGAGTCCATCGCCTTCCTTGCTTCCAGCCGCGCTTCCTACCTCACCGGAACCTACCTGCTGGTCGACGGCGGCACCGCGATGACCTGAGAGGCGGTCTCCGGTTTACCCCGGCTAACGAAACGGGCCGTCCCCGGTAGCGCGCTACCGGGGACGGCCCGTTGTCTGGCTGCGTTACGCGCTGACCGCCGCCCGCTCTTCCAGCCGCTGCCGGATCACGGCCAGCTGGATCACGGAGTTCGCGTTGATGTTCACCGTCATGGCCCTGGTGTCCACCGGCGCTTCCGGCTTCATCGCGAACTCCTGCGCCCAGCGCAGTTCGACGCCCCCGTCTACCTGGTGGTAGGTCCAGTTGATGTGCATGAACTCGAACGGGCCGGTCTCCACCCGGCGGCTGCTGACGGCGCCGCCGCCGCGGTCCATGAAGCGCTCGGAGACCCAGCTCCATACCCGGCCTTCGGCGTCGGGGTGCATGCTGAGCCGGAAGAGCACCCGGTCACCGGACTGCTCGAGGATGTCCGCCGTCGCGTACTCGGTGAAGAGGCGGGGCCATGACGCGACGTCGTTGGTGATGTCCCACACCAGTTCATACGGGGCGTCGATCACGATCGCCTGCTTCGTCCGGCCGACCTCGAGCTGGCCGGCGTCGGCGAGCCGCTGGCAGAAGTAGTGGATCAGGCCCTCGACGCTGATGCCCGGGTCCGCCGCTGAGTCCGCGTCAAGGCCGAACCGGCGCTCGAACGCGGTGACGACCCCGAGCACGCCGAGTGAGTCGACGGCCATGCTGGCGAACGTCACCGACGGGTCCTTGATCAGGTCGGCCGGGGTGATCCGGACCCCGGCGGTCTGGTTGACCAGGTCGGCAATCTCGTCGAGGGTGATCATTTCAGTGGACATGACGGTTCTCCTAACTGAATGGGCTCACAGAGCGCTGATGACCGCCGCTGCGTTGAATCCGCCGTAACCCCGCGCAAGCACCAGTGCCGTGCGCACCGGCGCCTCGCGGGTCTGCCTGACGATGCTGAGCTGGCATCCGGGCGCGAGGACGGACAAGCTCGGCGTGCCCGGGATGACCTGGTCCCTGATGGCGAGCAGCGCCATGGCCACCTGCAGCGGCGCGCCGCCCGCCTGGAGCCGGCCGACGAGGCACTGCGGCGCGGTGACGGGTACCTGACGTGGCCCGAACACGGCGCTGATCGCTTCCGCCTCCAGTTGATCCGCGTGGGCCGCGCCCAGGCCGTCGGCGAAGACCACGTCCACATCCGCTGGGTCGATCCTGGCGTCGTCAAGGGCGTGCGTGATCGCGCGGCGCAGGCCGGGTTCCCGCCCGGAGCCTGGCGGCGGGTCGAACGTCTCGGCGTAGCCTGCCAGGTGCCCGTACAGGCGGTCAGCCGTCAGGCGATGGCCATCGGTCATGCGCTCGACGATGAACATCGCGCCGCCTTCTCCGGGCACGTAGCCGTTGGCGTCCGCGTCGAAGGGAAGGTAGGCACGGGCCGGGTCGTCGCGCTGCGAAAACAGCCCGGCCGACGCCTGGCAGGCAACAGCGTACGGTCCCAGCGGGGCCTCGGTGCCGCCTACCACGACCATCCGGGCGTCTTCCTTGAGCAGCCGACGGGCCTGCGCGAGCGCGGTCAGCCCGCCCGCCTGCTCCGCCACGAGGACGCCGCAGGCGCCCTTTATCCCGTGGCCGATCGAGACCTGACCGGTCGTCGCCGCGTAAAACCAGGCGATGGACTGGTACGGCGAGACGAAGCGCGGCCCTTGGGCCCACAGCTTCTGGATCTCGCGCTGCCCGAACTCGTTGCCCCCCGACGAGGCCGCCGTGATGACGGATATGTCGTAGTCATCGATGTCGTCAAGCTCGACGCCTGCGTCGCTGAGCGCGCGGGCGGCTGCCACGAAGCCGATCTGCGTCCACCGGTCGGTCTGCGCGACAAGACGGCCCTCAAGCAAATCCCCGGCCGTGAAGTCGGGCACCTCGCCGGCCACCCGCACCGGGTACCCGGACGCGTCGAAGAACGTCAGCGGGCGGATGCCTGTCACGCCGTTCAGGGTCGCCGCCCAGAACCGCTCGGTGGTCGAGCCGTTCGGCGCGATCGCGGCCAGCCCGGTGAAGACCGTGCGGTAGCCCGCATCCACGGCACTCATCTGACTCACCGGCCCGCGGCGAAGGCGGGGCGGGCGAGGAGCATCGCGGACTGGAAACCGCCGAACCCGCTGCCGACGCTGAGCACGACGTCATTGACGTTCTTGCGGGCCTTGATGGGCACGTAGTCGAGTTCCAGTGTGGGGTCAGGGTTGTCGAGGTTGGCCGTGGGCGGCACGACGTCCTCTTCTATCGCCAGGGCGCAGGCGGCGACCTCGAGCGCGCCGATGGCACCGAGTGAGTGGCCGATCATCGACTTAATCGAGCTGACCGGCACCTCATAGGCATGCGACCCCAGCGATGCCTTGAACGCGGCGGTCTCGTGCCGGTCGTTCTGCATCGTGCCCGACCCGTGGGCGTTGATGTAGCTGATCGTCTCGGGCAGGATGCCGGCCCGGCGCATCGCAACGGCGATCGCCTCGGCCATGTCAAGACCGTCCGGCTTAAGCCCGGTCATGTGGTACGCGTTGCTGCGCTGCGCGAAGCCAAGTATCTCTGCGTAGACATGCGCTCCCCTGCGCCTGGCGTGCTCGGGACTCTCCAGGATGACAACCGCCGCGCCCTCGCCGAGAACGAACCCGTCTCGGTCCCGGTCGAACGGACGCGATGCGTGCGCGGGGTCGTCGTTTCTGCGGGATGTCGCGTTGATCGCGTCGAAGCAGGCGACGGTGATCGGCGATATGGGTGCGTCGGTCGCGCCCGCGATGACCACATCGGCGGCGTCCTCGCTGATCAGGTCGACGCCGCGGGCCACCGCGTCGAGCCCGGAGGTGCAGCCGGTGGACACCAGCGCCGCGGGCCCCTCGGCCCCGACGGTCCAGGCCACCTCGGCGGTGATGCTGCTCGGCACGAGCGCCTGGTAAAGGTGCGGGCTGCCCAGTTCCGGGCGTACCACCCAGTTCGCGCCCCGGTCGCTGACCACGAGGTACTCGGCTTCAAGCCGGGTGGTGCAGCCGACCGCGCTGCCGATGCTCACCCCGGTCCGCTCAGGCGCTACCGTCCCTGCCCCGATCCCGGCATCCGCCATGGCCTCGCGCGCCGCCACCACCGCGAACTGGGCGCAGCGGTCCATGCGCTCGATCTCCGCCTCGGTCAGGCCGGCCGCGACAGGGTCGAAGTCGGCCTCGGCGGCGATCCTGGACAGGAAGCGCGAGGCGTCGAACAAGGCGATCTCCCGAGTGGCGGTGCGGCCCGCCGTCAGGGTCTGCCAGTACTGCTCGCGCCCGATCCCGCCGGGAGCGATCACGCCCACCCCGGTGATCGATGCGCCCCAGCCGGTCATTGCGCCTCACCCGCCGAAACCCTGTCGCCCACGGGGTACGGCTCCGTGTCCACGTGACCGAGGTCCGGCCGTGGTGCCAGCGGCGCCAGATGGTAGATGACCTCCGCTGTGACCCCGCCCTCGTTCGCCAGGCGGTGTCGCACGTTGACGGGCACCACCAGGCCTTCGCGCGCGCTCAGCCAGACCAGTTCGCCGTCGAGGCGAACCGTGATCTCCCCGGTCATCAGGAAGAGGAACTCCTCGGAGTACGGGTGATAATGCTCGCTGACGTACTCCCTCGGCTCCAGCGTGGCCAGGCCCATGAATCCGGTTGTGGCCCCGACGGTGGCCGGCCCGAGCAGCGTGCGGAGCGCCCCACCCCGCTTTCTGATGGCACCGACATCCGCGGCCGCCACCTTGCGGAACCGGGGCACCGACTTGATCTTGTCGTCTTCCCTCATGCGTGCTTCCTCGTGCCTTTCTCGACTGGTTCACCGCGGCTCCACCGCGGTTTCATCGCGGCCGGATGCGGTGTTTCGGCTGGTTTGCAGCGGTCTTACAGCGGCGGGTTGCCGTGCTTGCGCGACGAGAGGACCGCCCGCTTCGAGCGCAGCATCTCGAGGCTCGCGTGGATCGCCATCCGCGTGTCGCGGGGGTCGATGATGTCATCGACGAGGCCGTGCTCCGCGGGGTAGTAGGGGTCCATCAGCGTTCGCTGGTACTCCCTGATGAGCTGCTGGCGAGTCTGCGCCGGGTCCTCCGCTGCGGCGATCGCGCGCCGGTGTATGACGTTGACTGCGGCTTCGGCGCCCATGACGGCGACCTCGGCGCTCGGCCAGGCCAGCGACACGTCGGTGCCGATGGACCGGGAGTCCATGACGATGTATGCACCGCCGTAGGCCTTGCGCATGAGCACCTGGATGCGACCCACGGTCGCCTCGCAGTAGGCGTAGAGCAGCTTGGCGCCGTTGCGGATGATGCCGTCCCGCTCCTGGGCTACGCCGGGCAGGAACCCGGGCACGTCCACGAACGTGACCAGCGGGATATTGAAACAATCACAGAACCTGACGAACCTCGCCGCCTTCTGCGAGGCTTCGATGTCGAGCACGCCCGCGAGGACCATGGGCTGATTGGCCACAATTCCGACGACGTAGCCGCCGATACGTGCCAGCCCGGTAACGATATTGGCCGCCCATGCCTGATGGGTTTCCAAGAAATCACCGAAATCAACGACCTCTTCGATGATGTCGCGCACGTCGTAAGGCTTGTTCTGCGCGTCAGGCATGATGTCGAGTATCCGATCACAACTGCGGTCGACAGGGTCGTCGCAGGGCGCGTCGGGCGGATTTTCCTGGCTATTGTTCGGCAGGAAGGTAAGGAGATAGCGCAGCATCTCGAACGCGTCTGCCTCATCGTCGTGGACGAAATCCGCCTGGCCGCTTGACGCGTGGATATCCGCTCCGCCGAGGTTTTCGTGGTCGATTTCCTCGCCGGTGACCTGGCGGATGACATCAGGTCCCGTCACGTACATGTTCGAGACACCGCGCACCATCAGGACGAAATCGGTGAGTGCCGGAGAATAGGCGGCGCCGCCTGCGCACGGGCCGAGCATGACACTGATCTGCGGAATCACGCCTGACGCGCTGACATTACGGCGGAAGATGCCGCCGTAGCCCGCCAGTGCCAAGATCCCCTCCTGGATGCGGGCGCCCGCCCCGTCGTTCAGCCCGATCAGCGGCGCGCCGACGGTCTGCGCCAGGTCCATCACTTTGTGGATCTTCGCCGCGTGAGCCTCGCCGAGCGAGCCGCCGAAGATACCGAAGTCGTTGGCGTACACGAAGACCTTGCGGTGGTGTATCTCGCCCCAGCCAGTGACCACGCCGTCGGTATACGGGCGCTTGTCAGCCATCCCGAATTCTGAGGCGCGGTGCCTGCGCAGCATCTCGAGTTCCCTGAACGAGCCGGGATCGAGCAGCAGGTCGATCCGCTCGCGCGCGGTGGCCTTGCCGAGACGGCCCTGCCTTGCCAGGGCCTCCAGGTTCAGGCCGTCGGTGGCTCGCTGCCTGATGACGCCGAGCTCGGCGGCGCGGTCACGCAAGCTCCCTGCGGGCTGGTCAGCGGCAGGACCTTCAGCTTCGCGCCGTTCTCGCTCGCGCGCCAGATCGATCATCCTGTCTGCCACGTCACTCCATCCTCGGACTGTCTCCGTTCCTGTGACGACTTTCGCCGCTCAGGGAAAAATCTGCGTAAGTCCCACGCAAAGCACATGCGCCCGCAGGCGCTCAGGCATGCGCTTATCCGTCGCTTTACCGGCTCGCTAGATACTGGCTTTCTGTCGGCATCGACGCCGGAAGGCCGTACGTCAGAAGGGACTGACAAATCATGACCGTAACAGGCGGGCTTATCGTGCAACTCGACTCGGTCACGCCGATCCGCTGGGCCGACGAAAGCGGCCGGTGGTTGCTGCGCGGCGAGGACACGGGCGGCCTGTATTCATTCTTCGAGGTGAGCTCGCCGACTGGCGAGGGGCCGCCTCCGCATATCCATGAAGATGTCGACGAGTCCTTCTACGTCATCGCCGGTGAATACGAAATCCGGCTCGGCGATGAGCATTTCAAGGCCACGCCAGGCACGCTCGC
>Ga0335075_10009225_pt1 | contig 15065 bp, 16 predicted proteins | sample Lox_Sample_24_FD_206723 | JGI IMG/M metagenome (GOLD analysis project Ga0335075, IMG submission 206723) | Soil microbial communities from Loxahatchee National Wildlife Refuge, Florida, United States - Lox_Sample_2.4 | ecosystem: Environmental > Terrestrial > Soil > Wetlands | place: USA... | reverse complement strand
CCCGATCCGCGCGCCTATAGTGCGTGCGATGCCCAAGGCCAATGGTCTGCGGATGCGTATCGTCGGCCTCATCGCGCTGTGCGCGTGTGCTCCGGCCCTGGCACAGAACGGCTCCAACGGCAACGCCAACGGCAACGCGGACGCGCAGACACAAACACAAACACAGTCACAGACACAGGCGCCCACGGCATTCGCAGCGAAAGCACCTACGCCGGTCGCCGGCTGGGGAGTGGGGGATGGCAGGAGCTTTGCGGTGCCGGCGTACGAGATTGCCGGTTACGAATTGCTGCTCAATCGCTTCGACCATTACGCCATCGATCATCTGACCTACGAGAACCCCTTGACGGATTTCCGTCACAACGTGGGCCACAAATGGGTGGTGGACAACGACAAGTTTTCCACCAACCAGTTTCTGCACCCGTACGAAGGGGCCACTTACCAGGCGTTTGCGCGCTCGGCGGGGCTCGATTTCTGGCAATCCGCTGCCTATACACTGTCGGGAAGCCTGCTTTGGGAGGAAACGGGCGAGACCACGTGGCCATCGATCAATGATCAGATCGCAACCGGGGTGGGGGGGCTATTCTTCGGAGAGCCGCTGTTTCGCATGGCAAGTCTGCTGCTGGAGAGCGGTTCTGGCGGCTCGCCCGGCGCCTGGCGTGAGTGGCTGGCGGCGGCGATCTCTCCGCCTACGGGTTTCAATCGCCTGGTATATGGGGATCGATTCAGCGGTGTTTTCCCCAGCAACGATCCCGCGGTCTTCACCAGGCTGGACGTGGGCTACAGCCTGAGCCCGCACTTTCACTCCAATGTAAACACCAACGCGGACCTGACCGCGCCACCGACCTTCCAGACCTACAAGCGTCACGAAGGCAGCATCGAGTTCACCATGAGCTATGGGCTGCCGGGCAAGCCGGGTTACTCATATGAGCGTCCATTCGACTACTTTGACTTCCAGTTCAATGCCTCGTCGGCCAACATCTTCGAGTCCATCTTCAGCCGCGGTCTGCTCTACGGCACCTCATATGACGGGGGGAGCAATTACCGGGGCATCTGGGGGCTCTACGGCACCTACGACTATGTATCGCCGCAGATTTTTCGGGTCTCCAGCACGGCACTCTCGCTCGGGACGACGGCTCAGTGGTGGTTGTCCCGCTCGGTCGCGCTGCAGGGCTCGGCTCTGGGTGGTTTCGGATACGCCGGCGGCGGTGTCATTCACGGCGCGGGCGTCGAATCGGTTGGTCCACTGGGCGACGGGCAGCGCGACTATCACTATGGTATTGCACCTCAGGCGCTGGCCACGCTGCGCCTGATGTTCGGTGATCGCGTTCTGATCGACACCGCTTTTCGCGAGTATTACATCAGCAGATTTGGTGCGACGGAAAGCACCGGGTCCGAGCACATCAGCCGGGGCGACGTGGCGCTGACGCTGCGTGTGTACGGCCTGCATGGCATCACACTGAGATATTCCGAGTCCAACCGGGTCGGGACTTACGCGAGCCTGCCGACGTCGCACCAGACGCTGGGCACCGTCAGCATCGGTTACACGCTGCTCGGCCAGAGCCATTTCGGCGCGGTGGATTGGCGTCAGCCCGTCGACGCGGATCATTGAGGCAATGGCGCTGCCTCAGGCCGCCCCGGCGGATGGGGGGGTGCGCGCCGGACCGGCTCCGCACCGATGCAAGCGCTCCCGAAAGCGCTCGCGCTCCTCCGGGGAGAGCTGCGCGAAGCGCTCCTGCATGCGGTGACGCCAGCCCCATCCTCCCCGGCCGCGGATCCCGCCGAACAGGATCCGGCACAGCACCAGCAATCCCACGGCCTGCCCGAAGGCGATGCGGTGCCACCCTGCCAGGGCTGGCAACAGCCAGTTCCACAGCCACATCACCAGAAAACCAAAGATGAGCACCGCCACCGCGGCGAGGGCTATTCCTCTTACTGCTCTACCGATCCAGAAACGTCGCATGATTTCCTGTCCTCACGTGTCGAATATCTCTCGCAGTTCAGCCAGTCGCTGCCGCAGGTGCAGCACCGCGGCGTGCTTGCGGCCCAGAAGCGTGTTGATGCTCTCGCCGGAGGCCACGGCCAGCTCCCGGAAGCTGCGTCCATCGATTTCGTGCGCGACGAACACATCACGTTGCTCGGGCGGTAGCTCGGCCAGCGCCGCCGCCAGCTCCTCGAGCAGGAAGTCGCGCTCATAGGCGGCCACCGGGTCGTCCGTCGACGGTGCCGGCAACTGCGCCAGCAGCTCTTCGAACAGACGTTCGGGCTCGCCGTGCTGCCGCTCTCCGGGTGCGACTTCGCGGGCTCGTGCGCGGTAGCGATCGATGATGCGATTGCGCGCCACGCGCTGCAGCCACGCCGCCATGTTCACGATGGGTTCGGTGAGCCGCGCGGCTGCGACCATCTCATAGAGCGCCTCCTGTACGATGTCATCGGCATCACTCAGGTTGTCGATGCGCCGACGCACGAAGTCGCGCAGCCGTGGCAGTAACGCCGTCGCCGCGGCTGCCAGCCGTGCTCGAGACACGTCGGACAGAGGCGCGAGCGGAGCAGCATCCTGCATACGGGGATAGACGCGCGAGCCGCGGAAATATTGAACGCCGGAGATCGCAAGCGGTGCTCTGGGTGCCGGCGGTCTCCCGGTGCGGGGGGAAACGAGAACCCCATCACACTTTGCCGCCACGGGAGCCTGCGCTACAGAGTATCGCTCTATACTCAATTCAGATAGCGGCAGGAGTGTACCAGTGAGCGATGTCGTCAAAGAGCACTTCACGACCGCTGACCTGGTGCGCTACGCGAGGCTCTCCAACCACATGGTCAATTACCTGTGCCGGTATGGAGTTCTGGAACCGACCCTCTCCACGCAGCGACGCCGGGGGCTGGTGCGCAAGTTTTCCTATGCCGATCTGCTGCTGGGCCGTGCAGTCGCCACGCTACTGGGGGCGGGGGTGTCGGTCATTGCCCTGCGTCGGGCGCTCGGCACGTTGCGTCAGAAGCTCAAGGCGGTGCCGCTGGCGGCGTTTCAAAGCCGCGCGATCGCCATCGTGGGCAGTGGGGTGTACGTTGCAGAGCCGGGCCAGTCGCTGGTCGATCTGAGCGCCGACGGACAGCTGGCGTTTCACTTCGTGCTGGACGCCAGCCAGCTTCCCCAAGCGAGTCGACCGCAGTCCGCAGCGCGGCTGACGCGCTCATCGAGTTGCGCATAGGGCCGACCATGTCAATGAACGTACTGTCGGCGGCCGACATGGACTGGCTTCAGGATGAGCAGTTCCGTCATGACGCCCGCGCGCATGCCGACATTGCGGCGCTGCCGATGCAGCGCCGGCTGGTCAATTTCGTCCTGCATCTGGCGAAGTATCAGGGCAGATTGCTCAAGTCGTTTCGCCTGGAGGATGCGGACGCCGTTCAGCGACTGATAACGGATTCCTTCATCATTCTGCTCGCCATCGCGAACGCGCTTGGAAAATCTCCAAGGCTCGCCGGAGCGGGCCGGCCGACCTCCCTGTCGCACCTGCAAAGCTCGCAGGCACTCATGGGCGCCTACGTCGAGATTGTCGGCGAGATGTCCAAGGCGGCAGAAGCCTTTGACGACAACGAGAATTATCCCTCTCACACCATGCTCGACACGTGCCTGGCTACGCTGTTCAGGGTGATGATCGCGCTGGCAAATGTAAATGACGTGCCCTTGCTCGAAACTGTCCCGCACCGCTGGAGCCGTGTGGAGAGAAGAGCGGCGGCTTCCAGAAACGCTGCTCCGATCGCAGACGTCGCGTGACGGACGCGCAATGCGAGGGGGTGCTTGCATGCGCCGCGGAGGCGGCGTTACTGCACCCGTAATCGCCGATAGCGCGCAGTGAGACTGGCTTCTGTCGCGGCGTCAGCATCGCTGGGCCCGGTCGCCAGCACCACGCGATTACGACCGCTTATCTTGGCCTCATAGAGGGCACGATCGGCGGCCTCGACCAGCCGTTCAGCCGAAGCAGCATCGCTCAGCGCGCCGCTGGCGACACCGATGCTGACCGTGACCATCAGCTCGGGACTGCTGCTGTTGGCGATTCGCAGCTGCTGCACAGCGCTGCGCAATCGTTCCGCGACCAGCTGTGCGCCGCCCGCAGTGCAGTCGCGCAGCAGCACGATGAACTCCTCGCCACCATAACGCGCCAGGACGTCGTGGGGTCGAGCCAGGCCTTGCTGCAGGACGTGCGCGACTTCCCGCAGACAGCCATCGCCCACGGGATGACCGTAGCGGTCATTGAGCATTTTGAAATGGTCGATGTCGATCATCAGGATCGACTGATGCATCGCGCGGCGTTCATCGCGCCAGGCGCGCTTCAGGGCCTCGGTGAAGAAATGCCGATTCGGTACGCCGGTCAACGCATCGGTCCACGCGATGGTCTGCAGCGCCGACGCTTCTCTCTTCAGGGCTTCTCTGTGCTCGATATGATGCACCTGGATCAGGGTCGTGCGTACGGCGATCCCGAGCACCGCCAGCATGATGCCGGCGCAACCCCACAGATACTCCACCCGGATCAGAAGCAGGGAGGCCGTGAGCAGGGCGAGCGCCAGCAGGATCGGAATGCCACTGCGCACCGTGCGCACCAGGGCCGGATTGACCCGTCGCACCGGCTGCAGGGTTGGTCCGCGCAATGCGAAGCCACACAGGACCGCGAACGCCAACGTGACGATCGTGCCGTATTCGGGTCCGAAGGCGGGATTACCGGCGAAGTAATGGTCATTGACGAAGACGATGAGGAAGTAGACGCCCAGGTGCACCGACAGAGCTTTGAACAGATCGCGCTCGTCGCTGTCTTCGGCGACGTACCAGCGCACGAGCGCTCCGAGCACCAGGTACAGATTCTGAAAATCCAGCAGCCAGACCAGGTAGCTCACTCCGGCTTCGGTCGGCGCGGCCTGCTCGTGGATCATGGTCCAGGTGTATTGAAAGTAGGTACAGCCGAGCGCAAGTGCCACCAGCGCATCGACCACCCGCAAAAGCTGTCGGCCGTGCAGCCGCCAATCGCTGGCGACCAGGAAAGTCGTGGGGACGACCGCCAGGCTGAAGGCCTCCATGCTGGTGCGGTACATTTCGTCCTTGTGGTGCAGGATCATCTCCTGCCACAGGTTGTCCCATGCGCCGATCGCCCAGATGGTCAACGACAGGGACAGCGCGTACCACCCGAAGCGCACTGCGGTGAGGTGCATCCGCCCGCGCCAGAAGGTCGCCGCCGCCGCGAGCAGCGGTGCGCTCACCATCAGGATATAGGCTGCCGGCCCGGTGACTGCAGGTCCAAACAGGGTCAGGACACCCAGTTGCAGCAGCAGAAAGGCTAACGGCAGGTACAGTGACATGGGAGGGCCTCAGCTGCCGAGACTATCCCGGCTGCGAAGGCTTTACTGTGACCGGTGCCGGGGCGGGCATCGATCCTCAGGACGGCGGGTGCTCAGTACCCTACGGTGAAGCGCTTGCCGATGAAATGGGGATGCTCAGCCTCGTCGACGGCGGCGACTGCAAGATCGGCCACATTGATCTCGCTCCTGCCCTGGGCGTCCCGCACGAAATCGGTGGTCGCGACGCGGTATTTGCCGGTGCGATGCGGCTGGGGTGGCGAATGCAACTTCCATCCTTCAATGCTCATGGGCGGTGTCAGGACGGTCCAGCGGATGTGGCTCGCGCGATAGGTCTGCAACGCGAGCAGATGGCCGAAGATGACGGCATACATGGGGCTGGACGGCGACATATGCATGTGCGCGAGCATCGCCTCGCGCGTCTCATACATCGTCGGGGCGCCGCCGATCTGGATGATGTGCGGGCTGTGCGCGACGCCCGTGTAGGCTGCCACGGCCACCTTCGCCGCCCGCGCCGATACGGAATCCTCGGGCGAGTTGTCTTTGGCATCGCCCAGCACGGAGATGATGACGGCGTCGGCGCCACGCGTGATGCGCCTGAAGCCGTCGACGTCCGTGACGTCCCCCGCCACGGCGTGGTAATGAGGATCGCTGACAGCGAGTTTGCCGGGGTCGCGTGCCACGCCAACGACCGTGTCTCCGCGCTTCAGCGCCTCCTGGACGATGAGGCCGCCGATCGCGCCCGTTGCCCCGTAGACCACGATCCGCTCGCCTTTTGCGGCGGCAGTCCCCATACCCATGACAATCAGCACGATCGCGAGACAACTGCGGCTCAGTCGTTGGGTAGTCCTGTTCATCTCACACCTCTTGCTCGTGTCCCGGGCCGCTGGCCCACCCACCCACCGGACGAGTTGTATAGTAGCTCTATTGCCGTCCGCAGGCCCATCCGCACGCAGGGCACCATGGCATCCTTGTGTAGACGTTGGGTTTGTGCGACCGGTCACGCTTTTACCGATGGCGGTGGGCGCGAGCTGCAGAGCGTCGCGCACAGAGCAGGAAGCCTGTTCCGCTAGACTCCAATTTCAAGAGTAAACAGGCGCAGGCGGGCCATGAAGCACATCAACCTGATAGTGATCCCGATCGTCGCAGTGGGCGGGCTCTACACGGCCGCCTCCTGGTGGATCGGGGGGGCGGTGGAACAGCGGCTCGACCAGTCCGAGCGTCGGGTCGTGGCAGCCTACCCGGATCTCGCCATCGTTTCGCGCGACTACCATCGCGGCCTTTTCAATTCCACTGAGGACGTCACTTACGGCATTGGTGCCAGCGCAGCAGGTCAGCTGATGCGCAACCGGGTGTTCCAGGCCATGCCAGGTGTGACGGCCGATGCGCTGCGATTGACTTCCCACCTCGCGATTCACCATGGTCCCCTGCCACAGCTGCGAGCATTGGGGCTTGCCACCATCGACACGCAACTGCAGACCCCACCGGTGCTGCAGAAAGTCCTCGGCCCTCTCCTGCACGGCGCGCCGATACTGCAGGCGCATACGCTCATCGACTTCCAGGGCGTCAGTACCGCTGAGGTACGCAGCCCGAGCTTTCAGTACCAGGCGCCCGACGGCGTTACGCTCATGTGGGGCGGCCTTACTGGCAGCGGACGTACGACTGGAGCGCTCGCCGCGTGGTCAGGCACGCTGACCATGCCGGGGATGACGATCAAGGGGCCGCAGGGACATTTGGAACTGCATGATCTGTCCTTCAGTGCCGACATGCAGCGGGCCTTTGATGTGCTGTATGTCGGGCATACGGCAGTTCACCTGAAGACGCTCTCTGCCCAGACGCCCGATGGCAAGTCAGTCTCGATGGCAGGCGTTTCGCTGGGCTCCGATTCGGTACTCAAGGATGAATACATCGATGAGCATGCCGTCATAAGCATGGACAGTCTGGATGTCGCGCCATTTGCCTTCAGCCGCGTGGGCTACTCGCAAAGCTTCAGCCACCTGCACGGTGAATCCCTTGCGGCGCTCGTCACTGCGATGCGTAATGCGCAGGGGCAGATGCGCGTGCCGGGGGCTCCGCCAGCTGACGTCGCGCGAGCCAACCTGGCGCTCTTCGGCCGCTACGCTTCGGAGGTGGCGCTGCACGAGCCGGTCCTGCAGATCGAGCGACTCGGCTTCTTCACCCCCGAGGGCGAATTTCGGCTGTCCGCGAGGATCGCCATGCCGGGTTTGACGCGCAATGAAATGCAGGGACCACTGGGGATGTTCGCACTCGCACGGCATCTGGACGCGAGTGCCGACCTGCGTGTCGATGCGGCCGTGCTGGACAAGTTTCTCGATGCGAGCGGCAGGCGCGAGCAGATTGAACCACAGCTGCAGCAGCTCGAGCAGCAGGGGTATCTGCGCCGGGACGGCAGCGCGTTCGTCACAACTATCACCTTCCGATCCGGAGCGCTGCTGGTCAATGGGCAGCCCTTCCGCCGCAATCCGGCGGTGGCGCCGCATTAGGGAGATTCAGCGGCGCTATGCCGGCTGGCCGTCGCGCTTACTCCGATGGGACCGGCGACGTGACCGGCCTGCTGTTGTCTTTGATCAGCATGGCCAGAAACTTCGTGAGCACGATGCGGCTCCAGGATGAAGGCGATCAAGCAGTGACCCGACAGCTGACGATCTCAGCGTAGAGCGGCGCGCAGTTGAAGCGGAAGATGCCAGCATGATACATCTTCGGCGGAGGGCGACTCATGGCTGCTACCAACGAGCCTGCGGCGCACGACCTGACCGTGCGGCCTTTACAGGAAGCCGATCTGGCGGCTGCCGACGAGATCGTGCGCACGGCATTCGGCACTTTTCTCGGCCTGCCCGAGCCGCGCGACTTCATGGGAGATGCCGCGTATGTTCTGCCACGCTGGCGCTCCAACCCCACCGGGGCTTTCGCGGCGGAAATTCACGGAACACTGGCAGGTTCCAACTTTGCTACGCGCTGGGGGAGCTTCGGCTTCTTCGGGCCACTCAGTGTACGTCCCGACCTCTGGGATCGGGGAATCGGCAAGCGCCTGCTCGAGCCGGTCATGGACTGCTTCGATTCGTGGCATGTCAGGCACGCGGGTCTGTACACCTTCGCGCACAGCCAGAAGCACATGGCTCTCTACCAGCGCTTTGGGTTCTGGCCGCGTTTCCTGACAACGGTCATGGCAAAACCGGTCTCGGACGCGCAAGGGGCTGTGCCCGATTGGTCGGCCTATTCGCGTACACCTGGCGGGCAGCGCTCAGAGCTCATAGGTCAGTGCCGGCATATCACCGAGGCCGTATTGGAAGGACTGGATCTGTCCTCCGAGATCCAGGCGGTTGCAAGCTTTGGTCTGGGCGAGACCGCCGTGCTGTGGAGCGGTGGTCAACCTGCAGGATTCGCCGTCTGCCACTTCGGTGCTGGAACCGAAGGGGGAAGCGGCAGCTGCTATGTGAAGTTCGCTGCGGTACGGCCCGGCCGGGCGGCGGCGGCGGATTTTGTGCGGCTGTTGCATGTCTGCGAGGCGCTGGCCCGTGACCGGGGGCTGAGCTCATTCGTCGCCGGCACCAACCTTGCCCGCACAGAGGCCTATGGCCTGATGCGCGAGTACGGCTTGCGTACGGTGATGCAGGGCGTCGCCATGCAACGTCCGAACGAGGAAGGCTTCAACCGGGCGGGCGCATTTGTCATCGACGACTGGCGCTAGATGCCGGCGCCGCGCGCGCAGCGTCCCGATCCCAAGGGTCGCGCCGGCACACATAAGCCTTTGTTCGATCTGGATAATCGCTGTTCCGGCGTGAGGTTGACAAAGCCTGTAAGGATATACAGGATTGGCGGATCGACAGCCCGTGACAGAGGACCGATATGCTGCTGGTTGTGCTGCTGTTAGCGGCTGTTTTTCTCAGCGCCGCGGCGCTCGTTCTGCAGCATCGCGGGCGCATGGCCCTGCAGCGCCGCGTGGAAGAGCTCGTGGGCGCTACTCAGCAGAGCGCCCAGGCACTCATGTCGGTAGCCGACCTGCGGGATCTGCTGCTGCGCGCTGGCGGTGAAGCCGCGGAGCTTCAGGGCCGCCTGGCCGTGCTTACCCAGGCGCAGCATCACCTCGGCAGTCAGCTCTCGGAGCTGCAGGCGAGCGTGGCGCTCAAATTATCCGACGGGCTGCAGGCGATCCGGGAGGGGGCGGCCCGGGAGGCTGGGCATTTTCGCAGCGAGGCCTGCGCGCGTGACGATGCTCATGCCCTCATGCTCAAGGGTGCCTTCGATTCGGGGCTGCGCTCGCTCACCGAATCGCTCGGCCAGACGCGCTCGGAGTTGGCGCAGACACTCAAGATCGGCACCGAAGCGATCGGCGTGAAGCTGGAAGAGCTTCGCAGCGTCATCGACGGCAGGCTCGGGGAGGTTCATGCCAGTGCAGCCGGCAGTGCGCAGCTGTTGAACGACACCGCACGCGGCACGATTGCCACCGTGACCGAGCGGCTGACGCAGATGCGCACGACGCTCGATACCGTGCTGAAGAGTGAGCTCGGCACGCTGCGCTCGGAAAACAGCGCCAAGCTCGAGACCATCCGTCAGACCGTCGATGAGAAGCTGCACGCGACGCTCGAGCAGCGCCTGGGTGCCTCCTTCCGCCAGGTCAGCGAGCAGCTCGAATCGGTGCACCGCGGGCTCGGAGAGATGCAATCGCTCGCCAGCGGCGTGGGAGACCTGCGCCGGGTGCTTACCAATATCAAGACGCGCGGGACCTGGGGCGAGGTGCAGCTCGAGGCACTGCTCGATCAGGTCCTCACCGCTGAGCAGTACGCCCGCAATGTCAGCACCCGACCTGACAGCGCGGTGCGCGTGGACTTCGCGATCCGCTTGCCGGGGCGCTCGGAAGAGGGGAGCGTCTGGCTGCCGATGGATGCTAAATTTCCCATGGAGGACTACCAGCGGCTGCTGGAAGCACAGGAGCGCGCGGATGTTGGTGCGGTCGAGGAGGCCGGCAAGGCACTCGAGCTGCGTATCAAGGCCGAGGCGCGCTCGGTGCGGGAGAAGTACGTTGCCCCTCCGCACACCACCGAGTTTGCCATTCTGTACCTGCCTGCCGAGGGCCTGTACGCCGAGGTGCTGCGCCGGCCTGGTTTGGTCGAGTGGGTACAGCGGGAGTGCAAGGTCGTCCTGACCGGTCCTACGACGCTGCTGGCGCTGCTGAACAGCCTGCAGATGGGCTTTCGCACGCTGACCATCGAAAAACGCTCGGCCGAAGTCTGGTCGGTACTGGGCGCGGTCAAAACAGAATTTCTCAAGTTCGGTGAGGCCTTGGCGCACACGAAGAAAAAGCTCGACGAGGCCAGCAACAGCATCGAGTCCGCCGAGCGACGCAATCGCGTTCTGACGCGCAAGCTCAAGGGCGTGGATGCGCTGCCGACGCCTGATACCGCTCGGCTGCTGCCCGATGCGGCGGCGTTGGAACCGGTCGTCCAGGATTGAGCCTCGGTGCGCCGCTTTGCTGCGTTCGTGCAGATCTGGCTGCTGTGGCTCGCCGGCTGCGCGCTGCTCACTGCGCTGTCATTCGGCTACGTTGATCTGCCAGTTGCCCGGCATTTCTGGAATACGGGACGGTTTCTCCAGCCCTTGAACTCCGGTCTTGGCGCCGCTGTCGTGTTGTCCTGCGAATCTGCATTGACCGTGGGGCTCGTGCTCTCCCGGCTGATACGCGGTCATCTGTCTCGCCTCGGGACCACCCTGGTGATCGCCTGTCTGGCCTCCATCTGCACCTATGCCTTTAACGACATCGTTTTGAAACCCTGGTTTGGGGTTCCAGTGCCCCTGGCGGTGATGGCGGGCGCGGCGCATCGTTTTGATTTTTTCGCCGGACCGGGAAATTACAGTTTTCCCTCAGGGCACATGGCTCTGGCCGCTTCATTTGCGGGGGTATGCATGAGCCTGTACCGCGTGGCATTCTGGTCATTGGCCGCGCTACTGGTACTGACGGCCGTGCTTCTGGTGGTCGGCGATTGGCATTTCGTCAGCGACGTGATTGCCGGAAGCTTTGTCGGCCTGACTGCCGGACTCCTGGCTGGGGAGGTCTGGCGTCTGCATGCCGGGCAACGCAGCTGAAGCGAGGCAGGAGTTCCTGTGCGATTCCATCTAGCGCTCCTCACTGCGGCAGTCGTGCTGGCCCTGGTCGGCTGTGGAGGCAATCCGGAGGTGACGCTCGCGCAACTGGCGCAATCCCAGCAGGACTATGCCGGTCAGGCGGTGCTCACCCGTGGCGTCGTGCGCCATGAGCGGGACCCGGACGGCAGCGACTATTTCGTGCTGGCCGACCCGCATGGCACGCTGGTGGGTCTCGATCCTTCCCAGAAGGCCAGGCCCTTCGAAGGCCGGCTCGTGCACGTCAGCGGAGTGTTCGAGGTCAAGCCAGGATTCGGCCGCGTCATCCATATCGTCAACATTTCGCTCGTCCTGGATGCTCCACGCTGAGCGGCCACAAGATCATTGCTCATGACTGCCGGAAAGCCATACGCCGACGCCTGCGAGCGCAATCGCGACCCGATTCTCGAGGTATTGCAGCGTCAATTCGCCGATCGAAAGCGTGTGCTGGAAATTGGCGCCGGAACGGGGCAGCACGCCGTTTATTTCGCCAGGGCCCTGCCGCAGCTGACGTGGCAGACATCCGACCAGCAACCCAACCTCGCCGGCATTGGTCTCTGGATCGAGGAGGCCGGCCTGGCGAACCTGCCGCCACCGCTGCTACTTGATGTATGCGGTGAGTGGCCCCGCGCCCGCGCCCGGTTCGACGCGATATTCACGGCCAACACGCTGCACATCATGGCCTGGGAGGCGGTGCAGAGAATGTTCGCCTCGATGCCGGATGTTCTGGAGCAGGACAGTGTGCTGGCGGTCTACGGCCCGTTCAACTACAACGGCGCCTTCACCAGCCAGAGCAATGCGGCGTTCGACCAGTGGTTGAAGCAACGCTCAGCGCAAAGCGGCATCCGTGATTTCGCCGCCGTCGATGAGCTGGCTCGCTCAATTGGCTTTGGATTGATCGAGGATCGCTCGATGCCCGCCAACAACCGGCTGATCACCTGGCGACGGGCAGATCAGCCTTCGCAATGTGCAAAAATACCGGATCCCATGAGCAGCTGATTGCAGGCCGCCTGCATACCTTCCTCGTGCTCGCACTCCTGGGCGCCTGGGCATATGGCGGCACGCGTTCGATGGCCCGATTCCACGGCGCGCTGCATCCACAGCGGGTGCGTTTATATCTGTTCAGTATCGGCGTGGAATGGCTCGTGTTCGCGGTGGTAGTCGCCGGCGTGGTGCGTGCTCGAACGCCGCTGAGTTGTGTCCTCGGTGAACGCTGGCGATCATCACGTGAACTGCTGCGCGATATCGCCGTCGCGGCCGCCTTTTGGCTCGCAGCCATGGCGGGACTCATTCTGTTCGAATGGGTACTCAAGATCCGCGGCACCGGAACGACCGTACTGGCGCTGCTGCCGCGCGGGGCGGTCGAGAGTGCCCTTTGGGTCGCGCTCGCCGTGAGCGCAGGGATCTGCGAGGAGACGATCTTTCGGGGCTACCTGCAGCGCCAGCTCATCGCCATGACGGGACGGCCGGATACGGGACTGGTGCTCGCGGCGATGATCTTCGGCCTGGGACATCTATATCAGGGCTGGCGTATGGCGATCGTCATCGGTGTCTACGGCCTCATGTTCGGCGTTCTCGCCTACCGGCGTCGCAGCGTGCGGCCGGGAATGATCGCGCATGCCTGGCACGACGCGTTTTCTGGCGTTCTATATTCCCTGCTGTTGAGACGCTAGCCCATCCTGCATGCCGGGACACGCACTCAGTCCTTGCCGAGAACGAATCTGCGCTTCGCCTCTTCGAGGGCCTGTTCGGCGCCGCTGTCCGGGTTGCGCAGCAGCCGCTCGGTCGCGCTCGCGTGCGCGCGCACGCGAGCGTCCTCGCTCGCCATGGCCTTTCCAAGAACCGGCGCCACGCTCTGCTCCCCGAGCGCAATGAGGGCGCGGCTCAGGCTGAGCTGCAGCTTGCGGTCGCCACGACCCAATTGCGTGGCCAGTTCTTCGGCCAGCTCGTTCTCCTGCCCCTTGGGCACGAGGACCACGGCGGCGCGCCATGCGCTCCTGGCAACCTCGTCCTCGGAGTCGCGCAGCAGGGATCGCGTGATGGCGGGCCAGGCACGGGCGTCCTTGATCTTGGACAGGGTGTGCAATGCCTGACTTCGTGCCTGAGCGCGCGGGGAAGTCAGCTCGGGGAGCAGTCTCGGCAGGGTAATCTCGGCCGGAAGGCGCGTCAGTGCCCACGTGAGCATATCGCGCACGTAGAAGTCAGGCTCGATCGCGCACCGCTGCACGAGAATGTCCGCGAGATCTGCTTCGGGATTGGTACCGATGGTCAGAGCAGCCTTGAGCCGTGTCGACTTATCTGCGTCGGCCAGGGCGCGGATCAGGTGTGTGCTCATGGGTGTCATGCGTGCCAATCTCAGGTCATGGCGCACGCCCCGGGGCGGGCGCAGTGTTCAGATGTGTGCCGCGCGGGCGCACGGTGCGCTCGCACTCATCAGCTCGATAATGCTCTGCGCGCAGGCGGCAGCGCCATCGATGCCACGGCAGGACTGGCTTGGACTTGCAGTCGTCACCGACCCTATGTAGACTTGCGACTATGGGTAAGGAAGAACAGCCGGTTCGCATGTCTCTCCAGACTCTGCGGGTGCTGGAAGCCTTCCTGGAGAATCCAACCGACGAGCTGGCCGGCGCGGATGTGCAGAAGCGCGGTGGTCTTGCATCAGGCACGTTGTATCCCATCCTGCTTCGGCTCGAGTCGGCCGGATGGTTCGTCAGCCGCTGGGAGGCTGTCGACCCCTCGAGCGTCGGCCGTCCACGCCGCCGGCTCTATCGCCTGACTGCTACCGGGCTCAGGCGCGCAAGCGAGATCTTCGCAACCTTTGGCCGAGGAGTACTGGTATGACGCCGCGTGATGAGGCACAAGGTGGTGCCCGTCCTGGGCTGGCGCGGTCCGGCGGGTTGAGTCACTGGCTGGTGCGGCATGCCGCTCGAAGGTCTCCCGCGGCACTGGCGCAGCGACTGGAGGAGGAGTGGCTGGCCGACCTGGCAGCGCAAGCTGATGCGCCGTCGAGGCTGCGCTTTGCACTCGGGTGCTGCTGGGCAATGCGGATCATCGCCCGCGACTATCTGGCTTCGGCCGCGCGAGCCAGCGACCATGCGACGGAGCACGGCGCGATAGTCCTCGGGCAGCACGGCCCATCCTCGTATTTTCAGCGCACGACGATCCTGTTTCTGATCCTCTGCCTGCACGTTTTCGTGATCTATGGTTTTGTAACTGGTCTTGCGCAGAAGGTGATACAGGCGATACCGGGGCCGATGCGAACCACGATCCTCGACCAGCCCCGGGCGCGCGAAATGCCGCCCCCGCCCATCACCTCGTTCTTGCCCACCCCCCCTCGAATCTTTTCACTGGTAGCGCCGACGGCTCAGTTTCCGCCGGACGCTCTCAAAGATTCATTCATTCCGCAGCCACTGCCGCAGCCAGGCGGCAGTGCGCTGCCCCCCACGCGCTCGACACAGGTGATTCGGATCGTGGGAGGCCCGGGCCGCGGATTTCCCGATCCCGACGACTACTATCCGCTGGATTCGCGACGGCTGGGAGAGACGGGGGTGGCCACCGTGCGCGTATGCGTGGATGACACAGGT
>Ga0335075_10009222_pt1 | contig 15067 bp, 13 predicted proteins | sample Lox_Sample_24_FD_206723 | JGI IMG/M metagenome (GOLD analysis project Ga0335075, IMG submission 206723) | Soil microbial communities from Loxahatchee National Wildlife Refuge, Florida, United States - Lox_Sample_2.4 | ecosystem: Environmental > Terrestrial > Soil > Wetlands | place: USA... | reverse complement strand
AGCCCTTCGTAGAGCTTTAAAGTTTGTTTTATTGGTGGTGTGTCTTTAAGGACTACCTTACAGCCCCCTAGATCCGTCCCTAACTGTACAGCACGGCGTAGCCTCCTATTCTCTGCATGCTACCGCTTTTCCCAGTCTTAGAGGACTAGTTTCTTTTCCTGCCCGTCCTATTAGTTTAGCTGCATTTTAATCCATTCTTCGACCTGTAGCTTCCGTTCGACCTCTAGGGTAGTAGCAGGCGGTGCTCTAGCTTGGCGCTGGCGCTGGCGCTGGCTATTTGTACGGCGCAGGATCCTAGTCCTTATAGTGCCTCAAGCGTCCCTGATCTTCTACGCTATCCCTAAGTGTTCTATTCTAGCCTGGAAGCGTGCTGTTCGCCCGTTAAGCTAGAGATCTAGTGGAGGTACGTATGACTCTGTCTCGAGCTGGCGAATAGGGGTCGCTTTGAATGCTCCAAGCACTGCCCGTAGTCCTTGGTTTTGCTGCTTCTGTAGCTTTTTAATCAATTAAAAATTGATTTTCAATTGATTTTCAACCAATTGAAAACACTTAATAACTGATTGTTAACATGGTGCGCCTACTCAACCTAAGAAACCCGTGAAACCTGTAGAAGGAAAGAGAAAGAAGAAATATAGGTTTATTATAAATCAGTTTTAAATCAATTTATAAGCACTTAATGATCAATTAATAAGCACTTATTTTTGATTTTCCGAGAAAAAATTTGCCGAAAAATTGAAGTGTAGGTAAGCTCGTTATCGCCCACCGTAGTTTAGCCTCACTTGACTGATTGGTGGTTTTTCCCGATGTGGTGTGACGCGATAGCACTACGCGTCCTGGTGTCACGCAATGCGCGCGGGGTAAAAGAAGGCTAAAGAAGGGTAAAGAAGGCTCTAACTCGACTCTTTTGCAAAGAGCCAACACCAATATTTGCACCGCTGCTCCCGCTGTACGATACCACGTACCAACTCGGTCCTTTCTGCAAACATGTCTGGAAGGCAATTTGAACGTGGCCGCGGTCGAGGACATGGAGATAGAGGTGCAGCCGATCGTGGTCGCGGTCGTGGACGCGGAGAGGCAGGCCAAGGCGACCGCGGGCGCGGCTCTCAGTTTCAGGTGTCGACTTTCGAGAGCCGGGGTGGTCGCGCGGGTCGAGGCGGTCAAGGTGATCGAGGTGGCTGGGGTGGTCGAGGGGATAGAGGCAGCCGAGGGGATCGAGGTGGGCGAGGGGATCGAGGCGGATTTGGCAGAGGTGGCCGCGGTGGCGCCATAGAGGTCTTCTCGTGAGCAGCTTCTACTAGTAACCACTCCTTGCATACAAAGACTGACTAGTTAATTTTTTCAGCCATGACTCTGGCGCTTTTCCTCAGCTAGATGTTCAAGTACAAAAGGTCGAGAACGAGACGGCAAGAGCTGTCCAAGTCAAAAGTACTTCCAGCCCAAAGAAATCCCTTAGCGGACAACGCATGCCCCCGAGGCCAGGTTATGGGACGCAAGGAAGGGAGGTCATACTGTGGGCGAATTACTTTGAGATGATAGCCCCTATTGACCTCATACTGTTCCGGTACAGCATTGATATTAGAGCTGACGAGGCAGGAAGAAAGCCGACTGGCAAGAAAGTCAAGAGGATTATCGAGCTTCTGATCGAAGATCAATTCCCCCAATACCGATATAGCATTGCGACAGACTACAAATCAAATTTAATTTGTAAATCAGAGCTTCCTATCGAGCAAGAAGAATATCGAGTACAATACCGGTCAGAAGATGAGGATGAACCTCCACAGAATACACAAACGTATATACTGCGTCTCCAAAGCACAGGAACGTTTGCTGTGTCAGAACTCATGGACTATCTAACATCTAGTAAAGCCAGTGCCTTATTTGGATCTAAGGAGGAGATAATCCAAGCACTAAATATCGTCATGGGGCATTATCCCAAAACAGTCTCACAAGTCTTTTCCGTGGGTGCAAACAAGCATTTTGCATTGGCCCCACCCCCCACCGAGAAGATGAGTCTTGGGGAAGGACTGCAAGCGATAAGAGGGTTTTTTGTTAGTGTTCGGTCTGCCACATCCCGTATCCTCTTAAATGTCCAGGTCAAACATACTGCTTGCTACGAAGAAGGTCTTCTTGGTAGATTAATGTCGGTATTCCTTGCCCAGAATAATGGCAGCATTGTAAAACTAGGCAAATTTTTGAAGAAGATCCGCGTCAGAGTCACTCATATCGTTAGAAGAAACAGAGCGGGCCATGAAATTCACAGAACAAAGGCCATCACAAGTCTAGCAACGCCTAACGACGGTAATGGCTTACAGTATCCCCCGAGAGTGCCAAGGTTTGCTGCTGGCTCGAAAGAGGTGGAGTTCTTCCTCAGCGAACCTGGAGAGCAACCCAGTGGAAGTCAACAGAGTCCCACCACAAGAAAGGGCAAGAAGGGCAAGAAGCCTGTTAAAGAGGGTCCAGAACCGCCTACCGGCGGCCGCTATATCAGTGTCTACAACTTCTTTCGAAACAGTAAGTGCCTTAATATTTCCACGAGCTTTAATTTTGTGTAACATCCCCACCAGCATATAATATTACTGTCGAAGATCCAAATTTGCCCGTTGTCAATGTCGGTACTCGACAAAACCCGTCCTATCTACCTCCGGACGTTTGTCAAGTTGAACCTGGCCAGGCTAGTAGCAGTAAACTAACACCCGGTCAAACACAGCAAATGATAAGGTTCGCAGTCCGCAAGCCCGCTCAAAATGCCCAGTCGATAGTTGTTGATGGTGCCCGGCTTCTGGGAATTGAACCGGCAAGTAATACTACGCTCGTAAGTTTGCCTCCTTCTCGTGAAAGTTAATGGGCCATGCTGAATTGGGTAGTCTGACTTTGAGATTGCAATTACACCAAAACTTATAACGGTGCCTGGTCGAGTCCTGACGGGACCAAATGTTAGATATAAAGATGCCAAGACTGCTAGGACCTCAGCTGGTAGCTGGAATATGAATGAGGTCGAGCTCTCGACGAGGTCAAGGCTTCCTTCCTGGACATACCTCTTATTAGTGCCTCAGAACTTGCGAGTTGCATGGGACAGTCAACAACAATTAACATCTACTCTAGATGCATTACAATCCAAACTGAGACGAGTTGGAGTCGACGTAGATAATTATACTCCGGGACTACGATATGAATTCAATCCGGCCAACATTGAAGCAGAAATTGATGCAGCTATCCATAGATTTGTCAGCAATCCCACGAGACCTGCGCCAAAGTTGCTCCTCGTGATTATTCCATATATTGATTCATCCATCTACAACCGCGTCAAATTCGCATGCGACGTCAAGGAGGGGCTTCTCAACGTCTGCACTTTGGGTCAAAAACTTGCAAAAGCTAATGATCAGTACTTCGCTAATGTAGCGCTCAAATTTAATCTCAAACTCGGTGGACGCAACCAGTACCTCGACAACGTCAAACTCGGCATCATAGCGGAAGGAAAGACCATGGTAGTGGGTATTGACGTTACACATCCTTCACCTGGCTCTGCATCCAACGCACCAAGCGTGGCAGGAATTGTGGCTTCTATAGATCAATGGCTCGGCCAATGGCCCGCAGACTTGCAACTTCAGCAAGCACGACAGGAGATGGTCTCGGGTCTGGATGGCCTGCTCAAGTCTCGCCTTCGTCTGTGGGCTAAAAATAACAAAGGCCACCTTCCCGAAAATATCTTGATTTATCGAGATGGTGTGTCCGAGGGGCAATATGAAATCGTTCTCGACCAAGAGCTTCCCCTCCTTAGGAAAGCATGCAAAGAAGCCTATCCAGCAACCGACTCTCAAAAAGGACTGCCCCGTATGTCCATCATTATTGTAGGTAAACGTCACCACACTCGATTCTACCCAACCAGGGAGCAAGATGCCGACCGATCTTCTAATCCTCAGAACGGCACTGTTGTTGACCGCGGTGTCACAGAAGCTCGGAATTGGGACTTCTATCTGCAAGCCCACACAGCACTCCAAGGCACTGCACGTCCAGCCCACTATTTCACTGTCCTTGATGAGATATTTAGAGACCGGAAGGTACAACTCCCCTTTCAGAGTGCCGCTGACGCTCTCGAGGACCTGACGCACAATTTGTGCTACCTTTTTGGCCGCGCCACCAAGGCTGTCAGCATCTGTCCCCCTGCTTACTATGCGGATCTCGTGTGTGAGAGAGCCAGGTGCTACCTTAGCAGGCTATTTGATGGCTCACCAGGGGCCACTCCTGGGGGCAGCGTCTCAGAGGGAGGAGGGGTGGGGGGTGCGGACGCCGGGCAGGACCCGGATGCAAGCCGTGTCCGCATACACGAGAACGTTCGGGACTCGATGTTTTATATTTGACGGGCAATCATGAGCAGCATCATCCTCAGAGAAGGGAGGGGTATTGTAAAGTCTATATTTTTCCACATCCAGTCATCTGGCATTTTCAAGTGCGGGTTGCATAATTTTGCTATAAACCATGTATCTCATGTATCCATACACCTCATATTCAGACTCTCCGATGGCAAAATATAGGCTTGCAGTAACACCTATTTAACGCTCTTGCATTTCAAGCGCCTCATTGGAAACGAAATGACTTCCGCCAGCGCACCTGTACCCTGTGCTCTGTTTGATCCATCGAAAGCCAACTGGGCATACTCCCATCTGTCTCAGCTTCTTCTGGGCTTTAACCTCTTCCTTCCTCTTCCTCTCCTCCTCGGCCCTTGTTCTTCGTAGCTTCTCCTCAGCTTCCCGTACAGCGAGGCGGGCCTTCAAGGCCCGAAGTCTCGCCTCTTCGTGTTGGCGCTTTCGCTTGTTCTCCTCCTCGTCATTGCCATCGACAGGAACCGGCCGCAGCCTTGCAGCTTCCTCCACAGCGCTCACTTCCCTTGCACTGTCTTCTTGTTCACTTTTTATAGTCACTAAATGCTGCTCAAGCTCGGCGATAGCGTTTTGAGCTTGCTTCTCGGCCAGTTCATTCGCTATGATATCTGCCTGTAGTTGTGCCCAAGTCATATCTGTTACTCCTGGGTCTCTCTGCTCTTCACATGCTGTCACACCCGGCCGCTGCTGTTGATCAAGATTGTTGTCAGCATTGGGAGGAGCTGATTCTGGCGCTGCAAGTTTCGTCGCTGAGGATGTGGATATAGCTGTTGGACGGGCTGATAATGAATCGGTAAGGAGATCAAAGATGGGCGGCATGGTTTTACTGCTGGATGAGTATTCCATGGTGGGTTTTGTCTCAGTCTTACATCGAGCTATTTGATTTGCATACATGTTCTCAAGAGCGGTAATAACTTCCTTGGTTGATGCCGCCAAAGTTGCGGGAACGGACTCTGCACTTGCAAAAGCTACGCCGGCAATGGCTTTAGACAGTGTCTTGACATCACGGCCATTGCCCCAGGATGGGAGTCGAGATAGCTTGTTAAAGTGCTTGATAACGTCGTTATGGCCCTTTGATTGGCAATTATCCGGAATGAACTCGATTCCAGCAGCTTTCAATTGACGTTGAAGAAGAGTATAACACTCATCCGCCAACATGTTCTGGAATACCACTTCCTCCGGGAATCTACTGGAAAGACCCGGATTGACTTGGAGGAGTCTGTTCATATTTTCGCTATAGCCCGCGAGGATAACTACAAGTCTCCCAAAAAATTGAGGTTTGGTGAGACTATCAACTAGTTCGTCGATGGCTTCTTTTGCAAACTGGCCTTCGCCTAACCTATAGGCTTCATCGACGAAGAGGACTTTGCCAAGGCCTCTTTTCAGGACAGCCACCGTCTTAGGTCCGGTCTGCCCAACGTATGGGGCGATGAGGTCCGAAGCTGAACATTCAACGTACTCAGGAGATGATAACATACCCATGTCATAGAACACTTTTCCCATTCTTTGTGCAGTAGTCGTTTTGCCAGTGCCTAGGGGGAAAAGAAAGGAAATAATTTAGCAGGACATTACAGGCCATCAAGCGATTTGAAGCTACTCACCTGGTGGACCTTTGAAGATGAAATTAAATGGAATCTGCGTTCTTGGATCCAGACCTCGAGCTCTCATACTCGCAGCGACTCGCTGATAGCCTTCGAGCTTATTAATAAGACCCTCACAACCAACCACATCAGCAAAGAGCTTGCGGCAGTTAAGTGCTGCATCCTTAGCCCGATCAAAATTCTCATCAAAGTCCTGCGGCAAGAAAAGGACTTCAGCACTACGGTTTGCTGGCTTTCCAACTGACCTCCTTTTCTGTTCCTGCGCCTTGGCGTGAGAAAGCAGGTTTTCAACTTCGCCAGCATTTCCAAAATTTGGTCGATCACGAGCTCTCGACAGAATTCCGATAGCAACGTCTTTGGCTTCCTCTGTCGCGTCGAGCCCTTGCTTTTTGAGTTTTAACTCCAGAATTTGTCTCAACTCTTGGTCGTTAAAGTCCTCGAAATGGAATGCATAGCTTAATTGGAATCGTCGCGCGAGTCCAGGATTCGAGTTTTCTAGCATTTCTTCCATCTCCTCCTTATAACCTAACAGAAGTACACACCGGTCCTCACCTGGCGTATTTTGGACCTCGGCTACAATTGTATCGATTACTGCTGTTTTATATGGATCTGAAGTGTTCCCCGTGCCTTTAGTGCCCGCATATAGCATGTACGCCTCATCAATAATAAGAACCTTGCCTTCACTGGCTTTTAGAATCGCTTTGGTATTCTTTTCGGATTCTCCAAGTACACTCCCGACAAAATCTGCAGGATTCTTTATGACGACTGCGGCTTGAAGTCAGCCCAAATGTTTCGTTATTGAATTCAAGATGCTGTTCTGGCTTCTCTCCCAGGAGGAGCAAATATAACAGTGCAATTATGCAAAGCGGAGCATTACAGATAAATCAGAAGTGGTACTCCTACCTTCGCGCTTCGAAAGCAATCCCATATCGGCCAATATCGCCCCATAAAGCTTGCCAACAGAAGTTTTGCCTGTGCCAGGTGAACCAAGGAAAATGCGATTCAGGCTGACTTCGATGGGAGGCCGTTCTTCGAGTTCCCGCTCATAGTTCAACTGAAGGCGGTCGACGAGCGCCTTGATGGACTCTTTAACGGCCTTGAGCCCGATCAGTCCCTGGAGCTCTTTCCAAGCGGCGCTTTCCCGTACCGCCCCAGAAGGCTCAGGCCCAATCATATCCTCCTTCTTAAAAAGAAAATCATCTGGTTTGGCACCAGCAGCTCGTTCTCGCTGTATACGACTGGCTTGCCGCTCGGATATTTTCGCCCACATGTTCTCCAACGCGCGCGCGTTTCCGTATCCTTCACGACCACGGCCCCTCCCCAAGCGACGAACAGCGATTCGGGCGTACAAGCCGGCCATTTCACCCTCGATCTTTACACGTCCATGGTATTTCTTTTCAAGCCGACGATGGAGCATAGCCAACAGCTCCTTGTCGCTGTAATCGTCAAATTGAAGGCGGTGAGGCATGCGACTATCGAATCCTGGATTATGTTCGAAGAACTTCTCCATCTCCTTGCTATAGCCAGCAAGAATAAAGACAACTTTACCAACTCGATTCTCGATCTCTGCTAGTAGAAAGTCCAGTACAGCCGCTCCTCCGGGATTATGGCCATCAGCAAGTTGATAGGCTTCGTCTAGGAAAAAAGCTCCCCCGCCAGCATTTATGATAGTTTCAATGTGCTTCTTCGCGCCCGCAACACCTTCACTGGCAAGCCGAGATCCGGTCGTCTCTACAAATTCACTTCCCGGGAGTACACTAACTGACACAAGAAATTTCGCGTAGAGTCGTGCCACGGTAGTTTTGCCTAGTAAAATGTCAGCTAATTCGAAGAGTTATCGGCGCGTACATTATCCTACCAGTGCCAGGATTTCCCAGAAGGACTATGCCCAGTCGCTCATCTTTCATATCGGTGCCTTGTCGTAAGACAGTTTCAATCTTAGCTTTGATGTTAAGGATTTTAGATTTGGCATCCTCCAAGCCAGTGAGAGCCATAAGAGCATCAATTGCATCATTCGAGGCTCCTTCAACGCGCTTTTGGCGATCCCATTCTTGCTCACATGCCAACTTGATCTCGTTGCCCCCATTTTGATCTACCTCAGGGGAATCCTTATGGCCTTGATTGCAGCGAGAATCTGAAGTAATATGCTTCAATGAAATCTTTGAAGGCGCGTGAAGTGCGGGAGGAGTTCCCTGCTTTAGGCTTACAGATATCTTCGCAGTCTGTTCCGCTAAATGCCTTGCTTCCTCAAGATCTTTCTTCTTTTGCTCTAATGCCTTTGCATTTTCCTCAGCTACCCTTGCATCGGCTGTTTGCTCTCTAATAAAGCAAATCTGCCGGTCCAATTCGGCCATCTTTGCTGCATGTTCGGCCTGCTCCTGATCACGCCGTGCCTGTCGTTCTAACTCTGCCTTCAGCTCTCTCTGTCGCTTTTCATCCTCATGCTGGCAAGTCCGACATGTTGCTGGTTGACTCATATGGCACTTCCGTTTCTGTAGATGGCCTTTGACGCATCTGAATTCTACTACATACTCGCAGAGCATTTTTGAGTGATCGTGGAGTTGATGACAGTGCTGGGGGCACTGATGAATACGACAGCTCAGTAGAGTGCCGCTATTTAACCACGGTTAGCGCTAGTCGGTCAAATGAGTTCCAAGCTTACCAAGGTTCCGAACATCCTCCATCTGGACAATGCTCATCAAAGTCTTCAGGCCGTCGTAAGAGTACGTGCCGGTCCGGATGACGCTCGCACTTCACAGGAAATCCATCATAAATATGACGTCCTGATTTGAGCAAGGCCATGAAGCGGTCCCATAAGTCTCTACCTTTGCGCGAACTCGTGAAGGTTTCAGCGTTACCGATCATGATTAGTGCATCTCGTGCGCGCGAAAGCAAAACATTCAGCCGTTCTGGAGACGTCATAAATCCAATATCCCCTCGGGTATTACTTCGTGTCAACGAGACAATGGCTATGTCGGCTTCCTCCCCTTGGTAATTATCTGGGTATAAATTAGCCTCGTATTCCGTACTTTGATCCACTAAGATTCGCAATGAAAAAAAAAGCTAAAAGCGGGCGTTTGAGGCCGTGAAATCTCACGGTATAAAAGTCGGGAAATCGGCTCTTACCAATTGTAGATATTTTAATCCGAGGTTTGTTAAGATCGGCGGACGCTGCTGGCATTAGCCCAGCACGAACTAAGTCATATGAATCTAAGTCGTTCAGAACTGGATCGTTGTCTTTTCCCAGCTCATCTAATAGAAGACGCAACTGGCCAAGGTAAGGTGTTAGAACGACGATGTTATCCGTTCTGTAACCTTGTTGACCGAGATAACGAACACATTTCAGCGTCATCTTAGCCTCGAACATGTTCTTTTTAGAAGATGTTGAAGTAGTGTCCTTCCAGTCCGGGAAATCGGGCATCTCGATCTCGGGTTCTTTGTGATTGACAAAGACCAAATTGTCGCGAAATCCCCTCAGATTAGGTCGATTTTTGGTGCTTGGAGCATCTATTAGGTCTGGATACGTTAGTTGTCTGACGAGAGCCGAAAGTTCAGGCCGCATTCGATGCTGTTGGCAGAGGGTCTGATGCGGATAGCCTCTGAGGACGAGTCTCTCAAAAAGTGATCTATTCAAGTCGTAGCCATCTCTTTTTTCCACGCTGAGATCATGGTGTACTTTAGGGCGGAGTTGTTTGTGGTCGCCAATCAAGATGAGCTGTTTCGTCTCTGGACCCAGCGCCGTGAGAATATGACTCTCCAGTATCTCACCTGCTTCCTCAACCAGCAATACGCCCGGCGATATAGATTGGAGGGCCTGGACATACTTTGCTGCGGCGGTAGTGGTGCATCCAATAACACGTTTCCTACGGATAACCTGAAGATCCTTTTCCATGTAGATTGCGTTGATTTGATCCAGAGATGCATTGTACGCCGTTCCCATCTCATGACAGCTTACCACACGTTCCCTCAGAATATCCGATTTCCACTTGTTTAACGCTCTTATGCGGCTTTCGGGCTTCATGTTCCATATCTCTTTGTAAGCCGCTTCCATTTTATTTTTATACATACCCGCGTCTTTGCCACGATACCATCGGTCAAGCAAATAGAATGGATCTACAGCCCTGCCTCTCTTGCCCACTCGGACCATGTCTCCTTCCTCTTCAGGTACGTGAAAAGCATCAAAAAAAGGAGGACCATCCAGTTGGAACTCAAGATGCTGTAGGATATCGAATTTGCTCGCGTCAGTCATGAGGAAAGCGTCGAAGGCTTTGCTCAGATTCTGAGCTTCTGCTGTTGAGCGCAGTTTTTGTATGTCTAGCATCTGCCACTGTGCTTGACTTAACTTGACGCTTCCCCGTTGAGCGTTGAGTGAAAGAGGCTGTGTTCTAACGGTTGCTTTGGCAGAAGACCCGAGGCGGATGATGTCAGAGTCAGGTATCCCCAAGTCTAGTAAGTCTTCCAAGAATTGATCAAGGGCATGGTGTGTATAACAAACAGTGAGGATTATTTCATTTGAATAACGATGGATTGCTTTCGCGATTAAAGACCCGATGAAAGACTTTCCGGTTCCTAAAAAGGCATAAGTCAGAGCTCAAACATAGGTATTCGAACAACCTATTGAAGTCCGTACCTGGAGGCCCCTGTACTAAACTCAGTCGCTGACGGAGCCCTGCGATAAAGCATGCTGCTTGAGATTGGTCAAGTTTTGTAGAGCGCGGAAGGCGTAGCACACGCTGCAGATCCTTTGATGAGTCCTTCTCCAGGCTAGCTATAATGTCAAGCATGCCGCTGGCTAGATCATATGAGGGGGTAGGTAAATCCTTACCCGGCTCCCAATGAAGTATGTCGGATTCTAGAGAAAGCTCTTTTATCTCTTTTAGCTGCTTAAGTACTGGCTCATACGCGAAGATGGCCGTGTTCAGTTGGACTAATTTAGTATTCTTCGCCGTCTTCGTCCTTAATAAAGCATGTTCTGCCGACGCTTCCGAGAGCTGTAAGCATAGAATAGGAGGAATTTTTGCGAGGAGATCATCTTCTCTTATCACAGTGGCCAATGCCACTATGTTTTGATCAGCCATAAGGCAAGCTGCAGACTCATGCTTCAGAAACCTCGAATTGTCTCTGATAAACTTTTTGCGAAACGCCACGTCTTTGCCGCACAGCTGTGGCAGATCCTGCGTACATCGTAATTGCAGGGACCATGGTTGGCGTTCATCACTGAGGACACCCTCTACACGCAAATGTTCAATACAGAGGCCTCGCCGTTGTCTCTTCCCAGGCTCTAAGGTGCTTAGGATCTCTTCCCTCAGATCCCGTATCATATCTTCGCGTAGCAGGCGGAACTGATTATCAATATGGAGGGCCAAATCACATACCTTAGCATCATTCTCGTACACCTCCGCTGCTCGACGCAAAAAGGGATCTTTCGATGCAAGCTCGTCTGGGGTTGGGAGGATTGCTATCTTGTGAATGTCTACAAAATCGTTGTCATGCCGTCCCCCAGGGCCATCAACATCGGGTGTATTACTCTTAATCGGTGATTTGATTGTGTCCACAATATGCTGAATTCTGCGCCCTCGAGTGCGAACGTCTAATTGAGAAGACCCAAGGAGTTTGCCCAAAATCTGAGCATTTTCACCGACACTAGAATATATGCGGGCCTTTTCGCCTGGCAAAGACACTAGTTGAAGGAGGAGCCACGAAAACCCATCAATTCCCTGCTCAGTCACGTGGTCCGATTTCACGGCCTCAATAAAAGCATCCCAAACTAATGGGGGGTCGACTATTGTAAGGATAGCTTGACGTAAGATATCGCCACCGCATATGCCCTTTAGCTCTGGCGCTTGCAGATATTGGAGAAGAGCTGCAATTGGACCATTAAGGAAGGTCGAGGATGTGTCAGTTCGTACTGCTGATCCAAGAGCCGGAAAGCCATGTGCGGTAGCAACAATTCTTTGTATGCATGTCGCTGGATCAGACTGGTCGCAGATTGCTTCGATGAATAATTTCGCATTCGTTACAGTGATTATGTCTTGCTTGCCAGAAAGTACCTTGACGAAAAAATTCCGAAGTTTGCTGCTTCGGACGTTGTTCGACATTGCGAGGCACCTAAGTTCCGCAAGGCTCAGCCCACACGTGTCTGTCGAGTCAACAAACGGTAAGGAACTGAAAGGAGGTGTGGTGAGACATTGGTTATTGAATCAGTGGATTTGCGCCGTTCACGTTAAAATGAAGTGTTGTTTGTGCTGGATGGGATTTTGATGATGTCTGCTCAAAATCAGGCACGACACCCCGCTCACGGTTCAGCTTGGTGACGTGACATCTCACGATTGATCAACTCTTACAAACCCCCTCCACGCAGAACTATCCAATGGATTAGCGTAAAAGAATAGGAATGATGCAGCATAACACGCGCCATGAGTCATCGATGGACCTCAAGTAATTTTCCTCGAGGTTTTCGATCTCTGATCCGATATCATACACACTAGTTTTAATAAAGATTATAGAGCATATTAGAAGAATTACGAGAGAATTACAGAAGGAATTTGTTTTGTTTCTCGCAAAACCGATGATGATTTGATTGGGACTGAAGGTGTACAGATCGACAACTGGCGCTATAGTTGTCAAGGACTGGGTTGTTCTCGCGAGTTTCGGTTGCGTTCGCTGTTCTTCGTGTCTCCATCCTCAACCTCCACCTTCACTGTTGCTCTTTCTCTCAAAGTCCATCTCTTATAGACCACTCCTCCGCCTGCCACACTTTATATTGCAAATGTCTTCCGATCAAAGTCTTATACAATGGATGCAAGAGCAGTATTGGGTCTCCGGGATTGACTCCGCGGGTTCTTTCATCGGCAAATTTCAATTTATGCGTCAATTAGTTAGGCAGCTTCCAGAATCAGAGCTCGCAAATGGGCATAGCAAGAAGTTTTTAAAGAGAGAAATCCATCGGCTTATCAATGCGTAAGCATTATACCCTATGGCTGTCTATATCTAGACGGATAATTTACCCTTAATATTACCAGTGGACTGTATCTGCCGTCGACAATCTCAAGCGCCGAGAAAGAGCCACAATCGAATCCAACCTCTGCTTTACAGGTGGCTAGTCTGCCGAATACGGCGAATTCGCCGCTCTCAACCTCTATATCTGGTAACGGCCAGACAATCGACAGTGCACGTTCAGAGTTTGGCGCAAGCCTTGGCTCCGACTACGATTCTGGAATCGACACACAATCTAACCCACCACTAACGAATGGCGAACCGCGGCATGTGCACGACTATGAGAATCCTGGCATTCAAAGCAGGTAGGATATGCTCATGCCGTTTTTAAGTGGATCAAGAGCTAATGACAGCCATCAAAATCCTCGGAGTTTGGAAACTCTATCCTGCGTCGTACGAGGGCGCCTGAATTCCAAAATTCAGGGTAATTTACTAGCAACTATGCAATTAATTGGGGAATACTGAGATCTTATAGAACTAAAGAACGACGTCGAGAGAATTTCTTACGATACAGTTAGGAGGCAGAGCAAGAATAACGAAAGCTCGGACATCCCAACTCTGGAAAGCCAGCTTCAAGTTTTAGGCTTGTACGATTATAGTGAAGGCTCCCATGGGAGAGGTTGTACGAGAATGGATGTTAGAGATGCTGTGATATACTCTCCTGAAGTAGTCAGGCAGCAGGTTTCGGGCTTGTTGCCACAATACGGGCTTTTAGGGAGTGTCTGTCCAGACAATGAAGTATGCTCGACTGCGAATTCAGATCCCAGGCTCTTCCTCAATACGAATATTCCATTTTCAGCATTTATTTGCGGACTGCAGGGAAGTGGAAAGTCACACACAATGTCGACTCTACTCGGTGAATGTGCATGGAGCCTCTACAATGCAGTTTGCTGATGCTCGTTTAGAGAACTGTCTCATAAAATCCCACAAACTGGGGTTACTCCAAAGTCCTCTATCGGCTTTAGTCTTCTACTTCGGCCAGTATACCTCACGGCTTACCTTTCGGCCCTGTGAGGCGGCCTTCCTCGCATACCCACATCCGGACTTCCGCGAATGCGCGGGAGTCACGTCTGTAAATGTACTTGCTGCTCCCTCAAATTATCATAATCTCAGCGACTCTTATATGCAAATACCTCGCGTTAGTGTTCGGCCATTTAAGTTGCAATCTAAAGACTTGAACATCAGATCGATGCTTACATTGATGTCCGTGGATCAGACTCAGACAGCACCACTGTATATGGGCCAAATCACTCGGATACTCCGGGAGATTGCCACTGCGTCGGCTGGAGATTTCAATTACAAAGCATTCAAAACGGCCCTCGAAGCCTGCAATTTTTCTAGGGCTCAAAGAGCTCCTTTGCAACAAAGGATCGAACTTTTAGAATCATTCCTAGATTTGGAAGATGCTGCCGCAGACCACAATTTCGAAGCTGGAAGTATTACCATTATCGATTTATCTTGCCCATTTGTGGATGCGAACACAGCGTGCGCCTTATTCAACATCTACATGAGTATATATCTGGAGTCAGATCTAGCAGTTGGAAAGGTTATCGCCATTGATGAAGCACACAAGGTATATTTTCCTATACCACCAATTCCCCTAGAGTATACTCATGAAGCGTAGTATATGGCGGACACTCCCGCCTCAAAGGACTTGACAGAGTCACTCTTGACAGTAATCCGGCAGCAGCGCCATTACGGAGCACGAGTGATCATATCAACGCAAGAGCCAACAATATCTCCGCGCCTGATAGATTTGTGCTCCATGTTTATCATTCACCGCTTTTCAAGTCCTGAATGGTTTGAAGTAATCCGCAGACACGTCTCCATAGGCGACACAGACAAGACCAGTCTAGAAAAGCTCTTCAGACGTATCATCAACCTTCGAGTTGGCGAAGCCTTACTATTCGCACCAACAGCCATTCTCAGTAGACGAGATGAGGAGCAAGATGTACTTTTTCAGTTGAGCTCGAGCCTTGTAAAGATAAAAATGAGAAAGAGGTTGACTTGGGACGGTGGGAAAAGTGTTGTCTGTGTGTAAGAACGAGATTAAGGCTTGTCTACCAAGGAGATTAATTGATTTTTCTTTTT
>Ga0335075_10009221_pt1 | contig 15067 bp, 14 predicted proteins | sample Lox_Sample_24_FD_206723 | JGI IMG/M metagenome (GOLD analysis project Ga0335075, IMG submission 206723) | Soil microbial communities from Loxahatchee National Wildlife Refuge, Florida, United States - Lox_Sample_2.4 | ecosystem: Environmental > Terrestrial > Soil > Wetlands | place: USA... | reverse complement strand
GGACGAAACAGCGCAAAGGCGATCAGCAGCACGCCGTAAATAAGCTGGCGCGCCGCCGCGGCGATCGAGGTCGGGATCGCCACGAGCGCCAGTGCCTGCGGCAGCGCAAGCAACAGGAACGGCCCCAGGATCGAGCCGGCCAGCGTGCGCGCTCCACCGACCACAATCATCGTCAGCAACAGAATCGACGCGTCCAGATCGAAGGATGACGGATCGATGAAGCTCAGGAACGTCGCGTATAACCCGCCGGCGATGCCGCCGAATGCTCCCGCCAGTGCGGCAGCTTCGACCTTCGCTCGCAACACCCCCTTGCCGGCTGCGGCAACCGCCAGCTCGTCCTCGCGGATGGCCCGCAACAGCCGCCCGAACGGCGCGCGCATGATCAACCAGAAGCACAGGCACCCAAGCCCCGCCGCCACTGTGGTCAGCACGAGATATTGCCAGGTGTCGGTCAGCGTGAAGCCGAACAGCCCGGCCGCTGGGATGCCCGGCAACCCGTTAGCTCCGCCGGTGCCACCAGTCCAGTTGGTGAACGCCGCCGTCGCCAGCAACTGAATGCCGAACGAGGTCACCACGAAATAGTCTCCCGCTACCCGCAGACTGGGCAACGTCACCAGCACGTTCAACAGCACGCAGCAGGCCGCCGCGATCGCCAGCGACGGCAGGAACGGCAGCGCTCCGGTCAGCAAGCAATCGGCGACGATATACGCACCGACCCCGAACACCGCCGCTTGCGAAACCGAGAAGATACCGACGATGCCAACCAACAGGTTGGTCGATAGCCCGAGCAGCACATAGATCTCGGCGAGGATGAGATAGCTGTAGAGGAAGTCCACGCCGCCCCCGTCTCAGGCAGAAGCGAACAGACCGCGCGGGCGGAACAACATGAACACCACGAAAATGAAGAACGTGATGCCGATGCTCCATTCGCCGGGAATGAAGAGGAGAGATAAGTTTTGGAAGACGACGATCGCCACCGACAACATGAAAGCCCCGGTGATGCTTCCCACCCCGCCGGCGATCATCGCAATGGTCGCGGTCAGCAGCGGCGTCACACCGCCATACGGCTGCAGCCCGAGATCGAGCGGAACCAGAACACCCGGCACGCACACCACCGCCGAGGCGATCCCGATCACATAGATGTAAACGCGTCGTGGCTCCAGCCGCGTGATCTCGGCCAGGAACGGGTTGGACGCCACCGCCCGGATCCGCTTGCCGAGTAGCGTCAGCCGCGCGAACAGCAAGACCGCGGCGAACGCTGCCAGGCTGATCCCCAAAGTGGCGATCTGCGCGTAGGTCAGGCGCAACCTGCCCAGCGACATCACGCCGGCTGCCCAGGCCGATGGGAACTGAAGGATGTTCGGCGAATAGATCGCGGCGATAACGTTCTGGATCACCGCCAGCGCGCCGAGCGAAGCGATCAGCACGATAAGGTGCGTCGCCCCGCGCCGCTCCAGCCGCGCGTAAAGCTGCGCCTGAATCAGCGCACCCAGCAGCGTGCAGGCGAGCATTGCCAGTAGCAGCGCCAACGGATCGGGCACGCCGTGCGTCACGCAGCTCCAGGCAAGATAGCCGCTCAGCGTATAAATTCCCGCATGCGCGACGTGAAAGATGCGTGTCGTGGAATAGACCAGCGCGAAGCTGATCGCCACCACGCCAAGCGCACAACCTGTCACGACGCCGTTCAGCAGAAGCTGCAGCAGCACCATGGCCGCGCCGTCCGGACCCGCACGGTCACTACTGGGCTGTTGCCGTCGTCAGGGTCACATCCTTGCCATCGCGCATCTCGTTGATTGCGATCGGTACCGTTGCGGTGTTGCTGTTGAACTCCATCGGGATCAAGCCTTGGAACTTCTTGATCTCGAACAACGCCGTCCGCAGATTCTCTCCGGTGACCTTCTTCTTCTCGGTCAACACCTTGTCCAGCACCGTCAGGATGATCTGCGTCGCGTTGTAGTACTGGCGGGCAAAGAAATCCATCTCCGCGCCGTATTTCGTCTGGAACTCGGCCGCCAGTTCGGGTGGCGCATTGACCTGCACCTGGGTGTGGATCAGACCGGTCGAGGCCGGATCGGCGATCGCCTGCGGATCGGACATGAAGGTGCTGCCGGCCACCAACCAATGCCCGCCCATCTGATGGAGCTGATCGGCGAGCGGCACCATCCCCGCCGTGATTACCACGTAAAGCACATCCGGATTGGTCCCGGCGAGTTTCAGCAAAGCTGGCCGGTAGTCGGTCTGCCCGAACTGCGTCGGCTCCTGTCCGCTGATCTTTCCTCCGGCCTTCTCGTAGTCGGTCACGAAATCATCCCGCCCGCCGATGCCGGCGGCATCATTCTCGTACAGCACGGCCGCGGTCTTCTTGCCGTGGTCCATCAGGTAGCGCACCATTACTTTGACCTCATCCGAGGTACTGGGAATGGTGTTGACCAGATAGGGCGACGCAGTACCCAGCTTGTCCGATTGCGCCCCGGCATTGATCATCAGGACCTTCTTGCGCGTGGCCAGCGGCGCCATCGCCAGCGTCGGCCCCGAATAGCCGGTAAAGATCATCGGAATGCCCTGCAGATCGACCAACTTGTTGAAGCTCAGGATCGACTGGTCGGGCTTGGCCTGATTGTCCTCGAACTGGACTTGCACCGGGTTGCCCTGCACGCCGCCCTTGGCATTAGCCTGATCGATTGCAAACTGGATGCCGCGCATCTCCTGGTTGCCGACCACCGCGCCCGGTCCGGTCAGCGGGACGATTGCGCCAAGATGGATCGTTTCGGCACCCGCCGGCACGATCGCAGCGCCGATCAGCCATGCGCACGCCACTGCCGCAACCAATCGAAAGCAGCCCTGACCACGCATGCGCCGATCCTCCCTCATTCATTCCGCCTGTTTCCTAGGGCCGCCGCTCCGCACCGGTCAAGGCACGCCGGGTTGCTGCATGCTAGCCGCGGCTGTATCGTTTCTGGGAAAAGGAGCCTCCATATCATGAGCTTCCCGCGCATCGGCGCGATCGATTGCGACACCCATCCAGCCGTGCCAGGCATGCGCACCCTGCTGCCATACCTCGATGACCATTGGCGCGAGCAGGTCACGGTGCGTGGCATCGATGGTCTCGATCCCAGCAGCTTCCCGCTGAATGCGCCGGCCAATTGCCGATCCGACTGGCGCGCGAACGGCGCCAAGCCGGGCAGCAGCCTCGACTTGCTCCGCACCCACGCGCTCGATCCGTTCGGCACGAAGGCGGCGATCTGCAACTGCCTCTACGGCGCGGCAGGAACCTTCAACGTGGACTTCGCCGCGGCACTGTCACGCGCGATCAACGACTGGCTGGCGGCAGAATGGCTCGACCGCGAGCCGCGTCTGCGCGCCTCGATCGTGGTGCCGATCCAGGACCCCGAGCTCGCGGTGGCCGAGATTGAACGCTGCGTCCCCGACAAGCGCTTCGTGCAGATTCTCGTCCCGGCTGCGATCGAGGCGCCGCTCGGTCGCCGCATGTATTGGCCGATCTACGCCGCGGCCGAAAAGCATGCCCTGCCGCTCTGCATCCATGCCGGCAGCACGTTCCGCCACGCGACCACCTCCAACGGTTGGCCCTCTTATTACCTCGAAGACTACGTGGTGATGTCGCACGCCTTTCAGGCGCAGTTGCTCAGCCTGGTCGCCGAGGGTGTGTTCACCAAGTTCCCCAACCTCACAGTCGTGCTCGCCGAAGCTGGCTTTACCTGGCTGCCGCAATTCATGTGGCGCGAGGTGAAGACCTGGCGGGCGATGCGCGCTGAAATTCCGTGGGTCGATCGCGCCCCCGCTGAGATCATCCGCGACAACGTGCGCTTCACCCTGCAGCCCACCGACGCGCCGCCCGAACCCGATCAGCTCGCGCAGACGATCGACATGATCGGTACCGACCGCGCGCTGTTGTTCTCCACCGATTATCCGCACTGGCAGTTCGATGGCGACAACGCTTTGCCCGCCGGGCTCGATGCGTCGCTGGTGCGCAAGCTGCTGCTGGACAACCCGCTCGACACGTACCCCCGTCTCAAGGAGACCGTCGCATGAGCCAGAGCCTGCTCGAACGCACGGCCACGCAACCGGCGCACCTCGGCCTGATCGATTGCGACGTGCATCACGCGCTGCGTTCGCCCAAGGACCTCCATCCCTATCTGTCGCAGAAATGGCGCGACCACCTCACCACCTACGGGTCGAGACGGCCGATACCGTTCATCAGCTCCTCGCCCTATTTCAAGTCCGCACCGGCACTGTCGCGCAAGGATACTTGGCCGCCGAATGGAGGGCCGCCCGGGTCGGACCTGAAATTCCTCCAGGAGCAGTTGCTCGACCGCTACGGCATCGAAACCGGCATGCTGCACCTGCTGTCGATCACCGGCATGGACCAGCGCAATCAGGAATTCGGCGCCGCGCTGTGCCGCGCAATCAACGAATGGCAATATGCCGAATGGACGCAGCAGGACGCGCGCCTGAAAGCCGCCATCGTCGTCCCCGGCGAGGACGCGGAAGCCGCCGTCAAGGAAATCGAGCATTGGGCCGGCAACAAGGATTTCGCCCAGGTGTCGATGGTGACGCACACAATCGAGCCGCTGGGACGCCGCCGTTACTGGCCGATCTACGAAGCCGCCGCTGCGCATGATCTGCCCGTTGGGCTGCACACCTCGGGCAACAACGGCCACGCGGTTACCCCGACCGGTTGGTCCTCCTATTACGCCGAGGAACACCACGAAGTGGCAATCAGCCAGCAGGCCCTGGTCACCAGCCTGGTGTGCGAAGGCGTGCCGGCCCGCAATCCAACGCTGCGCGTGGTGCTGGTCGAAGCAGGCGTCGCCTGGGTAGCCCCGCTCTGCTGGCGCCTCGATCAGCACTGGAAGCGGATGCGCGACGAGGTGCCGCATCTCGATCGCCCACCCTCGAGCTACATCAAGACTCAGATGTGGTTCACCACCCAACCCATGGACGAACCGGAAAAGCCTGAGCACCTGACGAAGATGCTCGACTGGATCGGCTGGGATCGGCTGCTGTTCGCCACCGACTACCCGCACTGGGATTTCGACGACCCCGGGACCGCGATCAAGATCCCGCTGACCGAGCAGCAGCGCAGCATGCTGTTCCGCGACAATGCGCGCGCGGCCTATAATCTCGACTGACACGACAGAGGTGGAAGCACGCTGAATGAGCAAACACGTGGTAGCGCTGGCGCGTGAGATCCCGCCCGGCAACAGGAAGCTGGTGACGGTCCGCGGCCGGCCGATCGCGATCTTCAACATCAAGGGCGAGTTCTACGGCCTGTTGAACCGCTGTCCGCACCAAGGCGGCCCGATGTGCGAGGGCGTGCTGACCGGCCTGATCCAATCGGACGATCCCGGCACCTACCAATACTCCCGTGCCGGCGAAATCCTGCGCTGCCCCTGGCACGGCTGGGAGTTCGACGTGAAAACCGGCCAATCCTGGTGCGATCCCGAGAAAGTCACGGTGCGCAACTACCCCGTCGAGGTTGCACCCGGCCAGCGCGTCGTACAAGGGCCGTACGTGGCGGAGAAGATCCCGGTAGCACTCGAAGAACAATACGTCGTAGTGGAAGTATAGAGGACGGCTGCAAGAACACTAAGCGGCCGAAAGAATGACCTTCGACGATCGGTGCATCTTGACTGACGGGTGCGGGGAAAAAGTCGTGGATGGTGGGCCCCCCGCCCTCGCCGGGGTATGCTTCGCGGCCATGATGTTGGGTCTGAGCGCGCTTTCTGCCATCGTCTCGCTCGGTGCCCAGGCCCAAGCGGCTTCCCTCCGCCAAGAACAGTTGCTTGGATACTCGGTGCTGCATCGCCCGATTACGGCAACGGAATACGGCGCCGGGCCGGAGGTCACTCTTGTGCTTGGCGGCATGGAGGGGGACGAGCCGGTCGGAAGCTACGTCGTCCAGCGCCTGGAAGCCTACCTGGACCGGCACGACAGTCTGGATGCTTCCGTCACGGCGGTGCTTGTGCCGCGGGTCAATCCGGACGGACTGGCGAGGGATACCCGAGTCAACGCGCGCGGTGTGGACATCAATCGAAATTTCTCAACTGCCGACTGGCGCAGCCATGCCGCAGCGCCGCGCTTCAACCCTGGCCCGCAGCCCGCATCAGAGCCGGAAACCAGAATCGTTATTCAGCTCATTTCCCGGCTTCATCCCTGTCAGATCATCACCATTCATGCTCCTTTTCACCAACTCAATATCGACGGCCCCGCGATGGCGCTTGCGCGGGCTATGCAACAGTTCGATCATTATCGGATCACCACTTATATCGGTTATCAGACGCCTGGCTCGCTCGGCACATACGCCGGCAAGGAGCGCCACATACCTGTGGTCACCCTGGAACTGCCGCCGGTGTCCGGTGCTGTTGCCTGGGCGCAGAATCGCCAAGCCCTTCTGGCGGGCATCGATTTCCCTTGCCGGCAATGACAGGTTTGCAGCCGAGCACACGATTGCCAAATGGTGTCGGTGGCGCTGACCTGGACGTAACAGAGGACGCACATGAACGAAGACGAATGGAGCGCAGTGGATGACTACATCGCCAGCCGGCTTCTTTCGCCCGACGACGCGCTCGACGCGGTGCTCGCGGCCAACGCGGCCGCCGGGTTGCGGCCGATTGATGTTTCGCCGCCGCAGGGCAAGCTGCTGCATCTGCTGGCTCGCATCGCCGGGGCGCGGAAGGTGCTGGAAATCGGCACCCTGGGCGGCTACTCCACAATATGGCTGGCGCGCGCCCTGGCGGTGGACGGGATCGTGGTGACTTTGGAAGCCAACCCGCGCCACGCTGCTGTCGCACGGGCGAACTTCGCCCGGGCAGGACTCGCAGCACGCATCGACCTGCGCCTGGGACCAGCGCTCGAGACTTTGCCGATTCTTGAGTCCGAGGGAACAGGCCCGTTCGATGTGGTCTTCATCGATGCGGACAAGCCGAACAACCCTGATTACCTCGCGTGGGCGATCCGCCTCGGACGGCCGGGCACCGTCATCATCGGCGACAATGTGGTGCGCGAGGGGGCCATCCTGGAACCGGACAGCGCCGACCCGACCGCGCAGGGAATCCGGCGTTTCTTCGACCTGCTGGCAAGCGAACCGCGGCTGAGCGCGACTGCAATTCAGACGGTGGGCGGCAAGGGGTGGGATGGCTTCGCCCTTGCCGTTGTTGGGTGAGCGCGTTCACCCAGGCTCGATCGGCATCGTTGCAATGCTGGTCCAGGCGATCGGCGCCCCGGACCGCTCGGCGGCTTGTTCCGCAGGCAGCGACGGATCCCAGTGCACCCCAAGGAACCGCTGGGCCGTCACCTTCGCCGCAGCATCCGATAATAGCCACAGCAGCGGCGGCACCATGATCTCCGGACGCAGCAACTTGTGTCGCACCGGTACTTCGCTCGCCGGGATGATGCGCGTATCGGTCATGCCGCCTGGCACCAGCACGTTGGCGGTCACGCCCGTTCCGGCCAGATCGGCGGCCATGATCGCCGTGGCCGCCTCGGCCGCTGCCTTGCTCGCCCCGTACAGCGCGTAGCCGCCGCGGATCATCGTCCCCAGGCTTGTGGTAACTGTAACGATGCGCCCATGCCCGCGTTCGATCATGTGCGGGACAACGGCGCGCGCCAGCATCAGCGGCGCCGTGGCGTTCACCGCCACGAACCGGCGCCACTGCTCCGGTGTGATCTCCCAGAACCGGATCGGGTTGTGCCGTTGATCCGCGCGCACCGAGCTCTGGCCGATACCGGCATTGTTCACCAGCGCATCGATGCCACCAAGCCGCGCGAGTGCGGCCTCAAGAACCGCCGCGAACGAGTCCTCCCGCGACAGATCGGCGGTGATTGTCTGCAATGCGCCGGGAAGCCGCCGCTCCGCCGCCACCCCGGCAAGCTCGCGCAACAGTGCCGCATCCTTGTCCACCGCCGCCACATCGACACCGGCCCCGAGCAGGCCAAGCGCCATGGCCCGCCCAAGCCCGCTCGCCGCTCCGGTCAGGATCGTTGTCCGCACCATGGCGCTTGCCTCCTTGTCTGCCTTGCTGTGAACGGAGCCTAGGTGCGGACGATCGCGACCGCCACTCCGCGCCGGCGAAGAGTTGTCGCTGAGCTTGCAGTGGCCACATTGATCGCGGTCCGCAGAGGGGCGGTTCCCGCTCCTGGTGAAGCCATTCCCGCCGCCACGCCAACGATCGCCCGGCGACGCGCGCCGGCTGGCCGGAGCGGATAGCCGCCGGGGTAACGCTCGGCCTGCGGACCAGTGGTTATCCCCGTTCTACTATCGCCGGCGCAGGCTGTGCTACAGGTGCCACAGGTGGCGCCGGTTGTTGCACGATGTCGGCACAGCTCTGATTTACCGCGGTCTCGACGACCGCCAGCCCGTCTTCTCTGTAGAAACCTACATCCACCGGCGCCCCGATAACAAATGCGCAACTGTATCGGACCGACGTCGGCGCGACGTTGCCGGCAGGATCGGATCGAACGATCTCAACGAGTTGAGGCGACCAGAATGTATGGACGCCGACGTAATACGCATGTGAGGGAGCCAGGTGCGTGCCGGCCACCACAGCGGTACCCTGAGTCAGGGCCGGCGGGCCCACGGTCGCGGCCTGGATGGAAGGGCCCTGGCTACAGCCGTCGAGACTGGCGATCAACAGCCCGCCGGCAACAAGCCATTTCCAGTTGCTCATCGAGGTCTTCCTTCGTTTCCCTGTAAGGGCGCAGCCGCTCATTATGGCCGCCTTTACTTAACCCCACACACGTCTCGCAATGTCAACGGCGGCGTCCTACGGGGACGGCGGCTCCGGCATCAGCGGCGCAGCACCATCCCCGCCGCGGACAGCATCAGGACGATGCCGATCACGTCCGAGAATGCCACGCGCTCGCCAAACAGCCACATGCCGATCACCACCGCCACCACGGGCGAGACGAATGCATAGGTGCCGGTGCGGCTGGCGCCCCAGTCACGCACCAGCAAGAAATAGATCACGGTGGCACCCAATGAGCCGGGCAGCAGCAGCCAGAGCCAGCCCAGGAACGCCCGCCACCCCCAATGGCCACCCAATGCCGCGACCGCGCCAGGCTCGACCGCGAGCGCTGCTATCAACAACAAGGCGCCGCCAACGAGATTCGTCACTGCTGCAACGTCAGCCGGGGGCATGGTACGCATCAACGGCCGGGCCAGCACGGAGCCGAGTGAATAGCAAAGACAGCCGACGATCACACCGGTTGCCCCCAACACCTCGCGCCAGCTCAGGGTGCCCGCCAGCGCCTGCGGGCCGAACAATACCAGGATGCCGGCCACGCCAAGTGCGATTGCGCCAAGCTGGCGCCAGCGGAAGCGCTCCTGCCGCAGCATCACGCTGAACCCGAGCAACGAGATCGGCGTCAGTGCGGAACTCAGCACCGCCGCCAAACCGGCCGGGACGAAGCGCAGGCCGTAGAGCTGGATCACCTGATTGAGCGCGACCATCAGCACTGCGACCACGACCAGCCGGAGGCGGAGCCGAAACGGCACCCGTACCGGCGAGCCTCCGGCCAGGCGCCAGAGCAGCAGGGCGAGACCCGCAACCGTCCAGCGGGTACCGGCGAAGACCCCGGGCGGCACCGTGGCGATGCCAACCTTCATGGCGAGCCAGGTGGTACCCCAGACAAAGCACAGTACCACAAACATGACCCGCTGAGGCGCGTCGGCAGCGCCGGATGCGGACCGCGTCCAGTCCGGCAGTGGCCCCGCCAGGGCCAGGAGCTTACGCATGGGATCACCGCCGATCGGCTGGTCCGACTCGTCTCGCGGCCGCGACGGCCGACGGGATGGCGGAATAACAGGCTGCCGGTGCGTCGAGCGACGGCAAAACCTCAAGCCGGCTCTGCGTTGGTGAGCTGCTTATCGCCGGCCTGCGGAACTCGTGCCCTGCGTCGGTCATCTTGAGGGCGTGTGGCGGATGCAATCCGCCATTGTGGAGCGGCGGATTACATCCGCCCTACGGAGCGCATGCTCCGCAACATCAATGACGTGAGATACTAGCGCAGCGCGGTCGCCACTGCTTGCCGCAATGCCGGCAATACCTCCTGTCCGAACCAGAGGTTCCGCCGCTCCCAGCCGGTGGTGCGCCAGGAGGGATGCGGCAGGGGGAAGAAGTTCGGCAGGAACTCATGGAACCGGTGCACGCGATCCGTCATCGCACCGGAGCCGAGCGCGTCGACCTGGGCGTAGGTTCCAACCAGCAACGTCAGCCGCACGTCAGGCATCAGTGCCAGCAACCGGCGGCGCCAGAGGGGGGCGCATTCCGGCCGTGGCGGCGCATCGCCGCCACCCGGCAGACGTCCCGGGTAGCAAAAGCCCATCGGTACGATGGCGATCGTGCGCTCGTCGTAGAAGGCCTCGCGCGTCATGGCCAACCATTGGCGCAGGCGGTCTCCGGAGGGGTCGTTCCAGGGGATACCGGTTTCGTGCACCTTGGTTCCCGGAGCCTGGCCGGCGATCAGCAGCCGTGCTGTTGGCGAGACGCGAATTACGGGGCGCGGGCCGAGGGGGAGGTCGGTGCAGGCCCGGCAGCTTCGGATTTCGGCGGCCAGCTTGTTCAGGGGGTGGTTTGTCATGGGGGTTGAGCTGAGGTCTCCTTTGTAGGCTGGCCCTCTCCCCCTGCCCCCTACCCGCAAGGGGAGGGGGTTCTTTTTCCCCTCTTCTTTCTGTTCCTTATGCAACTACTCCGCGGCGGCGGAGTTCGACCACTACCAGCTCGGCCAGCGCTTCGGGGGATGCTTCCAGGGTGCGCAGGCGGATCTCGGGGTCCAGGGGTTCTTCGTACGGTGCGTCGACACCGGTGAAATTGCGGATCTGGCCGGCATCCGCGCGCTGATAGAGCCCCTTCGGATCGCGCCGGCGGCACTCATCGACCGGGGTATCGACGAAGATCTCGAGGAACTCGCCGTCCTCGACACACTCGCGTGCGAGCATGCGCTCGGCGCGATAGGGGGAGATGAACGAGACCAGCACGATCAGCCCGGCTTCGACGAACAGCTTGGATACTTCGGCGACGCGGCGGATGTTCTCCACCCGGTCGGCTTCGGTGAAGCCCAGGTCGCGGTTGAGGCCGTGGCGCACGTTGTCGCCGTCCAGGATCATGGTGTGGCGCCCCTCGGCGTGCAGCCGCTTCTCCACCAGGTTGGCGATGGTTGATTTGCCGGCGCCGGACAAGCCGGTGAACCACAGCACCGCCGGGCGCTGGTGCTTGAGCTCGGCCCGTGCCGCCTTGTGCACATCGAGATCGTGCCAATAGACGCCGCTGCGCCCCGACAGCACCTCGGCGATCATGCCGGCGCCGACGGTGCCGCGGGTCAGCCGGTCGATCAGGATGAAGCCGCCCAGCTCGCGGCTCGACGCGTAGGGCTCGCAGGCGACGGGGCGCGACAGCGACACGCGAACCAGCCCGATCTCGTTCAGGTGCAGTTCGCCCACGGGCTCTTCGGCCAACGTATCGACGTCCAGACGGTTGACGATCTCGGTCACCGTGCCGACCACCAGGCTGGACCCCAGCAGCAGCAGATAGGCACGGCCGCGGAACAGCGGCGTGTCGTCCATCCAGACGACGCGGGCGCTGATCTCGTCCGCGATCTCGGGCAACGGCGCCGCCGCCAGCACATCGCCGCGGGAGGCGTCGATCTCGCGGTCCAGCACCAGCGTGACAGCCTGGCCGGGCGCCGCTTCCTGCAGGTCGCCGTCCATGGTGACGATCCGGGCAATCCGCGCCTCGGTGCGGGCGGCGGCATTGACCACCGGAGCGCCGACCCGAAGCTGTCCGTTGCATACCGTACCGGCATAGCCGCGGAACGAATGGTCGGGCCGGACGACGAGCTGCACCGGCAGTCTGGCTGGGCTTGAGGCGTCGGGCACGCCCGGTTCGGCGTTTTCCAACGCGCGCAGCAGCGTCGGACCCGTGTACCACCGCATGCGCCGGCTCGGCGCCGTGACGTTGTCGCCGTCTCGCGCGCACACTGGGATTGCCGTCACACGAAGCGGCCCGAGCTTCTCCAGCACGTCTTCGAACCGGGCAACGATGTCGTCGAACACCGCGCGGTCGAAGCCCATGAGGTCCATCTTGTTGACCGCCAGCACGACCTGGCGGATGCCCAGCATCGCGGCGATCGCGGCATGCCGGCGGGTCTGCGCCAGCAGGCCATTTCGTGCATCCACCAGCAGCACCGCGAGGTCCGCCAGCGACGCGCCGGTCACCATGTTGCGTGTGTATTGCTGATGGCCCGGCGTATCGGCCAGGATGAATCGCCGGAGCGGCGTCTCGAAGTAGCGATAGGCCACGTCGATGGTCACGCCCTGCTCACGCTCGGCTGCCAGGCCATCGACCAGCAGCGCGTAATCGACGCCGTTCTCGACGGTACCGAAACGGCGGCTGTCGCGTTCCAGCGCAGTCATCACGTCGTCGGGGATGCTGCCGCACTCGAACAGCAGGCGGCCGATCAGCGTCGATTTGCCGTCATCGACACTGCCGCAGGTCAGCACGCGCAAAAGCGAGTCGGGCATCAGAAATATCCCTCGCGCTTCTTCTTTTCCATCGAGGAGTCGGTGTCGTGGTCGATCAACCGGCCGGCCCGTTCGGAGACGCGAGTGCTGCGCATTTCGGCGACGATGTCCTCGATGGTGGCGGCGTCCGACAGCACCGCGGCGCTGAGCGGATAGCAGCCGAGCGAGCGGAAGCGCACCAGGCGCGGTACCGGCGATTCGCCGGGATGGAACCGCATGCGGTCGTCATCGACGACGATGATCGCACCCTCGCGCTCCACCGTCGGGCGCATGGCAGCGAAATAGAGCGGAACGACGTCGATGCCCTCGTGCAATATATAGGTCCACACGTCGAGCTCGGTCCAGTTCGACAACGGGAAGACACGCAGCGTCTCGCCCGGCGCTAGCTGGCCGTTATAGAGGTGCCACAACTCGGGGCGCTGGCGCTTGGGGTCCCAGCTATGTCCGGGTCCGCGCACCGAGAACACGCGTTCCTTGGCGCGCGAGCGTTCCTCGTCACGGCGAGAGCCACCTATCGCGGAGTCGTACTTGCCGTCGGTCAGCGCCTGCTTCAGCGCGTCGGTCTTCATGATCTGCGTATAGACACCGCTGTCGTAGTCGAACGGGTTGACGTTCTGGCGCAGCCCGTCCGGGTTGGTGTGCACGCGCAGATCGAGCCCGTAGCGCGCGACGGTGGCGTCCCGGAAGGCGATCATGTCGCGGAACTTCCAGGTGGTATCGACGTGCAGCAGGGGAAACGGCGGACGGGCGGGATAGAACGCCTTACGCGCAAGGTGCAGCAGCACCGAGGAGTCCTTGCCGATCGAATAAAGCAGCACCGGCCGCGCCGCCTGCGCTGCGACCTCGCGCAGGATGCGGATGCTCTCGGCTTCGAGGATCGCCAGATGTGCCGGACGCCCGGCTCGGGCGGGATCGCCGGCGACAGTGGTTTCTTCATCCATTCTCAGGCGGTCTCCGTGATCCCTGGCATTTGATTGTCCTGTGCGCCGGCCCGCCTGGGGGGCCGTTTCCTTAAAGCGGCCGGCAGTGAAAAAATGACGAACGCGCCGCGAAGTCCATCCCGGCACGGTCCGAATGGGCGCAACCCTCTAGTCGAACGGAATCCATCTCGCAATCGGAAACCGTGAGAGGGCGCCAATTCGCCGAGGGAGAAAGAGGTTCACACGGAGGGCCGCGGAGAATCTCATGGAGGGCCATCGGAGTCCGAAGTTTTCGCTGAGGGCCGATGATCAGTCGGCCAAGGTGTCCGGCAACGTAGAGGCCCTCCGGCGCCCTCCGCGGGTTCTTCGTCGCGCGCCGCATCGCGGCAGATCGCGTTGCCGATGCCAGAGCTTTCTACGGCGACGTGCTCGGGATGCGGATCGCCATGGATTTCGGGTGGATCGTGACCTTCGCGGCGGAGGGGTCGGCAACAACGGAAGGAGGAGATGCACCGGCGGGCGGTTGCCGGCGGCTTCGCCGTCGAGTACGGGCCGGTCACAGAGCCGTGGGGTGTGCGGCGCTTCTTTGTCCGGGACCCGTTCGGGCCCTGGTCAATGTCCCATCGCATACGGCATGACTACACGCCGGTGATCCATCGTTGGTCATAGTGTATCAGCCGGCATGCGGCTGGCGGACCGGACGATATGCTGCGATCCCGCAAGAAATCGGAGGACCGCTGTGAACGACGCCAAGACACCGATCCGCCACCTGAATCCGCCCGAACTCGCCGCAGCGCCCGGCTACTCCCAGGTGGTCGACGTCCGGGCAAGCCGCATGATCTTCATTGCCGGCCAGGCCGCACTCGACTGCACGGGCGCGCTGATCGGGAAAGGCGACTTCGCGGCGCAGGCAGAATAGGTCTTTCGGAATCTGGGCATCGCTCTGCAGTCAGTCGGTTGCACGGCGGCGAATCTGGTGAAGCTGACCGTGTTCCTGCGAGAAATGGACAACCTTGCGGCGTACCGAGAAGCGCGCAACCGGTTCTTCGCCACGGTAATGCCACCCGCGGCTCCCGCGGTCACTTTGGTCGAGGTCTCGAAACTCTGGGGGCCAGACTTTCTGATCGAAATCGAAGCCGTGGCAGCCTGCTGAAACGCGGGCATCCGCCGTACCAGACCAGCGCTCTCCAGTCGAAGAATCTTCAGACGTTTGCGACCGCGGTACAGCCTCGTGGCATAGGTCGCCCAGCCGGAAGGAGGTGCCTGCATGTATCGCGATAGTTACGGACTGACCGTCATGGCCGCCTCGGACCGAGCGGTCCAGGCACTGGACCACGCGGTGCTGGGTTACCTGACCTATCGGGCCGATCTGCCCGACCGGCTGCGCGCCGTGCTCGCGGCAGACCCCGAGCTTGGGATGGGCCACTGCCTGAAGGGCTACCTCGCCATGCTGGGCTACAGGCAAGCGCTGCTTCCGGTCGCAGCCGAAGCCGCTGCCGAGGCGCGCCGGCTGACCCGCCATGCCACCAACCGCGAGCAGGCGCATGTCGCCGCCCTCGAGGCTTGGGCAGGCGGCCAGCCCGATCGCGCGGTCGCCATCTGGGAGGAA
>Ga0335075_10009220_pt1 | contig 15068 bp, 7 predicted proteins | sample Lox_Sample_24_FD_206723 | JGI IMG/M metagenome (GOLD analysis project Ga0335075, IMG submission 206723) | Soil microbial communities from Loxahatchee National Wildlife Refuge, Florida, United States - Lox_Sample_2.4 | ecosystem: Environmental > Terrestrial > Soil > Wetlands | place: USA: Florida... | reverse complement strand
CGTGCCGGCCTGCCTGCGGTGCGACCTCCTGCCGCGAGCCGCGTCCGGCACCGGCAGGTCGCCCGGGCCGTCGTGCCGCGGCAGTGCGCCGGGGAACGGCAGATCCGGCACGCCGTCCCGCGGTGTGCTATCCGGAAACGCGCCGCCGGGCGACCGTATTCCGCCAGCCTGGCCGCCGTCCCCGGACAGCCCGCCGGGCAGCGCCACGTCGTCCGCTGGCCCGCGATCCCAGGCCAGTGAGTCCGGCAGCAGCGGGTCATCCTCTTCCCCGGCCGCCTGCTCCGCGTCGGGACACATGACACCAGGGAACCCGGTCTCCGGGCTGACGCTGACCGGGAACCGGCCCTCGGGCAGCGCGCCGTCCGGGAAGCCGATCTCGGGCAGTGCGCCGTCAGGGGACCCGACCTCGGGCAGCGCGCCGTCCGCGGACAGCCCGCCGGGCGAGGGTGCTCCGCCAGCCTGGCCGGCGTCCCCGGGCAGCGCCGGGTCGACCGCCGGCCCGCGATCCCAGGCCAGAGAGTCCGGCAGCAGCGGGTCATCCTCTTCCCCGGCCGCCTGCTCCGCGTCGGGAGACAGGCCACCGGGGAACCCGGTCTCCGGGCTGGCGCTGCCCGGGACATGCCCGCCCAGCCGGTACTCACGGCGGCAGCCACCCGTGTCCGTGCCCTCCCCTCCGACCGCGGCGGACCAGCCGCCTTGGTCATGGGCACCGATCTCGCCTGGCTGGGCCACCCGCTCGGCGTCAGCCCCGAACGCCCCCGCACCGGGCGTGCCCGCTCCGGCCGGATCGGGCTCGACCGTGACGTTCTCGAAAGGCTCCACCCAGAAGCCGCCGGCCTCGAAGGCCCCCGGCTCGAATCGGTCGGCCCCTAATCCTCCGGCGGACGCGCTGCCGCGGAACCCTCGCCCGGATGCCCGCCGTCCCGGCAGCCGCGCGCGCACGGCGCGCCCGCGCAGCCAGCGGCCCGGCCCGGCGCCCAGGGGGCCGGGAGCGCCCGCGGCCATGATCTGACGCCGCCGCGCACGCCGGGGAGCAGTGTTCGCCAGGAAGAATGCCCCGGTCGTCATGACGCCGATGGCGAATCCGTCAAGGGACCCGGCTCCCACCACCGAGCCCACGCCCACCCATGTGCTCATCGATTGCTCCTTGCACTCTTACCAAATGCAGTGCTTTATTCACTTAAAGTGACCTCCGATGGCAGCAACCGAGGCCGCCCTGGTTCGGGGTCCGGCGCTGCCGGTAACTCGGCGCGGCCCGGCGCCAGAGTCGATCAGCGGGGTAAGCGGAGGCCGGCGGCCACGGCCAGGGCACTCGCCATCCGGGCGGTGCCGCCGGCCGTGACCGCCTGAGCGGGATGTGCCCCGCGGCCGGCGGCGAGGATCAAGCAACCCAGGTGCCAGCCCTGAGCGCCGACGGCTGCGCCATGCCTCCCGGCGTGGGCATAGCTGCCTTCCGGCCACTTCGGACGCTGGCCCTGTTCCGGCGACACAGGCGACCCTCCTCGTCGGTTCCGGCGACATGTGCGGCCGCCGCCGGGGCGCTAGAAGGAAGGGGTGCACCCCGGGTGGCAGCCTCACACAATGCGTAACCATAGCACTACTGAAAGTACGCAACGGGTAATTGGCGAAACGGGTTCTTCGTCAGGACACCACGCCCGTGGGTACAAGGCCCTGACCTGGGGCAAAGGGCTAACAAAGATCGAGAAATTTGTCCAGGACACGGACACCGAACCGCAGCGCGTCGACCGGGACCCGTTCGTCCACGCCGTGGAACATGCCAGCGAAATCAAGGTCGGCGGGCAGCCGGAGCGGGCTGAACCCGAAGCACCTGATGCCCAGCCGGCTGAACGACTTCGCGTCGGTTCCCGCGGAAAGGCAGTAAGGGACGACCCGGCCCTCGGGGTCCTCGCCGAGCAGGGCGGCCGCCATCGCGTCGGCAAGCGGCCCATCCAGGGTCGTCTGCACGGCGATGTCGTGGTGGATCAGTTCGCGCCGCATGCCCGGGCCGAGCATGCCGTCCACCCCGGCGAAGAACTCGTCCTCGTAGCCGGGCAGGAACCTGCCGTCGACCTGGGCGGTCGCCACCTGCGGGACGACATTGACCTTGTAGCCCGCGCTCAGCACGGTCGGGTTGGTGGTGTTGGTGACGGTCGCGCCGACCAGGCGGGCCAGCGGGCCGAGCTTGGAGAGCAGGTCGCGGCAGTCCCCGCCGCCGGAGTCGACGCCGAGCGCGGCGGCGGCCTCGTCCAGGAACGCCTGCGTCGCGGGGGTGAGCCGGACCGGCCACTCGTGCCGGCCGATCCTCGCCACGGCCTCGGCCAGTTCGGTGACCGCGTTGTCCGGCTGCAGCATGGACCCGTGACCCGCCCTCCCCCGGGCGGTGAGCCGCAGCCAGGCGATGCCTTTCTCCGCGGTCTGGATCAGGTAGAGGCGCCGGCCCCCGATCGTGGCGCTGAACCCGCCGACCTCCCCGATCGCCTCGGTGACCCCGTCGAACAGCTCCGGGTGGTTGTCCACCAGCCAGCGGGCGCCCCACTTGCCGCCGGCCTCCTCGTCGGCGACGAACGCCAGCACCACGTCACGCGGCGGCCGCCGGCCCTCGCGGAGCCGCTGCCGGATTACCGCGAGCATCATCGCGTCCATGTCCTTCATGTCGACGGCGCCCCGTCCCCAGACGCACCCGTCGAGGTTCTCGCCCGAAAACGGGGGCACGCGCCAGTCGGCCGGGTCCGCGGGCACCACGTCGAGATGGCCGTGGATGAGCAGGGCGGGCCGCGACCGGTCCTCGCCCTCGACCCTCGTCACCACGCTGGCCCGCTTCGGATGGGACTCCAGGACCGTCGGCTCCAGCCCGACCTCCGCGAGCAGTTCAGCGACCCGCTCGGCCGCGGCGCGCTCCCCGGGCCCGGAGTGGTCCCCGGGGTTCGTGGTGTCGATCTTGATCAGCTCGCTGGCGATGCCGGTGACCTCGTCCTGAGCCGTCCGGCTCGGGCCGCTTTCCTTGCGCGCGGGCGCGTTTTCCGTCATGCCGCCATCGTCGCACCCTGGGCAAACCGTGGAGGCACCGCGCACGCCGGAGCGCCGGCCGGCTCGCCAGGGCGAGTCGGCAGCCCGTTGCGGAGTGATCCAGCGGCCCGCCGCGAAGCGCCATCGCCGGAACCGCCCGGATTTGCTATCGTGAGGCGGCCGGCCTGGCATAAGCCGTGGCACGCACTCGTCCGGGTGGCGGAATAGGCAGACGCGCTAGCTTGAGGTGCTAGTGCCCCAAAAGGGCATGGGGGTTCAAGTCCCCCCTCGGACACGGTAAAGCCCCATAGCCCGGAGCTTCCGGGCATGCGCGGCGTCATCCCGGCCCAGCTTTCGGCCACCGCGGGTGCCCCGCTCCTGCTTGCCCGCGCGGCCGAAGCGGAGATCGGGAATGCGTGTCAGCGTCGCCGGCTGCAGCTCCGGGCCGGACCCCGGTGAATGCTAGGCCCGGTGTCTGGATGCAGATCTCGCGAGCAGTGCCTCTAGCTTGTCGGGAAATTACAACGATTACATATCTTCGGCATTTATAGACCGATCGGCCTCTGTTGCGTCGATACGATGAGCCGCCCTTCCGCGCCGCGGCGGGCTCGTGGACATCGGGCAATTCAGAGGACGGACCATGCGGTCATCATCGTTGGGTGCTGTCGCGGCGGGCGTCATGGTGGCGGCGGGACTTGTCTCAGGCGCGCTCATCATCAGCGGCGCCGCCCCCGCCTCGGCCAGCGAGACCTGTCCTGCCGTCGACGCGTCGACTGGCACGGTGACGCCGGCTCCGGCGCCGGGAGTCGACTGGCAGGGCTGCGATCTCGATGGCGCCAATTTGTCGGGCGCGGACCTGGCGAACGCGAACTTGTCCCAGGCTGGGATCGCGAGCGTGAACCTTGAGAACGCCGATCTCGCTGGTGCAAACCTGGCGGCAGCGAATGTCGAGGACTCCGACGCGACCGGCGCGACCTTCGCGGGCGCGACACTGACGACAGCGAACCTCGACGCCACGATCATGCCGGGTGACGATCTGGAGGGCGCGAATCTCACCGGGGCGAACCTCTACGCGGCCAGCGTGAGCAACGCCGACTTCACCGACGCGATACTGACGTCGACCAACATGGACTTCGCCGATCTGTACGGCGCGAACCTGACCGGCGTCATCTCAGGGGGCATTACCGGCACGCCCCTGTTCCTGCCCGTCAACTGGACACTCGCCTCGGCCGCATCGGGCGGGGACTACCTCGCCGGTCCCGGCGCTAATCTGTCGGACACGACTCTCGTCAGCCTGACCAACGCCGACCTCGCGGGCGCCGATCTCGCTGACTCCGCCGGAGACGGCCTCACCGGGGCCAACCTAACCGGCGCTGATCTTACCGACGCAACCCTGCCCTACCTTTACGAATCTAACTTGACCAACGCCGACCTGACCGATGCGAACCTCACCGACAGCAACCTGGATCTGGCTACTATCACCGGCGCCAACTTCACCGGCGCGAACCTGACCGGGGTATCAGGCTGGGGGACGACAGGAACGCCGGCATCCTTGCCGTCTCCGTGGGTCATTCTGTATAGCTGCATGATCGGACCCACCGCCAACCTCACCTCCTGCTCGTTGGCGAACGCGGACCTCTCCGGACTAGACATGGCTGGCGCTAATTTCACCAATGTCGTCTCCCTGGAGGGCACGAACTTCACCGGCGCCAACCTCAGCTCGGCAATCCTGACTGGCACCAACATGTCAGGCGACAACCTCACCAATGCGAATCTCCTCAGCGCACAGACAACGGGCACTGTCTTCACCGACGTCACGTGGGCTGACACGACGTGCCCGGACGGCACGAACAGCGATACGCATGTCGACGGGTGCTTCGGCCCTCTCATCACACCGCCCGCAGCCGACCCCGCAGTAACTTCCGGAAAGACCGGCACTCATGGCTGGTACACCTCCCCCGTCACCGTGGCGTGGAACTGGTCCGATGACGACACGATCGTCACCAGCGAGTGCACGGCCACCGGCGCAGCGACCGGCAGTGGCAAGGCCATCACGATCACAGCGGCCTGCACCAACCTGGCGGGCATGACCGCTCAGGCATCGATGACGCTGAAGATCGACCAGACACGGCCGAAAGTCACCGTGACCGGAGTCCGCAACCATCACACGTACCGCAAGGGTCACGTCCCCGTCGCCCGCTGCCGTACTACCGAAACGATCTCCGGAGTGGCCACACCAGCCAAGCGGAAGATCACCACAACCGGCAGCCACGGCCTCGGCACGTTCACCGTGACATGCTCCGGTGCGGTGAGCATCGCCGGAACCCGTCAGGCCCGCCCACAACGGGTCACCTACACCGTCATCCGGTAGGCGCAGACCACCCACGGTTGCGCCGGACATCGGTCAGCTGCGGTGACCTCGGCCTTCACTCGGAATCGCCGGCGCGCGTACTCGGCGGCCAGTGAGCGGGCGACCAGTCCCCCTCTGGGTCCGTGGTTTGCCCCACCTCGATCAGGTGGCCGTCGGGATCGCGGATGTAGCAGCGGATCTCGTACTGGTGCTGTTTCGGCGGCGTCAGGAACTGAGCACCGCGGGCGCTCCACTCGGCGTACACGGCGTGGATGTCTCTGACCCGGATATTGAGGAAGCTGCTGACCCGGCCGGGATCGCGCGGCGTCTCAAGGGTGACCGACGGCTTGTCGTCGGTCGGGCCTCCGCCAACATTGATGATGATCCAGCTGTTGGCTAGCGCGACATAAGTCACGTCTCCGGAGAAGACAACCCTGCCACCGAGTACTTCGGTGTAGAAGCGCCGGGAGCGCTCGACATCGTCCGACACGATGAAGTGAGCCAGCACAATTCCCTCTGGCGGTGATGGGAGCTCGGCCATCCGGCACCTCCACTGGTCTCCACTGGTGGAGCCTTACCCCGCTAACGACGGGACCTGCGGCCGATGTTAGTAGAGTTGGCCTTCGGTCTTTCTCCGCGACGCGCGCGGCGGTCCGGACTCCGAAACCTTGGCATGTGATTAACATTCCCAGCTCCCCGCTCCTGGCGGCGGAGCCGCCGGTCACCTGCCGGCCAGCACCGGCTGTTCGATGAGCGGCCATCGCCGCGGGCTGCAGCCCCTCCGTAACCGCCTGTGCGATTATCACCGGGTTGGCTTGCCATGCGGTGATTCGGTTGCCTGTACTGAAAGGCCCTGCTATGTCCGTGCCACATGTGGGTGATCAGGCCCCGGCCGACCGACCAGCCAGCGGCGCAGACGGGGAGACGGGCCGGAACGAGGGTCACAGGAGTGCCCGCCCGAGGCAAGCCGCAGCGGGCGCGCCGCGTCCCGGGCTCGCCTTGCTGCTGTCCTTGGCGATGGCGCAGTTCATGGTCGTGCTGGACTTCACGATCGTCAACGTCGCGCTGCCCTCCATCCAGCATGACTTTCACGTTGCCACAACGACCCTGCAGTGGCTCATCAGCGCGTACGCAGTCGCGTTCGGCGGGTTCTTGCTGCTGGGCGGGCGGCTCGCGGACGTGAACGGCCGGGCCAGGCTGTACCGGATCGGCCTGGTCGTGTTCACCGCGGCGAGCATTTCCGGGGGCCTGGCCGTCGAGCCGGGCCTGCTGATCGCCTCCCGGGTGGTACAGGGGATCGGGGCGGCCATGCTGGCTCCGGCGGGCCTGTCCCTGCTCATCACGTCCTGGCCCGGGGAGCAGGAACGCAGCCGCGCGCTGGGCACCTACGGCGCGGTCGTCTCGGCGGGGTTCGCGTCCGGCGCGGTGCTCGGCGGCCTGCTGGTCGAGGCCAGCTGGCGGCTGGTCTTCTTCGTCAATGTCCCGATCGGGATCACGCTGCTGGCCGCCTCGGTGCGGCTGCTGCCACCGGATCCGGCCAGGAGCGGGCGGCAGCTGGACGTACCCGGCGCTGTCACCGTGACCGCCGGGGTCGCTCTGCTGGTGCTGGCCATCACGCGGGCCGGGGACACGCTGCAGGTGACCCAGCCGTTGCTGCTGGGCGCGGCCGCAATCGTGCTGCTGGCTGCGTTCGCGGTCCGGGAGCGGCGCGCCCGGGAGCCGCTGCTGGACCTGGCCTTGCTCAGGGACCGCGGTATAGCCGGGGCCAACCTGACCCTGATCACGGTCGGCGCCTTCAACGCCGGCCAGGTCCTGCTGACAACGTTGTACCTGCAGGAGGAGCGCGGGCTCAGCCCGGTGCTGACCGGCCTGTGCTTCCTGCCGCAGGCGGCTGGGGCGTTTGCGCTGTCCGGCCCGGCCGGGCGGTTCGTCCCAGCCCTCGGCGCGCGCCGCGCGCTGGCCATCGCCCTGTCCCTCGCGCTGTTGGCCCTGGCCGGGACGGCCACCGCGGTGCTGGCCGGCTCGCTGCCCGGACTGCTGGCTGCCCAGTTCGCGATCGGGGTCGCGGCCCGGCTCAGCCAGGTTGCCTCCACCCTGGCCGGCACCCGAGGGCCCGTGGCGGCCCGGTCCGAGGGAACAGCCAGCGCGCTGCTGACCGCCACCAGGCAGTGCGGCTCGGCGCTCGGGGTAGCGATCGTGTCCGCGGTGCTGGTCTCCGTGCACGGGGCGGCTTATCACCGGACAGCGGTGGCGATGTTCATCGCCGCTGGCTTCGCCCTGGCCGGCCTGCTGGCCACCATGGTCATGCCCCCCGCGCTGCCGCGCGCCGCCGAACCGCGGCCCCAGCCGGAACCGGAGCCGCACCATCTGTTCCGCCATAGCGCCGGCGGGATTCCGTAGCCATGCAGGCCCTCATCGGCCGGTCGCTGAGCCGGAGCGTTTGACCATCGCCACATCACCGGCCGGCGCGTCGGCGCGCGCATAGCATGGGCACTGGCCGGGATCGGCCGCGGATGAACCGGGATATGAGATCAGCCGATGGCGGACCGGACCGAGGAGGGCGCCGACCTCAGCGATGGCGGCGGTCCCGGCGAGCGGAGCTCGCTCGATCTTGACGCGCTCGCCGTCAGCGACAGGTTCCGGCTGTTCAACTTCACCCGGCGCGATGACCACGTCGCGTACTTGTGGGTGCTGCGTGCGCTGGACCGGCTCCGCGGCGTGCACCAGGTCCAGGCGCACACCGACGAGGTGGCGGCCGCCCTCGCCGAGCTGGCCGCCGTTCACGACGAGGTGCCCTGCCTGGACGGGAGCCTCCGGGAGCGGCTGGACGCGCTCGCCGACGACGGAATGGTGCACCGGCTGGAGGACCCCTCCCGGGCCGGCAGCCTGGCCCGGTACCGCAACCGGCAGTCGGTGTACCAGTTCAGCGAGCTGGGCTACCGCGCGTTCGCCGCGGTCGAGGACGTGCTCAGCGCGCGGATCCGGGACGCGAACCTGTCCCGTCTGGTGTTCTCAGACATCCTCGATGACCTGAAGGCGCTCGCCGCGGCGAGCCGGGCGCGTGACAAGGAGCAGGTCTACCGCAGGCTTTCCCGCCTGGACACCGTGCTCGACGACATGTCCCGCCGCGCCGCGCAGTTCCACCTGACGCTCGGCGAGATCATCCGGTCGACCGACACCGCGCCGGACACGTTCCTCCGGTACAAGAACGCCCTGCTCACCCACATGACGGACTTCATGGCCGAGCTGGATCGCTACCTGCCGCGGCTGGCGGCGGCGGTGGCCGAGGTAGAGGCGGCCGGGACGGAGGCCGAGGCGGCCGGGACGGAGACCGAGGCGGCCGGGACGGAGGCCGAGGTAGAGGCTTCCGGGACCGAGGTAGAGGCGGCCGGGGCAGAGGCGAGCGGGGCAGACGCAAACGCAGGCGCGCCGAATCCGGATGCCATGCTGCGGCTGGCCGCAGACGCCGACGAGCGCCCCTTCCTCGGCCGCGACGAGCTGCTCGACGACTGGCGCCGCCGCTGGGCCGTGCTGCGCGCCTGGTTCGCCGCCGGCGACAGCTCGGACGCCGCCGCAGCCGCCGCCGCCGCCGCCGCCGCGGAGTCCAGGGCGGAGGGCCTGCGCACCGCAACCCGGGCCGCAGTCTCCGGCGTCATCGCGCTGCTCCGCCAGGTGACCGAGGCGCAGCGGGGCGGGGTCAACCGGTCATCCCAGCTCCGCCACCTCGCGCGGTGGGTGTTCGACGCGCCCGACGAAGGCGCCGCCTACGCGCTCATGTCGGCGGCGTTCAACATCAGGTCGGCTCGGCACCTCGGCGCCGCGCACGACGATGCGGAGCAGATCGGGGCGCGCACGACCTGGTGGGACGCGCCCGGCGTGGAGATCTCGGTCACGCTGTTCCGCCGGGGGAAGGCGCCGACGCTGGGCGTGCCCCAGCCGGCCCGTTCCAACGCCGCGGTCAGGGCCGAGCTCCGCCGCCGCCAGGCGGCCGAGCGCCAAGCCGAGCGCGAGGCCGCGGGGCGGCTGCTGCAGTCCGGCGCGCACGTGAGGGTGCTCGACGACGCGGAGACCAGGGTCCTGCTGCGGCTGCTCACCCTGGCCACCGAGGCCCGCACCGTCGTCGCCGGCCGGCTGACCTCGGCTTCCGGCGGCAACGACGTGCTCACCATGCGGCTGATCCCCAGCCAGGCCGGCAGCGCGGTCCAGACCAAGAACGGCGTGCTGCACCTGCCAGGCTTCGAGCTCCGGCTCGAGCCCGCGGGGAGGCGGTGACCCTTGCCCCCGCTGAAGGCCGCGGCCGCCGTGGCGCCCAGCGACCTGGGCTCCTATCAGCACGCGGTGCGGCTGGTGCTCACCCATGACGTCATCACCGCGACCCGCCCGCGCCCGGGCACGCTCGAGCAGGTGCTGCGCTGGGCCGACCAGATAACCGCGGACTTCCGCGAACTGCTCGGCTACACGCTGATCGCGACCACGCGCCAGGTGCGGCTTATCCGCCGCCTCGACGCGCTCGACCCGACGCAGTCGGCCATCTTCTCGTCCCGTTACGGCAAACCGTTCGACCGCCGCCGGCTGGCCTACCTGTGCCTCGTGCTCGCCTCGTTTCAGCGATCCCGGGTCGAGGTCAGCCTCGCCGACCTGGTCCGGGCGTTCACCCCGGCCGCCAACGCCGTCGACGGCCTCGGGTTCGACCCGACCATCACCGCGCACAAGGCCGCCGTCGTTGACGTGCTCGACTGGCTCGCGGACCGCGGCGCGCTCCGGCTCTCCGACGGATCGCTGGAGTCGTGGGCCAGCGACACCGAACGCGGCGACGCGCTCTATGACGTGGACCACGACATCTGCGCGGCGCTGTTCCGGCCGGCCCGCCCGGTGCAGCACCTGACCAGCGTGGCCGGGCTGCTGGACAGCACGTTCGTGAGCGCCAAGCGGGGGGCGCAACGCGAGGCCGCGGCTCAGCGCGCCGCCCGGGCGCTGATCGAGTACCCGGTCGTCTACTACGCGCAGGCCGAGCCCGAGATCGCGGACGCGCTCCGGCAGCCGGGCGTGGCCGAGAACCTGGCCAGGCTCACCGGGCTGGCCGTCGAGCGGCGGGCCGAGGGAGTCATGCTGGCCGACGCCGGCGGCCGGTTCACCGACCGGCCGTTCCCCGGCCGCGGCGGCGCGGTCAACCGGGCTGCCGGCCTGCTGCTGGCGAAGATCGCGGACCTGATCGAGGACCCTGACGAGACGCTGGCGCGCCTTGAGGTGCCGGCGGAGGCCGAGGACCAGCGCGACCTGCTGGCCCGGATCGATTCGGCGCTGCCGGAGGCCGGGGTGGTCCACGAGCTGGCCTGGTCCGCCCCGCCCGCCGAGCACGAGGACGCGCAGCGGGCCCCGGCCGGCCGGGTTCCGGCACTGGACGTACCGTTCATCGAACAAAGCAGGCTCGCGGTCATGATCGATGAACTGTACGAGGAACTCGGCGCCCCCTCGTTCACCATCACCTGGCAGCACGACCCGCGCGGCCTGCTGACCGCGGCGCTCGCGTTCCTGGCCGACCTGCGGCTGGTACGCGCCGTGCCCGGCGGCGTGCTTGTGCTCCCGGCCGCTGCCCGGTACCGCAACATCAAGCTGGCCCTTCCGGTGCGGCACGCGGAAGGCCAGATGGCCCTGGCCTTTGGTATGACTGAACCCGATGAGTGACAGGTACCGCCCGACCCGCGCGGGTGTGATCAACGTGTGGGACTACGTCGACGAGGAGTGGGCGTTCGCCGACGGCCGCCTCGCCCTGCGCGGCCACAACGGTTCGGGCAAGACCAAGGCGCTGGAGGTGCTGTTCCCGTTCGTGCTCGACGGGGTGGCCGACTCCCGCCGGCTGGACCCGTTCAGCGGCGAGAACCGGACCATGAAGTCCAACCTGCTGTACCGGGGGCAGGAGTCCGAGTACGGCTACGCATGGATGGAGTTCGCGCGCTCCGCAGGGGACGGCGCGCAGACCGTCACCTTAATCATCGGGATGCGCGCGCACCGCAACACCGACGGCGTGCGCACGTCGTTCTACGTGACCGGCCGGCGGCTCGGCGTGGACTTCGGCCTGCTTTCCGCGGACTCTCGCCCGCTGACCGAGCGGCAGCTCAGGGCGGTCCTTGAGCCCGATGCCTGGCGCCGGACCGCGACCGAGTACCGGGACCTGGTCGACGCCCGGCTGTTCGGCCTCGGCCGGGAGCGCTACGCCCAGCTGCTTGACCTGCTGCTGGCGCTGCGCCGGCCGCTGCTGGCCAAGGACCTCGACCCGGCCAAGGTGTCGGACACGCTGTCCTCCGGGCTGAGCCCGGTCGATGACGATCTTGTGCAGCAGGCCGCGCGTGACTTCGAGAACCTCGCGGCGGTGCAGAAGCTGTTCGACGACCTCACCGCCGCGCACGCCGCCGTGCGGGAATTCCTCACCCATTACGGCGCGTACGTCAAAGCGAACGTAAGGTTCCAGCTAGACAGGATCTCTGAACGCTACGACTCGGCGTCGGCCCACGCCGGGAAGATCACCGAGGCCGCGGCCGCCTACCGGCGGGCCGTGGCGGCGGAACGGCTTGCCGATGCGGAACTGGCCGCCCGGCAGAGAGAGGGCGAGCAGCTCCAGGGGCGCCTGGCCGGGCTGAAGAACTCCGACGAGTACAAGGCGCAGGGCCGGATCGAGGACAAGCGGCGCGAGGTGCTGGCCCGGTCGCGCGAGGTGGACGGCCAGCGAGACCGGCTCAACCGCGACCGGCGCCAGCTAGGCGAGGCGGAGGCTGCGGCCCGCAGGCTCGGCCGCCGCGCCACAGAAGCCAGAGCTCAGGAATCGAAATTCGGCGCGGACCTGGCCGACGCCGCGCTGCGGTCCGGCATCGCGGACGACGGCTTCGGTCCGGTCGATACCGGGGATGACCTGCTGGTCACGGCCCGGGCCCGGGTGGCAGCCCGGCGCGACGACGTGGGCCAGATCCGCGCGCTGCTCGAGGCCATCAGGGACGCCCGCGCGAGGCGGAAGTTCGCCGAACAGGACCTGGGCGGCAAACAAGCCGCCGAGCAGGCGCAAGAAGAGGCGTGCGGCGACGCGGCGGCCCGCCTCGGGCAGGCCCGGCAGACGGCCGCCGGCGGGCTGGCCGCCTGGGCCGGCCGCTGGGCGGCCGGGCCCGCCGTGATCGCCGCCGACGCGGAGGCGCTGGCCGACGCGCTGGAGCTGATCGGCGAGCCCGGCGCCACCAGCCTGGCCGAGGTGTTCGATGGCCGCACCGCAGAACGTCAGGCGGCGGCCATCGCGGCCCGCGCGCACCTGGAGCGGGAGCTGCGGGAGATCGGTGAGCGCCTGGCCGGCCTGCACGCGCAGCGCGACGCGATCGCCGCCGAGCAGGACGACGCGCCGCCCGCCAGTGACCTGCGCCCCGCGAGCCGGGAAGGGCGGGAGGGCGCGCCGTTCTGGCGGCTGGTCCGCTTCTCCGACGGGATCTCCGGCGCCGAGGCGGCCGCGGTGGAGGGCGCGCTGTACGGCGCGGGCCTGCTGACCGCCTGGGTGCACCCCGACCCGGCGCTCACCGAAGCGGCGCTCGCCTCGGCCGAGGCCGACGGCTACCTCATCCCGTCGGCCCCGGTGAGCGGGTGCACCCTGGCCGATGTCCTGGTTCCCGAGGAACAGGAGCATGTCGCCCCGGATGTGATCACCGCGGTGCTGCGCTCGATCGCGCTGACCGAGGATCTCGCGGGCGCCGGGGCCGGAGCGGGTGCCGGAGCGGGCGCGGCGGGCAGCGCTGGCGCCGTCACTCCCCGGGTGAGCACGAAGGCTCAGTTCACGTATGGCGTGCACGCCGGCGCCCGGCCGAAGGCGGCGCCAGAGTTCATCGGCGCGACCAACCGGGCCAGCCGCCGCCGCGCCCGGCTCGCGGAATACGGCGAGCGCATCGCGGAGACCGAGGCGCAGCAGCGGCGGCTGAGCGCGGAGCTCGAACGGGCGGCCGGGCAGCTCGACGACCTGCGGCGGGCCCGGCGCGAACTGCCGGACACCCGGCCGGTGGCCCGCGCGGCCGAGGCCGTTGGCCAGCACGCCGCGCTGCTGGCCCGGGCCCGTGACGAGGTCGCGACGGCCAGGAAGGCGGTGGACACCGCCATCGCCGAGGTCGACGCCCGGACCCGGCAGCTGCGGCAGGCGGCCGCCGAACGCCGGATGCCGGCCGCGGCCGATCAGGTGGACGCGATCGCGCGGGCGGCCACCGAGTTCGAGAGCGCCGCCACCCAGCTGCACGCCGAGCGGGCCAAGCTGGCCCAGGCCGAGGAGGACCTGGCCGCGCAGACCGAGGCGATCGAGCTTCGCAGGCTGGAGAACGCCGAGGCCGAAGCGGCGCTCGCGAAGACCGAACGCGAGCAGCAGGCGATCGAGGAGGAGTTCCGCACGCTGGAGCAGACGCTGCAGGCGAGCGTGCAGCAGGTTCTTGACCAGATCCGGGAGACCGAACGGCTGCTGCGCTCGGCGGAGGAGGCCTATCGCGAGCTCGACGGCCAGGCCCGGGCCGAGCACGACAAGGCCACGCGCGCCGACGGGGAACTGGCCGGCGAGCGGGAGTCGCTGGCCGAGGCGGTCAGGCAGCTGTACGAGGAGGCCGCGCGATTCGGCGAATACGCCCGGCCGGACCTGCGCCCGCTGGTCGGCGCGACGGCGGCCGCACCATGGCCGGACCCGGCCCAGTGGCCGGACCCGGCCACGGCCGGCGAGGAACTGGCCGCCGCGCTGGCCAGCGACGCCGCGGCCGCTCCGGATCTCGCGAGTCTCCCCAATCCCACCAACCCCACCTACCTCCCCAGCCCCACCGGCCTCCCCAGCCCTACCGGCCTCCCCGACCCCGCGGCGGCCGTGCGAGGCGTGCTGCCGTCGGGCGTGGCGGGCATCCTCGACGCATTCACCGCGGCCACCCGCGGTGGCCGCCAGGTCACCGATGCCGCGCTGAAGAACAGCGCCGACCGGATGTCGGTCGCGCTGAAGGACTTCACCGAGGCGCTGGCCACCTGCGACGAGGACTACCGGGTGGACTGGGAACCCGGCGCGGTCGTCACCGTGCACGTGATCGACGACGAGGGCCGCACGCCGGTCGCCGAGTTCGCCAGCCGGATTGCCGAGCGCGTCGCCGACCAGGGCGTGCTGCTCGAGGACCGGGAGCGCAAGGTGCTCGAGGACGAGCTGCTGGCCGCGCTCGCCCGGCAGATCCACGGCCGGGTGCTCGCGGCGCGGGACCTGACCCGGGACATGAACGCCGACACGCGGTCCAAGCCGATGTCGTCCGGGATCGCGGTGGGCATCCGCTGGGCCCAGTCTGACAAGATCACCGACCTGCAGCGGGCGGCGTCCCGGCTGCTGGAGCGCGACGCGCCGGGCCCAGAGCGGCTGGCCGAGCTGCGCGGCCTGCTCCGCGAGATGATCCGGGATTACCGCGCGGGGCACCCGCGGGCCACCTACCGGGAGGCCCTGGCCAGCGTGCTGGACTACCGGTCCTGGCACGCCTTTGAGCTGCTGCTGATCCAGCCTGGCGAACCCGAAGCGAGGCTGACCCGCGCCAAGCACTCGGTGATGTCCGGCGGCGAGAAGTCGGCCGCGATCCACCTGCCGCTGTTCGCCGCCGCCAACGCGCTGTACTCATCGGCCAAGGACCACTGCCCGAGGATGATCGCGCTCGACGAGGCGTTCGTGGGCATCGACGAGCGGTAC
>Ga0335075_10009219_pt1 | contig 15068 bp, 10 predicted proteins | sample Lox_Sample_24_FD_206723 | JGI IMG/M metagenome (GOLD analysis project Ga0335075, IMG submission 206723) | Soil microbial communities from Loxahatchee National Wildlife Refuge, Florida, United States - Lox_Sample_2.4 | ecosystem: Environmental > Terrestrial > Soil > Wetlands | place: USA... | reverse complement strand
CGTGTTACTCACCCGTGCGCCACTTTACTCATGGATTGCTCCACTTTCTCGTTCGACTTGCATGTGTTAGGCACGCCGCCAGCGTTGATTCTGAGCCAGGATCAAACTCTCGTTTGAAACCTGATGGCTACCACCAGACGACGGAGGTCGCTGGAGTAACCGCCTTCACGATGCTCGAAAGATCGTGAAGGACTAACATTGTGAGAATGATCAAACCAAGATCTTCTTCCATTCTCACGACTGGCATGTTCAACCTGATTGTCAAAGATCCACATCGGTTTGCCGCCTGAGCGGGCCGCTTTGGATCGGGAAACACAGCTGAGCTGTGGTCCTCGAACTTGTTGCGCTGCATGTTTGCGCGCATCTTTTAAGAATATCGGAAACGAACGCGGCTGTCAAACAGAATGCTGTCGATTTGCTAACCCGCGTCTTTTGTCCGCCCTGCCACGGGGCTGGGCCCAAGCATACGCAATGCAACGCTAAATCTTGAAAGATCAACTTCAGCCAGCATCGCTGCTGAAGGCAGCCCTCAGGCCGCATGAAAACTTGAGGAGTCTGACTCCTCTTTCTCTGCAAATGGATTGTTCGCTTTATTCGGCGCCCTGCGCCTGTCGAACACCCGCTTCGCTCGTTCTTGGACGGACTCAGTCCGTACCGCGAAGCTTCCTTGCAACTACATTTCGAATCGCTTTTAACCTTAACACGGCAGACTGACAAGCGCAACTCGACAGAGTACCCTCAGACAGTCGCTCTTTAAGGTCACAGCAACAAGATGAATCATACCTGCGCGGCACTGGTTCCGCAACTGTTGAAAAGTCCGGGAATCTGTTGAAAACGGCTCTATCTACTGCGCTTTGCCCGGGCCACGCTCTACTGCTTTGCAATTACGCCAAGATCTGTGAGCCCATTCACAAAAAACTGCATGGCTAATGCCACCAGCAGCAGGCCCATGATGCGAACCAGAATACGAATCCCGGTTTCGCCCAGAATGCGTCGGACCCGGTCTGCACCGCTGAGAACTCCGTAACTGACGAGCGCCGTAATAGCGATGGATCCAAGAATGGCCAGCATATGCCAGCGGTCCGGAGCCTCCCCAACCAGCACCATCACGCTTGAGATCGCACCCGGACCGGCCAGCATCGGAATCCCCAGGGGCACGATGCCCGCGTCTTCCTTCTGCGACGCCTCTTCCGCCTCATCGGAGGACTCCTGCGTCGGCGAGCGCCGCGCCTCCAGCATGTCGATGCCGATCAGCAGCAGAATCAAGCCTCCGGCAATCTCAAAGGCCGGGAGCGTAATCCCAAACATGCGGAAGATAAGCTGGCCGGCAAGCGCAAAAGTTGTGAGCACAATAAGGCACGTGAGCGAAGCTTTAGCCGCCATGCGCCTGCGCCTTGCTGGCTCGGCTCCGTCCGTAATGGCAATAAAAGCGGGAATCGCAGCAAACGGGTCAACCAGGAAAAAGATCGAGCTCAACGCCAGCACAGAGAACCGTACATAGTTGGAGTGCAGCTCGTGCAAAGCAGTGCTGGCTGGTCCGAAAATCGCGATCATGGCATGCATCTTTCTGAACTCCAATCGGGCAAGAGACCCCGGTGCGTCCTGAAACTTTACCGTATATGACTGATTCCTGCTATCGAATCACGATTTCCTGCATCGGTGCGCAAATCCTGGGAGAAAATTTCGCCATCGCAAGGGAGGAATTTCCATCCATGAAATGGTTGCCCACAGAAAATTCTCGTAAGGTCCTGGTTTTTCGTTGTTTACGCCGTTCATGAAAATGGATCGCTGGTTGCCCCTTAAAGCTGTTTTGCGGATTTGAATGCTTTCGCAAACCCTTCATAAATCCGCTCAATTTGGCTTTGCCGAAAAGGGAGATAGCAGTCCCATGAATACAACTCAAGAAAACACATCGAATGCAATCGAGTCTGAAGGTCTGCCCCGTATCCTCATCTCGGGAGACAATCCGCACACGGTCCACATGCTGCATCGCGCACTTCTCGACCAGGGCTTCCATGCAGAGATTGCGGTCGCCTATCACGAGCTTGTGGCCATGGGGCAACAGCAGCGACACGCGATGGTTTTGCTGGAGGTGTCCAGCGCGTGCAATGTAGAAGCGGCGGTCGACGCCGCGCTGCAGTTGAAGCGTCGCGATCCGCTTCAGTTCGTCGGCTATCTTGCGGACCCCGTGCTCCACGCAAGCGGCCTGGCGGGCGATGCGATCTTCCCGCGCGCTTCCAACCAATTGATAAGGGCGCTCAGAAGCCACTTCCTGAATGAGGGCGGACGCCGGGGTCACGGTTTGCTCAACGGTACCGGCCATGATCCGCATCCATAAGATTCCATCCTGGCGCGGACACAAATATGAGCGCCGTCCGGATTTAGAAGTATGCACGCCCAAGCTCAAAGAAGAACTTATGATGCCCGCGGTCGCCTATCGCTCCGCCAAGGACAACCGGCCCGAGGAGCGTGTTCACCAGAACTCCTGCTGCGCCATCCGAGGGCAGGCGAGAGACATCTGAGGCTGGTTCATAGTAGTAGGCCTTGCCGACATCTGCTCCGGCGAACAATAAAATCTTGCCTCCGATCAGCGGAGAAAGCCGGCTCAACTGATAGAGATAGCCGCCCTGGAACAGGAAGTACTGGTTCGTGAGCAGCTCGTTGGTGTTATAAGCGGGCAGGCGGAATGAGCCTCCGAGCGAGAACGGCGGCGGCAGGATGGGCGGATTCGTCCAGAGTGTGCTCCCGCCGGAAGCCCCCAGGTATACCGAAGAAGCCGAACCTGCCGGCACGAAATCGAGCACCCGCAACTCTGCGACCGGGAAGGCCGACGTGGTCACCGGCTTCGCATTCCACCACTCCCAGTTGGTCTTAAGCCGCAGGCCGCTCTCCGGCGTAATGGGATCATCCAGATGGTCGTAGACGTAACGGACATGTGTGTCGCCTTCGGGGCCCGATGCGTGCGTAGGGAGGGACGCTGGATCGACCACGTTCGGATACAGCTTGAAGTACGCTCCCTCGTATCCAATACGAAGCTCAGACGACGCATTAAAGTCGTCTCCAACATCGATGCCTCCTCCCAGAGTCTTCGTCCTGTATTCGGCAATCAAACTGTTTTCGTTGTAGTAGTTCAGCGGAGCATCGTCTAAAACGCCGCGCGGAGCCACGAAGAAGTGACGCTTTGTGTCAAAGGGCCGGTAATATTCGGCGGTGAGCAGGTACTCCGAGCCAAGCAGTCCGTCGACCCGCAGCTCAGAACCGTAGCTCCCCAGATCGAGCATAGTGAGGCGGCCGCCGACGCTGAAGGTGATGTTGCGGTAGTCCCAGCCGTCCAGCAGAATGAGCGGGCGAATGATGTTGCGGCCATAAGGGTCTTCGCGTCCGGTAACGCCGATCCCGGGTACCCCCGCTGTGCTGTTGGCCAGGCCGTAGCTCAGGTCCGCCACACGCTGATCGCTGGCGACCGTAATCAGCTGACGGGCAACGGTGTCTGGAACGATAGGCCGATTCAGATCAGGCTCAAGCGCTTGTTTTATCTCGCGAGCATTGTTCTTATCGACCCCGCTGACGGCGACAAACTGGGGCACGGGAACGGAACGCCTGCGTGCATTGCGCTTTGCCAGGTAAGCCTTCCACGTCGCATCGTCAACCGAAAGTTTTTCGAGCACGGCGGCCTTGGCCTGTGCGGCATTGTAACCGGCCTGGATGATCGCGGCGCCCTTGTCGTAGTCAAGAGCCGTGAATTTAGCGAGCGGGACCGTCACCAGAATGTCCGCATCCTGCATGCTTCGCAGTTCATTGGCCGCGATCATCACGCTGATCCCGCGGCCCAGAACTCCGACAGAGGACAAACGGGTCGCGGGTGAGAGTGGAGCGGTCTGCAGATAAATCGCAACCGTCAGGTCGGCTCCCATCTGCTTCGCGACATCCACCGGCAGATTATCGAGCAGGCCGCCGTCGGCATAGATCGTCCCGTTAGCGCGCACTGGAGCGAAGATACCGGGCAGAGACATGGTAGCCCGCAAAGCCAGAGCCAGCGAGCCCGTGCGGAAGACATGCGCCTTGCCTGACACGAGATCGGTAGCCACGCACCCAAACGGAATGGGAAGATCGTCAAAGTTATGCACCTGCGAATATGGCAGGGCGATCTGGTCGAGCAGCAACTGCACTTGCTGACCCGCCTTCACCCCTTCCTGAAAGCGAACCCCCTTCTTGCTCACGCCGAACTGGATCGCCGCCGGATAGTCGGTCGCATCCTGTTTGCGGCGGTAGGAAATGTCGCGGAAGGGCGCCTGGTCGCTGAGAATTCTGTCCCAGTCGATGTGTTCTACCAGGGTGCGAATCTGGTCTGGCGACTCGCCGGTCGCATAGGCTCCGCCGATCAGGCCGCCCATGCTGGTTCCGGCCACGATGTCAACAGGAATGTGGTGCTGTTCAAGCCACATCAACACACCAACATGCGCCAGACCGAGCGCTCCGCCGCCATTCAGCACCAGTCCGATCTTCTGCCGATTCCCAGACTCAGGCGAGGCTGGCGAAGCCCCTGGGCCGATGGCTACATCCTGCGCCAACCCGGGGCAGACCAGCAGCGCGGCGCACAAGGCTGCAAAGATAGCGAAGCGATTCAACGGAGAGAACCTTGCGATTGGCATAGACTCGACCCACCCGCTTTCTACCAAAGGACAGTACCACCCCAGAGAATGGTTTGCGTCGCGTAACTTGCTCTGCTGCTTGGAGACCACGCTACCGATCTCCATTTTTTCTGGATTTTGTCCTTGCACGCCCTGCTGTCGACGGTTTTAGATAGGGCTCACAAGGGATAAGCGCACATTTAACAGACGCTGAACGTGACGTTTGCCCATAATTCGCGTCAGAACAGCAACTGGCCGAAACGATGCGCTGGAATGCAGAGGAACCACCCGTGAAACATTTTTCGAGGTTAGTGTTTGCGTACGCTGTCAGTTTCTCTCTCGGAGGTTTGGCCTTCGCAGCCTCCGCGCAGCATGTCATCGCCGCGCAAGACACACAGGCCATGCTGGCCCATAGCTCGCAAGGTTATTTGGGCATCGTGTGCAGCGATGTCGATAATCATCGAGCGGCGGCGCTCAGGCTGAAACAGGCCACCGGAGCGGAAGTGCTCAACGTCGACCGCGATGCGCCGGCGGGCAAGGCCGGACTCCGCCCCCACGACGTAATCCTGCAGATGAATGGCCAGCCCATCGCGGGCGAAGCGGCGCTGCGCCGGATGCTGCAGGAGACTCCCGCCGGGCGGACGGTGACCTTGTTGATCAGCCGGGACGGGGAGCAGCTGACGAAAACGGTACAGCTGGCCGACCGCGCCATCCTCGAACAGGACGCGTGGTCGCAGCGCATGGTTGTGCCTGCTCCGGACGACGACGAGGCGTTTTCGCTTGAGGGGCCTTCAGGTCATAGCTTCGGCAGCGGTTTCTTTGGCGTATTCTCCTTCGGCTCACCCTCCGTCGGCCTGGATCTGGACGTGCTCGGTTCACAGCTGGCGGACTACTTTGGCGTAAGGGATGGCCAGGGGCTGCTGGTAAAGCGCGTGGCCGAGGATAGTCCGGCATCGCGAGCGGGATTGAAAGCGGGCGATGTAATCACCAAAGCCAACGGCAAGAAGATGGCGACGCTTAACGAATGGATGAAAATGCTCCACGCCAATCGCGGGAAGCAGGTCCAGATCACTCTGATTCGCAACCGCAAGGAACAGACGGTGACCCTCGAGGCAGGAACCGGCAAAAGCCGCGGCGAGCTGATGCTGCCGGGGGACGTTCCATTGCTCGCAGGCGGGGAGCTGGCCGGGATAACGGATTCGGTTGATCCGGACACGCTCATGTTTCAGCTGAACAGCGCAGCTGCATCGATGGACTGGCAGGAATTTCAGCAGCAACTCAACCACGAGATGCAGGCGTTCCGGCAGCAAATGGAATCGCTGAACCGTGCGCAGATGAATTGAACCATTCCAGCCAGAAAAATTTGACCCGGACAGCGATAGCGGTTCTCCAGTTGGTATGGAGGGAACGCAATGCCACAAAGTGTCTTTTTCCTCAGGAAAAAGCCACCCCACACCTCGCTGAAAACTCCAAAGAAGCTGGAGAACCGCCGAAAGCGGCGCCCGGGCAATTTTTGCCGTTCAACCGCCCTGCGCCGCCGTTCGACCCGCGCCAGTGGCCCCGGCTGGCCGCATGTGATTCAATTTAAGAAGCATGGCAACCCCGGTCGCACAACCCGGCTTGAGGAAGCAGACCCCGGCGCGGAGGCTGAAGGCGGCGGCGCGCAAATCACGCGAGCTGGCCATCGTTGGCCATGCACTGGCCTCGACGCGGCATCCGGTCATGGCGCAGATTGTGCCCATGCGCTTCTGCAATCTCTCCTGCGCCTATTGCAATGAGTACGACAAAGTCTCCGAGCCGGTCCCGGTGGACGAGATGCTGCGCCGCATTGACCATCTCGGGCGACTGGGCACCAGCATCATTACGATCTCCGGCGGCGAACCGCTGACGCACCCTGAGCTTGACCAGGTCATTGCACGCATCCGCAAGGTTGGCGCGCTGGCGGGCATGATCACCAATGGCTACTTTCTGGTTCCCGACCGCATCGAGCGCCTGAACAAGGCCGGCCTGGATCATCTGCAGATTTCCATCGACAACGTCGAACCCGATGAGATTTCCAAAAAAAGCCTCAAGGTTCTGGACAAGAAGCTGCAATGGCTGGCTGAACACGCCGACTTCCACGTCAACATCAACTCCGTCGTCGGCGGAGGCATCAAGAATCCGCATGACGCGCTGACCATCGGCCGCCGCGCCATTGAGCTGGGATTTACCGCGACCATCGGCATCATTCACGACGGAGACGGACAGCTCAAGCCGCTGGCCGCGGAAGAGCGCCGCGTGTGGGAAGAAATGCGCAGTTGGAAGAAGAAAAACTACTCGCGCTTCAATCAGTTTCAGCAAGCCATCGCCAACGGCGAGACCAATGACTGGCGCTGCCGCGCGGGTTCGCGCTATCTCTACATCTGCGAAAACGGGCTGGTGCATTACTGCTCGCAGCAGCGCGGTTTTCCCGGCGTACCGCTGGCCGAGTACACGCAAGCCGACCTGGACCGCGAGTTTCTTACTGAGAAGACCTGCGCACCGCACTGCACCATCAGCTGTGTTCACCAGGTGTCGCATATCGACTACTGGCGCGCGCCGCAGACCTCGCGCATCTCGCCGGGAGCGACGGACGACCTGGTGAAGATCAGCACATAATTTGCGTCTTGATATCGGCGGCCTGTGCCCGACTCCAAATCTCAACTCGCGTTCATTCGGCGTCTCCCCAAAGCCGAGTTGCACCTTCACCTTGAAGGCACGGTTGCGCCCGAATCGCTGGCCGAGTTAAGCCGGCGGCATGACGTCGCGCCGCTCTCGCTCGACGAAGCCCGCGCAATATATCAGTACAAGGACTTCACCGGCTTTCTCATGGCCTTCAAGGCGGTGACCGAGCGGCTGCGCACTTCGGAAGACTACGAACTGATTGCGTACCGCATGCTGAGGCGGCTCGCTGCACAGGGCGTGGTTCACGCTGAGGTGTATGTAGCCGTCGGCGTGGTCTATTACTGGGGAAGAACGGAGTTTGAGCCCCTTTTTGAAGGCATCGAGCGGGCGCGTAAGCGCGCGGAACAGGAACTCGGCATCACCGCGTACTGGATCTTCGACGCTGTTCGCCATTTCGGCGTGGAAGCCGCCGCGCGCGTCTTTCGCAAGGCAGCAGAGATGCGCCAGGCGCTTTCGCGCTACGTAGATCATCCCTCGATCATCGGCATTGGGATCGGCGGCGATGAACGCCAGACCGGGGCTGATGTCTTTCGCGAGCTTTATGCCGAGGCGCGCGCCGCCGGACTTCGGCTGACCGCGCACGCCGGGGAATCGGCCGGACCGGAGAGCATCTGGGGCGCAATCAACATCGGCGCAGAGCGCATCGGCCACGCGCTCACTGCCATCCACGACCCGGAGTTGATGAGCGTGCTGGCGGAACGGCAGATTCCGGTCGAAATATGCATCAGCTCGAATGTGAGGACGGGTTGCTGCACGCAGCTTATCGATCACCCGGTCCGGCGATACTTCGACTCTGGACTCATGGTCACTCTGAACTCGGACGATCCCGCCATATTCAACAGCGATCTTGAGGACGAGTACGCGCTGGCAGGAAGCGGATTTGAGTTCACCGACGAGCATCTGCGGGAATTGGCCGCGAATTCGATCGAGGCCAGTTTTCTGCCCGCGGACCGCAAAGTGGAGCTTCTGCAGCAGATGGAACAGGTTCGCTAATGTTACAAAACTCCTACACCGATAAAGAAAACTGTTGTCTGAATGCAGGAAATCCACGTTATCATGATGGCATCGCGGGGCCGTAATCCGTGGAAAGCAGGTCTGAATATGAACATTTTGCCTGGTAGAAGTACATCTTGTTGTGAATCTGGAATCGCCCTGCGCGTTCTGGGTTGGAGTTCTGTTGTGGTGGGAGTTGCAGCGGTCGGCCTTTATGTTGGCCATGAGTTGCGGTCGCGCTATCAGTTCAACCATCGCACGCCTACCGACTTTTTCGCGCATGCTGGAGACGAGTCTCGGGCAGAGTACGGTGTTGGCATTTAGTTGGAATGAGCGATGCAAAGCAAAAAGCCCCGGACAAATCCGGGGCTTTTTGCTGAAAAACCTGTCAAGCCCTTACGCGCCAAAAAACTGTGCAAATGATTCACCCGAAACAACATCACCCGAGAGCCCGGATGGCGGTTAATCTCTCCCAACTTGGTAAAATAGAACTAGGAGCAAAGAATCAAAGGCCGCCTGAGAGCGGCCTTTTTGCGTCAGGAATGCTTGCGCAGCGCGCCGCCGGTGAGGGAAAGCCAGTGAATTGAATACAAAGCAGATAGCTGCAAAGTCTATGGAATCAATCGCAACGCGCCCGAGATCGCAGAAACCACTGAAAACAAGGAACATCCGCATAAGTGGTTCCGAATCAATAGGATAAGCCGAGGCAAAAGACAGAAAACCTAACAGAATCAAAGACATGCCAAAAGGCACATGGCAAAAAGTTGAGGGAGGTAGAGCATCAGCGACCGCAGTTTTCCAAGGGGTGGAGAGAGAATCGACGGCGAGAAAGGGGTGGCTCCCCCTCAGGAAAAAGCCACCCATCTCGGATCCCACAACGGAACTCGAGAACAGCCTCAGTTCTTTCCGGCGAGCCCGCGGAGAACATACTGCAGAATGCCGCCGTTCTCGTAGTAGAGAATTTCCTGCGGCGTGTCGATGCGTACCTTCACGTCGAACTGTTTCGTTTTGCCATCGGCGGACTTGGCGCTCACCGTCAGCGTGCGTCCGTTGGCAAACTTTGCGTCCAGAAGCGCCTTCAGGCCAGGGAAGTCGAAGACCTCCTCGCCCGTCAGTCCAAGGCTTTCGATCGTCTGGCCATCGATGAACTGCAGCGGCAGAATGCCCATACCTACCAGGTTCGAGCGGTGAATGCGCTCGTAGCTTTCGGCGATCACCGCGCGGACTCCAAGCAGCTTGGGGCCCTTGGCCGCCCAGTCGCGCGACGAGCCTGAGCCGTACTCCTTTCCGGCGAGGATGACCAGCGCCGTGCCGCGCTCGGCATACTTCACCGATGCGTCGAAGATGCTCATCGGCTCGCCCTCGGGCAAGAGACGCGTGACGCCTCCCTCGGTCCCAGGCGCCAGCTTGTTGCGCAGACGCACATTGGCAAACGTTCCGCGCACCATCACCTCGTGGTTGCCGCGGCGCGAGCCGTAGGAGTTGAAGTCGGCCGGCTTTACGCCGTGATCGATGAGATATTTTCCGGCTGGTCCGTTCAGCTTGATCGATCCGGCGGGCGAGATGTGATCCGTGGTGACGGAGTCGCCGAGCAAGGCCAGCACGCGGGCGCCGTGGATGTCTTCAACCGTCGCGGGCTTCGCAGGCATTCCGTCGAAGTAGGGCGCCTTGCGGATATAGGTTGAATCGCCTTCCCACTGGTAGACGTTTCCAGTCGGAAACTTGAGCTGCTGCCAGTTCTGGTCGCCGTCGGCTACGGTTGCATACTCCTTGAGGAAGATGCCGGAGTCGATTGAGGCAGCGATCGCGTCAGAGACTTCCTTCTGCGTGGGCCAGATGTCCTTGAGGTAGACCGGCTCGCCATTCTTGCTCTTGCCCAGCGGCGACTTCACAAAGTCATGATCGATGCGTCCCGCGAGCGCATAGGCGACGACCAGCGGCGGCGACATGAGGTAGTTCGCGCGCACGTCGGAGTTGATACGGCCCTCGAAGTTGCGATTGCCGCTCAGCACAGAGACGGCAACCAGCCCATGATCTTCGATGGACTTGGAGACGTCAGCCGGCAGGGGGCCGGAGTTGCCGATGCAGGTGGTGCAGCCGTATCCAACGACGTTGAAGCGCAGCTTGTCGAGGTAAGGCAGCAAACCAGCTTTCTCGTAGTAGTCAGACACAACGCGCGAACCGGGTGCAAGCGAGGTCTTGACCCACGGAGGAACGCTGAGGCCCTTCTCAACCGCCTTCTTCGCCAGGATTCCGGCTGCAATCATGACCGACGGGTTCGAGGTGTTGGTGCAACTGGTGATGGCCGCAATCACGATGGAGCCGTTGTCGAGATACTTGTCGACATCGACGCCAAATCGCTCTTTAACCGAAGTGGTCGGGCCGGATTCATGCACGCCCTGTGCGGAGTCGATGGCTTCAGCGGTGTGTCCGCCCTCGCCCTCCCAGCGCACGACCTGACGCGCACCGTTTTTATTCGCGGTCGGTCCGAGCAGGTTAGGCAACTGCTTGGCGAAGCTGGGGCCTGCGTCCTTGAGCAGCACGCGATCCTGGGGGCGCTTGGGACCGGCTACGCTGGGCTCAACCGTCGCGAGATCGAGCGCGATGGTCTGCGAATACTCGGCCTCGGGAGCGCGGGCGGTGTGGAAAAGGCCCTGCTCCTTGTAGTAGGCCTCGACCAGCGCGATCTGCTCCGCGTTGCGACCCGTGAGTTTGAGATAGCGCAGCGTCTCGGCATCGACCGGAAAGATGCCGCAGGTCGCGCCATATTCCGGCGCCATGTTGGCGATGGTGGCGCGGTCGGCGAGCGCAAGTTCGCCGACGCCACTGCCGTAGAACTCGACGAACTTGCCGACGACTCCAAGCTTGCGCAGCATTTCCGTAACTGTGAGCACGAGGTCAGTTGCGGTTGCGCCCTCGCGCAGCTTGCCGGTCAGCTTGAAGCCGACGACCTGCGGAACCAGCATGGAGACAGGCTGGCCAAGCATGGCGGCTTCCGCTTCGATGCCGCCGACGCCCCATCCGAGCACGCCCAGGCCGTTGATCATGGTCGTGTGCGAGTCGGTGCCGACGAGCGTGTCAGGATAGGCGATGGTTTTGCCGTCCGCGTCCAGCGTGAAGACCACGCGGGCAAGGTATTCGAGGTTGACCTGATGGCAGATGCCCATGCCGGGAGGCACGGCGGAGAAATTATGGAAGGCTGACTGTCCCCACTTGAGGAAGGCATAACGCTCACGGTTGCGCTGAAATTCAAGCATGGCGTTCAGCGAGTAGGAATTGGCGGTGCCATATTCGTCCACCTGTACCGAGTGGTCGATAACCAGCTCGGCTGGCTGCAGCGGATTGATCTTCTCGGGATCGCCGCCGAGCACCTTCATCGCATCGCGCATGGCAGCAAGATCTACAATGGCGGGGACGCCAGTGAAGTCCTGCATGAGCACGCGGGCGGGCATGTAGGCGATCTCGCGGGAGGGTTCGGCCTGCGGATCCCACTTCGCGAGGAATTCAATGTCCTCGGCGGTGACGCTCTTGCCGTCCTCCTGACGCAGCAGGTTTTCGAGCAGGATGCGCAGGCTGTAGGGCAGGCGGCTGAGCTTGACGTCTTTCTTTTCGAGCGCGCTCAGGCGGTACATCTCATAGGTCCGGCTACCGGACTTCAATTGCGAATAGCTGTCAAAGCTGTTGACTGATTTGCTCATGGCATGACCTTTCTTCTCTTCGTGAGGGGTGCAATCTCAATCCGGAGGCGCGCAGAAGGGCGGACGGCGTTCGATCCACCGCAAGCGAGTCCGGAAAAATTCTAGTGAGTTAGCAGGTGATCCGTCCACGGTCGGGGTGTCCGTGGCGAAAGCGCTTGAGAAGTGGAGTCAGGCACATCATTCTCATCGTCCTGACTGTAATTTTATGCCAGTCGGGCAACAATGGCGAATACCTGAGGCTTTGTTAGGCTGGAACAAGTAATGAGCGAAACGATTCTGCTTCACTTTTCCGGCCCCGACCATGTGGGGCTTACCAGCGAACTTACGCGCATCCTGGCCGACGCGCGCGCCTGCGTGCTCGACATTGGCCAGGCAGTGGTGCATGAGACGCTGGCGCTGGGGCTGCTGATCGAGCTTCCGGACGGGAGCGATTTTGCGCCCCTGAAGAGCGCTCTGGCGAAAAAAGCTGAGGCGCTGGGACTGCAGGTTCGTTTTACTCCTGTCTCAAAGGAGTCGCTTGAACACTGGCTCGCGCTGCAGGGCAAAGACCGCTTTTTGGTCACGATTCTGGGGCGCTCGATCTCGGCCAATGCGCTGTCCCGGGTGAGCGGGATTATTGGAGGACACGGGCTGAATATTGACCGGATTCAGCGGCTCTCGGGGCGGCTTTCGCTGGCGGTGCATGCTCCGGCGGCCAACGCCTGTGTGGAGATGCGGGCGAGCGGCGCAGTTCGGAACGAGAACGCAATGCGTGCCGCATTTGTGGCTCTGGCTCAAGAGATGCCGATCGATATTGCCTTCCAGCGGGAGAGCTTGTTCCGGCGCAACCGGCGGCTGTTCGCGTTCGATATGGATTCAACGCTGATACAGGGTGAAGTGATTGACGAGCTGGCGAAGATGGCAGGCGTCGCCGACGAGGTGGTCAAGATCACAGAATCAGCGATGCGCGGCGAGATTGAGTTTCGGGAGAGCTTTCGGCGGCGCGTTGCGCTGCTGAAGGGACTGCCGGAGGCTCGGGTTTGCGAGCTGGTGGGGAAGATTCCGCTGGCGGAGGGCGCGGAACGGCTGATCTCTACCTTGAAGACGCTGGGATATAAGACCGCGATTCTGTCGGGCGGATTCACCTTCTTTGCGCGGCATCTGCAGGAGCGGTTTGGGATTGACTACATTTACGCCAATGAGCTGGAGTTCGCAGATGGCGTGGTGACGGGCGAGGTCTCGGGACAGATTGTGGATGGCGCGCGGAAGGCCGCGCTGTTGAAAGAGATCACGGCGCAGGAGCGGATTTCGCTGGAGCAGGTGATTGCGGTGGGCGATGGCGCGAACGATCTGCCCATGCTGCATCTGGCTGGAATGGGGATCGCGTTTCGGGCGAAGCCGCTGGTGCGGCAGAGTGCAGGACACTCGCTGACGCAGCTTGGTCTGGATGGGCTGCTGTACTTGATTGGCGTGCGCGACCGCGACCTGAGTGCTGATACCCTGAGATAGCGATGATAAAGGGCATTACAGTGATTCGACCGGCAAGCTCTGCGGCGGTCTATGACACGCTGGTGAGCTTCTTCTCGGTGCTGGGATTTGAGCCGGGTAAAGGCTGGGACGATGCGATCAGCCGTGGAAGGCCGTTTCTGGCTCCGCTGGGAAACCTGGAGTTTGTGGATGGGACGGTTCGCGCGTCTGCGGACACATTGATCGAGGTTACGGCACTGGACGATGTTCGGCAGGTGGTCGAGCATTGGCTGGCGAGACATTTGAGCGCGGCTGAAGCGGCGAAGCGGATGACTCCGACAGCGGAGACGCACTGGAAGTCGCGGGCGTTTACGGTGGAACCGGTTCCGGGAACCAAGTTTGCGTTTTGGGAGTGGCTTGATCCTTTGAAGGGGAAGCCTGCGGCGCTGGAGGGCGATCTGGTGGCTTCGGGCATGAAGTTTGCCATGATCGTCGCTCGTTGGAATGCTGTGATTACGGAGCGTTTGTTGCAGGGCGCTCTGGATTGCCTGCATCGCAGCGGCGTGGCGAAGGAAGACATCAACGTGCTGCGGGTTCCTGGCGCATGGGAGATCCCGGCGGCGGCGCGGGCCGTGGCGGAGACGAAGCTGGTGGACGCGGTGGTGACTCTGGGATGCCTTTTGCGCGGGGAAACGGCTCATTTTGAAGCTATTTACAACGAAGTGGCGCGCGGGATCGGGCAGTCGCAGCAGGAGACGGGCATTCCGCATTCGTTTGGCGTTTTGACCTGCGATACGCTGGAGCAGGCTTTGGATCGGGCCGGGTTGAAGGCTGGAAACAAGGGGTTTGAGGCCGCTTCGGCGGCGATTGAGATGGTTTCGCTGGGGCGAAAGATCGGCGAAGATGCTTCCAATCGACTGGAAGCGAGCCGATGACCGTTACAGGCAAGCGGCGCAAGGGCCGCGAACTTGCCATGCAGATGCTCTTCCAGGGCGATGTGGGCAAGCAGACTCCGGATGAAGTCCGCAAAAACTTCTGGCAGGCTCGCGATGAGGTTGAGCCGGAGACGCGTGGGTTTGCCGAGGACCTTTATCGCGTCGCCACTGGGAAGGCTGACGAGATTGACGCGACCATTGAGAAGCATTCGGCCAACTGGAAGCTGACGCGCATGTCGGCTGTGGACCGCAATGTTCTGCGGATGGCGATTGCGGAGCTGATCGGGTTTCGGGGAACTCCGGCTCCGATTGTGATCAATGAGGCTCTGGAGATTGCCCGGCGGTACTCTTCGCCGGAGTCGATCAACTTCCTGAATGGCGTTCTGGATGCGATTGCGAAGGACAGATACTCGATGCCGGAGTGACGGGGGAGTCTATGAAGGTGCCCTGTTTGTATGTCACTGATTTTGCTGCGTTTTCCTTCCTTTGCTGTTTGTTTTCTCTTTGATTCTAAAGGGTTTTCCTTTGCCTCCCGGCGTCTACTTCCTTGATTCTGCCGGGTTTTCCGGGATTCGTCTTGCGGATTGCGGCGGGTCGCCGGTTCTCCCCACATTTTCTGCAAATTTTGTAAGATCTTCTTTCCATTGAGCTTAGATCTGGTG
>Ga0335075_10009217_pt1 | contig 15071 bp, 16 predicted proteins | sample Lox_Sample_24_FD_206723 | JGI IMG/M metagenome (GOLD analysis project Ga0335075, IMG submission 206723) | Soil microbial communities from Loxahatchee National Wildlife Refuge, Florida, United States - Lox_Sample_2.4 | ecosystem: Environmental > Terrestrial > Soil > Wetlands | place: USA... | reverse complement strand
CATGAAAGACGTCTTTGATCCGAGGGAGAGCCAAATTCACGATCGACGTGTCGAGAACGATCATGAAAAAGGCCGCACCTGTCGCCACTATGGCCGCAGATTCGGAGCGGGGCGTATCTTTCAGTCTGCCTGACATCATGAACCTTCTCCGCCGGATTGACGCTGCTGGACCTTCGACAAGCCTTTCGGTCCCTGAGCGTGCTGGCAGCATTGCGTTCCTGGTTTCGACCCTGCCGATGACGCGACACCGTATTCGATGTTCGCGACCCCGGCCCTCATCCGGGATGCTTGGCCATGAACTGGAGGATCAGGTCCGCAATCTCGTCCGTCTTTTCGTCCAGTACGAAGTGCCCGGCGTCGAGCAGGTGGATTTCCGCATTCCGAAGATCCCGCTTGAAGACCTCCGCACCCGCCGCGACGAAGGAAGGGTCGTGCTCGCCCCAGACCACGAGGGTCGGCGGCTGATGGTCGTGGAGCCAGGCCTGCCATTTTGGGTAGGACGCGACGTTGGTCCGGTAGTCGTAGAGCAGGTCACCGTGGATCTCACGCTGACCGGGCCGCGACAGACCGGCATACTCGCCGATCCAACTGTCCGGATCGTAGCGGTCCGGATGGGATGTGCCGGCGATGTGGCGCTCCTTGGTGGCATCGAATGAAAGAAAAGAGTTAAGCACCTCAGGATGGGCCTTCGGGTCCGCCCAGTATTCCGCGATCTTCTTCCATTTGGGGCCAAGGCCCGCTTTGTAGATGTTGCCGTTTTGAATGATGAGCGCATGCAGTCGATCGGGGTGCGCCAAAATGATGCGGAAGCCGATCGCCGCGCCGTAGTCGTGAAGGTACAAGATATAGTCCGTGACCTTCAGCTTCTGGAGAAAGTCCTCGACCATTTGGGCAAGATGATCGAACGTATAGGTATATTCCGTCGGCGGCGGCGCGTTACTCAGACCGAAGCCGGGATAGTCCGGAGCGATCAGATGGTATTTTGTCGCGAGCAAGGGAATGAGCGTGTCAAACTCGCGCGAAGACGACGGGAATCCGTGTAAGAGCACGATGGTCGGGGCGTTCTCAGGACCGGCTTCCCGGTAGAAAATCCCGACACCGTCAACCCGCACGCGATGATAGGTCGTTGAGGCGTTGGTCGAAGGGAGAGGCGCGGCTTGTGCCGTGCCTGCAAAAAGAGCCGTGGCAAGAACGTATGTCGATAAGCGGTTCACTGAGATGCTCCACGCGGTTGTATCGTGCTCAGCCGGATCCGAGTTCAAGTGACTTGCTGTTCCAAGATGATCTGCGTCGGGTTCTGGAAGGACATCGCCATTATCGTCAGCGGTTGCGCAACGCGGGATAGCCGGTGAACCCAAGCCCAATTTTGGGGCGGACCGGGTCCAAACAGCGCCAGTGACATCATGCGTTGCGTCCCGACGCACCGTGGCGATTTCAGCCAGGATGGCGAGCAGGCTCAATCTTGCCGGTGTCGATGAACTGGCGGTGCCGCACGATCTTGGCATCCCTCACCTCCCATATGTGAGAGTAGTCGACCTCCACATGCTTTCCGGTCATTCGATTTGTCCCTTTGAACTGCCCTACCCACACTACCTTGCCGCCATCGCAGACGAATTCGTGCGGCGTCAGCGTGTACGGCTCCCATTCCTGCGTTGCGGGCACGAGCATTCCCTCAAGAACCTTCCGTGGGCCGCGGCCATTGACCTTATAGCCCATCATGGTAATCCACTCGATGTCCTCGGACATCAGAGCGAGAGCGCCGCCTGGATTGCCACCGGTTAGTTTCTCGTAAAGCTCCTTTACGATCTCGAGGGGTGTTCGCATCGCGGCTATCCTATCTTCTGGTTATGAGCCCGGCATCGACGGTAGGCCCGCGGTGCCTAAATATTCCCTTTCCGCTCGGACGGCGTAGCCGCTAAGATTGGTAGCACCCCTTCGGCGGAATGGGAGGGTTTGGCACGAGTTCGACAGACTGCGGGCGGCTCTTTCGAACTCAAGTTCTGAGATGTTCATTTTAAGTCGAGAAGGTGGTGCCCCGCCTCAGATGAGATGAACGCGCCGGGCATTTTTTTGCTGATCATCCAGTAAGGAAATTCTGGCGCCTGGCTGGAGGTGGCCGGGGCTGAGGACTTCCGCATAGATCCCGCAATCGCCATGGCCGCGATAGCCGAGGATGCTCCGTGGGATGTTGAGGTCACGCACGCCTCGTCCGAGATCAACGCTCGTCGCTGGACACCGACTGGTGCGCCGCACGACTCGGAGCAGGACGTTGCCTGACTTAAGCGTTTTGCCGACCCAATCCAATTCGGACCATGGCGCCGCATCATCGAAGTAGACATTCGCTCGAAAGCGGCGCGGATCGAGATGCCGGGCGACATGATCGCTAAGGTCGCGCAGCGTCGCGAGGTTTGTCAGCGAGATACTCCGCATCAGAGCAGGGGAGTGGACGCTGATGTCGGTGAACTGGTGCCCTTCGGCCTGAACAACTTCCGCCTCTCCCCGTAGGGGTTCGGCAAGAAACTGCGTCAGGAAAACAGCTAGCGCCTTACGCCCCTCGGCTCCACTCAGAGGGAAAGTATAGAGGGAATTCGACGTCACAACTCCCAGATGATGTGTGTCGGGATCGAACTTGGTTTTTAGCAACGCGAGTCGCTCGAAGCGCGCGAGCGTCAGGAAGTGCGTCTTCGGCATTGGTACTGGATTGGCTTCATCGAAGACGAACGAACCATCTGTGATCGCATAGAGACGGTCGAAGGCGAAGCCACGACCTGTCTCGACGTCAGCCGAAGGAAGAGCCTCCGGCGAAAGTCCTTTGACGGGATAGCGGTAGAGGCTATCGATTTTCGTCGAGACCACCAGTTAGCCAGGGAGATAGGCATTTCGCCGAATGGGCATCAGCGAGAGGCAACCATGATGCCATCAATGTAAGCCCGAAAAGCTGAGGAAAAACCGAACGGGTTATCCTTCCACCAGTCACGTGTACTCTGTGACGCAAAGACCTGTCCAATGCCGTTCTCTTCCGCCTTGACGATACCATCGTCGCCGGTGCCAAGAGCCGCCTGCACAAACATTGTCTCGCAGACATGCAGATAGCTACGTAAGACCGAGTCGAAACGCCAACGCTCTTCGGGCGACAGCGCGTTTCTATCATTCAATCCCGCGAGCCATATTCTTGTTACCTCGGTATCGCCGGCCCAGAACATGTTAAGAGTATTCAGCAAGGCAGTGACGGCATGGTGGGACGCCGCCCGCGTCACTCTGGTGTTCCTGCGGAGTTCGAGGCCTACAAACACGAGAGACGTGACGACCGCCGTCGATCCGATAATCTGAGCGAACTCATAGACTGCACTCAGTGAGAGCAAACGAGACTCCTTACACCAAAGTGGACCAAGGCATGGTCGAATCCAGTTGCTTGCAGAGCAATTGCTATCGAGACTGTTGCGCGAGATGTTCGTCCTAGCCGATGATAGCGCGAGGCGGTGCGGCGCCGGGCTTTTGCAATGGAGGTAGAGCACGCTTCGAAGTGGTGTGACTGATGATCTCTGCCGCGAAGCAGTAGCCGGGATAGCATCGGGGGTTGAGCATCATCAGGCTAGCATGACCTTGCAGTTGTCTCAGGTAATTGATCTTCCTTGCCTCTCAAATTTGAATTCATCGGGCTCGGCCCTATCGCTTGGCCGCTGCGCCAGTAGGCAAGTGCTTGGTCATGAAGGTCAGGATCAGCGCGGCGGTCTCGTCGTTCTTTTCATCGAGGGGGAAATGGCCGGCATCCAGCAGGTGGATCTCCGCATCCGGAAGGTCGGTGCGGAAGGCCGTCGCGCCCGCCGCGATGAAGGACGGGTCGTTGGCGCCCCAGGCCACCAGAGTAGGCGGCCGATGCTGTCGGAGCCACGCCTGCCAGGCGGGATAGGCGGCGACATTGGTCCGGTAGTCGTAGAGCAGCGCCGCCTGGATCTCGCGCTGGCCGGGCTTGGACAGGTGCATGATTTCGTCTGTCCAAGTGTCGGGATTGTAGCGCTGCGGATGCGTGGTGCCGAGGGTATGGCGCTGCTCGGTCGCCTCCGGCGACAGGAAGGCGTCGATCACCTCCGGGTGCGCGGCCGGGTCGGCCCAATACCGGGCGATCTTGCTCCACTTCGGACCCAGCCCCGCCTGATAGACATTCCCGTTCTGGCTGATCAGCACCTGCAGGCGTTCTGGGTGGGGCAAGATCAGTCGCATTCCGACCGGCGCGCCGTAGTCGTGGATATAGAGGCTGTACCGCTCGATCTTCAGCGCTTGGAGGAGATGCTCCGTAGTCTGCGCCAAGTGGTCGAAGGTGTAGGCGTAGGCTGACGGCGGCGGCGCGTCGCTCTGACCGAAGCCCGGGAAATCCGCTGCGATCAGGTGATAGCGCGTCGCCAGCAGGGGGATCAGCGTGTCGAATTCCCGCGAGGAAGATGGGAAGCCGTGTAGCAGCACGATGGTGGGCGCATCTTTGGGGCCTGCCTCCCGATAAAAGACCTCGACCCCATCGATCGGAGTGCGGTGATAGGTGGTTGTGGCAGTGGTCGAAGGGATGGGACTTGCCGCCGTCGCGGACCGCGTGAGCGCGGCCGCGTCGGGGATCGCGGCTTCAAGCCTTCCAGAGTTCATGGCCTTACTCCTTCTGCTGGCCTCAGATGCGCGCGTGCGCCTTGGCGAGGTCAACCGCGGCCTGTTTGGCCTGCTCAAGGGCGCCTTGCGGGTCAGCCGTCAGGATCGTGGGCTGGAACCGCAGGTCGTCGATGGCGGTGACGCCGGCCTGGTTGAGCCAAGACTTGAGGTAGGTGGACTGGTGGTCGACCCCGAAGGCCGGCGACGGGAAACTGTCGGCATAAGCGCCGGCAGTCAGCACCAGGGTAGCGTGCTTGTTCTCCAGCAGGCCGAAATAGCCCGTCTCCGGCTTGAGACCGAAGAGCAAGCCCGGCTGATGGATGATGTCGATATAGTGCTTCAGCCGATACGGAAGCGTGCCATTCCACATCGGCACCGCGAACAGGTAGCGGTCCGCGTTGATGAAGCGGGAGGCGATCTCCACGACCTGTTCCCAGGCAACCTTCTGCACGGCGTTCTGTTTTTGGCCGAGTATCACGTTGACCTTGGCGGCGGCCTTGTCGCCGTCGAACGGGGGCAGCTCGGTCCCCCACAGGGGGAGCACGTCCACCTCCAGCGTCGGGTTCGTCGCTTTCAGGACGTCGAGGTAGGCTTGCGCGACCTGAATCGATTTGGACTGCTCACCGCGAGGGGAGGCTTGGATGAAGAGCAGCTTGGTCATGGCCGGGTACCTTTCGGTTGCGGGTGGAAATCGTCGGCGCGATGGCGGGCTTGGCGTCAGAGGCCAAGATCGCTGAGGCTGGGGTGGTCGTCGGGGCGGCGGCCAAGTGGCCAGCGAAAATGCCGTTCGGCCTCCGCGATGGGGTGTTCGTTGATGCTAGCGAACCGCGTGGCCATCAGGCCGTCGGCGTCGAAGCACCAGTTCTCATTGCCGTAGGCGCGGAACCACTGACCGCTTTCGTAGCGGTATTCGTAGGCGAACCGCACCGCGATGCGGTCGCCGGCGAAGGTCCACAACTCCTTGATCAGGCGATAGTCCAGTTCCCGGGCCCACTTACGGGTGAGGAAGGCCTGGATCTCCTGGTGGCCATGCGGGAACTCGACCCGGTTTCGCCAGCGGCTGTCGGGCGTGTAGGCCCGGACCACCCGCGCCGGATCGCGCGTATTCCAGGCGTCCTCGGCGGCCCGCACCTTTTGGATCGCGGTGGCTTCGGTGAACGGGGGCAGTGGCGGCCGGCTCATGGCGAGGTCCTCAGGCGCGTTGTCGGAAGCGGGGTGCCCTCCGGGCGTGGGGGCGAGGCCCAGACGCCATCAAGGTTACGGACGCCGCGCTTCCGCGACGGCCAGGGTGTCGATGTACTGGCGGAAGCGGGCGATCCTCCCGTCCCTCACCGTCCAAACGTGGGCGTAGCGCGCCTCGGCGGTCCTGCCGGTGGCGCCGTGGACACCTTTGAAATCGCCGAGCGACACCACGGTCTCGCCCTCGGTGATGAACTCGGTGGGCACGAGCGAGAAGCTGGTCCACTCAGCCATCAAGGGCTTGAACAGGCCTTCGGCAACAGGACCGGGGCCGCGACCTTGGACCCTGTAGTGCCACATGGTGATCCACTCGATGTCCGGGGCCATCAGGCCCAGTGCGCCGGGTGCGTCGCCTGCGGCGAGCTTGCGGTAGAAGTCGCGGACGATGTCTGTCGCGGTGGCGGTCATGGTCAGTCTCCGTCAGGGGAGGGCCACGCTCAGCGGCCTCGGAAGTCAGGAGTTTCGGGCGCCGCGAGGAACGCTCGGCGGCGGTCAGCCCAGGTGCCTGGCGAGGAAGTCGCGCATGGCCGCACCGATCTCGCGGGCATGGGTCTCCAGCGCGAAGTGGCCGCTGTCGACGAAACGGACCTCGGCGTCGGGGACATCCCGCCGGAAGGCTTCGGCGCCCGGCGGGATGAAAAAGGGGTCGTTCTTGCCCCAGATGGCCAGCACCGGCGGACGCTTGTCGCGCAGATAGGCCTGGATGTCGCCGTAAAGGGCGACGTTGGTCTTGTAGTCGCCGAGCAGGTCCAATTGGATCTCGTCGTTGCCCGGGCGCGCCAGGTAGAAATCATCGAGGTTGCGGCCGTCGGGCGACACCAGCGCCGGGTCGCTCACGCCGGCGGTGTATTGGAAGAGGGTGGTCTGCGGGGTCAGGAAGCCGCGCAGGGCGTCACGGTTGGCCTGGGACGGCTCGTTCCAGTAGGCCTGGATCGGGGCGAACGCCTCGGACACGCCTTCCAGGTAGGTGTTGCCGTTCTGGGAGACGATCGCGGTGACGCGGTCAGGATGCGCCAGCGCCAGACGGAAGCCGACCGGGGCGCCGTAGTCGAAGACGTAGATGGCGAACTTCTTCAAGCCGAGCAGCTCGGTGACGCGGTCGACCACCCTGGTGATATTCTCGAAGGTGTAGTCGAAGGCGTCGCGGGCGGGCTGCTCGGTCATGCCGAACCCGGGCAGGTCCGGGGCGACCACATAGTACCTGCCGGCCAGCCCCGGGATCAGGTCGCGGAACATGTGGCTTGCGGTGGGGAAGCCGTGCAGCAGCAGCACGACCGGAGCGCTCGGGTCGCCGGCAGAACGGTAGAACACCTTCAGCCCATCGACGTCAACGGTGTTGAATCGAACAGTCATCAATCGGTCCCTCGACATTTGGATCTTGCGGCACCGGCCGCCCTGGTTAACAAAAGCACTTGGGTCGTTCCGGCTCGGCCGGGCAGCGGTCAAGTTCGGAAAGCATCCTCTCATCCAGTGGAGGGGCTAGGGACGCGTTTACCAAGGCGAGACGCCGCGCGATGGTCGGACATGTCCATCGTCACGATGCGAGGCGGTAAGCGGCGGCGATCATACTTTGGCCACGAGCGATAGCGGCGCCGCGCAGGCGGAGCAGGTTGTCGAGGCCAAGGCAGCGTCCGGCCTCAAACTCCGCGAACATGGCGTGCGCGAACACAATCGCCACGTAAGTCCACGGCCACTCGGTCGGATCGTTGTAGAGGCCAAGCCAAAGCTGGAGCGTGAAGAGGACGACGACCCAGCCGGACAGCCGTACCGCCAGTCCGAGGGTCAGGCTGACCGTGAAGGCGATCTCCAGGAGGTAAACGGGCGTCTGCAGCAGCGCGATGTGCGGCAGGAGCACGTCGCGCACGATCGCGCCTTGTAGGCGGATCGCGCCGAACTTCCCTTCCTGCTCGAGCCAGTACTTGAAGCCTGCAGCAACCGGGAGCGGCAGCTTCCAGATCGTACCCTGAAACCACATGCCGCCAGCGACGAGGCGCATGATGAAGACGCCGACATTGCGGCCGGTGCGTTGCGACGGATCCTCCGTCCAGTTGCGCCACGCGACGAAGATACCGGCGGCGAGCAGGAGAAGGTAGAACGCAACCGAGACGTATTTCGCTGGGCCTAACCGGTTATAGTCGCCGGTGTCGCCGATCAGGAACAGCACGGTGTCGGACAATGGATTCGTCATGTTAGCTCTCCTGTCACTGTTGGTTTCGCCAGTTGTTTCGGGGATCTCTAGAGCACGAAGGTCTCTGATTTCTGGGTCCAATCGTCGGTCTGGCCTGCCAGGCGACGGCGAGCCGGCGGATCAGCGCGAAGGCCTCGGTCGCACCCCCCGCGACGCCCTTGTCGAAGTCGTCGGGCTCGCCGAGTCGGTTGGTGACATGCCCGAGGCACACCACGTCGCGCCGGCGGGCGCGGGCAAAGGCGTACAGCCCGGCCGCCTCCATCTCGACCACGAGGAGCCCGCGCGAGCGGGCATGCGCGACCGCATGCTTGGTCTCGCGGAACGGTGCGTCGGTAGTCCAGGAACCGCCCACGATTACCTCCTGATCGGTCGCGCGCAGCATGCGAGCCAGGCTTTCGAGGAGGTCGGTATCGGCCCTCACCTCGTCGGACGGGGGAAGGTAATGGGCGCTCGTGCCCTCGTCGCGGAGCGCGCGGTCGATGAGGACAAAGTAGGGCGGCTCGGCGATCGCGGCGATCTGTCCGGCCGACGACAGGTTGACGAGGAAGCGGCAGCCGGACGCGAACAGGAGCTCGGCGACCAGCACCGCGTAAGGTGCTCCGACCACCTTGCCAACCACGCCGACGCGGCCGACACCGGGCAGGTCGCAGGTGAGCAAGTCCGAATGGTAACAGGCCCATTCGGCCATGGACGTGGAGCCGTGTTGGCTGATCATGAAAGCGGCGAGATCGCCATCGGGATCGAGCACGCAAATCTCCGGCACCGGCGAGATTGCCAGTCCGCGCTGGCGCCGTGCTTCCCGCAGCATGTTCTCCGGGAGGAATAGCGATGGCGCTTCGATTTCCCGTGCGAGCGGTGACGTGCGTAAAGCGGTGTTCATGTCGGGTACGCCCGGCTTGCACCGCGCGTGCGCCCGAACCGGACGAGCACAGCGAGCAGCCGCGCGCTCGCTCGAAGCGTGCCGCGCAGATTGCCGGCGACTTTTGACTGTCCATGAGTGCGTCGTCCGTACGGGAGCGGCACCTCGCGAATTCGCAGGCCCGCTTCGGCCGCCCGGACCTGCATCTCGAGATTCCAGCAATACGTTAGCTCGGTCATGCCGAGCCGCTCGAGCGCGTCGAGCCGGAGCGCACGGAAGGCGCACATGTCGCGATAGCTCGCGCCGGTCATAACGCCGACCAATCCGCCGAATGCCCACCCGGCGAAGACCTGATGAATGCCCATGCTGCCCCGCGTGCGGCCGGAGGCGCTTCGATGCGCGAGCACGAGATCAGCCTCGCCACGGCGGACGGGACCTACAATGTCACTGGGGCGCTCCGCGGCATCGCTGCCGTCACCGTCGAGGAACAGCACGATTTCGGCGCCGAGCGCGCGTGCCACCGCGGTGCCGCTCGCGCAGGCACGCCCATAGCCGCGCCTACCCTCGCGAATTACGAGCGCGCCAGCCGCCTGCGCTTCCTTCACCGTGCCGTCGGCACTGCCGCCGTCGACGACGATCACGCGGTCGACAGCGTGGCGCGGAAGGCGTCGCACGGTGGGTCCGATCGCCCCCGCCTCCTCGAAAGTGGGAATGACCGCGACAGTGGCGGTCCGATCCGGCGAGCCCGCCATCAGAGACTCCATCGGAGCCCGCATCCCTCGCACGGCTTCGCCGGCGCATCACTGAGCAGCCGTCCCCGGAAATCGCGATAGGCGTCGCCGTTCCAGATCTCGCGAAGCGTCTGCTGGGTCGCGTCGCCGAGCGTGTAGCTGCTGTAGCCCCGCGCCGAGAATGGAGCGATGCAGCACGGCAGCGCGCGGCCATGCGCGGTGAAATACATGAGCGACCAGGGCCGACGGCAGAGCGACCAGGGCTCGTTGTTTTGGGCGCGTCGCAGGCTGAGCCCGGGCTCGGTCGCGCCGGACGCGTCCAGCATGACGCCGAGCGAACGCGCGAGCGCGGTCGCCTCCTCGATTGCATCCGCCTCCGACCGCTGTGTGCGCTCGAACAGCGAGCTTTCCGCGCGCGCGAGCCCGAAACCCTGCTCGTCGAACACGAGTCGCTGCAGATAAACCTCGGCGACGCCCATGCGCGCGGCGAGGCGGATGAAATCGGGCAGCTGGGCGACCGTCTCCTTGAGGCCGGTGAGCCAGAGCGAGACACGCGGTTTCGAGACGTGCCGCGCCCTCTGGTAGTCGGTAAGGCGCTTCACGTCGCGCACGATCCGGTCGAAGAAATTCTTACCGCGTACGAGCGCGTAGGTGGGTGCGTCGGCCGCGTCGAGCGACACGCGAAGCTCGTCGAGCCCGCATTCCACGAGTTCCGGGAAGCGGCGCTCGCGGAGCAGCGTTCCGTTGGTGTTGAACAGGACATGGACGCCGCGATCCTTGAGGTAGCGGACCATGCGCGGCAGATCGCGCACCAGCATCGGCTCGCCGACTCCGTGCAGGACGGCACGCGTGAGACCGGGGAGCTGGTCGACGATGCACGTGAACAACTCCCACGACATGTCGGCCGGCGGCTCCAGCGTCTCGAAGGTGCGCGGACAGGTCTCGCAGAGCAGGTTGCAGCGGTTCGTGACCTCGAGATAGGCGCAGACCGGGGCTGAGGCGGCCTCGACCGACCGTTCGGCTTCAACCGTCTCGAAATAGCGTCGCGGATCAGGGACGAGCGTCGGTTGGGCTGTCATGGAAAGGTCCTTTCGCGCGGCGGACGCAGAAAGCGGCGCCCGACGACTGCGACCTCGTCCACGAAGAACAGCACGACGGCCGGCGCATAGACGAGGGAAGGCCGGAGAAAGAATTCGTGCCAGGGACTGAGATAGAGCGCGAGCGGTGCCACCGACATCCAAAGAAGCGCTCTGTTTGGCCGAAGGACGGCGAATGCGGCGAGAACTGGGAAGTACCAGGCGTAGTGCGGACTGATGACGAACATCGCGAGGGCGGCGAGGAAGCCGGCCCAGCCCGCGACGCGGCGGATCTCCGCCGCACGATCGACCCTATCCGTGCGGCAGGCGTGAGCGGCCGCGAGCGCCGCCGCACCGAGCGCCAGCATCGAAGCGAGTCCGTAGAGCGGCACCGCGTAGCGCGGGAGGGAGGCCAAGTCGCGGAGGCCGGCGAGCAGCCAGATGCCCCGCCCGTCGCTCAGGCCTTCCTGCTTCGCATAACCTCCGAGAAAGCCCAGAACTTGACGCGAGCCGACGGCGATAAAGGGCAGGTAGAACAGGACGATCGTGAGAACGGCCACGACCGGCAGTCGCCAGCGTCCGCGCCACAGCGCCGGTCCGATGGCGGCTGGCAGGAACTTGACCAGCGTCGCGGCGCCGAGTGCTGCGCCGGCCCAGCCGTCCCGACGGAGCGCGCGCGCGAGCAGCGCCGCCGCTATGAACGCGATCGCTTCCGCATCGACGTGGCCGTTGCCGGCGTAGGACCAGATGGCGACGGGGTTCCAGACGTAGGGTAGCACCCGCGCGGGTGGCTGGTCGCAGAGGCGTAGCGTCGCCGTGAGGCACGCGACCGCGACCGCCTCCCAACCTACGGACGCAAGCTTCATCGCGAACGGCGTCTGGGAGATCGCGGCCACGAGACGGAACATCAGCTGCGCCGCCCGAGGATAGATCGTATGCGCGTAGAACCGGCGATTGACGTCGTCGAAGAGCGCGCGGTCGCACAGAGCGGCGAGCGCCGGGTCCGCGGGTATGTAGCGGTAAGGGTTGAAACCGGCGAGCTGCACGCGGCCATCCCAGATGTAGCGATAGAGATCGCTCGACAGGAACGGCGGCCCGACGAGCGCAAGAACGCGCGCGAGGACCGCCGCCGCGAGCACGATGGCGAGCGTTGCCGCGCCGCCGCCTTCGCGGAGCACGAGCCACACGGCGGCGAGATAGAGCACGGCAGCGACGGCGAGCACCGCGACGAAGCGGCGGACGAGCGCGATCGAGCCAACCGAGTCGGCACCTGGCGTGTGCAGCAGCAGACCGCAGAGCACGGGCGCCGCCAGAGAGGCGCCGAGCACGGTGAGAAGCGCGTTCAACCCTCGCATGCGGCCGGTGTTAGCAAGCCGAGCGCACGGAGTGTCGCGCACGTCGCCGGCGCGGCGAAGCTACCGTCGCTGGCGGCCCGGAACGAGGCGACGAGTTGGTCGGACCTCACGATGCTTCCCTCGGATCTCACTTAGCACGTCCAAAACCGTTTCACGCGGATGACCCGAAGTGAAATGCCGTAGCCCTATCGCGAGGATGCGCGGCGGCTATGGCGAGCACCTGTTTACCCGTCGCACGCGCCGCGCGACATCGGCTGGTCCCCTCCGCCACACCGCGTCGCAGTGCGCGAAGGGTGACATGCATCGAAGTGATAAGCAGAACGCATTTCGCCGCGGGCCACGGCAGACACCATAGTTCGGGCCGCTAGAGGCCGTGCCCGTGCGCCGGTCGTCTTACCAACACTAAAGTTGGCATTCTCGCTAACAAGCGCGCCATCGGAGGATCGGTATGCAACTCGGCATGATTGGACTCGGACGTATGGGCGCCAACATGGTCATCCGCCTGATCAAGGCAGGGCACGCGCTGCGCGTCTATGACAAACACGCCGGTCCCGTTGAGGATTTGGTGACGAAGGGCGCTACGGGAGCGACCGACCTTGAGACTTTTGTTCGCGGCCTGACCGCGCCGCGGGCTGTGTGGCTGATGGTGCCGGCCGCGGCCGTCGATCCGGCCCTCTCGTCGCTTACGCCGCTACTCGAGCCCGGCGACACGGTGATCGACGGCGGCAATTCCTTCTACCAAGACGACATTCGCCGAGCCGAAACGTTGCGGACCAAGGGCCTGCATTACGTCGATGTCGGTGTGAGCGGAGGCGTGTGGGGGCTCGAGCGTGGTTACTGTCAAATGATCGGCGGCGACGATGTGGTTGTCATGCGCCTTGATCCAATCTTCCGCTCCCTCGCGCCCGGGTTCGAGGCCGCGCCCCGTACATCCGACGCCGCCGGCGAACCGACGCAGGCCGAGCACGGCTACCTGCATTGCGGACCGAACGGGGCTGGGCACTTCGTGAAGATGGTGCACAATGGGATCGAATACGGCTTGATGGCGGCGTACGCCGAGGGACTTGGGATAATTAGAAAAGCAAACGTCGGCCGCGCCCGGAGCGACGTCGATGCCGAGACCACCCCGCTCCGCGAACCCAAATTCTACTCTTATGATCTCGACCCAGCCGCGATAGCCGAGGTTTGGCGTCGCGGCAGCGTGGTGAGCTCCTGGCTGCTGGATCTCGCCGCCAGTGCGCTGCGGAAGGGTCCAGATCTCGCCGGGTTCTCTGGACGGGTCTCCGACTCCGGCGAAGGTCGCTGGACGTTGCAGGCGGCGATTGACGAGGGCGTACCCGCACCGGTCATCGCGACCGCTCTGTTTTCCCGTTTCAGTTCCCGTAGCGAAGCGGAGTACGAGGACAAGCTGCTATCGGCCCTGCGCCTCGAGTTCGGCGGGCACAACGAGAAGATCGCCTGATCACGCCTACCCCCGGCGTTCGGCGAACAGGAGACGCGCCCATGCTGCCCACCACGCGACTGAACCAGCTTGGTCAAAGCCTCTGGCTCGACGACATCACCCGCGATCTGCTCGATAGCGGAGAGCTCGCGATGTACGTCGAGAAATGGTCAGTGACCGGCCTCACGTCCAATCCGACTATCTTCGATCAGGCCATCACCCACAGCGCGTCGTACGACCGCGAGATCACCGGCCTTCTTGATACCGGCCTCCGAGGCGAGGAGCTGTTTTTCGAGCTGGCGATCCAGGACCTGACGCGCGCCGCCGATCTGTTCTTGCCGATACACTGGCGCACCGCGACCGTAGACGGCTGGGTCTCGCTCGAGGTTTCGCCACTGCTGGCATACGACGCCCGAAGCACTGTCACCGCCGCCAAGGCGCTGCACGCGAAGGCAAGCAAGCCGAACCTGTTCATCAAGATACCCGGTACTCAGCAAGGGCTGCCAGCGATCGAGGAAGCGGTGTTCCGTGGCGTGCCGGTGAACGTCACGCTGCTGTTCTCGCCCGAGCACTACATCGCTGCCGCCGATGCCTACATGCGGGGACTTGAGCGGCGGGTTGACGCCGGTCTGCCGCCCGACGTGCGCTCGGTCGCGTCGCTGTTCATCTCGCGCTGGGACCGCGCGACGGCGCCGACAGCGCCGGACCATCTCAAGAACCGACTGGGCGTCGCCATCGGTGAGCGCGCCTACAGCGCCTTCCGCGATCAGCTCGACAGCAATCGCTGGCAACGACTTGCAAGCCTGGGCGCGCGGACGCAACGCCTGCTGTTCGCGAGCACCGGGACGAAGGATCCGAACCTGTCCGATGTGTTGTATGTCGACGGTCTTGCGGCTCCCAACACGGTTAACACGATGCCGCAGGCCACCCTGCAGGCGACCGCCGATCACGCCGTGATCGCACGGTCGCTTTCACGCGATGGCCGTGAGAGCGCCGCGACCGTCGCCGCGTTTGAAGATGCCGGCGTCGATATCGCGACGCTGGCAGACAAGCTGCAGGCCGAAGGCGCCGCGAGCTTCGTCACCTCGTGGCAGGACTTGCTCCAGACGATTGACGCCAAGAGCAAGGTTCTGAGCTGAACCATCGTTTGGACCCGAGGGAGGAACGGATGGACATGAACGCCGGAATAGACGTCAGCGCGGCCTGGCAGGCGCTCGTTATGCACTACGAGCAGGTCAAAGACGTGCAACTGCGCGAGCTGTTCGCTGACGATCCTGGCCGGGCGCAGCGCTTCTCAGCGGACGGCGCTGGCTTGTTTCTCGATTACTCGAAGAACCGGATCACTAGCGAGACGCTGCGGCTCCTTCTCCAGCTGGCCGAAAGCCGAGGCGTCGCGGCGCGGCGGGACGCCATGTTCTTGGGCGAGAAGATCAACAACACGGAGCGACGCGCTGTTCTCCACGTCGCTTTGCGCGCTCCCCGCGAGGCGAGCATTGAGGTGGACGGCAAGGACGTGGTGCCGGAGGTTCACGACGTCCTCGACCGCA
>Ga0335075_10009216_pt1 | contig 15073 bp, 16 predicted proteins | sample Lox_Sample_24_FD_206723 | JGI IMG/M metagenome (GOLD analysis project Ga0335075, IMG submission 206723) | Soil microbial communities from Loxahatchee National Wildlife Refuge, Florida, United States - Lox_Sample_2.4 | ecosystem: Environmental > Terrestrial > Soil > Wetlands | place: USA... | reverse complement strand
TGCCGTAGCCGCGTCGGCTACAAGGGCGCGCTTTCCGGCAAGGACGCGCGCACCGTGTGGATCGGCGACGTGCTGATCCGCCCGGAGGCGGCCGGCACCGACACGTACGAGTTCAACCGGAACCTGATCCTCACCGACGAGGCGCACGCCGACTCGGTGCCGAACCTGGAGATCCTGACCGGCGAGATCGTCGGTGCCGGGCACGCCTCCGCCAGCGGCCGCCTCGAAGACGAGCACCTCTTCTACCTCCAGTCCCGCGGCATCCCGTTCGAGGAGGCCAGGCGCCTGGTGATCCGTGGCTTCTTCGGCGAGCTGATCGGCAAGATCGGGGTGCCGGAGCTTGAGAAGCGGATCACGGAGTCGATCGAAGCCGAGCTGTCATGACGGCGGCGCCGGAGTCAGCCGAATTCGTTCGGGCGTGTGCCGTTTCTGATTTGAAAGACGACGGCGCGATCAGCGTCGTGCTCGGCGGCGACGAGATCGCGATCGTGAAGACCGAGGGCGAGGTCTTCGCGATCCGCGACTGGTGCTCGCACGCCGCCGTGCCGCTGTCCGAGGGCGAGGTCGACGGCTTCACGATCGAGTGCTGGCTGCACGGGTCCTGCTTCGACCTGCGCACCGGCCAGCCGACCGCGATGCCCGCCACCGCCCCGGTGCCCGTTTACCCCGTCAAGGTCGAGGGCGACGACGTCCTCGTGTCGATATAGGAGTCATTGCACAGTGTCCACCCTTGAGATCCGTGACCTGCACGCTTCCGTGAAGGAGGCCGACGGCAGCCTGCGGGAGATCCTGCGCGGCGTCAACCTGACGGTGGCCGACGGCGAGACGCACGTCATCATGGGACCGAACGGCTCCGGCAAGTCCACCCTCGCCTACGCGCTCGCGGGCCACCCGAAGTACATCGTCACGTCCGGCTCGGTGACGCTCGACGGCGAGGACGTGCTGTCGATGTCGGTCGACGCCCGCGCGCGGGCCGGCCTGTTCCTCGCCATGCAGTACCCGGTCGAGGTCCCCGGCGTGTCGGTGTCGAACTTCCTGCGCACCGCGGTGACCGCGGTGGAGGGCGAGGCGCCGAAGCTCCGCGACTTCATGAAGCGGATGCGCGGCGCGATGGGCGACCTGTCCATCGACCAGAAGTTCGCCGAGCGGTCGCTGAACGAGGGCTTCTCCGGCGGCGAGAAGAAGCGCCACGAGATCCTCCAGCTTGAGCTGCTCAACCCGAAGATCGCCGTGCTCGACGAGACCGACTCCGGCCTCGACGTCGACGCGCTGAAGATCGTGTCCGAGGGCATCAACCGCTTCCGCGCGCAGCCCGGCCACGGGGTGCTGCTGATCACCCACTACAACCGCATCCTCCAGTACGTCCAGCCCGACTACGTGCACGTCTTCGTCGCCGGCCGGGTCGTCGAAGAGGGCGGCCCCGAGCTCGCCAAGACGCTGGAGAACGAGGGCTACGAGAAGTTCACCGGGGTGGCGGCCGCATCATGACGTACAGCTCACCGCTCGATGTCGAGGCGATCAGGAAGGACTTCCCCATCCTGTCGCGGGCCGTGCGGAACGACAAGCCGCTCGTCTACCTGGACTCCGGCGCGACGTCACAGAAGCCCGTGCAGGTGCTTGACGCCGAGCGGGAGTTCTACGAGCGGCACAACGGTGCCGCGCACCGCGGCGCGCACCTGCTGAGCGAGGAAGGCACCGAGATCTACGAGGGCGCGCGGGCGAAGGTCGCCGCCTTCATCGGCGCGGACGAGCGCGAGGTGGTGTTCACCAAGAGCGCGACCGAGTCGGTCAACCTGGTCGCCTACTCGCTCACCTCCTCGATCAGGCCCGGCGACGAGATCCTCATCACCGAGTCCGAGCACCACGCCAACCTGGTGCCGTGGCAGCAACTCGCCGCGCGCACCGGCGCGACGCTCCGCTGGTTCACGGTGGCGCCCGACGGGCGCCTCGACGTGGACCCGGCGCTGATCACCGAGCGCACGAAGGTGGTCGCGGTGACCGGCCAGTCGAACGTCACCGGCGTGAACCCGCCGGTCGCGGAGATCACCCGGCTGGCGCACGCGGCGGGCGCCCTGGTGCTCGTCGACGGCGCGCAGCTCGTCCCGCATCACCAGGTCGACGTGCGCGCGCTCGACGTGGACTTCCTGGTCTTCTCCGGGCACAAGATGCTCGGCCCGCTCGGGCTCGGCGTGCTGTACGGGAAGTACGCGAGGCTCGAGGCGCTGCCGCCGTTCCTTTACGGCGGCGACATGATCGAGGTCGTCCGGATGGAGGGCTCCTCCTTCCAGCCGCCGCCGGCCCGGTTCGAGACCGGCGTGCCTCCGGCGCCGGAGGCCGCCGGCCTCGCCGCCGCGATCGACTACCTGACCAGGCTCGGCATGGACAACGTGGCCGCGCACGAGCGGTCGCTGACGGCCCACGCGCTTGACGCGCTGCGGGAGATCGGCGGCGTGCGCGTGCTCGGCCCGGACACGACCGAGGACCGGGGCGGCGCGGTGGCGTTCGAGGTCGACGGGGTGCACCCGCACGACGTCGGCCAGGTGCTTGACGACCTCGGCATCGAGGTCAGGACCGGTCACCACTGCGCGTGGCCGCTGCACCGGGCGCTCGGCGTCCAGGCCTCCGCGCGGGCCACCTTCTACGTGTACAACACGCACGAGGAAGTGGACGCGCTGGCGGACGGCATCCGGTACGCCAAGAAGTTCTTCCGGGCGTGAGCGGCGGAACATCGGGTACCGAGACCACGTTACAGAAGGCACTATGCAGCTTCAGGACATGTACCAGGAGATCATCCTGGACCACTATCGGAACCCGCACCACAAGGGGCTGCGGGATCCGTTTGACGCGCAGGTGTACCACGTGAACCCGACCTGCGGCGATGAGGTGACGCTGCGCGTCGCGCTGAAGTCCGGCGGGGACGGCGAGGCGGTCGTCGAGGACGTCTCTTTTGACTCACTCGGCTGTTCGATTAGCCAGGCGAGCGCGTCGGTGATGACCGACCTGGTGATCGGCAAGCCGGTCAGCGAGGCGATGAAGATCGGCGACGCCTTCCTTGAGCTGATGCAGTCCAAGGGTCAGCTTGAGCCCGACGAAGACGTCCTCGAGGACGCGGTGGCGTTCGCCGGCGTCTCCAAGTACCCCGCGCGGATCAAGTGCGCGCTCCTCGGCTGGATGGCCTGGAAGGACGCCACCGCGCAGGCCCTTGCCCACGCCGACAGTGACCGTGAGACCAGTGACTCCGAGACCGGGGGACAGGCATGACCGAGGCAGGTATGACCGAGACCGGGGCGATTCCGGCGCTCACCGACGAGCAGGTCAAGGAGAAGACCGAGGACATCCTCGAGGCGCTGCGCGACGTGGTGGACCCGGAGCTCGGCATCAACGTGGTCGACCTCGGCCTGATCTACGGCGTGCTGCTCGACGGCCCAGACAAGGCCACCTTGGACATGACGCTGACCAGCGCGGCCTGCCCGCTCACCGACGTGATCGAGGAGCAGGCGGCCGAGGCGCTCAAGGACACCCTTGAGGACTTCACGATCAACTGGGTGTGGATGCCGCCGTGGGGCCCGGAGAACATCACCGACGACGGCCGCGAGCAGCTCCGCGCCCTCGGCTTCAACATCTAGCCCTTCATGACGCTTCTGCCGAGACCCCGCAATACGCCGCGTTCCGGCCGAGCCTGATCGCGCCGCTCTGGCCGACGGGCTGCTGATAGGGCTGCCGGCTGGCTCCGTGGCGCGCGATCAGGCGTGGCTTCAATCGCCGGTACGCCGTCTCCAGGTCGATCCAGGGCCCCTCCTCGGGATCGCCCTCGCGCAGCAGCTCCACCAGCGCGCCCGTGAAGTGGGTGGGGCCGGTGCCGCCTGGGTCGTGCGTCGCCTTGACGTCGGGCCCGACGGCCATGAGCAGATGCGCGGGCCGCGGCGGGGTCTCCTCGCGGGCCAGGCCGGCGAAGCAGCAGTCGAGGATCAGCGCCACCCGGGTGCGCTTGAACGCGGTGGCACCGATGGTGTCGAGCACTTCGCTCAGCGCGAGTCCGGTACGCCTCCGGTTCATCTCGTCGTCGATCGTCTCGACCGTGCTCAGGTACAGCCGGCCGCCCGCGTCCATTCCGTGACCGCAGTAGTAGAACAGCAGGCCAGGACGAACGCGGCCGGCGGTGCCGTCCCGGTCGTGCGCCTCATTAAGCCACGCGATCGCCTCCGTCACCTCGCGGGCGTGCCCGGGCTCGGGCAGCACGACCAGGTCGTCCTCGCGCAGCCCGGGCATGTTCCGCTCGAGGACGCGCGCGAACTCCGCCTGGCTGTTGAGCGACTGCGCGAAGCCGGGGCTGTGGACGTTGCTCGCCACGCCCACGAGCAGTGCCTGCCAGCGCGCGTCCGGCGGCTCAGTCGCCATCATCCGGCTCCGTGCCGCCGGTGCCTTCCAGCTTCGCGATCAGCCGTTCCGTGTCCCGGACGCTCCCGCCGCTGATCTGGTAGCTGAGGCCGTCGGACTTGCGGCTTACCTTGATCGAGAGCTTGTGCGTGTGGATCCAGGCCATGAGCACGCCGGCGAAGGCCGTGCCCAGCGGTGCGGCGGCCGTGAGCACCTCAACCGCGACCGGGACGCTGCCCTGCTCGCCCGGCTCGGGCTGACGATCCCTGATCGTGACCCCCAGGTCGAGATCCTCCTCGTCGCGCAGCAGGTCACGAAGCTCGCGCAGCAGCCGCGGCGCGATCGGGGCGCCCTCGTCCGCGGACTCGATGGTGTAGGTTCCCGCCATCACCACTCCCGTTGTCCTTCCTCTGGGCGGAGGGCACCGCTCTCGCGGTCGAAGACGGACGGCATGCCGGGCCAGTGCACCGGCAGGCTCAGGACCGAGGCCCCTTCCTCGACGTCCGCGAGCGAATGCAGCAGCCGGTCAAGGCCGTCGAGCTCCGCCGGCAGGTCCTGCTGGTACGTAACCGGCAGCCACGGTGCGCCGAGCACCCGGAACTCACCCACGGCCCGATCGAGTTCCGCGGCGGCCACCGGTACCGCCCGGGCCGCTCCAGTCGTGCTCGACACGGTCCTGACCAGCGACTCGACCAGGGTCGCGGGGAGCGGCCGGCCGCTGGCCAATGCCACCCGGAGGCTGAAGCAACGCCCGGCGTAGCGGGCGAGAGCCCGGTAGTATCCCGGCGCGGCCGATCGCGCCGCCGGATCCGGCGGCACCGGGTAGGGGTTCACGGGTGAGGGAACCCCCTGGCTCGCGAGTTCCCCCAGTTCCGTGGCGCGACGATTCAGCCAGGTGCGAAAGGCGGGGTTATCGGCGTCATACGGGTCAAAGCCGATGCTCAGCACCGCGGGGAAGGTGAGTGCCGCGAAGCTTCGCCACCACGCGTCCCACGCCGCCCCGGAATCGAAGCATCCGTGACGCACGGCGTAGGCCAGCCCGGCCCCGCCGCGGGTGATCCGGCCGGCGGCCAGGTGCTTGCGTACCTCGATGAAATCGCCAACCCGGGCCGGATACCCAAGCCAGGTACGCAATTCCGTCTCGGACTCGAGGGGCTCGGCCGTCACGTGCGGCGGCAGGGCGCCGTTCGGGTCCGCCGCCCGCCGCAGCCGTTCGACGGCGCGACGCCTGGCCTCGCCGGGCGTGGCGGCGAGCACGCGGACGAGGAAGGCGGCCTTGACCTTCTCCGCCGTGGCGGGGGTGGCGAACCGCACTTCGAAGCGGCTTCCCGGGAGGGAAGCGTCCCACTGCGCGGCGAGCCAGGCCGCCTCCTGCTCGGCCAGGCGCTTACGGCGCTCATCCCATGACAGGTCGGCATAGCGCTGCGTGGCGCCGATCCTGCCATCCGCGGACAACCGGACCCCCGCCCACGTCCAGCAGCCCGAGCCGTCTTCCGTGCTCAGGAACGGGCCATCCTGGAAGGGGGCCATGGTCATGACCGGGCAGCGGACGGTGGAGGCGCCGTGACGGGGGGCGGCAGCGTCGGGCTCGCGGGCTGCTGCGGCGCGAGCAGCGCCGACTCTTGTTCGATCTGCGGCATCCGAAGTGCCTGCGCCTGCACCCACAGGCCCTCGTCCGGTGCCGCGTACACGGCCTCACGGCAGGCTAGGTGCACTGCCTCACGCATGGCCCGCGCGCGGTCGGTCCGCAGCATCGCGGTCACGAGGCTGGCGGCCGTCACCCGATCGACCAGGGCCCGCTTGATCAGCTGGGCGCCAGACCGCCGCCGCCACATCTGCCATCCCACGTACAGGCTGGTGCCGTACGGGAAGACCGTCACATAGGCACGGTACTCGTTCTCGGAGAGCACGATCGTGTGCTTGACCGGACGGCCCTGGGTGTTGAGCGCAACGCTGCGGAGCTCCGGGGAGATCGGCAGCTCGCGGCGCCTGAGCACCGCGACGATCATGCGGTAGTACGGCTCGGCCTGCCCGGCACGGTTGGCGAGCAGGGTACGCCACTCGCCGATGGGCTCGGTGACCTTCGAGACAAGCAGCACCACCCAGAAGACAACGACGCTGACGGCGAACCCGAAGGAGAGCAGCCCCTCGCCGCCGCCGTGGGCCGCATCGAGACCGCCGATGATACCGAACACGACGAAGACGACGGCGTAGGCGAGGATGGCGCGCAGCAGCACGATGCCGAGCGTGCTCAGCGAGACCGAATCGTCGAGGGCCAGTTCCATCGGCTCGTGGCGCAGGGTCTTCTGCAGATAGGCACTGTCGACATCGAATGGCGCGGGGCTCACGGGCCCGAGCGACTGGGGCGCGGGGATCGGTTCCGCACGGGACTGTCCGGTGAACGGCTGCCTGTTCCCGTGCGCCCGCTCATCGGCCACACCGGTTTGGTGAACGGTCGGCCGCGGCAGGGGCGGCGGAAATGCGGGAACCCGGTCGTCAACCGGCTGTCGCGGGACAGTGGGCGGCGCGGCCGGGACACGCGGCTTCCCGCAGTTCGCACAGAACGCGTCCCACTCCTCGAACACGGAACCGCAACTGCAAGCATTCACCTGATTCACTTGCCCCTCCGTCGTCACGGGTGCGCCATCGGTCCGGCAGTAGCTGAATGGCGGGTTTCGCGGCGAGTGCAGGCTCCATAGTTCATCTAATTCCCCCACTATTCGCCACCTACCCCGGACATGGTCCGATCCGCAGGTGAATAGATTATCAGCCAGAATGCGTAAAATCACAAGGACACCCTTAAGGCAAAGCCGTGCCAGGTACAACACCGGAAAGGGTAGAACCATCTCGGCCGAAGCCGGATCGGATCATGGAAGGGCATCGATCAGCCGGAAATTCCCTCATGAAACGGAAATCCGGTCCCCGTGCTGAGCGGGTGGTTGACGGCCGGGCTTGATCGGCCCGGCCGTCAACTTTCCGCCGCCGCTTCCTGCCTGGCCGCGCGAGGGCGGCTAACTTAGTTCTTGCTCTTGCGGATCTCGGCGATGACCGCGTCGAGCTTGGCGTCGATCCCGTCCACCTTCGCGTCGAGGCCGGTGACCTTGTTGTCGAGGCCGGTCACTTTGTTGTCGAGGCCGGTCACTTTGTTGTCGAGGCCCGTCACTTTGTTGTCGAGGCCGGTGACCTTGTTGTCGAGGCCGGTGACCTTGTTGTCGAGGCCCGTCACTTTGTTGTCGACGCCGGTGAACTGCTCCTTGAGGAAACAGAAATCGTCCTTAAGGAAGTCGACGTCCTCCTTGAGCGCGCCGATGTCACTCCGCACGCCGCGGATCTGTGTGTCGGAATCCTCGAAGCGCTGACCTACCGCCTCGCGGAATGCGGTCATGTCGGAGCGGAGCGACGCGGCCGTCACGCCGATCTCCGCACGAAGGCTGTCGCCCTGCAGGTCGAGGGCCGCCTTGAGGGCGAACATGTCGGCGTGGATGCCGGTCTGCATGGCGGCCATGTCGACCCTCAGGCCGGCGATCGCCTCGCGATTCGCCTCGGTTAGGGCATAGATCTGAGTAGCAGCCAGGTTCATGGCCGCCATTCTAGGGGGAAGCTGCTCGAAAACGTAGTATTCGAGCTTAGTGACGCGCTCTTCGAGCGCAGGGGAGTTGGTCATGCGGTCATAGTATGGCTCGCAACCGACAATGCAACGAAGTTTTCCGGCGTGTCGTTATTGGCAATGTGTTGCCATTTCTTATGCGAAAGGCAATGCTTTGCGCAATGGGGACTGGAAGGGCAGCCGTCAAAGGGAACCGCGCTCTTCGAGCCCGACGGCCCCGCGCGGCCGGTTAGCCGCCGACCCTGCTACGCCCGGACGTAGAAGGGACGGGTGCTCTGCGCGATCCAGTCGCCGATCGGGTCGGGGTCCGCCGCCTCTCCGGGAAATGCCACGTCAAGCGCGAAGGGGACCCGCAGCGCGACCCCCGCCGCCGCGCGCTCGACCGCGTCGACCGCGGCCCGCCGGACACCCTCGTCGGCCGGGTCGTCGAGGGTCACGGCGATGACCAGCCCGGCGCCCTCGCCGGGGACCGCCAGCCAGGCCGCCGCGGCCTGCCGGACGGCGGCGAGCGCACCGAGCGCGTCCCGCGTCTCGGCCAGCAGCGTGGCCGGCTCGCCCGGCGGGTGCCCGATCAGGCCGCCGGGGATCGTGGCGGTACCGAACCAGGGCTCCGCCAGGCTGGCAAGGAACGGGACGCACTCGGGATACAGCGGCAGGCCGGGGACACTGTCCGGGTTCAGCGCGAGCCCGACGCCCGCGGGCAGCCGCCTGGCCAGCCCCGCGGCGGGCACCACGACGTGCGCCACGCTCCTGGCGTCGCCTGCCCGCCGTACGGTGGCGTCGGCCAGTTCCGCCCAGGCCGTCAGTCGCTGCACCGAAGTGAAGCAGGGAACGAACTCCACCCCCTGGTAACCGATGAGCGGCAACCGCACCGCGGCGCCGTCGGTGAACGGCCGTCCCCGGTCAGGCAACGGGACCCACAGCCGGGTGGTGGCGAGTTCGGCGAGCATGCCGGGCAGTCGCGCGGAGTCCGCGACGACCGTCGCGAGTGCCCGTTCGATCGCCTCGCAGGATGAATAGCGCCGTCGTGACCGCTGGCCGCCGCCGACGTCCCTCGTGCCGCCCCAGGCGACGGCGCCGGGGCGGATGATCGTGCCGCCGTTCGCCATCGCCTGAGGGGGCACAATATCCGTGAGGGGCCGCGCGGGATCAGCCGCTTGCCCGGCGGGGCGGTCCTCGCCGCCGTCGACGGGATCGATGGAGAGCATGTGGCTTCCTCGTTCGGTCTTGTTGACTCACGGTGTTACACGTTCGTTTGCACGATCCTCAAACACGGTCAGTACTCACGATAAGGCAGCGTGTAGTGAAGAACGTCGCTGGTGCGGGTGCTCGGTGGCTCGACGTCTCGCCCGATCGGTTCCCCGGCTGGGTTTCCGCGTTCGCGCAACGGCACGGCGGCGACGGCCAGGACGGGGACACCTGGCAGCTCCGGGTCGCGCCGGACGACGGGGCCGTGGCGTTCACGGCGGCGGACGGCGCGGTCGCGCGGTGCCATCCGCCGTTCGCGGAATCGTTTGCGCTGCCGCCGGGGCTCGATGACCCGGCCGCGGTCGCCGCGGCGATCGCCGCGCACGCCGCGGTGCCGCGCGCCGTGGGCGTCCTCCTGGTCAGGCTGGGCGGCTACGCGGCCGGGGTGTTCACCGGCTATCCGCCCGCGCTCGCCGATGCCAAGACGGGGTCCCGGCTGGTGCACGGCCGCAGCGCGGCGGGCGGCTGGTCGCAGCACCGCTTCGCCCGCCGCCGGGAGAAGCAGGCGAACGAGGCACTGGACGCGGCGGCCGCGACCGCGGTCGCCGTGTTCGGCCGCCGCGCGTCAGGGGCGCTGGACGCGGTCGTGCTCGGCGGTGACAAGCGGGCGGCGGCGGAACTGCGCGACGACCGACGGCTCGCACCGTACCTGGCCATCGCGACCGAGCGGTTCCTCACCGTCCCGGACCCGAAGCGCGCCGTCCTTGAAGGCACGCCCAAGCTGTTCACCGCGGTGCGAATAAGGCTTACGGACCCGTCGGCCTGATCCGGTATTCTTGTTAATCATGATCGTCGCCAGTGGCATAGAGCTGCGTGCTGGTGCCCGGCTCCTGCTGGCGGACGCGTCCTTCCAGGTCGCGGAGGGGGACCGCATTGGTCTCGTCGGCCGGAACGGCGCTGGCAAAACCACACTCGCCAAGGTCCTTTCCGGCACCGCGCTGCCCGCCGCGGGCACCGTCAGGCACTCCGGCAGCGTGGGCTACCTCCCGCAGGACCCCCGGACGGGGGACCTTGACGTCCTCGCGCTTGACCGCATCTTGTCCGCCCGCGGCCTCGACGAGCTGCGCGAGCAGATGCGCAAGGCCGAGGCGCAGATGTCGGACGCCGACCCGGTCAGGGCGGAGAAGGCCATCCGCCGCTACGGTTCCCTGTCGGACCGCCTCGCCGTGCTTGGCGGGTACGCGGCCGAGTCCGAGGCGGCGTCGATGGCGGCGTCGCTCGGCCTGCCCGACCGGGTGCTGCAGCAGCCGCTGCACACGCTGTCGGGCGGGCAGCGCCGGCGCGTCGAGCTGACCAGGATCCTGTTCTCCGACGCGCAGACGCTGCTGCTCGACGAGCCAACCAACCACCTCGACGCCGACTCGATCATCTGGCTGCGCGACCACCTGAAGAACTACCGCGGCGGGCTCCTGGTGATCAGCCACGACGTCGACCTCGTGGAGCAGGTCGTCAACAAGGTCTTCTACCTGGACGCCAACCGCTCCGTGCTCGACATCTACAACGTCGGCTGGAAGGCCTACCTCGCGCAGCGCGAGGCCGACGAGCGGCGTCGCAAGCGCGAGCGGGCCAATGCCGAACGGCAGGCCTCCGCGCTGCAGTTGCAGGCCGCCAAGCTGGGCGCCAAGGCGACCAAGGCGAAAGCCGCGCAGAACATGCAGCGCCGCGCCGACCGGCTGCTCGACGGCCTTGAAGGCGAGCGGCAGGCCGACCGGGTCGCGAAGCTGCGCTTTCCCGACCCCGCCCCCGCGGGCAAGACCCCGCTCACGGCCAGGGGCCTGTCTAAGTCCTACGGGTCCCTTGAGGTGTTCACCGACGTGGACCTGGCCATCGACCGGGGCAGCCGGGTCGTGGTGCTCGGGCTCAACGGCGCGGGCAAGACCACGCTGCTGCGGCTGCTCGCCGACGTGGAAAGGCCCGACACCGGAGAAGTAATCCCAGGTCACGGGCTAAGGCTCGGCTATTACGCGCAGGAGCACGAGACCCTGGACACCGGGCGGTCGCTTATCGAGAACATGCGCACCGCCGCGCCCGAGCTCACCGACACCGAGCAGCGGAAAGTCCTCGGCTCATTCCTCTTCTCCGGCGACGACGTGGATAAGCCGGTCGGCGTGCTTTCCGGCGGCGAGAAAACCCGATTGGCATTGGCGCTTCTCGTGGTCTCTGGTGCGAATGTTCTGCTGCTCGACGAGCCGACCAACAACCTGGACCCGGCGAGCCGCGAGGAGATCCTCGCGGCCCTGGCCGGATACCGCGGCGCCATTGTGCTCGTCACCCACGATGAGGGGGCGGTGGACGCGCTTTCGCCTGAGCGGGTGATCGTGCTGCCAGAGGGAACCGAAGACACCTGGTCGGCGGATTTCGCCGACCTGGTCGCCCTCGCCTGACACCGCAAGGCCCGCCCGTTCCGCTCACGCTGTTCAACCGGCACTCGGGCGCCATTATGTATCCGTTTGGCTAAGCCGAACTATCCCCGTCGAAGCGGGTGGTCAACGAGGCCCCGATAGGTGATCATTGCGGTAGGGGATGTAACGCAATGAGTGCTAACCCTTACGGGAGGTAAAGGTGGCCGAATCGACAACGCTCAGAAAGGGCACCCGGGTGACCGGGGAAGACCGCGACAAGCTGGCGTCCGACCTGAAGAACCGCTACGACGCCGGCGAGTCCATCCGTTCCCTGGCGACCGCGACCGGGCGGTCGTACGGGTTCATCCACCGCATCCTCACCGAGACCGGCGTGGTGCTGCGCGGGCGGGGCGGCGCCACCAGGAAGTGACGGTGAACCGTCGGCGACCGGGGGCGTTCGCCTGGCGGAAAACCGTGCCGTAGTAGCCCGTAAGGCGAACTACGATCACGAGAATGGTGCAGATCCACGGTCCCGGGTTCATGATGGCCCGCGGCATGCGCATGGACCCGTCGATCACAAAGCAAAAGGTTAAGCCGGGAACGGTCAAGCGGATCGCGCGCTACGCGCGGCCGTACCGGGTCCAGCTGGCGATCTTCCTGTTCTGCACGGCAATCGACGCGTGCATCACGGTGGTTAACCCGCTGCTGCTGCGCGAGCTTATCGATGGCGGCATCATCAAGCGGGATCAGCTCGTCGTCGTGGTGGTCGCGCTCACGGCGGTGGCCGTGGCGCTGTTCGACGCGTTCCTCGGCGTGGTGAACCGGTACTTTTCCTCCCGGCTCGGCGAGGGCATCATCTATGACCTGCGCACCCAGGTCTTCGACCACGTCCAGCGCCAGCCGCTCGCGTTCTTCACCCGCGCGCAGACCGGGTCCCTCGTCAGCCGCCTGGACGGCGACGTCGTGGGCGCGCAGCAGGCCATCGTGGGCACCCTGTCCTCCGTCGTGTCCAACGTGTTGTCGGTGATCGTCCTGCTGGTCACCATGTTCTACCTGTCCTGGGTGATCAGCCTGGCCGTGCTGGTGCTGATACCGATGTTCATGATCCCGGTGCGGCTCGTGGGCCGCAGGCTCCAGCGGCTAAGCCGTGAGGCGATGCAACTGAACGCCGAGATGGGCACCACGATGACCGAGCGGTTCAACGTCGCGGGCGCGATGCTCGCCAAGCTCTACGGGCGGCCGCGCGATGAGTCCGCGCTGTTCGCCTCCAAGGCGCACAAGGTCCGGGAGATCGGCGTCACCAGGGACATGTACGGATCGTTCCTGATGATCGGGATCACCCTGCTCACCGCGCTGTTCACCGCCGTCATCTACGGGGTCGGCGGCACGCTGGTGATCCGTGGCGCGTTCGAGTTCGGCACCCTCGTCGCCCTCGCCCAGCTGGTCGCCCGCGTCTACGGGCCGATCGGCGGGCTGTCCAACGTCCAGGTGCAGGTGATGACCGCGCTGGTCTCCTTCGACCGGGTCTTCGAGGTGCTGGATCTGGAGCCGCTGATCAAGGAGAAGCCGGGCGCGGTCCCGCTTGCGGCGCGCGACGCGGCCGGGACCGCGCCGGACATCCGGTTCGCCGACGTCTCGTTCCGCTACCCGACCAAGGACGAGGTGTCGCTGGCGTCGCTTGAGTCGATCGCGCTCAAGCAGCCGGAGCGGACCGACGCCGCGGCCGGCGTGCTGCACGACATCTCGTTCACCGCCCCCGCCGGGCGGCTCACCGCCCTCGTCGGCCCGTCGGGCGCGGGCAAGACCACGATCACGCAGCTGGTCTCCCGCATGTACGACCCGAACGACGGCGCCGTGTGCATCGGCGGCCACGACATCCGCGACGTCACGCTCGACTCGCTGCACGACGTGGTCGGCGTCGTCACCCAGGACGCGCACCTGTTCCACGACACCATCAGGGCCAACCTGCTCTACGCCCGTCCGGCCGCGACCGAGGCCGAGCTGGTCGAGGCGTGCCGGGCCGCGCAGATCTGGGACCTCATCGGTGTCCTGCCCGACGGGCTCGACACGATCGTCGGTGACCGCGGCTACCGGCTGTCCGGCGGTGAGAAGCAGCGCGTCGCCCTCGCCCGCCTGCTGCTCAAGGCGCCGTCGATCGTCGTGCTCGACGAGGCGACCGCCCACCTGGACTCCGAGTCGGAGCTCGCCGTCCAGCAGGCCCTGTCGGTGGCGCTCGCGGGCCGGACGTCGCTGGTCATCGCCCACCGGCTGTCCACCGTGCGCGAGGCCGACCAGATCCTGGTGATCGAGTCGGGCCAGGTCGTCGAGACCGGCACGCACGAGGAGCTGCTCGAGGCCGGCGGCCTGTACGCCGACCTGTACCTGACCCAGTTCAAGCACCAGGAAAGCCAAGACGACAATCGCTCGCCAGAACGGGAGCGTGACGCCGCGGAAACCGTCCCGCCCTTCTTCGCGGGCGGCCGCCGCCGGGGCGGGGGTCCCGGCGGCGAATGGGGCGGCGGCCCTCCCCCCTGGCTGCCGCCGGGCGGCTGACGGTGTTTCCCGCGAGCGGCGCGCGCTTACTTGTAGCCGAGCCGGCGGAGCTCCTCGCCCGCGACCTTCTCCACGTCGGCGAGCTGGCTGTAGGAGAGCGTGCGCCGCCACTCGTTCTGCTGCACCTTGGCGCGCCTGGTGGACGGGGTCACCGGGGCGGCGATCTTCGCCCCGGTGAACGCGCTGAGCATGGCGGCGGCGGTGCCCGGGTTGCGGGCCATGTCCTCGTAGCGGAGCGTCTTGAGCTGGTCGGTTGGCAGCGACCGGCGCAGCCCGGCCGCGATCCTGATCGCGCCGCGCCAGCGCATCGCGCACTTGCCCGCGTTGGACAGCGACGGCCAGCTGAGCCGGTCCGACTCGTCCTGCACCCCGTAGAACGGGTTGGGGAACTCGGTCTCGATGTTGACCACGCTCGGCCGGAACCAGGACATGGCCACGGGGTCGGTGAGCATCGCCGCGACGCTGTCCCTGCCGTCCCGCACGACCTGGATGATCAGCGCGTCGGGAAACGCCGCGACCAGGGCCTCGGCGCAGTAGGTGAGGTCGGGGGTCGCGTCGCCGAACCGGGAAAGACCGCGCTGCTCCACGCACGGCCCGACCTCCGCCTCGCGCAGCCCCGCGGCCGAGCGGCACTGCGGCGTGCACTCGATGCAACTCGCCGGGCCGATCTGCCATCCCTGCGCGAAGGCATCGCGCATGACCGCGGCGGCGGCGTCGCCGCGGCCGCTGTGCATCGAGGGCCGCCGGGCGAACCCGTAGACGGCCTGCAACACGACCTGCTGCCCGATGGTCACGTGGAACCCCGGGGAGATCTTGAGCGCCCGGCCCACCGCTTCCGCGCCCGAGTGCGGCGCACCGATGACAAAAACCGGCTGGGTGACGTTACGGGCGTTAACAATGAGAATGTGGTGCGGGGGCATCAATCGCCGTTATCGGGGCGGGCCTG
>Ga0335075_10009215_pt1 | contig 15073 bp, 11 predicted proteins | sample Lox_Sample_24_FD_206723 | JGI IMG/M metagenome (GOLD analysis project Ga0335075, IMG submission 206723) | Soil microbial communities from Loxahatchee National Wildlife Refuge, Florida, United States - Lox_Sample_2.4 | ecosystem: Environmental > Terrestrial > Soil > Wetlands | place: USA... | reverse complement strand
CGCAGCGGCGGCCGGGCGGCCGAGGCACTTGGCCGCCTGCCCCGGATCGTCGGGCTGGTGCCGGCCGAGCCCGCACCCGGCCAGCCGGCCGTGCCGGTGGTGGTCGACGCCTGGACGGCGCTGCAGACGCTCCGGGCGGCGGCCGGCCGATCGGCCCCGCCTGCCCGCCAGCCCAACGGGTCCGACGGCGTCGCGTCCGGCGTCGGACCGGACGCCGGACCTGTGGCGGCGCTGACCACGGATATCGTCAGCCGGATCGGCCTCGAGCACCTGCTGGCCGGGTCGGCCGTCAGCCCCAGCGCCTTTTGCGAGGGCAACGACATCGAGCCCGGTGGCGCCGTGACCGCCGATGCCGTCGCCGGCGGTGCGCCGGCAGCCGCCCGGATCGGCGCCAGCGCGATCTCCGGCACGCCGTTCAGCGAGGGCAACGCCGTGTCCGCGCCCGCCACCGGCACCTATGTCTACAGCGGCGGTCAGACCAGGACCCCGGTCACGCTGTCCCTGCGCGCACCCGGCCGGCGGGAACCGGGCGCCCTGCCCAGCCGTCGGCCGGTGGTGGCGGTCCTCGACACCGGCGTCCGTGCCCACCCGTGGCTCGACGTGCGGCCCGACCCGGCCGGCGGCTACCTGCTCGACCCGGTCGACGGGTTCGTGATCGACGATCCCGGCATCCAGGCCGCTATCTACGCCGAGTCCAGCTTCGCCGCGACCGAGCAGGGAGACACCTCCCGCCAGGTCATCGCCGGCGCCTGGGACGGGCCGGCCGTCGGCGACCGGCTGCTCGAGGAGTTGAACGACGCGACCGGGCACGGCACGTTCATCGCCGGGATCGTGCGCCAGGCCGCGCCGGACGCCCGAGTGCTGTCGATCAGGATCATGCACAGCGATGACGTGGTCTACGAGGGCGACCTGCTGTGCGCGCTGGCGCTGCTGGCGGACCGGATCGCGGCGGCCGAGGACGGCGGCATGGCCGAGATGGTGGACGTCGTCTCGCTGTCGCTCGGCTACTTCGACGAGTCCCCGGCCGATCTCGCCTACAGCTCGGGGCTCTGGCAGGTCATCGAGCTCCTGCTCGAGCTCGGGGTCGCGGTGGTCGCGGCGGCGGGAAACTACTCGACCAGCCGCCGGTTCTACCCGGCCGCGTTCAGCCTTCAGCCGGCGCCGGTTCCGGTCATCAGCGTCGGCGCGCTCAACCCGAACGGCTCCAAGGCGCTGTTCAGCGACGGCGGCCACTGGGTCCGGGCCTGGGCGGCGGGGGCGGCGGTGGTGAGCTGCTACCCCGACGACGTCAACGGCAGCCTGGCCCCCGAGATCCTGGTGCGCGGGCATCCGGACGGGCCCGGTGCGGCGGGCGGCCGGGCCGACGACCGCGAGGCGCTCGACCCGGACGACTTCCGCGGCGGCTTCGCCGCCTGGAGCGGCACCTCCTTCGCGGCTCCGCTGATCGCGGCCGAGCTCGCCGCGCGGCTGCTCGACCAGGCCTCGGGGCCGAGCCTGGCCGTGCCCGGCGGCCAGGCCGCGACGGGCAGGACGCTGGCCGCGCTCGCCTCGCTCGGCTGGCCGGGGGGCGGGGTCTGATGGACGAGCCGATGGCGGTCACCGCGCCGGCCGACCCGGCCGACCGCTCGGTTCGTTCCGACCGCAACGCCCGCATAGCGGACCTGCTCGACGCGGCCAAGGGCGGCAGCGAGGACGCCCTCGGCCAGATCACGGCCGAGCTCAGCCCGATGCTGTGGCACGTCGCGCGCGCGGCCGGGCTGGGCGCGGACGACGCCGAGGACGTCGTCCAGACCGCGTGGGAACGGCTGCTCTCCCATCTGGCCGACATCCGCGTCCCCCAGGCGCTGATCGGCTGGCTGGTCGTGACGACCAGACACGAGGCGTGGCGGCTGCGGTCGGCCGGCCGCAGGCAGCGGCCCGCGGATCAGGACTGGCTGACCGCCATCCCCGACCAGTCGGCCGGGGCCGAGGAGCAGATCGTCCTCGACGAGCAGCAGCGGGCGCTATGGCGGGCCGTCGGCCGGCTGTCGGCCCAGTGCCAGGAGCTGCTGCGCATCGTCGCCTTCATCCCCCGTCCTGACTACCAGTCGGTATCGGCCGCGCTGGGCATGCCGGTCGGCAGCATCGGCCCGACCCGGAGCCGGTGCCTGCAGAAGATCCGCGTGCTGCTGGCGGACGAGCTTGACGGGAGAAGCGCATGACATCCGACGACGACGCGGCCGGCCAGCCGCGCGAGAGCGACCTGGACACCGCGGCCGACTTCGAGATCCTCGACGGCATCCGCGGGCTCTTCGAGCTGATCGACCCGATGCCGGCTGACCTGCCAGAAAGGGTCAGGTTCGCACTCGCGATGCGCGGGCTCGAGAGCGAGCTGGCCAGGCTCGTCAGCGAGGACAGCCCGGAGCTGGCGGGCGCGCGCGGCACCGAGCGGAGCCGGACCGTCACCTTCGACAGCGCCAGCCTGAGCATCATGATCAGGATCGAGGAGAACAAGGACGGCTCGGTCCGGGTCGACGGCTGGCTGGTGCCCGCCCAGCCGCGCGAGATTGAAATGCAGACCGCGGCCGAGACGCTGAGCGTGTCCAGCGACGCGGACGGGCGCTTCGCCTTCGCCCAGGTGCCGTCGGGCACCGCCCGGCTCGTGGTCGTCGGGTCGGCCGGCCGTGACCAGGGCGCGGGCGGACCCGCGGTGGTGACCCCGGCGCTCGTCCTCTGAGCCGTGGCCGGCCGCGTCGTTCCGTCCCCCGAGCAGGAGGCCCGCCCGGCCGGGCCCGATACCGCGGCCGCGGCCGTCCGCCGGGCGTGGGCAGCGCATCGGCGAGGCGTCCAGGCGGGCGCGGCCGGGCGCCCGGTGTCCGGGGCGAGGCAGCTACGGACGGGGCTGTCGCTGCTGGGCTGGGAAGAGGCCGGCCCACGGCCGATCGTGGAGCAATGCAGGCCGGTCGCGGCCCGGCTGCTGATCAGCCTCGCTCACCTCGAAGCCGAACAGGGCCGCACCGAGCACGGGCTGCGGCTACTCGGCCTCGCCGAAGAGCTGACCGACCCGGCCGATCGCGGGGTGCTGCTGTCCCAGCGCGGCCTGCTGCTGATGCGCACCTGGCAGATGGACGCGGCGCTGCGCTTGTTCGACGCGGCGGTGCCGTTGCTCGACGGGTACGACGACGCCCGGGTGCTGGCGCGGCTGCTGCTTAACCGGGGCTTCCTGCATCTGAACGCCGGCCGGGTGCACCGGGCCCGGGCCGACTTCGCCTGGTGCGGGCAGATCGCGGCGGCCGGGGGACACGACTCGCTGGCGGCCAAGGCCACCCACAATCTGGGCTGCTGCGACGTGCTGGCGGGGGACATCCCGGCCGCGCTGACCGTGTTCGCCGCGGCCGAGGAAGGCTTCCGGCTGACCGCCTCGGCCACCCCGCAGTGGGTCCCGGTGCTGGCCGCCGACAAGGCCCGGGCGCTGCTCGCGGTCGGTCTCAGCCGCGACGCGATCGTCGAGCTCGACGGCGCGATCGCGGCCTTCCGCAGGCTGCGGCTCGATCAGGACCTCGCCCAGGCCGAGCTCACGCTGGCCCAGGCGGCGCTGGCGGCGGGCGCGCTGGCGGCAGGCCGCCGCTGGGCGGTCGCCGCCCGCAGGCGCTTCCGTCGCCAGGGCAACGCCAGCTGCGAGCAGCTGGCCGAGCTGCTGCTGCTCCGGACGCGGTTCGCCGAGCCCGGCCGCCGGCCCGGCCCGGTCGCCGCCCAGGCCGCGCTGCTGGCCGCCCGGCTGCGCGACGGCGGCCTGCCCAACGACGCCGACCTGGCCGAGCTGGTGGCAGCGCGGGCGCTGGTGGCGGCTCGCCGCCCGGCCGAGGCGAGACGACGGATCGCGGCCACCAGGCGCGGGCTCGGAGGATCGCTCGAGGTCGGCCTGCTCCGCCAGCTCGCCCGGGCCGAGCTGGCCGAGCTCGAGGGCCGGCCGGCCGCGATGCTGGCCGAGCTGCGAACCGGGCTGGCCCTGCTTGGGGCTCGCCGCGGTCGCCTCGGCAGCGTCGACCTGCAGACCGGGGCGGCCGCGCTCGGCGCCGACCTGGCCGCGGCCGGGCTGCGGCAGGCACTCCACCGGGGATCGGCGCCGCTGGTGTTCGGCTGGCTCGAGCGATCCCGGGCGCAGGCGTTCCTGGCCCGGCCGGTCCGCCCGCCGGCCGACGCCCGCACGGCGGAGGTGGTGGCGGAACTGCGCCAGCTCGAGTACCTCATCCGCACCGCCGAGCTGAGCGGTACCCGCGATCCGGCCGCGATCGTCCGCCGGTCCCGCCTGCAGCGCGAGGTCAGGCAGCTCAGCTGGCAGGCGGTCGGCCGCGGCGAGGCGGCCGGGCAGGTCAGCCCGGCCGAGATCAGCGCGGCGCTGCGGACGAGCGGGCAGCGTCTGGTCAGCCTGCTGGCGCGAGACGGGCGGCTGCACGCGGTGGTGCTGACCGGGCGGTCGGTGCGGCTGGTCGGGCTAGGCGACTTCGGCCTGGCGGCCGAGGCCGCCAGGAGACTCGGGGCCGACCTGGACACGCTGGCGGCGGGACGGCTGCCCGAACGGCTGGCGGCTGTGGTCAGGGAGTCGGTCCGCCGCCAGACCGACGTGCTCGCGGCCGAGGTGGCCTCACCGCTGGGGCCGCTCCTGGGCGAAGACGGCGTGGTCATCGTGCCCGCCGGGCCGCTGGCGTCGGTCCCGTGGAACCTGCTACCCGAGCTGCGCGGCCGGCCGGTCACCGTGTGCCCGTCGGCCTCCTCGTGGCTGACCGCGTGGCGTCGGAGGACGACGTCGCCGGCCGCCGGCGCGCCGCCGCTGCTGGTCGCCGGGCCTGATCTCGCCCACGCGGCGGCCGAGGTCACCGCGATCGCGGCGATCTACCCCGGGACCCGGCCGCTGCTGGCGGAGTCGGCGACGGTGAGCGCCGCCCTGCGCGGGCTCGACGGCTGCCCGCTCGCGCACCTGGCCGCGCACGGCCACGACGAGCGCGAGAACTTCCTGTTCTCCCGGCTCGACCTGGCCGACGGGCCGCTGATGGCGTACGACGTCCAGCAGCTGGCGGCGCCGCCCGGCCAGGTGATCCTGTCCGCCTGCGACGTCGGACGGTCGGTGGTCCGGCCGGGTGACGAGGTGCTCGGCTTCACCGCCGCGCTGCTCTACGTCGGCACCGCGACGGTGATCTCAAGCGTCGCCCGGGTGGCGGACGAGGCCGCCGTCGGCATCATGACCGCCTACCACCGGCGGCTCAGGGACGGGGCCGGGCCCGCGACCGCGCTGGCCGAGGCGGCGGCGGCCGAGCCATTCAGTCCGTTCGTCTGCTTCGGGGCAGGCTGACAAGAAACTTTGTCTCCCGGGGGGGACGAGCCCCCCAAACCCCCCGGGAAAAACTTTAGACCCGCTGGTTGTATCTAGCCGACTCCCGTCTCCTCTCTCACAGCGCTCCTGCGAAATGCGCGCAGGACATCAGCCCCAGCGAGATGACAGGAGTCGTCATGACATCCGAGAGCAACTCCCACGACGACCAGACCGCCCGCGTCGGGCGCCGGTCGCGGTTCGGCCGGGCAGCGGCGGCGACCGGCCTTGCGGCCGGCGTCGCGCTGCTGTGCGCGGCGGCCGTCCCGGCTTCCGCCGCGACCACGGCCGCCGCCCGCCCGGCGGCGACGCCGACCGCGGCCGGCGCGTCCGGCCACCTCACCGGCGCCGGCAGCGCGACCAGCATGGCCGCCAGGCAGACCGTCGCCTACTGGACGCGGGCCCGGATGCTGTCGGCCGCCAACGGCGCCGGCGTCTCGGTCAAGTCCGCCCCCGGCGCCCACTCCGCGCCCGCCATCGCCTCCGGCCCGACCGGGCGGGTGGCCGGCACCGGACCGGACCAGGCGCTCAAGGGCCCGGTGGTGCACATCCCGGCCGCCCGCGACGGGGTCAAGCCCGAGTACGGGTCGGTCGGCAGCCCGTGGCCGGGCGCCACCAACGAGGCGCCGGTCACCACCACCGGGCGGGTGTTCTTCACCACCCACAACGGCGAGGACTGGTCCTGCTCGGCCAGCACGGTCAACAGCGCGGGCCGGGACTCGGTGATCACCGCCGGGCACTGCGTCTACGGCAGCCTCGGGGGCGAGGTCCCGGGCGAAGGCTGGCACACGAACTGGATCTTCGTGCCCGGTTACAACAACGGGTACGCGCCCTACGGCGTGTGGACGGCCAAGGAGCTGTGGGTTCCCACCGCCTACTACGACAACCAGGACGAGGGCGACGATATCGGCGGCGTCGTCATCAACACCAACGCCTACGGTCAGCACATCGTCAGCGTGCTCGGCGGCCAGGGCATGGCCTGGAACTACTCGGACAACCAGTTCGTGTACGACCTCGGGTACCCGGCCGAGTCGCCGTTCAACGGCTCCACCCTCGAGTACTGCACCGGCTCGGAGTTCAACTGGACCGGCATCTCGAGCACGATGGGGCTGCCGTGCAACTTCACCGGCGGCTCGAGCGGCGGCCCGTGGCTGATGTCGTTCAACGGCGAGTGGGGCTACATCAACGGGGTCAACGACTTCGGCTACTCGTCGCTGCCCGGCTACATCTTCGCCGCCTACTTCGGCAACAACGCCGGGTCGCTCTACAACGCGATGGCCAATCTGTAGCGCCCCCGCCGCGTAACACGCACGCCAGCCTCGAGCGCGCCGGCCCGGACGATCCGGGCCGGCGCGCTCGCGCCAGGTGGCCGTGCCGTCAGGGAACGGTGACGACGGTCCCGTGGGCGTGGTTGAGCACCGCGTGCCTGACCGCGCCGGGACCTGGCAGCAGGCCGTCCGGGCGGTGCCGGCCGAGTACGACGAGGTCGGCCCGGGCGGACAGACCGACCAGGGCGCGGCCGGCGTGCCCGTAGACGATGTCGTAGCTGGCCTCGACGTCCGGATAACGGGCCTGCCCCTCGGCCAGCGCCGCCTGCAGCGCGCCCGCCACGCGATCCTCGGCCCCGTGACCGCCCGGCGCCGACATCGCCCGGGCGGCCTGGCTGACGTCGCCGCCCGAGTCCACCGCGTGCACCGCGACCAGACTGGCCTTGCGCAGAGCGGCCTCCTCGAACGCGAACGCGAGGGCGGCCGAGGCCTCGGCCGGATCGCCGATGCCGACGCCGACCTGCGGCCGCGCGGCGGATGGCTGATCGCGGACGACCGCGACCGGGCAGGTCGCGTGGGCGGCGGCGTAGCGGCTGACCGAGCCGAGGATCAGCGCGGTGAACGCGCCCATCCCGCGCGAGCCCACGACCAGCATCGAGGCGCTCGAGCCGGCGTCGGTGATCGCGCGCGCGGGCGGCCCCGACAGCCCGTCGACGCCGACCCGGATATGGGGGGCGACGGCGGTGGCGCGCTCGCCGGCGGTCGTGAGGCTGCGGTCGCGGTCGGTGACGAGCGTGTCGGCCACGGTCGGGACACCCGACTCGGTCTGCTGCTCGGCCATCCTCGGCGGCATCGCCGCCGCCGACACGATCCGCAGCGGCAGGCCGCGCAGCTCGGCCTCCCTGGCGGCCCACTCGACCGCCCGCAGTGATTCCGCCGAGCCGTCGGTCGCGGCGACGATCGGGCCTGCTGTCATCGTGAACCTCCCTGCCGGTCCCGGCCGGGCCGGGGTGAATCGCGAAGTTCCGTGCCCCCAGGATTCCCTCAGGCCCGCCTGGGCGAACCGGGTATCTGGCCTACGGCGCGATCTTGACCGCCCGATCCGGCCGCCGTCAAGCGGCCGCGACCGCCTCCCGGTAGAGGGCGAGAATGGCGGGCCCGAAGCGGACGCTGTAGGACAGCGACGGGGTATCGCCGCCCTCCTGGTAGCCGCCGATCACCCCGACGATCGTGCCGGTGCGCGACCCGGCCGCGAACTTCGTCACCCACGGGCTGCCGCTGGTGCCGCCGGTGTAGCCCGCGCACTCGAACTTGAGCTGGGTGTCGCTGAACCGCGACGTCCAGTTGACGCACGTGATCGGCGTGTTCTCGCTGTCCGGGTACCCGGTGACGTGGACCAGGTACTGGTAGCCCGCGTCGGTGCCGAGCTCGCTGGCCCCGAGCACCTGCTCGATGTTCTCGCCGTCGTGCGGCTCGAGCACCACGAACCCGACGTCGTAATCCGGGTCGGACGAGCTCGCCCACTGCGGCGCCACGATCAGCTTGGCCGGCGTCCACACGCCGAACGGCTCCTGGCCGTCGCGGTAGTCGGGGATGAACACGATGTCGCTGTCGTACCCGCCGCTGCCCTTGCCGCCGTTAATGCAGTGGGCGGCGGTGATCAGCAGGTCCTTGCCCGGGCTGGCGACGACGCTGGCGGTGCAGAAGTGGTTGCCGCCCGGCCCGTGCTCGAACAGCGCGCCGACCCGCAGCCCCGACCGCAGGCCGGCCGGCCGCGAGCTGGCCGACTGCCCCGGCCCGGGCAGGTGCCTGAGCCGGAACGGCAGCGCCCCGAGCAGCCTGCTCCGGTCCCAGTAGCCGGCGGCGCCCGGCACCGGGCGGTGACCGGCGGGCGCGGGCGCCGCGGAGCAGCCGGCCGTCAGCGCCGCGGCCGCGATCAGCGGCGTGCACCAGCGGCGTGCGCCGGGCCAGAAACGCACTGGCACCGCCTCCCCCTCCGCGCGCCGTCGGCATCACCCGATTGCCTGCCCCATGAATTACCCGCGCGGGGAGTTTTCTTTCAGCGCCAGTCGGGACTACCCGTCGGCCCGGTCGAGCGGGAGCTTGAGCAGCGCGTTCTCCACCACCTCGGTCAGCGCGGGGTGAATCCAGTACTGGCCGCGGGCCATGCTGGCCACGCTCTGCCCGGTCGACATCCCCTGGATCAGCGGCTGGATCAGCAGCGCCGCCTGAAAGCCGAGGATGTGGGCGCCGAGCAGGGTGCCGGTGGCCGGATCGGCGTACAGCCGGCAGAACCCGCTGGTATCGCGCAGGGCCCAGCCGAACGCGGTGCCGTGGTAGGGCATGGTGGATTCCACGTAAGGCCGGCGGCCCTCGAGGTCCTGACGGCGCGCGCCGACCGACGCGATCTCCGGGTCGGTGAACACGGCCGCGGGCACCCACTGGTGCCGCAGCGGTCGCAGGTCGTCGGGGTGGGCCAGGTTATGGGCGACGGTCCTGGCCTCGGCGTTGGCGACGTGCTTGAGCTGGAACGGCGAGCTGGCGTCGCCGATCGACCAGATCCCGTCGGCAGTCGTCCGGCCGTAGTCGTCGACCAGCACCCGCCCGTCGTCCCTGACCTTGACCCCGGCCCGGTCGAGGCCGAGATCGTCGGTGTTCGGCTGGCGGCCGGCCGCGACCAGCAGCAGCTCGCCTGCGACGGTGCTGCCGTCGTCGAGCTCGACCTCGACGCCGCCCCCGGCGTTGCGCACGCCGATGATCGTGGCCGACAGGCGGACGTCCCAGCGCTCCCTCGCCAGCGCGGTGAACGCGGCCGAGACGTCGGTGTCGAGCGACTCGAGCAGGGTGGGGGACAGGCTGACGATCCGGACCTCGACCCCGAGCCCGGAGAAGATGTGCGCGAACTCGGCCGCGACCGAGCCCCCGCCGACGATGACGATGCTGGCCGGGAGCTCGTCGATCCGCATGATCGTGTCGGAGGTCCAGAACTCGACCCCCGCGTCGGCGATCACGGGCGGGATCACCGGCCGGGCCCCGGTCGCGATCACCACGCGGTCGGCGGTGATGCCGGTGGTCTCGTCGATGACCAGCTCGCGCGGGCCGCCGAAGCGGGCCCGGCCCTCGAACAGCGTCACGTGGCCCGCCTCCGCGCGGGCGCGGCGCCCGGCCGCCGAGATCCGGTCGATCTTGGAGAACGTCCGGTCCCTGATCGACGGCCAGCTCACCCCGGTGACCGCGGCGTCGACGCCGAATTCGGCGGCGGTGCGGGCCTGGACCGCCACGTCGGCCGTGTGCACCAGGATCTTGCTCGGTATGCAGCCCCGGTTGAGGCAGGTCCCGCCGAACGCACCGGATTCGATGAGCGCGACGCGGCCGCCCCCGCCCTCGTCGGGAACCAGGACGTTGCCGGAACCGGAGCCGATGATCGCGAGCGAGAAATGCCTCATGCTCGCATCGTAGGCGCTGGCCGGGCTCGTTACGGCTTCCGGCCGATACCGCAGTAGCAGCTCAGGCCGGGCGCGTGGGCCTCCCGCGGCTCCGATCCGGGCCACTCGGCCAGCGGGCGCAGGCCGTCGCCGGTCAGCTCGGTGCCGGCGAAGAACCTGGCCACGGTCGACCCGTCCCTCGGCGTGATCGTGAGCGATGAGGTCGCGTTGTAGTTGCGGGCCATCGCCGCGGCCGTCTCCGGTTCGATGTCACTGGCGGCGTGCGCGATCACCAGGTAGCTGCCGGGCGCGAGGTCGGCCAGGATCTTGGCGATCAGCTGGTGCGGGTCTTCCGCGTCGAGGACGAAGTGCACCACTGCGATAAGCACGACCGCGATCGGCTGGCTGAAGTCCAGCGTCTGCCGCGCTCCCGCCGCGATCTCGTCCCAGTCCCGCAGATCGGCCTGGATGTAGTCGGTCTTCCCTTCCGGGCTGCTGGTGAGCAGCGCCCGGGCATGGCTGATCACCAGCGGATCGTGGTCCACGTAGACGATCCGCGAGTCGGGGGCGACCCGCTGCGCGACCTCGTGAGTGTTGTCGGCGGTGGGCAGTCCGGTGCCGATATCGAGGAACTGGCGGACGCCCGCCAGCGTCAGCTCCTCGACCGAGGTGGTCAGGAAGCGCCGCAGCATGGCCGCGACCAGCGGCAGTTCCGGCATCGCGGCCCTGACGTGGTCGCCCGCCTCGCGGTCGGCGCGGAAGTTGTCCTTGCCGCCGATCCAGTAGTTCCACATCCGGGCGGCGTTGGCGACGTTGGTATCAAAGCCCGGGAGCCCGCCGACGCCGTCGGTGGCCGCCTCGGCTGAGTCCTGCGTCACGGCACGCTCCCTCACGGCGGCGCCGCCAGCGCGGCGCATTCCGGATGTTTCGGGCACTAGCGTAGCTTGCTTCCAGCCGAACGCGCCTGCCTCAGCCCATCGGGCGACAACGCGACGATCACCCCTCACGGGTGAAGCCGGCCGCCGGGCCGGGCGAGATGCTCAGCCGAGATCGTGCCAGAGATGCGAGGAGTGACCCGGTTGGCAGTGGCCGCCTGGATCTCCCGGCCAAAAGGAGGATCGGTGCCAACGACGGCGTGGCGGTTCACAGGTACCGAAGGTGCCGACACCGCGGTGGTGAGGCTCAAGGAGCTGAGCACCAAGGACCTGATCAACTTGATGGACATCGCCGTGCTCCGGTGGCCGGAGTACGCGGCCGAGCCGACCACCGTGCAGCACGCGCACGAGCAGGGCGGCGGCAAGGTCTCCACCCTGGTCCGCCGGCTGCAGCACCCGGTGATCGACGGCGCGATGATCGAGAGCGTCAAGGGGGACCTGCGGCCGGGCACCTCGGCGGTCGTCGTGCTCAGCTCCGACGGCGAGATCGAGGCGATCGTGCACGCCTTCGAGGGGCAGCCGATGGAGCTGATCAGGAGCGACCTGTCGGTCCCGGACCAGGACCGGCTGCGGCAGACGGTGCAGCAGGTCAGGCAGCGCGATCAGGGCCAGTAATGACCACCGGCGGGTAACCGGGCCGCCGCCGCGCGGGCGAAGGCGGCGAACTGCGCCAGCGCGCGGCCGGCCTCGGGCAGGAAGTCGAACAAGACGAACGAGTGGACGCTGTCGGCGACCGGGCTGAACGTGACCCGGACGCCGGCCAGCCGCGCCCGGTCGGCCAGCCCGGCGGCGGCGGCGAACAGCGCCTCCGGCTCGGCCGCGTGGATGAGCAGCGGCGGCAAGCCGGACAGGTCGGCCCGGGACGGCGAGACCAGCGGCTGGACCGGGTCGGCGTCGTGGATGTAGCAGGCGGCGAGCTGGATCAGCCCGACCCGGCTGAACCACGGGTCGGAGTCGGCGGCCGGGTCGAGCTGCTCGGGTGACCGGGCCAGGTCGCAGAAGGGCGATACGACGTGGATGCCCGCGGGCATCGGGTCGCCGGCGTCCCGCAGCGCCAGCGCCAGGCTGAGTGCGAGCCCGCCGCCCGCGCACTCGCCGCTGACCAGGATCGGGGCCCGCGGGTGGCGCCGGGCCAGCCACCGGTAGGCGGCGAGCGCGTCGTCCAGCGCGGCCGGGAACGGGTGCTCGGGCGCGAGCCGGTAGTCGGGCAGCAGCGACCAGCCGCCGACCGCGTCCGCCAGTCGGCCGGCCAGCGGCGCCGCCAGTCCGGCCGAGCCCATCGTGAAACCGCCGCCGTGCAGGTGCAAGACCACCGGCGCGTCCTCGGCCGGCGGCCGGCCGACGCGCACGGCCTGGACGCCGTCGCAGTCCACGGCGGCGGGGTGCGTCGGCGGGCCGGCCGCGTTCGGCAGGCGGCCGAGGAACTCCGCGTAGCCGCGGCGCTCGCCGAGCCAGCCGGCTGACCGGTGCTCGCCGGTCAGCGCGGACCGCCACAGGTCGAACGCCCGTCGCGCCTCCGGCCTGCGCAGCGGGTTGGCGGCTGCGGTCAGGCTCCGCTCGAACTCGGCGGGCGAGGCCGCCGCGGCGGCGACCGGGTCGTGCGCGAGCAGCCATTCCTGCATCGGCGGCCCGGCCGGGCTGAGCCGCTCGAGCCCTCGGTAGTAGCCGTTGCGCGCCCGGACCTGGACCGGATCGCTGGTCTGGCTGTTGCGCAGATTCACCCGGGAGGACTCGAGCATCCGGGCGGTGCGCGGCTGGCGCCTGAACGCGTACTCGCGCAGCGCCGCGGGCTCGTTGCCGGGCCCGGCCCGGCGCAGGCAGGCGGCGAGCATGACCGCGTCCTCGAGCGCCATGCCCGCGCCCTGGCCGGCGCTCGGCGGGGCCGGGTGCGCGGCGTCGCCGAGCAGGGTGACCCGCGCGGTCCCCCACTGCTCGAGCGGGTCGCGGAAGTAGATCCCGGTGATCAGCGCGTCGCCCATCTGGTCGAGCAGGTCGCGCAGGGCCGGGCAGGCGTCCGTCAGCGACGCGTGCAGGTCGGCCAGGTCGCCAGATGCGGTCCAGGACTCGCGGTGCACCTCGGCCGCGGGGACGAACGCGCTCAGGCTGTAGACGCTGTCCGGATGCCGGTCGTGCCTGAGCGGGTACAGCAGCACGTGCCGGCGGGGCCCGAACCAGGCCATGATCTTGGCGTCGAAGCGGGCGGGCACCGTCTCCCGCGGTATCAGCCCGCGCCAGACGACGACGCCGGTGAACCGGGCCTCCCGCTCGCCGATCAGCCGCCGCCTGGTCTCCGAGCGCAGGCCGTCGGCGCCGATCAGCAGGTCACCGCGGAGCTCGGTGCCGTCGGCGAGCTCGACCCGCACGTCGCGGTCGGTCTCCTCGAAGCCGGCCACGCGACTGCCGGTCCGCACGCAGTCGGGCGGCAGCGCCGCCAGCAGGCTCGCCATCAGGTCGGCGCGGTGCCCGCAGTAATACGGCTCGCCGTACTTGGCCGCCCGGGGCAGGAGCGACGACGCGGTGATGACCTCGTCGTCGCCGAGGCCGCGCTGCTCGGAGACGTCGATGCGAGCGGCGGTCTGCCGCCAGTGCAAGTCCGCGCCGATTGATGTAAGCGCTTTCATCGCGTTCGCGTAGAGCCCGAGCCCGGCCCCGATCGCGGTGAACGCCGGCGCCTGCTCGAGCACCAGCGGCTCGAGGCCGGCCTGGCGGAGGGCGATCGCGGCGGCGAGGCCGCCGGTGCCGCCGCCGGCGATGATCACGCGCACTGTCATCCCCGTGCGTCAGCGGCGCCAGAGGCGCTTGGACGCGATCCTGGCCCCCTCGGCCAGGGCCGAGAACTTGGCCCAGCCCACCTTCGGATCGATCTCCCTGGTGGCGGCCTGCGAGGCGAACCCGCAGTCGTTGCCGATCAGCACGTTCTCGCGGCCGACGAGCTCGGCGTAGCGGACGGTGAGCTCGGCGATCAGCTCGGGGTGCTCGACCCAGTTCGCCCCGTTGCTGAGCATGCCCGGGATGATCACCTTGCCCTCGGGCAGCGTGACGTCCTCGAAGGCGTGGTAGTCGTGAAGGTGCCTGGTGTTCATCACCTCGAACGAGAACGCCTGCGCGTTGACCCGCAGCATCGGCTCGATGAAGTCGCGCAGCCGCAGGTCGTGGACGTGCGGGCCCTGGTTGATGCCGTAGCAGGTGTGGTAGCGGATCTTCTCCGGCGGCAGGTCGCGGAGCGTGTAGTTGATCAGCTCGACGGTCTCGGCCGCGTGCCGCTCCCGCTCGGCCGGCTCGGCCTGCTGGCTGCCCCACAGGCTCGAGGCGGCGGGGTCGTCGAGCTGGATGAGGAATCCGGCTTCGATGATGGCCTGGTACTCCTCGTGGCACGCGTCGGCGAGCGCGGTCACGTACTCCTCACGCGAGGAGTAGTACTCGTTCTTGTAGTCGGCCAGCCCGGTCGGCAGCGCGGCCGACATGAAGACCTCGGCGTACTCCTTGCCTTCGAGCGCCGCCCGCAGGTTGGCGAGGTCGGTCGCGAGCGCCTGCTGGCCGATGTACTTGACCGGCCCGCGGCAGATCACCCGGGCGGGCGGGCTCAGCATGGCCCCGTACATCGCGGTCTTGAAGTAGCGCTCGTAGTACTCGGGGAACTCGGCCACCTCGGGCCACGAGGCGGGCGACTCGCCGTCGGCGTAGGGCACCGCCTCGAACCCGGCTAGCCGCTCCTTCAGGTAGGTGGTGAACCCGCTCTTGCGCTGCTCGCCGTCGTTGATCACGTCGAGGCCGGCCTCGACCTGACGCCGGACGCACTCCTCGACCGCCACGGCCGCCCGGGACTCGAACTCCTGCTGATCGTAGGGGCGCCCGTTCTCCTTCTCCCGCATCAGCTCGATCAGATCGTCCGGCCGGGCGATGCTGCCGGTGTGGGTGGTCAGGATCCGGTCGGTGCTCGTCCGCACGGGCGCGTCCCTTCGTCGCAGGTACGATTTTATAATATAAAGTTGCAGATCGGCGGCAAGGGGGCGCTGCTATGACATACGGCGATCGAACCCGTGGCGAGACGACAAAGGCCGACGGCGTCTACCACGAGCTGCGCAACCAGATCCTGTT
>Ga0335075_10009214_pt1 | contig 15073 bp, 12 predicted proteins | sample Lox_Sample_24_FD_206723 | JGI IMG/M metagenome (GOLD analysis project Ga0335075, IMG submission 206723) | Soil microbial communities from Loxahatchee National Wildlife Refuge, Florida, United States - Lox_Sample_2.4 | ecosystem: Environmental > Terrestrial > Soil > Wetlands | place: USA... | reverse complement strand
CGCGCTGCCGCGCCTGAGCCCCCTCTCCCCCGCACCGCACCAAGTGAAAGGGGTCCAGGGGACGACTGTCCCCTGGCAGGGGGTCGAGGGGGACAGCGTCCCCCTCGTCTTCCTGCCAACCGCACCCCACCCGGATCACGGGCATGAGGGCGCGCTCCGTGCTGGCCGGGCTGGCGGCGGCGCCAAGGCGGTTTCGGTTTGATGCGGCGGTACGGGTGCTGGCCAGGGCCAGGCATTCGGATGATCCGGCGGAGGCGATGCGGTTTCGCACGCCGAGCGGGTTGGTTTATCCGCCGGCGGATGTGCTGGAGGTGGATGCGCGTGGGCCGCGGCCTGAGCTGACGGTTGGGATGGTGGGGCTGACCGGCCCTTCGGGTGTGTTGCCGCGGTCCTATACCGAGATCGTGACGCAGACGCGGCGCAACCGGTCCACGGCGTTGCATGAGTTCCTGGATCTGCTGGGGCATCGGTTCGTCGGGTTCTTTGCGCGGGCGGCGATGAAGTATCGGCCGGCCCGGGCGGCGGAAGCGGCGGCGCTGCGGGGACCGGACGCGACGGATTCGGTGACGCAGACCCTGCTGGCGCTGACGGGGTTTGGCACCGGGTATTTGGCTCCGCGGTTGCTGACCGGGGTTGCGCCGGTCCTGCACTATGCCGGGATATTTGCGATGCGGCCGCGCTCGGCGGACCGGTTGGGGGCGATGTTGTCCGATTGGCTGGGGATGCGCGTGCAGGTGGAGGAATTCGCCGGTGCCTGGCTGAATTTACCGGTGGACCAGCGGACACGGATTGGGGCGGCCGGAGCTTTCAGCCGGCTGGGCGTCGATGCGGCGGCGGGGGTGCGTGCCTGGGATCCGCAGGCACGGTTCGTGCTGCGGATCGGACCGCTGGACCGGGCCGGGTTCGAGCAATTGCTGCCCGACCGGCTGGCGCTGCACCGGCTGGTGGCGTTGACGCGCGCGTATGTGGGATTCGAGCTCGGGTTTGCGGTCAACCCTGTGCTTGCGGCGCGTGACGTGCCGCCGCTGCGTCTGGGCGGCGACGGCGCCTCGTCGCCGCAGTTGGGGTGGAATACGTGGCTGCCAAGCTCGCCCGGGTCGGTGCTGCCGCGCGCCGATGCGGCTGATGCCGTGTTCGGAGCCGAGGTGATCGAGGCGCAGCGTGTCATCGAGCAAGGCATGGCGGCATGAGTGGCTGGGGTGGCGGCTATGTGACGGACGTCACCTATGTGACCGGGTGGTATCGCGAACAATCGCCGCTGATCATGGTGCTTGGCTGCCTTCTGGGCGGGGTGGTTGCGCCAATGCCCGGCCCGGATGACGCGGTGAGTTATCTGGAACTCGGTTGCGGGCATGGTTTCGGGGCGATGGCGCTTGCGGCGAGCAATCCCGCCTGGCGGGTAACCGCCATCGATTTCAACCCGGCGCACATTGCCACCGCACGCGAACGGGCGGCCGAGGCGGGACTGAGCAACATCGCATTCATCGAAGCGGACCTGGCGACGCTGGCCGGCGATGCGGACGCGCGTGCGATACCGATGGCGGATTTCGTGTCGCTGCATGGTGTCTGGTCATGGGTGCCGGCGGCCGTCCGGGCCGGCATCGTGAGGCTGCTGCGCGACAAGGTGCGCCCGGGCGGGGCGGTGCACGTGAGCTACAACGCGTTGCCGGCCTGGGGCAATGCGCTCGGGTTTCAGCGCCTGCTACGCGCCGTTGGCCGGCAGCGCGCCGGGCGCAGCGACCGCCAGGCGGGAGAGGGGCTCAAGTTCATCCACGAATTGTACGCCGCCGAGGCGCTGCAACTGGGCCGATCCTACATCGTGCGGACGCTCATGGGACGTTTGGATGCGTTGCCCCTGACTTATCTGACGCACGAGTACATGAATGAATCGTGGTCGCCGTGCTTCATGGCGGACGTGGCGGAGGCGATGGCGGATGCCAAGCTGGACTGGGCCGGCTCGGCGAGCCTGGTCGAAAACTTTGCCGAGCTGACATTGACCGAGCCACAGCGGGCGCTGGCGCGGCAGTACGATGACCCGCTGCTGCGGGAGCTGGTCAAGGACCACTGCCTGGAACGGATGCTGCGCCACGATGTCTATGTCCGCGGCGCCCGGTCGCTGGGGCCGAGGCAGCGGGATGCCGCGCTCGCGGCGCTGTCGATCGGGTTGAACATTCCGCCGCAGGACTTGCCGCTGGAAGCCGATTTTCCCGCCGGGAAGGGGGAGCTGAACCCCAAATTCTACCAACCCGTCGCTCGTGCCCTGGCCGATGGCCCGCGTCGCGTCGGGGAACTGCTGCAACTGCCCGACATCGAGGGCCGACGTAATAATCCCGCCGAGCTGGTGGGCATCCTGGTGGGCGCGGCGCTGGCCGACCCGGTCTTGCGGCCATCGGCGCCGCCCTCGCCGGCCGCGAGTCGTTTCAATGCGATGGCGGCACGCTGGCTGATGCAGATCGAGCCGCCGGATCGCCCGATGGCAGCGGCGAGCCATCGTGCGGGCACGCCGGTGCCGGCGTCCGTACTCGATCTTGTCGTGCTGGAGCGCAGCATGGCCAGTGAAGGAGACATGGAAGCGCTGGTGCGGCACGTGATGGGCATCGCCAAAGTCACCGACGAGGCGAAGCTGCGGGAGGCGCTGGCAAGCTCCATCGACACGCGGCTGGCCCGTCTGCGCGCGGCCGGAGTGCTGTGAGGGCGGCACGTTTTCGTGGGCAAGGAACCGTTCCAATTTGTTCTGCGCGGATCGTTTTCGTGCTATACGACCGCGATACGTGATGAGTGGAGGGGACTGACCGTGCGCAGCTTCATTGCACCTCTGATCGTGGCTCCGTTGGTGTTCGCAGCCGTGCCGGCCTTCGCGCAGAGCAATCCTTCGGCGGACCAGATCATCAATTCGCTCAAGCCCACCGGCAACCTGACCGGCGGCGGCACGCGGGGCATTCGCCTGGCACCGCCCAGCGGCGAGGCGCCGTCGCCGCAGCAGGTCACGCCGGTTGCGACCGGCGCGCCGCACGTTGCTGTGGCGCGGCCCGCGCCAAGGCCGGCAGCGGCGGCACAGAGTGCGGGACCGTCCGTCAACCTGACGGTCGACTTCGCCACCGGCTCGGCCGAGTTGACTCCGCAGGCGATGGCGACGCTGGACCAGCTTGGCAAGGCGCTGTCGAGCAGCGAACTGGCGAGTTACCGGTTCCGGGTGGAGGGTCACACCGACACCGTGGGGTCGCAGCCGTACAACCAGGCCCTGTCGCAGCAGCGTGCCGATGCGGTGGTGAACTACATCGAGAGCAAGTATGGCGTGCAGGCCTCGCGGCTGGTGGCGGTGGGCATGGGCGAGAAAGGCCTGCTGGTGCCGACGCCGCCGCAGACGCCGGAGCCGCGTAACCGCCGCGTCGAGGTGATCAACCTGGGCGCATAAGGCCGGGCGCGCGCCGGTCTCGGCAATGCGCTCTCGCTCCGCGGCGGACGATACGATCCGGCTGAAGCCGCCGCCATCGCGCGCGTTCCGTATCAACGGTCGCGCGGTGGCCGGGGCGGTCATGGCGGCACTGGTGGTGGGCCTTGCCACCTGGCTGGTCTGGCCGGTGTTCCGTCTCGTGATGCCTCGGGGCGGCGTCCAGCCTCCATTCACGCGGCCTGCTCCCCTGCCGGCAGGCCCGGCGCCGTCTGCTGCCCTGCGTTCGCCCACGATGCCGGCACCAGCGGTTCCTGCCGTGGTGCCGGCGCCGCCGCCACCGCAGTTCGCGATCGTCACCCGGAACGAGGCGGCGATCGACGCCGATGTTCCCGCCGGGCTGACGATATTCCGCTTTGCCGACGATCCTTCCATCGTGGTGCTGGACTTTGCGTCATTGCGCAGCCAGGGACTGATGCTGAACCGGGTGGCGGCGTTCGTGGAAAAGGCGGCGGCGCCGCGGGACCGGGTGCTGAACGATGCGCAACTGGCCGCGCTGATCCGTGCCGGCGGCGATACGGTAGAAACGTTCTACTACGGACACGATTATAGCGCAGCGGCACTGGCGCGGTTTTTCACCGTGGCAGACCAGGATCGCATCGCGCTCGATCCAGAGGAGGTAGAGCTGCATCAGCTTCTGGCCCAGCTTGGCTGGCTGGCGCCGGGCGTGCGCGCGGGACTGATATCGCTGCCGAAAGTGGGTGCGAATGGCAATGTGACGGCTGAGGCGCGCCGCGTGATCCTGCGGCTTGAGCTGGCGCATGGGGCGTATTTCAGCGACCCGGACTATGCAGCGTTCGTGCACCAGTTCTGGGAACTGGCGCTGAGCGATGCCGAACGCGGCGCGATCCGCCGTTTCCTTGCGTCGGAAGAATACGACGTGAGCGACCGTTCATTGGTCGAGAATGAGATGCAGGCCTATTTGATGTTCACGCACGACCGGGTTTTCTTCACACCGAGGGACATCGATATGGCACCGCGGCGGTTGGTAACGCTGCAGCGGCTGTTCTATCGCAACATGCCCGCCGGATGGGCGCGCGATATGCTGGGCAAGACGCTGGGGACGGCGATAACGTCCGCTCGGTAGCGACGCCGCGCTTGCGCCGATATTCAACCGTCAGACCGCGACGGCACCGGGAAAATGGCACGCCACGCGATGACCGGCTTCTATGTCCCTTAAAGCCGGCGTTTCCTCGGCACAGCGCGACGTGGCGGCAGGGCAACGAGTGCGGAAGCGGCAGCCTGAGGGCGGGCTCAGCGGACTTGGAATCTCGCCGCTAAGCCGGATGCGCTGGCGTGCTTCGGCAGCATGCAGCGTGGGAATCGCGGAGATCAGGCTGGCGGTGTAGGGATGCAGGGGACGGCGGAACAACGCCTCGGCCGGCGCGGTTTCCACCACGCGGCCGAGGTACAGCACGACGATGCGGTCCGAGATGTGCCGCACCACCGCGAGGTCGTGGGCAATGAACAGGTAGGTGAGTCGCAGGCGTTCCTGCAGGCCGATCATCAGGTTGATGATCTGTGCCTGGATGTTGACGTCGAGCGCCGAGATGGGTTCGTCGCCGACAACGAAGATCGGCTCCACGGAGAGGGCGCGTGCGATCGAGATGCGCTGGCGCTGGCCGCCGGAGAACTCGTGCGGAAAGCGCTGCGCTGCGGCGGGCGGCAGGCCGACGAGATCCAGCAATGCGGCGACGCGCGCACGGGCATCGGCTGCGTTCTCCGCGATGCCGTGCAGGCGCAGGGGGCCGGCGAGAATCTCTGCCACGGTCATACGCGGATTCAAGGACGCGTAAGGGTCCTGGAAGATCATCTGCATCCGCCGCCGCAACGGCCGGATTGCGCGCTGCGAGGCGTGGGAGATGTCGGTGCCGTCAAATACGACGCGGCCGGCGGTGGGTTCTTCGAGACGCATGACCACGCGGGCCAGCGTCGATTTTCCGCAGCCGGATTCGCCAACCAGGCCGACCGTTTCGCCGGGGAATACCTGCAGATCCACGTCGTCGATCGCACGCAGCACGCGCTGGGGTTCCAGGAAACTCTGCCGTGGCAATTCAAAATGCTTGGCCAGGCCCTGCACATCGAGCAGCGGACGCGGCGCGGCGTCGGGGCGGGATGCGGCTTCGGTGGCAATCCGCCGCGGCGGTACCAGCGGCGCACCGCCTTGCGTGACCCAGCAGCGGGTATTGCGGCCAGGCGCGATGGGCAGCAGCGCGGGGTGCACAGCGCAGGCATCGATCGCGAACGGACAGCGGGCGCGGAAGCGGCAGCCCTCGGGCCAGGCGCGCGCATCCGGAGGCTGGCCTTCGATCGTTGCCAGCCTGCGGTCGCCGTTGGTTTCGCTGTCGAGCCGCGGCGCGGCATGCAGCAGGGCCCAGGTGTAGGGATGGCGCGGGTCGGACAACAGCTCCTGCGGGCTGCCTTCCTCCACCACTTCGCCCGCGTACATCACCAGGACTCGAGAGCAGATGGTGGCGATGACACCAAGATCGTGGCTGATCAGGATGACCGCGGTGCCGAGATCCTCGTTCAGCGCGCGCAGCAGGTCGAGTATCTGTGCCTGGATGGTGACGTCCAGCGCGGTGGTGGGCTCGTCGGCCAGGATCAGCGACGGCGTGTTGGAAAAGCCCATCGCCAGCATCACGCGCTGGCGCATGCCGCCGGAGAACTGGTGCGGATACGAGTCGAGTACCTGATCTGGACCCGGAATTCCCATGCGTCCCAGCAGCTCTGCCGCGCGGCCGCGTGCGGCATCGGCGGTGAAGCGGCCATGCGCAGTCATCGTCTCGATCAACTGATGCGAGATGCGCAGTACCGGGTTCAGGGACGTCATCGGATCCTGGAACACCATGGCGATCTCGGCGCCGCGGATGTCGCGCAGGTCTTCCTCCGGCAGCGCGGTGATTTCCTGGCCGCGGAAGCGGATGGAACCGGCGACGATGCGGGCCGGCTCCTCCAGCAGGTTCATGATCGACTTTGCGGCGACGCTCTTGCCGGAGCCGGATTCGCCGACGATGCCGAGCGTCTCGCCTTTGTCGAGCGTGAAGCTGACGCCATCGACCGCGCGCACCACGCCGGCATCGGTGAAGAACCAGGTGCGCAGGTCGTTGACCTGGAGGAGCGGCCCCATCTGCTGTTGCGTATCAGCGGCGTCTGGCATGTGGGTCCAACCAGTCGCGCAGGCCGTCGCCTACGAAATTGAAGCCGATCACCACGGTGAGAATGGCGAGGCCCGGAAAGGTCGCGACCCACCATTGCGATACCAGTTCGCGGCCTTCGGACACCATCGAGCCCCATTCCGGGGTCGGCGGCACGACGCCGAGGCCAAGAAAGGACAGGCCCGCGAACACCAAGATCGCATTGCCGAGATCGAGCGTCATCAGCACCACCAACGGACCCATCGCATTCGGCATGATCTGGCGGAACAGGATGTGGGCGGGAGAGAAGCCGATGGTGCGCGCGGCGGCAACGTATTCCAGCGAGCGTTGGCCCAGCACCAGGCTGCGTGCGAGGCGGGCAAATTTCGGCCACCACACGACCAGCATGGCGATGACGGTGTTGCGCGTGCCGATGCCCAGCGCGGCGGCGATCGCCATCGCCAGGATGATCGGCGGGAAGCAGAACATCAGGTCGGTGGCGCGCATCAGCGTTTCTTCCACCAGGCCGCGCGCATAGGCGGCGACGGCGCCGATCAGCGTGCCGATGGCGCCGCCGATCAGCACGACGGTAAAGCCCACCGCCAGCGACGTGCGCGCGCCGTAGATCACGCGGGTCAGCACGTCGCGGCCAAGCTCGTCGGTGCCGAGCCAATGCGCGGCCGACGGCACGGCCAGGCGGCCGGAGACATGCACGATATCGGGCGCGTACGGCGTGATCCACGGCGCGAACACTGCGGCCAATGCCCACAGCACGACAACGGCGCCACCCAGCACCGCCAGCAGATAACGCCTGCGCCAGCGGCTGCGCCGGCCAGCGGACGTGTCGGTGTTGGCGGCGAGTTCGGCGGCTTCAGCGTTCGTCAGCGCCATGCTGATGCTGCGCGGGATCATCGCCGCATCACCCGCGGATCGAGCAACGCATACGACACGTCCACCACCAGGTTGACGATCACGTACACCACGGCGACCACCAGCGTGACCCCCATGATCGCGGGGAAATCGAGGATCACCGCGCTTTGGAACGTGTAGCGGCCGAGTCCCGGCCAGGAGAAGATCGTCTCGGTCAACACCGTGCCGGTGAGCAATTGCGCGTAGGCAAGGCCGCCGAGCGTGACCACCGGCAGCAACGCATTGGGCAGCGCGTGGCCCAGCATGATGACATGCCGGCGCAGCCCCTTGGCGCGGGCGACGCGAATGTAGTCCTGCGATAACGCTTCCAGCATTGCGGCGCGCGTGGTGCGGGTGATCAGGCCCATGGTGGCCGATGCCAGCACGATCGACGGCAGAATCAAATGCGCGATCGCATCCCAGAACGTGGCCCATTGGCCGGCCAGCGGTGCGTCGATCAGCATGAAGCCGGTGACTGTGGGTGGCGGGAACTGGTCGGCGCCGATCTGTCCGGGACCGGGCGCCCAACCCAGCCAGCCGTAGAATACCGCCAGCATGATGAAGGCGAGCCAGAAGGTGGGCGCGGACACGCCTACCAGGGATATTGCGCGGGCAACATGGTCGATCCAGGAATCGCGTTTCATCGCGGCCAGTACGCCCAGCGGCAGGCCGAGCAGGAGCGACAGCATGAAGGCGACGGTGGAAAGCTCGATCGTCGCGGGTGCGTATTGCTCGATATCATCCAGCACCGGGCGCTGCGAGGAAATCGATATGCCCAGGTCGCCGTGCATGAGCCCGCGCAGGAAGACCCAATAGCGGTCCCACAGCGGCAGATCGAGGCCCCATTTGTGACGATACGCCTCGACGATGGCCGGATTGTTGGCGGCGATATCGCCGAGCTGGGTCAACACCGGATCGCCCGGCACGGTGTTCGCGATCAGGAAGATGATCAGCGTCGCCAACAGCACCATGGCCGCGGCGACGAACAGGCGGGATATGATATAGCGCAGCACGCGATGGTTGGCCTCCCAGCGCTGGCGCATACCGTATGAACAGCGATGCGCCAAGTTGTATTGCGGCAGCAAACCGGTATGATCGTACCAGAAGACCACCAGGGAGGGGACCGTGCGAGACTTGGGTTGGATCGGCCGGCGCGACGTGATGCGCCTGCTGGGCGTTGGCGGCGCGGCACTGGCGGCTGGGTTGCCGGAGAAAGTGCATGCGGCGTCCGGCGGCGGCACGCTGGTGCTGGGCGTCGATATCAGCGATTCGATCACCTTTGATCCGGCCCGCGAAGCGCAATACACGGCCCCCCTGACCATGCGCGCCGCGTACGAATCGCTGGTGACGATGACGCCGGGCGACTACCTGAACGTGAAGCCGGCGCTGGCGAAGACATGGGCGCGCACGCCGGACGGCAAGGGCTGGCGGTTTCATTTGACCAACGCAAAGTTCAACAGCGGCAATCCGGTGACCGCACAGGACGTGAAATGGACGTTCGACCGGCTGATCAACCTGAAGGATCAGCCGTCGCAATACGTGACGAACGTGGCGTCCGTGAACGTGGTGGATCCGAAAACCGTCGACGTGGTGCTGAATGATCCCTCCCTGCCGATCCTGACCATCCTGTCCGGCGTGAATTTCGGCATCACGGAGCAGAAGGTGCTGGAAGCGCAGGGCGGCACCGCGGCGACCGATGCACCGAGCGCGGACAAGGCAACGAACTGGCTGAACCAGCATTCGTGCGGTGCCGGTGCCTACACGCTGGTGGGATGGACGCGTGGCGCGCAGATCCTGCTGACGCGCAATCCGCATTATTTCCACGGGCCGGCGCATTTCGACCATGTGATCGTGCGCCACATGGGCGACAGCGCGACCCAGCTTCTGGCGATCAAGCGCGGCGATATCGGCGCCGCATTCAACCTGATCCCGGAGCAGATTGCGACGCTGGCCGGCGACAAGCAGGTGCGCATCGAGGGGCTGCGCAGCCTGGATTATGTCTACATGGCGCTGACCAACGAGCCTGCGTACAACAAGGCCCTGGCGGTGAAGGAAGCGCGGCAGGCGATCGCCTGCGCCATCGACTATGATGGCATCATCGAGCACTTGCTCGGCGGCAAGGCAATGCGCTGCGCCAGCTTCATCCCGATCGGGCTGTATGGCTCGACCGAGGAGACGACGAAGCAGATCGGCTGGCACCAGGATCTGGACCGCTCGAAGCAGTTGCTGCAAAAGGCGGGTTTCCCGAACGGATTCGAATTCAAGATCAGCTATGGCGACGCGGCGGTTTCAGGTTTGTCCTATGCCGTGCTGGCACAGAAGCTGCAATCGGACCTGGCGCGGGTGGGGATCAAGGTGGTGCTGGACCCGGTGGACCAGGTGAACCTGCGCACGCAATACACCACGGGACATTCGCAAGGCGGCGTGCTGACGTTCTGGAATCCATCCGGGGTGGAAACGGACCAGTGGGCGTCCGCCAGCGTGTTGCGGGTCGCGAAACGCATTCATTGGACGCCTGATCCGGCGCTGAAGAAGCTGGTGCTGGAAGCGGCGGCGGAGCAGGACCCGGCGAAGCGGAGCGCGCTGTATGTCGACTACGAGAAGGCGCTGATCGACCAGGCAAGCCTGCTGATCCTGTTCCAGCCGATCTACCAGTTCGCGGTGCGCAATACGCTGAAGACATTTCCGCTGACGGCGGCGGGATGGGAGGCGGAGCTGTACGAAGTGACGTAACGGGTATTTCCCGTCATGGCTGGGCCATGTCCGGAAGGTTGACCGCGATCACCCGGTCGTCCTGCACCGGCTGAAGCGGGCGCCGGGACCGGTGGTTGCCAGGAACGTGGGTCAGCCGGGGCTCGTGGGCGTCAGGGCGCGTTTCTGCCTGCAGTGCGCACGGCGCCGGTTGCCTAGACGGTCAATGGCGCCCCTGATGAGCGTGGCACAAGCCGTGACCCGGCGCATTCCGCAATGCGCGCAACGTCCAGTAGACCAACATCGCAACAAGGCCGATCGCGAGCGGCCCGCCGAAGCTGAGCCAGGTCAACCATGCCGGCACGTCGAAGACGAAGACGTCCGACAGCCAAATGACAAGCCAGGGGATGATCAACTCGGCGGCCACGCCAAAGAACAGGATCAGTGCCGTGATGCTCGCGGGTTGTTGAGGTTGTTCACCGCGGAGAGAGCGGCCGTGGTCCCGCTCGGGAAGAGCCCTCGGGCTCCATTCCCGTTGCTTCCGCTGGGTTCTGATTTCCATCTGGCGATGCACGTTGCTCATATCCCTGGCTCCGCCCGCTTGTGCGTAGGCCGTTTGGCCTTTCATTGCCGCGAAGTTGGCGCGACATTGGCCCGAGGCAATCGGCGGATTCACTGGGAAGACTTGTTCGAATAGTGGGCAAATTGCGCCCGTGCCGCGGCAACTTCGGCGAGACGCAGCGTGCGGCGCCGGCGTTACCGGATCAGCGATACCCGCCCGGATGCGCCTGACGCCAGGCCAAGGCGGTACCCACGATCTCCTCCAGGGCCGCGAACCGAGGCCGCCATCCGGCCTCCAGCGCCCGTTCCGCGCCGGCGACCAGCACGTCCGGATCGCCGCCGCGGCGCTCGCCCAGCCGATGCGGGACAGGGCGGCCCATCACGCGCTCCACGGCATGGATGACCTCCAGGACGGAGTGTCCGGCGCCGTTGCCCAGATTCCAGGTCACGCTCCCTGCCCCCAGCGTCTCGAGCGCCAGCAGGTGCGCCGCCGCCAGGTCGGCCACGTGTACATAGTCGCGAATGCAGGTGCCGTCGGGGGTTGGATAGTCGGTGCCGAACACGGTCACCTCGGGTCCACGCCCCAATGCCGCGTCGATCACCAGCGGAATCAGGTGGGTTTCGGGATCATGGTCCTCGCCGAGCCGGCCCTCGGGATCGGCACCGGCGGCGTTGAAGTAGCGCAGGCAGGCGGAGCGCAGGCCATGGATGCGCCCGGCCCACTGCAAGGCGCGCTCGATCATCCATTTGCTTTCGCCGTAAGGGGAGCCGGGATCGATCCGGGCGCTTGCCGGGATGGGCATTTCGTCCGGCGTGCCGAACAGGTTGGCGGTGGAGGACAGGACGAAGCGGTTCACGCCGTGGCGGACGCAGGCATCGATCAGGCGGATGCCGTTCATCCCGTTCTCGGCCAGGTAGCGGAACGGCAGGCGCATGCTCTCGCCCACCAGGGACAGCGAGGCGAAATGGAACACCGCGTCCCACGGCCCGTCGGCCAGGATGGCATCCACCGCGGCGGCGTCGGCGAGATCGGCCTCGATCAGCCGGGCGGGTGGCAGCACAGCCTGGCGGTGGCCGGTGCGGAGGTTGTCCAGCACCACCACGTCGTCGCCGCGCGCCAGCAACGCCGCCACCATGTGGCTGCCGACATAGCCGGCGCCGCCGGTCACCAGAAACCGCTTTGGCATGTGTCTGCTACCCCTGCGCCGTGCGCCGGCGTCGATGATACACGTCCGCGTCGGCATAACCCGAACGAACATGGGCAAACGCATCGACCCGCGTCAACACGCAGCCCACCACATGCGCGTGGGCTTCCTCCAGCAGGTCCAGCGTATGCTGCACAACCGGGCGCGGCGTCGCGCACCAGCGAACGCAGAGCAAGGTGGCATCGGCGATGCCGGCCAGGATGCGCGCCTCGGCAATCCCGTGCACCGGCGGGGAATCGAGCAGGATCAGGCCGTATTCCTGGCGCAGCTCGGACAGCATCCGGGCCATGGTGTCGGACAGGAAGCGGTCCGGCAGATCGGAGCTGATGCGGCCGGCCTGCATCACGTCCATGCCACTTGACGCGTCGGTGCAGATCGCCTGATGCGGCGAAAGCTGCTGGCGCAGGCAATCGGCCAGTCCGATCGGCGCTTTCGCCTTCATGTGGACGGCGAAGGTGGGACGGCGCAGGTCGCATTCCATGATCAGAACATGCTCGCCGCTCAACGCCGCAGACCGTGCCAGCGCCAGCGCGACCGTGGTCTTGCCCTCGTTCGGCCGCGCGGCCGTCACCGCCACGACGCGGGGGTGTTCCGCGCCAATGCGCAACCCGGTCCGCAGCGTGCGCACTTGCTCGGCAAACGGCGACAGTGGCTTGCGGGCGACATATTCGTCGGCGCTCAGATGGCCGAGTTCGCGGCGCCGGATCTCCGGCAGCAGCGCGAAACATGGCAGGCCGAGCGCCGCACGCACCGCCTCGCCGGATCGCAGCGTGTTGTCGGCCAATTCCAGGAGATAGACGACCAACAGGCCGAACATGATGCCGAACGCGATCGCGGCGGCCATCAGCGGGACGGTTCGCGGAAAGCTGGGCGTGCCGGGCGGCAGGGCAAGCGAGATCTCATGCGCCTCGGACGATTCCACCTCGGCCTGCTGGGCGGTCTGCTGGATTCGGTCCAGCACCGCCTGGAGTTCCTGGCGCGACGCCTGCACATCCTGCTGCATCGCATTCAGCTTCACCTGCGCCTGCGCGCTGCGATCCGCGGCTTGCTCGCCATTCCGCAAATCCTGCTCCAGCGTTGAGACGCGTTCCCGCGCGGCGTGGACTTCGGCTGCGGTGGCAGCCACGACGCGCGCGGTTTCCGCCGCCACGGCACGCTGGGCGTCGGCGTACTCGCGGCGCAGGGCGATCGCCTCCGGATGGTTCGGGCCCAGCCGCCCCTGCTGCGCCTGGATCTCCGAGGAGATCTGGTCCTGCTGGGCGCGAAGCTGCACCACGCTGGGGGCGATGGCAGCCTGCGCCTCGGCGCCGGCGCGTCCGCTGGCCGCGTCCAGCTTCGCTTCCGCATTTCCCAGCTCACTGCGGGCGTGCACCAGGTCTTCGGTCAGGTGGCTGATTTGCTCGGCATCCATGCCGGCGTGCATGCCCTGCGCCAGGCCGGCCTTGGCGCGATACGCGGCGATGCGGACCTCTCCGGTGCTTACCTCCTTGCGGAGCTCGGCGGCCCGGGTATCCAACAACGCTGTGGCACGGTCCACGGCGCGATGCTTCGCCGCGTACTGGCTTCTGATATAGAAATCCATGGCGTTGTTCACCGCCGTGGCGGCGACCTGCGGGTCCTGCGCGGTGAAGTCGACTTCCAGCACACGGGAGAATTTCACCGTGTGCACATCGAACGCGGCCTGTACGGCCATCAGTGTCGCGTTGCGGCTGGGGTCCTGCGTGGGACCGGGCGGAGCCGGCGGCGGTGCGGCGGCGCGGAACCAGGATGTGACCGCGTCGATGGCACGCTGCAGATGGCCGCGCGGACGCAGCGACGGATTGAATTCGGGATCGTCGTACAGGTTGCCGCGTTTGACGACCTCCTCCACGACGCGCAGGCCGCGGAGGATTTCCGCCTGGCTGGCCATCACGGCTTCGGTTGTGGGATCGGTCTGCAGAATGCTCTGCAATTCGCGCACCTTGTACTCGCTGGGCTCGTAGATCAGCGTGCCGACGGCGGTGTAGTGCGGCGTGACCTGCTTGATGGCGATGAAGGCGAACAGCGGCCACAGCAGAAAGTTGGCGAGCAGGATGAGGCGGCGGCGGCGCAGAGCGGCAAAGACGAGGCGGGGACTCAGCGGCTCGATCGGCGACGGTTCGGGCACGTCGCCGTAGCCCTGACGGCCGCGGTTCGGCGCGGGCATGGTGGTCGGCGGTCCGGTGGGTCTGTCGAGCACGACTGATTCTGACCTCGGGGCGCATGGGCCGGCCGTGTTGGCCGGTCGTGCCCCTGAAATACCGCGAGGTGCTTAATGGGACGCTAACGGGAGGGCAGATCGTTGTGTCACGTCGCATTTTCGGTCTTCGACGGTAGCGCGTTAACCGATCGGTGAACTCCGGCGGCGCATGATGGGGCGGTCCGAAAACCGGCCCGTGCCAACTGCCCGCAAGATGAGGGGTGCCCTGCCGTGCGTCCGTTCCTGTGCCTTGTGCTTCTGCTGCTGTCCGGCTGCGGATTTTTTGGCCACAGCCTGCCGACGATCCCGCCTGGCCCGGCGGCCTACCATCTGGGGCCGGGCGATACCGTGCGGTTGCTCACCTATGGCGAGGACTCGCTGAGCGGCGAGTTTCGCGTCAGCGCCGCGGGGACGATCGCCATGCCGCTGCTGGGTAACGTGCCGGCGGCCGGGCTGACGCCCACGGAATTGGGGCAGTCGGTGGCCGCGGCGCTGCAGCGGGAGAAGCTGCTGCAGAATCCGTCGGTTGCGGCGGAGGTGACCGCTTACCGGCCGATCTTCGTGCTGGGCGAGGTGAACAAGCCGGGGGAATATCCCTATCAGCCGGGCATGACGGTGGTGACGGCGGCTGCCGTGGCGGGCGGCTTCACCTATCGCGCGGTGGAGGGGCACGTGTCGGTCGTGCGCACGGTGAACGGGAAGGCGGTGGAGGGGAGGGCAACACGGGAGACGTTCCTGCAGCCGGGGGATGTGGTCACCGTGTATGAGCGATGGTTCTGAGCTCGACTTTATCGAAAAATGAGCGGGTTCATCCGCTGGGCTCGACGCGGAAGATTGTTTCCTCGTGGAAGACCTCGTGAGCTCGCTCGAGCGTGAGCCTGAGGCGTCCGAAGTCCCCAAA
>Ga0335075_10009213_pt1 | contig 15074 bp, 9 predicted proteins | sample Lox_Sample_24_FD_206723 | JGI IMG/M metagenome (GOLD analysis project Ga0335075, IMG submission 206723) | Soil microbial communities from Loxahatchee National Wildlife Refuge, Florida, United States - Lox_Sample_2.4 | ecosystem: Environmental > Terrestrial > Soil > Wetlands | place: USA: Florida... | reverse complement strand
CGTGCCGACAAGTTCGACGACTTTGTACACCGGTTCGGTCATGGACGGGTCTCCGCGAGTTTGCGGCCTACACGAAACCCGGCGGAACGGCACGCCGGTTCATGCGAGCTTCCAGTCTGGCGAACGCTCAAGGCGATCTGTCGTTCCGGGCGTACCAGGCTGTTTCGCTCAGCATTGCGTGCTGGCGGACCAGCCCATATCTGCAAGGCGATATTCCGCCGCGGCGTTGCCAGGCTGCGCGCGACCAGCCTGATCAACTGGCCCTGGTCAACTGGCCCGGGCCGCGCAGTTCGGTTTGGCCGACACGCTCTTCACCTGCCTGCGCACCGTCTCGGTGCGGACCCCGCGGGCAGGCTGATGGGCGCCCAATGCAATATCCGGCGCGCTGATTTGGCAGCAAACATTTTCGGTGGAGAGCAACTTACGATCTTGCAATACACGACATAGAAAACACCGTGGCGGTTGATAAGCAATAAGATCGGAGACTGTGGCGCAACGGACGCCCGAAGCTGATCAAAAGCCGAATCGGCAGCTTGCCAGTTTGCCGGACACGACCCGGCGCTTGCCGCGGCGAGGGTCATGCCCCCGAGGTCCGGACTGGCTTATCGCCGTTTCGCTGTATCGGTGCCGTGATGAACACCCCGTATGGCGCACTGGAAGTCCTTCATTTTCCAGCGGCCTCCGGGTTACAATTGCGGCACCGCCGAAGGTTGCGAATCGCATGGCCGTCCACAGTTCCGTTGAAGCCCGCCGTTTCGTCTCTCCCGCCTTGCGTGCGCTAATGAGCCGTCGCACCGGGGAACTGGTCGCCCTGCTGCTTGGGCTCATCGGCCTGGCTTTGCTGGTGGCCCTTGCGAGCTACGACCCGCGCGACCCATCGTTCAACACGGCCACCAACCGGCCTGTCACCAACCTGGCCGGCAGCGTCGGGGCGAGCCTCGCCGATGTTTTGCTCCAAGGCTTCGGGGTTGCGGGCCTGCTCCCCGGGATCGCGCTGCTGGCCTGGGCGTGGCGGATCGGCTCGCACCAGGGTCTGGGCAGCGTGGCTGGACGGCTCGCGGCATTGCTCGCATCCCTGCCGCTACTGGCTGGAGTCCTGGCGGCATTTGCCCCCCACGCCGTTGCCTGGCCGACGGTCGCGGGACCTGGAGGCGCCATCGGGTCCCTACTGGCAACCGCGGCTCTGGGCGCCGGGCAAGCCTGGTTCGGGCCATTCGGGATGATGGCCGCCTGGCTGGCGGGACTCATCGCGGCGGTGGCGTTGGTGCCGCTCGCGCTGGGGCTTTCGGCCGGCGAGTGGCACGCGGGCTGGCGCTTCGCCGGGCGCTCGGCGCGGCTGTCCTTGGCGGGCGGGCGCGGCGCCACCAGGTTCATGGTCCGGGGTGTGGGCGGCGTGAGCAATGCCTCCGGCTGGATGAAGCAGGCGCTGGCGCGGACGCCCGGCCTGGATGAGCCGCCTGAGCCCACCACCGTCGTGCGGCGCGATCCCGTCTCGCCGTCTCGCACAGCGGCGCCGGCGCCAGATGCGATGGCCGCGGTTGCCTCGATCCACGCCGCCCGCGCCCCCACCCCGGCGATGCGCAAGCCGCAGCAGCAAAGCCTGCCGCTACAGGACGCCGCCTGGCAGTTCCCCTCGCTCGATCTGCTGAAGCAGCCGCCCGCCCGCGCCACGACCGGACCGTCAGAGGAGGCGCTGCAAGCCAACGCCCGCCTGCTGGAGACTGTGCTGTCGGATTACGGCGTGCAGGGCAGCATCGTGGAAATCCGCCCCGGCCCGGTGGTGACGCTGTACGAACTGGAACCTGCCCCGGGGATCCGCAGCGCCCGCGTGATCGGCCTGGCGGACGACGTGGCGCGGTCCTTGTCGGTCACGGCGGTGCGCATTGCTACCGTGCCGGGGCGCAACGTGATCGGCATTGAGGTGCCGAACGCGAAACGGGAGACCGTGTTCCTGCGCGAACTGCTGTCGTCCGAGGAGGTGCAGAAGAACGCTGGCCGGCTGACCCTGGCACTGGGCAAGGACATCAGCGGCGCGCCGGTCGTGGCGGACCTCTCGCGCATGCCGCACCTGATGATCGCGGGCACCACCGGGTCCGGCAAGTCGGTGGGTGTGAACGCGATGATTCTGTCCCTGCTGTATCGGCTGTCGCCCGACCAGTGCCGGCTGATCCTGATCGACCCGAAAATGCTGGAACTGTCCACGTATGAGGGCATCCCGCATTTGATGGCTCCCGTCGTGACCGAGCCCGCCAAGGCGGTGACCGCGCTGAAATGGACCGTGCGCGAGATGGAGCGGCGGTACCGCGCCATGAGCCAGCTCGGGGTGCGCAATCTGACCGGCTACAACGACCGCGTGGCCCAGGCGCGGTCCAAGGGTGAGGTGGTGACGCGCCGGGTGCAGACCGGGTTCGATCCGGATACTGGGCGGCCGACGTTCGAGGACGTGCCGCTGGCGTTGGAACTGCTGCCTTTGATCGTGGTGGTGGTGGATGAGATGGCGGACCTGATGATGGTCGCCGGCAAGGAAATCGAGGCCGCAGTGCAGCGCCTGGCGCAGATGGCTCGGGCGGCGGGGATCCACGTGATCATGGCGACGCAGCGGCCGTCGGTCGATGTGATCACCGGCACCATCAAGGCGAATTTCCCGACACGGATTTCGTTCCAGGTGATTTCGAAATTCGATTCGCGGACGATCCTGGGAGAGCAAGGGGCGGAACAATTGCTGGGCATGGGCGACATGCTGTTCATGCAAGGCGGTGGCCGGATTCAGCGCGTGCACGGGCCGTTTGTTTCGGATGAGGAAGTCGAATCGGTCGTGGCGTTCCTGCGCGAGCAAGGGGAGCCGGCCTATGTGGAAGATGTGACGGAACCGGCCGAGGGGGACGCCGCGTCTGGCGGCGCGTTGTCGGGTGGTGGGGATCTTTTTGGCGACACCGGCGGGGGGGAGCGGGGGCTGTACGACCAGGCAGTCGGGGTGGTGTCGCGGGAGGGGAAGGCCTCGACGTCGTTTATCCAGCGGCATTTGAATATCGGCTACAACCGGGCGGCCAAGCTGATCGAGCAGATGGAGAAGGAGGGGGTGGTCGGACCGGCGAATCACGTGGGGAAGCGGGAAGTCCTGGTGCGGCGAACAGGTGGGGATGAGGAGGATTGACGCTGCCTACCGGTAGCGCCGCGCGCTGACGGAGGGGTCAATCGCCTGAGAGTGGCTGTGAGGGGCCACTCGCCGCCGCCGGGCTTTGGGATCATCACCCACCGCCTGGCATCGATACGCCTTCGTTCGCAACTCCTCGCCAAGCCGGATCAGCCAGTCCTCCAGCCCCGCAGGTTCGATCTTCTCGAACGTCGTTCCATCCACACCCGGGGCGCCTTGGTTGGCACGGGCCAGGTCTCATACGCGTGGCGTAGGTTGAGCCGCGAAGCGGATCAACCGGTCCGCCTGACCTTGTCGTAGAGCAGGTAGAACCGGAAGTCCGGCTCGGCCTTCGCCTTGCCATAGAGTTTCCTCTGCAGAGTCCGGATTGCGTCAGGTGTTCGCAGGCTTGCCACCAATCACCCCACCTCGTCTGCTTCGAAAACGTACCAGAGGTCAGGATCCTTCCCTCAACCGGCGTTACCCGGCTTCAGCGGTACTATGACCCTGTCCGACTCCCGAATGGACCGGTACCTTGCAGCACCGTTGAGGCCGCTACCCTCACCTTTTGCGGATCTCCCCCAATTACCTGGCTGGCTGTCTCGACGTGCGATGTCCATTACCCCGGCGGACCGATCCAGGTGCATCTGTCGGCTGCTTCCCAAGACCGTGCTGCCTTACCCGTTCTCCGGGCGTGTCGGCGTCAACAACGTCCCTTTCGAGGCCTGCTCAGACTTCACGCGCGTTACCGCCCATCGATTTGCTCGACCACCCGAAGAGGCCTTTGTCGCAGGGCTTCTATCCAGCCGGTTACCCGACCAAACCGCCTGCCAGCTACCGGGCCAACCGACTGTTACCCGGATGAGACTTGCACTCACTAGCCAGCCACGCTTTTGGGGCGCACCAGATTTCACAGATTACGCGGAGCAAGATCGGGGATCAGCTAAAGCTGTCCAGTGGACTGCGAGCGCCAGCCCTGACAGGGCCAATTTTCATTCGAGCCTTCTTCTGTGCAATTTAGTGCAATCTATGAAATCTTTGGTGAACTGGCTCAACTTTGCCGCATACGCGCACTAGCGCGGCACCGTTTGCCCCAATCGTTCGGCTGATCACCGTGACGATCAGAGGCATACGCGATTACCTTACGTTTTGCCCGGGAACAGGGGCGGGCGGCGGTGAACTTTCGCGGTGCAGGCTCGCCCTTGGCTGGGTGTCGTCAGGCGATCACCTTCGCCTCCCGCAACTCGCCAATTGTCTCCACGTCCAACCGGAGCAATCCGCGCAACACCTCGTCCGTGTGCTGCCCTGGCGCCGGCACCGGCCCGACGCGGCCCGGCGTGCGCGACATCTTCACCGTCACCCCCGGCACATACATCTCGCCCGCGGCCGCATCTTCCATCTTCACCAGCATCTCGCGTTCCCACACATGCGGGTCCTGCGCGACCTGTGGAATCGTCCGCACCGGCGCCACCGGCACGCCGGCATTCATCAGCACCTGGCAGATTTCTTCCACGCCGCGGTCTACGCACCACGCCTCTACTGCCCGCCGCGCATCGGTGCGGCCCTGGCCGCCGGTCAGCAATTCAGCCTCGCCCGCGGTCGCCCCTTCGGAGACCAGCGCCATCAACCGCGCCGCCATCTCCCGTCCCGCGGCCGATATCACCACCCAGCCATCCCTGGCGCGATACGGTGGACGCCCGCCCTCGCCCCCTTCCTCCCCGGTGGCGAGATAGTAAGACGTCGGAATCTCTACCATCGTCAAAGCCGAATCGAGCAAGCAGCAATCGACAAGCTGGCCCTCGCCGGTGCGATCGCGGTGACGAAGCGCGGCCAATGTGCCGATGGTAGCGTGCAGTGCGGTATAGCGATCCACCACGGAAGACGCGGTCCCCAGCGGCCGGCCCACCGGCTGACCGGTCAGCGTCATCAGCCCGCTCATCGCTTGCCCCAGCGGGTCGAACGCCGGCCGATCGCGATACGGGCCGTACTGACCGAACCCGGACACCGACACCAAGATAATGTCGGGCTTCAGTGCCCGCAGCGCATCGTACCCGAACCCCATCGCATCCATCGTGCCGGGCCGGAAATTTTCTAGCACCACGTCCGCCGTCTTCACCAGCGCGGCGAAGATGTCCTTGCCACGCGGATGCCGCAGGTCGAGGCAGATGCTGCGCTTGCCGCGGTTATAGACGCTGAAATACACGCTCTGCCCGCGCACCATGGGCGGATGGCGCCGCGTTTCTTCGCCGCCGATTCGCTCGATCTTGATCACGTCCGCCCCAAGATCGGACAGGATCATGCCGCCGCGCGGCCCGGCCTGGTAGCGCGCCAGTTCCAGCACCCGAACGCCTTCAAGACTTTGCGTCATGTTGTCCTCCCTTCACTGTGTCATTGCGAGGAGCGTAGCAACGAAGCAATCCCTGTCACGCATGCAAGGACGGTCCCGAACGTTGTGATGAACGAAGATGCTTCGTCGCTACGCTCCCCGCAATGACAAAAAATTCTAATACGATCGCGGCATCCCCAGCACGTGTTGCCCGACATAGCCCAGGATCAGGTTCGTCGAGATCGGCGCAATCTGATAGATCCGAGTCTCGCGCCACTTGCGCTCGATCTCGTACTCCCGGGCATATGAAAACCCGCCGAAAGTCTGCATCGCAGTTTCCGCCGCCTTCCAGCACGCCTCGCTCGCCAGCAGCTTGGCGATGTTGGCGTCCGCCCCGCACTCCCTGCCCTCATCGAACAATGCGGCAGCGCGCCGGCAGATCATATCGGCCGCCTCCAACTCCGCCCAGGCGCGAGCAATCGGGAACTGCACGCCCTGGTTCCGTCCGATCGGGGCCCCAAACACCACGCGATCCTTCGCGTATTGCGTCGCCTTTTGCACGAACCAGCGCCCGTCACCGACGGCCTCGCTCGCAACCAGGATGCGCTCGGCGTTCATGCCATCCAGGATATAGCGGAACCCCCGCCCCTCTTCGCCGATCAGGCTGTCGGCGGGAATCCGGAAATTATCGAAGAACACTTCCGTGGTATTGTGGTTGATCATCGCCTTGATCGGACGGATCTCCAGCCCCTTGCCCTGGTTCCTCGCACTCAGATCGACCAGGAAAACGGAAAGCCCATCGCTGCGCCGCTTCACCTGATCCACCGGCGTGGTGCGCGCCAGCAGCAACATCATGTCCGAATACAACGCCCGCGACGTCCAAACCTTTTGCCCGTTCACCACATACGAATCGCCATCGCGCACCGCGCGAGTCTTCAACTGCGTCGTATCCGACCCGGTGGTAGGCTCCGTCACGCCGAACGCCTGCAAGCGGATGCGCCCCGAGGCGATCTCCGGCAAATAACGCCGCTTCTGCGCCTCGCTGCCATGCCGCAGCAGCGTGCCCATGATGTACATCTGCGCATGGCCCTGGCTGGCGGTGCAGCCGCTGGCATTGATCGCTTCCAGAATCACTGCCGCCGCGCGCAGCGGCAGCCCCGACCCGCCGTACTCCTCCGGTATCAGTGCACCCAGAAAGCCCGCCTGCGTCAGCTCATTGATGAATTCAGTCGGATATGCCTCATTCTCCTCCAATCCGCGCCAGTAACTACCCGGATAACGCGCGCAGATGCGGCGCACGGACTCGCGCAGCTCAATAAAGTCCTCGCCCGCCGGCACCATCGTCAGATCCGACATCGCCTGCCCTCCCCATGGCATCCGGGCCACGCTGCCCAAGCACCCGGGCGGCGTCAATTCAGATGCTCGCGCAACGTCCACACGGCTGCTAATCCCCGCCGCAATGCGCATTCTGTTCATTACGTCGAACCGGCTCGGCGACGCCGTGCTCTCCACCGGCTTGCTCCACCATTTGATCGATGAGCGCCCGCAAGCGCATTTCACCATCGCCTGTGGTCCGGTGGCCCAGGGCGTGTTCGCACGCATGCCGAACCGCGAGCGCACCATCGTGCTGGACAAGCGTCCCTACCGCCTGCACTGGCCGGACCTTTGGTTCGAAACGGTCACCACCATCTGGGATCTCGTAGTGGACATCCGCGGCTCTGCCATCGCATGGATGATACCGGCGCGGCGCCGTGCGGTGATGCGGTCGCGCACCGGCCCGAAGATCGCGCAGCTCGCCGCGCTCCTGCGGTTGGATCCCCCGCCGCTACCCATGACGTGGACAGCGCCTGAGGACCAGACGCGCGCCGCCACGCTGCTGCCGGCGGATCGGCCCGTGATCGCGCTCGCCCCCACCGCCAACTGGCGACCGAAAGTCTGGCCGCCCGAACGTTTCGCGGCGCTTTTCCACGAACTCACCGCCGGCCCGTTACCAGGCGCCATTCCCGCGGTATTTGCCGGCCCCGGCCATCGGGAACGCGAAATGGCGTCGCCCTTGCTGGCGGCACTGCCGGAATCGATCGACCTGACCGGCCAGCTCAGTGTCCCCGAGGCCGCCGCCTGCCTCGCGCGAACAGCGTTGTTCGTCGGTAACGATTCCGGCCTGATGCATCTCGCCGCCGCCGCCGGCGCCCCGACGCTCGGCTTGTTCGGCCCGACCGATGCGGCGGAATACGCCCCCTCCGGCCGACGTACCGCCGCGGTCATCGCGCCAACGCTGCAGATGCAGGATCTGTCCGTGGTACAGGCCTTCACCGCCGCCGCAGATTTGCTTCGGCACTAATACCACCGCCCGGAAGGCCGGCTCGTTGCAAGACCGTGCGTGACGCCTGTGAGGCTTGCTCAGACTTCGCGCGCGTTATCGCCTATCGTGTTGGACGGCTCGCGTTTGCTCGAGCTGTTGCTGGCAGCCACCAAGCGGCGCAACACCGCGTATGTGCTTAAGGAGACGTTTGGCCACTGCGTGCCACGCTTCTTAGAGAACTGCAAGGCGAGTCTGAAATGGCAGCAGCTCAAGCCAATTGAGCAATTTGCCACGATGGTCGACCGGCATCGGGACGACATCGCTGCTTACTGTCTGCCGGAAAAGAAATCTCGCTGGGGTTCGTTGAGGTGCCATCCGCGTTCATCTGCAGTTACAATAATACTTATTCCGTATCCGTCATGGCGTAGCCGCGGACAAACCACATAATCGCTTTGCGTGGTTGCCGCAGAACCGTCACCATGCAACGTACGCAACACCCAACGACGAGGATGAGGTCGCGATGCGCTCCCGATCCCCAGTGGCGGTGCGAAGCCTGCCACGCCGCGCCCTTCTGGCCACCTCGGCTGCGACCCTTGTGGCCCCAGGCATCGCGCGTGGGCAGGCCAGCCGAGTCCTGAAATTCATCCCACAATCGGATCTTTCGGTGCTCGATCCCATCTGGTCGCAGGCCTATGTCGTGCGCAACCACGCCATGATGGTGTTCGACACGCTGTACGGCCTGGACGGCACCTATCGTCCGCAGCCGCAAATGGCAGCCGGGCATCGCGTCGAAGATGACGGCAAGACCTGGCTGATCTCGTTGCGCGACGGGCTGATCTGGCATGATGGCGAGAAGGTCCTGGCGCGGGACTGCGTGCCCAGCATCCGCCGCTGGGGCGCGCGCGACAGTTTCGGCCAGTCGCTGATGGCCGTCACCGATGCGTTGGATTCGCCTGATGACCGCACCATCCGCTTCCGCCTGAAGCGTCCGTTTCCGCTGCTTCCCGCGGCGCTTGGCAAGGCCGGTTCCAATGTCTGTGTGATGATGCCGGAGCGGCTGGCGAACACCGATCCGTTCAAGCAGGTGACAGAAATGATCGGTAGCGGTCCGTTTCGTTACATTGCGAAGGAGCGCGTACCCGGTTCGCTGAGTGTGTATGAACGCAACGCCGCTTATGTACCGCGACCGACTGGCACGCCGAGTTTTATCGCCGGGCCGAAGATCGTGCATGTCGACCGAGTCGAATGGCACGTGCTGCCCGATCCCACCACCGCGGTTGGCGCGATGCAGGCGGGCGAGCAGGATTGGTGGGAGGCGCCGACTTTCGATCTGCTGCCCCTGCTGCGGAAGTCGAAGAACCTGACCGTGCCGCCGCCGAATCCTCTGGGGTTCCTGGGCGGCTTGCGGTTCAACTGCCTGCAGCCACCGTTCGATAATCCCGCGCTGCGGCGCACATTGCTCGGTGCCGTGAACCAGCAGGATTACATGATTGCCGCGGCCACGACGGATCCGCGGAACTGGCGCATAGGTGTCGGGGTGTTCTGTCCGCAATCGCCGATGGCGAGTGATGCGGGAATGTCGGTGTTGACGGGCCCACGGGATATGGGTGCGGTGAAGCGGGCGGTCGCCGCTTCCGGCTATAAGGGCGAAAAGGCGGTGGTACCGGTGCCTTCCGATTTTCCCAATCTGCGCGCGCTGGCGGATGTCGGCATCGACATGCTGCAGAAGGCGGGTATCAATGCACAGCCGCGCTACACCGACTGGGGCAGCATGCTGCAGACTCTGGCGAAAATGGATCCGGTGGAGCAGGGCGGCTGGAGCGCGTTCTTTACCTACTGGTCCGGCCTCGATCAGTTCGATCCCGCGGTGCATGTTTGGATACGGGGCAACGGCAAGGCGGCGGCACGCGGCTGGCCGACCAGCCCGAAGCTGGAAGAACTGCGCAATGCCTGGCTGCAGGCGGACGACCCCGCGGTGCAGAAGCGGATCGCCGAGGACATCCAGCGGCAGGTATTCGTGGACGTGCCGTATATCCCGCTGGGGCAGATCCTGCCCACCTGGACCTATCAGCGCATCGTCACGGACGTGTTGCAAGGCTACGCATTGTTCTGGAACGTGCGGAAGGCGTAGGCACAGCGCAGGTACTGCCGCCTACCGCACGCGGTAGAGCACGACCCGCTCGCGTTCCTCGGCCTGCAATCTTGTACGCACTCGCAACAGGTCCTTCCACGCCAGATAGCCTACGAGTGCCCGGTCTTCTCGCGACACCACCGGCATGTGCGCGACATTGGCGCGCGACATGCGTTCGATCACCGAATCCAGGTATTCGTCCGGATAGGCGACGACGGTATCGCTCGCGGCCAGCAACGTTCGCAACGTGGCGCTGCGGCTCTTCCCGGCGCGGCGCCAGTGCAGGACAGCCGGAGGGTCCACCACGCCAAGCACGCGACGTTGCGCATCGACCACGGGGAAGCTTGGATGATACGTATCGGGGTCGGTCAGGAAGGCAGCGAGTTCGTGCAGGGTCATGCTGTCGGGCACGGTCTGCACGTCGGTTGCCATGATCTCGCGCACGCGGGTCAGCACGAACGGATCGACGCGGTATTCCCGGGCCAAATGATGGCCGCGGCGCGCGACCTTCTCTGTCAGGATCGAGCGGCGCATCAGCAGCACGGTCACAAGATGCGCGGTGGCGCAGGCGGTGATCAGCGGCAGCAGGATGTGGGTATTGCCGGTCAGTTCCACGGCGAAGAACGTCGCGGTCAGGGGCGAGCGCATGGTGCCACCCATGGTCGCGCACATGGCGAGCAGCGCCCAGAATCCGGGGCTGGCCGGCGGCAGGATGTGCGCCATGGCGGCGCCGAGGCCGCCGCCGATGATCAGCAGCGGCGCCAGCACGCCGCCTGAGGTGCCGGAGCCCAACGCGACCGCCCAAATGGTGGTTTTCACCACCAGCAGCAGCATGGCGCCGGTGGCCACGACATGGCCCTGCAACATCTGCGCGATGTTGTAATAGCCGACGCCAAGTGCACGCGGGTCGATCAGGCCGCCGATGCCGACAACCAGTCCGCCCAGCATCGGCCACCACATCCAGTGGATCGGCAGTTTGAGGAAGCCGTCCTCGCAGGCGTAGACAAGCTGCGTCAGGCAGCCTGACAGCAGCCCGCTGCACAGCCCGACGAATACCCAGCAGCCGACCGCCAGCAAGGTGGTCGGCATGGTGCCGGCGAAGGGAAATAGCGGCGAGGGAAGGCCGATATAGGTGCGGGCCACTTCGGCGGTGATCGCGGCGACCGTCACCGGGATGAAGCTGCGCGGTGTCCATTCGAAAAGCAGCAGTTCCACGGCGAGCAGGATGGCGGCGATCGGGGTGCCGAACACCGTCGTCATGCCGGCGGCGGCGCCGGCGACGAGCAGCGTCTTGCGTTCCACATCACTGACTGGCAGTGCCTGCGCGATCAAGGAGCCGATGGCGCCGCCGGTCATGATGATCGGGCCCTCGGCACCGAATGGGCCGCCGGTGCCGATCGAAATCGCCGACGACAGCGGCTTCAGGATTGCCACGCGAAGGTCGAGTTGGCTGCGACCGAGCAGGATGGCCTCGATCGCTTCCGGGATGCCGTGGCCGCGGATCTTTTCGCTGCCGTAGCGGGCCATCAAACCGACAACCAGCGAGCCCGCTACCGGCACGGCGACCGACCAAAGCGGCAGCCGGGTGGCGCCGAGCTCGAGATTCGCGGTTGTGAAGCGGCCAAAATAGGCGATGTTAGTGAAGAGATAGATCAGGTGCAGCAAGATCACGCCGGCAACCGTGCCGCCGATCCCGACAATCAGGGCGACCGCAGAGATAACCAGCACGCGGGGGGTGGTGGTGAAATCACCGAGATGGCGGATGCCGGCCGCGGCGGCGTGCACAGCATCCGTGACGATGCTGCGGTTCGATGGGGGCATGAAATTCATGGCGTTAATGCGACATCAAAACGGGGACGGTCATGCTGTCCAGCAGCGAACGGCTGACGCCGCCGGCCAGAGCCTCGCGCCATGGGGCACGGTGATAGCCGCCGGCGACGATCAGGTCGGCCGCGCAATCCATTGCCGCAGAGAGCAAGACATCGGCAACGGCGGTGTCGCCGCGAACCATGTGGTCGGCGCGCGCGTCAACGTCATGGCGTGCCAGATGGCGCAATACACGGTTGATCGAGGCCCGGTCGTGCTGCGACACGCTGCCGCTGCTGCGAACCGTCACGATCGTCACGGTCAACGCGTCCTTGATGATCGGCAAGGCGTCGTGCAGTGCGCGCGATGCTTCGCGTGAGCAATCCCAGGCGATCAGCACGCGGCGGCCGACCTCGCTATAGCTGCCGACATAGGGGACCAACAGAACCGGACGGCCACAGGCGACAATGATGTCGTCGATGCGCCACCAGGGCGATCGCCACGCATGGGGGCTGATCTGCCCCATAACGACCAGGTCGGGGGTACGCGCCAGATGGATCAGGCGCGCGAGGTCGCCCTGCTCCACGTGGTCCCAGCCGCCGTGGGCGCCGAGCGCGCATTGAGACCGGCGAAAGCATTCCTCCTGGTCCGCGGCCAGCGTGACATCTCGTGACAACTCGATTGCGCGAGGCGACGGGGCCGCCAGTCCGGCCAGTAGCGTGGCAGCGTCGCGATGCTCTGAACCCGCACTGCCGTCGAGGAAAGCGGCGCTGAGTTCCGAGCCCTGCGCGCGCGCCAGGGCAACGGCCAGGTTCAGCCGGCCGGCGCTGGCTGGTCCAGCGTCGAGGCACACCAGAATGTCCTTGAGACTCATTCCCTTCTCCGTGCGCCGCCCGATCCGGACGACGCGATCAAATGACGGCCGGGGTTCCGCCGAAGTCGCGGCAGCCCAATACGGCCAGCATGATTGCCGGCGCCGGAAAGGCTCGCCACAAACTGGCACATTGATGCGGATTAATGCGGCGTGTCATATTGCGTGCTGCGCTTGCACAGAGACGCTCGGCAAGCGCCCGTCGTCACTGTTTCGATCTGATAGGATTTGTGCGAGGGCATGCATGGTTCGGGGGACCGCGCTGGCCGAGTCGCCGAAGGCGTCCGAGCCACCATTGCCATTGGCCGACAAGCTGACAGCCTACCTGACGCTCTCGGCCGAGGAATTCGACTATCTCGCCGCACTGCATGAACCGCGGCGGAAGCTGGCGCGGCATCGGGACATCATCGTTGCCGGCCGGCGCTACGACCAGCTTTTCATCCTCTGCAGCGGCGTGGTGTCGCGCTACAAAGTGCTTGCCGACGGCAAGCGGCAGATATTGAACCTTGGTCTGCCCGGAGACCTGATCGGTCTCCCCTCCAGTCTATTCGATGCCGCAGTGAATTCGGTGTCCGCGGTCACTGACGTGATCATCGCCCCGGTGCCATTTGCCAAGCTGTTCGCCCTGTTTTCACGATTCCCGCGGGTGGCGACCGCGTTGTTCTGGTCCTCGGCGAGCGAAGCGGCGATGTTCGGCGAGCACCTGGTGAATCTGGGGCGCCGCTCGGCCTATCAGCGGCTGGCGCATTTGGTTCTGGAGCTATTGGTGCGGCTACGGGCGGTCGGGCTGGGCGACGAACGTTCCTATAACCTGCCGCTGACACAGGAGCTGATGGCCGACGTGCTCGGACTGAGCGGGCCGCATATCAACCGCATGATCCGCTCGCTTCGCGACGAGGGGCTGGCGACGATCGAGGGCCAACGTGTGACAATTCATGATGTGGCGGCGCTGTCGGCATTGGCCGGGTTCGACGAACGCTATCTGGCGCGCCGGCCGATCCCGGGATTGTTGTAATTGGCGGCGCTGTTCGCGGTGTTCGCTGCGAGCAACAGTTCGGCGATATCGTCTGGAGTCAGCAGCAGGTTCGCCGATTGGCCGCAATCCGCACCGGCGCTGGTGCGGCCGCCGGCCCAATGCACGCGGTAGCCATGGATGCCGCCGAGGTTCGCGGCTTCGATCACCAGGCTGCCGCCGGACTGCTGCATCACCTTGGGATCAAGTATGCAAAAAGCAGAGCGCGATCGTCCTGCTCTTCGCGCAACAAGCGTTGCCTCGATCGATACGCCACCGCCAGTACTGGGCACGAAGGCTATGATGTCTCCGTTCTGCGGGCGCAGCGCATCGGCCAACCGCAGCGAAGCCGTGATGACCACGCTGATCGCAAGGGCGGCGGCAACCGTCTGGAACAGAATCGTATATAATTGGCCGGAGTTTCGACGGTCGGTCGATTGCATGGCGAGCGCTCCATGCCGCGGTTGTCCCCGCGGCGCGGTCTGGTGGAGCGGCTGCCGTACAACAGTGCCGGTAGGTGACGAGGAGGCCGAGTACGAGCGCCTTGCCCCTGGTTGTCTCGGCCGCGCAGTCGTCCGGCCGTCTGATCCGGTTTTGCCGCGGGTAGCCGCCGCGAGGCGCACTGTCGCAGAGTAAGGCGCGCCGGGCTTTCAATTGGATTATTGATGCAGATCAGTCGTCCGGCGCGCACGGATCGCTGGAACTGCCGCCCAAACCATCGCAACGCTGCGGGAGGGATCCGGCAGCGGCGACGTCGCAGGTACCGCCGATACGGCGGAGCCCTGTGCCGCGTTGGAGCAGGTCATGCGCGCATGAGGGCCAGCGTTGCCGTCCTTTGAGCCTTGCCTGCGTGGGCTTCTCCGACACGAGAAAGGGTTTGCACGGCGCTAATCAGGCAACACCTCGATCGCGTCGCCCACGGCGAAGCGGCCGCCCTCCACCACCTCGGCATGCACGCCGAGCTCGATATGGCCGTAGAGCGATCGCAGTTCCTCGACCGGGCTGGCGTCGCGCTCGGCCGTCGTGGGGTTCACCTCGGTCGCGGGGCAGCGGGTGGTTCCCTTGGTCACGCGCAGCACCGCCCCGCCAAGCTGCAGCGATCGGCCGACCCAATCCCGCTCGCTCCAGGCCGGCGCGCCGGAGAACCATACATTCGCCCGGAAGCGCCGCCGGTGGCGCCGCGCGCCCACCCGTGCCTCGAAGTCGCGCAGGCTGGCGACGTTGATCAGGCTTACCACCTTCTGCCGCTGGTCACAGAAGCTGTGGCCGGGGACGTGGTGGAACCGCGGGGCGCCGCGCGCCTCCTCGCCCAGGTACTCGGTCAGGAAGGCGCCGATCCGGTCCCGCCCGGAGCCGGTCAGGGCGTTCTCCACCACCGCCGATCCGTCCGGTGCGCGAATCGCCAGCATGCCGGTGCGAGGGTCGAAGAAAGAGAACAGGGATGCGATGCGGGCATTCTTCATCAGGCACATGAAATTGGCCTTCTGACGCCA
>Ga0335075_10009212_pt1 | contig 15075 bp, 12 predicted proteins | sample Lox_Sample_24_FD_206723 | JGI IMG/M metagenome (GOLD analysis project Ga0335075, IMG submission 206723) | Soil microbial communities from Loxahatchee National Wildlife Refuge, Florida, United States - Lox_Sample_2.4 | ecosystem: Environmental > Terrestrial > Soil > Wetlands | place: USA... | reverse complement strand
GTCCTTGGAGCCCAACTTGTTGACTCCAGGGACCAGTTAGCTCAAGATGCTGACGAGTCGCTGGAGCTCGCTTCAGCCGGAGCAGCCGCGCATCCATGGCACCGCCGGCGTACAGGATCCCTCAAATCTCAACTTCGATGGATTCATTGCGCGAAGGTGCGTGCGATTGGCGATTCTGCAAGTGGCCGATCGTTCCGGTAAGCGCTGGACCGTTCGACTGCCGATGGCCCTGATCCTGCCTCTTCAGCCTCGGAAGCACGCTCGCTACGAGCGGAGCAGAGGAGTTGGACCGTGAAGAAACTCTATGTGGGCAACCTATCGTTCAAGGCTACAGAAGAGCAGCTGCAGGAGTTGTTCGCGGAAGTTGGCGCAAACCCCGATTCCGTGACGCTGTTGAAAGACAGGTTCAGCGGGCAGCCCCGCGGTTTCGGCTTCGCGGAGTTCCACGATGATGCCGAGGCCGAAAAAGCGATTGCTGCTCTGAACGGCAAGGATTTTTTGGGGCGCGCTTTGGTGGTGAATGAGGCGCGTCCGCGCGAAGGCGGCGGCGGGGGTGGTGGTCGGGGCGGCCATGGTGGCGGTGGCGGACGCGGTGGTGGCGGTGGCCGGGGCGGCGGTGGACGAGGTGGCCGAGGCGGCGGGTACGATCGCTGAAAGCGGAATTGCCGGAGAACCGATCCGTTGGCGCGTTTTTCCGCGGGACTAGAGCTATTGAGCGGCCGCAGCGCGTGATTGCGGTTCGGTTATTTCGACGCGTCCACCGGTGTATTTGAACCTTAGCAGGGTTGCGCCTCGAATTCCTTGCTCCACGAGCGTCGGTACGTCCAGGTGCGACTCGGCATCGTCGAGTTGTGGCGCAGTAGCGAACAGCGCGGGCGCCTTCGGCAGAAAAACCGGGCAGCAATCGTGGAACGGTTCGGAAGAGATCTCGTACGTTCCGATTCGTTTCGCGGTTTCCAGCACCTCAATCTTATCTGCGCCAATTAGCGGCCTGAAGATAGCCATTTCCGCTGCTGCATCCACCGCCACGAGGTTTCGGAGCGTCTGCGAAGCCACTTGGCCGAGGCTGTCTCCGGTGACGAGTGCCAAGGCACGCTCGCGCTTCGCGAGGACCTGCGCGATGCGCAGCATCATCCGGCGATACAGCAAAACGCGGAAGTCCTCGGGCGCGTAGCGCACGATTTCGCGCTGGATCGCTTCGAACGGGACGCGATAGAGCTTCGCGTTGAACTGATAGCGCGTCAGCTGCCGCACCAGCGCGCTCGCGACGTGCAGGGAGGATTCACCCGGCCGCGCGCCTGTCCCATAAAAATGGACGAAGCTCAGGTGCGCGCCGCGCTTCATCATGTGATATGCAGCGACGGCGGAATCGTATCCACCCGACAGCAGGCACGCGATTTTTCCCGCCGTATTCGCCGGTAAGCCACCGCATCCGGCAAGCTTTCGAGCGTAGACCAATGCGGGGCCCGGCGTAATCTCGATCCGGCAAGTCAGTTCAGGGTCGCGCAATTGAACGCGGACGTCGCGGCCCTGCTCGCGCAGCCGGTCGAGGATATACCGGCCGGCGGCTGCTTCGATCTCCATCACACGATGAGGAAACATCTTGTCACTGCGCTTGGCACGAACGGCAAAAGTCGCAAACAGCACGGGCTCAACTTCGTTCCACGCGGCGCGGCAAATCGCGCCCAGATCTTGTTCAACGGGTTGCGCGACTGCGAAATAAGCCACGCCGAGCACGTTGCGGACGCGCTCGGTGGCCGCCTGCACGGAAGCTGTGCTGCGTAAGCGCACCAAGAAACGGTCGCCGGGCTGTTCGATTCGTTCGACGCCGACGCCCTCGAGCGACTGGCGCAGGGCAGAGAACAGCTTCCCAAGGAAGAAACGGCGGTTCGCACCTTTCAACCATAGCTCGTGGTAATGGACGACTATTACGGGATTGCTCATCGAATGTTTGCAGGTCGTGAATCCGGCCTTAACCTGGGCAAAGTATACCAGCGGCCTACGCTGGCGAGGTAGCAGCGCGGGAGCCGACCATCTGCCGTTGGACCTCGTTCCGAAGAGATAACAGGCGTGCCTAAAATACGATAACTCAAAGGCGACACGCCGTATTCGCACGCGACTTCCTACGGTCGGCGGGGTTAGAATCTGCGTCACTTGGGCCCCGCAGTTCATGTTTTTTCCCGGTTGAAGTTCATGTGTGCTGTTGTGCTACCGAATAGGGGGATGGTGCATCCAACATCCCCAGATAGGCGAACAGGGGGCTGTCATGTGGAACCGGAGAGATTGGGACGATTTCTTCGACATCGTGAGAAAGCGATGGCAGACGCACCGGCCGCCGCGACCAGTCGAATTGTCAGGCCGTCGTATCGTGCCCACTGATGGCTATAGTCTTGCTGAACTGGATGACGCCGGCCTAAGCATTGAACAGGCCGAAAGGCTTGGTCTGCCGGTCGATGCTGGAAGGCTAGGCGCCTGCAGCCCGAATGTAACAGCGCTTCGTGAGTATATTCGCGCGACCCGCTCCCGTTTCTAGGCCGGTTACCAAGTACGATCGGCTGGAACCCATCTCACTCATCTGATTCCTACTTCAAGTGTCGTACTACCGTCTGTAGGAAATTGTTGCGCTCGCCCCGGCGTTCGCGTTTGGCGGCGGAGTCCCCGGCAGAAACCCATCGCTCACGTCATGCTCTTCGCCGGACACAGAGGGCGAACGTTCCTCCGATCAGTGCACCGCTGATTGCGACAGCCTCCCAAGCGAGTCCGGCTGCCACAGTCAGCGCGGGTGGCGCCCCGAATGGAACCAGCAGTCCGGCGAGCGCCGCCTCGCGGACGCCAATTCCTCCCTGTGTTACCGGAATGGCTGCCGAGAGTTTCGCGATAGGCCAGGCGAAGAGCCAAGCGCGGAAAAGCACTCGCAGGCCGCACGCGTCCGCAAGCACAACGCTTAAAGAGATGAATGAAAGCTGTGCGGCGAGCGAGATGCTCAACGCGATTATTGCGGCTCCGGGACGTTGCACGATCGATCTGCCCGCTCGGCGCAGGCTGACAGCCCGGCGCCGCATCCGGAACGACAGCCGCCGAAAGGGAATCAGCGTGATCAGAACGGCGAAGATCGCCAGCCCCGCGATTATTGCCGCACCGATCAACAGAAAAACGCGACGGCTCTGCGGTCTGAGCGTTCCGGGCACGAGCAGCGCTCCAGCGGTGGCCAGGATTACCAGGGCGGTGAAGTCGACGATTCTGTCGACGAAACTTCCGAGCAGCGCGCCGGCACTCGCCTTCCCGTAACGGATCGCGAGAGTCACCCGCACCAAATCTCCGCCAATCAGCGACGGCAGGAACAGCGATCCGAATAGTCCGGCGAAATAGCAACGCGCCGCTTGCAGTCTATTGAGTCCCGCGCCTGCGGTATTCACCATCAGGCGCCATTTGGCGACGCCGAGCAGATGCGTTGCCAGGTATGCTGCGACGACCGCGATCCACAGCGCAGGCGGCAGCTTGCCCAATGCGTGGAGCACCTCCCGTCCCGGGAGAAAACGAAATAGCAGCGCGAGAGCCAGCGCGCTGCCGCCATAGTGGAGCAGCGCCCGAACGGCAGCAGGCGCGCGCTTCCGGCGACGAGATTCGGTGGCATCTGGCCGACCGCCGGGCGTACCGCTTGTCTGTGTGTGGTTGGTCTGCGACTCGACGCTCACATCTGCAGCATTATCCGCTGCACCCAGAAGGCGCACAAGGTCTCACGGGCCGATAGCGGTAAGCAAAATGAAAATTCGTTTCGCGGCGTTTAGGGCGCTCAAACTGCACACGATTTGAGGCTTTGTGGAGATTGCATAGCGGTGCAAAATAAGGGGCCCTCCAAGCCAGTCTCCGGAACTACGGCAGGAGCCGGCTTGCCTCGACCTGCCCATCGAGCGCTGAGGTTGTGATTTTGGTGGCCGCGATTTGCGGCCTCAAACACCCGACCACGCCTGGCGCGGCGGGTTTCGACAGATGATAGTGGTCACAATTTGTGACCTCAAATTGGAGCTGCATGCCAACGAACGCCATTGTCCCTGTTGACAGAATCGAATCCCGTATCCTTTTTCTCCGTGGGCAGCGAGTAATGTTGGATGCGGACCTCGCCGATGTTTATCGTACAACGACGAAAGCGCTTAACCAGGCGGTTAAGCGCAACTCTGGACGCTTTCCTGCTGATTTTATGTTCCGGCTAACCAAACAGGAGAAGGCCGAGGTGGTCACAGCTTGTGACCACCTTCATCGATTGAAATATTCGCCGAATTTGCCCTTCGCCTTCACTGAGCACGGCGCAATCATGCTTGCAAGTGTACTCAATAGCAAAATGGCTGTGCAGGCTATTATATTGGAGCCGCCCGAAGGATCGAGCAAGCGAATCGGCTTCCACGCGAGAACTGGCCTGCCAGAACCGAAACGGTAGATCGCGCTGGCAAAGAAAAGCCTTACGAGAGGAGACCCCGAATGGCGGAGCTAGCAACGATAGTGAATAGCACGCTGGCGGGATATTACGAAGAGATCCGCGATCAGATGCATCGGTGGGTGGACCCGCTGACTACGGCGCAAATGTGGGAGCGTCCATTTGGTTTTCAGTCACAGAGCGCGCAGGCACAATCCGGCAAACCGGATGGCAACAGCGTTGGCCATTTGCTGCTGCATCTGACGGGTAATCTGAACTATTACATCGGCGCGCAGATCGCGGGCACGGGATACGTCCGTCATCGCGATCTGGAATTCACGGACGCTGAGAGAAGGCCAAAGGAGCAGGTGCTGGCCGACTTCGATCGCGCGATTGCAATGGTGGTGGACACGATTCGCAAGCAGTCGCCGGAGGATTGGGCCAAGCCATATGCCGGCGAGCGCGAGCCCTTTGCGAAGGACCGCTTCACGGCAATATTTCGTTGCGCCGCCCACGCGTATCACCACGTGGGCCAGCTGATCTATCTCTCGAAGGAATTGACGAAGCCGGAAGCACGAAGCGCATCGCATTGATTCGAGGGCCAAACATCGTTGAAGGGGCCTTCCTGCCGTCTACATGCTAAAATGGCCAAGCGTTTGTCGCTCCTAAAATTGCGAATCGAGCCGCCGGGGCTGCTGAACGACGTTGCAGCCCTTTTTGTTTGTCTCTTCAGGGGGTTTCCGGTCGAGATATAGGCGTCGGCGGGAGGGGCGTTCGCAGAAACCGGGCTGTACTGTCGAAAAAGAAATGAGCATACGGAACATCGCGATCATCGCGCACGTCGACCACGGGAAGACGACACTTGTGGATGCCATGCTGCATCAGAGCGGAATTTTCCGCGAGAATCAGGATGTTCCGCGGCGCGTCATGGACTCGAATGAGCTGGAACGCGAGCGCGGCATCACGATCCTGGCGAAAAATACAGCGCTGACCTACTGCGGCACGAAGATCAATATCGTGGACACACCGGGGCACAGTGACTTTGGCGGCGAAGTCGAACGCGCGCTGCGCATGGTGGATGGCGTGCTGTTGCTGGTCGACGCCAGCGAAGGCCCGTTGCCGCAGACGCGCTACGTGCTGCAGAAGGCGCTGCAGGCGAATCTTTCGCCGGTGATTGTACTGAACAAGATCGACCGCTCGGATGCGCGGCCCGAGGCTGTGCTGAATGAAATCTACGACCTGTTCATCGATCTGGACGCAACGGAGGACCAGCTGGGTTTTCCCGTGCTTTACGCGAACGCGCGCGCAGGGGTGGCGCACAGGAAACTTGGCGACGATTCGACAAACCTGAAGCCGCTCTTCGACACGATTCTTTCCGCCATTCCCGAGCCCGCGGGCGACCCCGATGCCACGCTTCAAGTGCAAGTAACGAATCTCGACTACAGCGACTATCTCGGCCGGCTGGCAATTGCGCGCGTGTTTCAGGGCACGCTCCGGCGTGGTTCGGAAGTTGGCATTGCGAAACTCGGCGGCACGATTCAACCTACAAAAATCACCAAGCTGTTTACGTTTCGCGGGCTGGAACGCGACGAAGCCGAAGAAGTTCCGGCGGGCGATATAGTTGCGGTCGCCGGCGTCGAAGGCATCCAGATCGGCGAAAGTATTACAAATCTCGAAAATCCGGCTCCGCTTGAGCCGCTCACAGTTGACGAGCCCACGCTTGCCATGGTGTTTACGGTGAACACATCGCCGTTTGCCGGGCGTGAAGGGCAGTTTGTGACGTCGCGAGACCTGCGCGCGCGACTTGAAAAAGAGCTGCTGACGAATGTTTCGTTGCGCGTTGAAGAAACGAGCTCGACCGATTCGTTCCGAGTGCTGGCACGCGGCGAATTACAGCTGGCCATCCTGATCGAAACGATGCGCCGCGAAGGTTATGAAGTAGCCGTCGGCAAGCCCGAAATCGTCGTGAGGAACGAAAACGGACGGAAACTCGAGCCGCTCGAGCTTCTGGTGATCGACTGCCCGGAGAACTTCATCGGCATAGTGATGGAAACACTTGGGGGACGCCGCGGCGAGCTGGCGAAGATGGTCAATCATCATTCGGGCCGCGTGCGGATGGAATTTCGTATCCCTTCGCGCGGACTGATCGGGCTGCGCGGGCAGTTGCTGACCGATACGAGGGGCACCGCGCTGCTTCATTCGCTGCTCGAGGGCTGGACCGAATACAGCGGTGACATGGCCATGCGCCCCACGGGTGCACTGGTTGCCGACCGGCCGGGCGTTTCGACCGCGTACGCCATCTGGGGTTTGCAAGAACGTGGCGAATTGTTTGTCGCTCCCGGGGCGGAAGTCTACGAAGGGATGATAGTCGGGGAAAATTCGCGCGAATCGGACATGGACGTCAATATCACGAAAGAGAAGAAGCTGACGAACATGCGGTCGTCCACCGCCGATGAAGCGATTCGGCTGATTCCGCCGCGCGAGATGACTCTCGAAAAGGCGATCGAATTTATCGCAGACGACGAGTTAGTCGAGGTAACTCCGAAGTCGATTCGGTTGCGTAAAAAGGTGCTTGATCCCAAGAAGCGCCCCAAGCGCTGGCAGGAAATCCGCGCCAGCATCGAATCGAAGGCTTGATTCCAGCGGGCGGAGTCGTACCGCCGCGAGCGCCTGCGGAATCAGACGGTGCGCCCCACTCTGCCATTAGCCGCGCCTGGCGTCGCCGGTTGAATCTTCAAAGGACCCTGCAGGGGAGGAAAAGTGTGTTCGATTGCGGGACGCCTAAGTCCCATGAGCGGGCAGATTGAGCTGCTGGCCTATTGCAAACAGGGGCTAAGTGGAACAACATAAGCTGGTTATGGAGGGTCCCGCGCGGAACGCCAGTTGCGGTAACTGCCAAGAGAGGTCAGGTCGCTGTGGACATAGCTAGACCAGAAATTAGACGCAAAAAGAAGATTCGCCGGATCATCTACATCTCCGGGGCGGTGCTTGTCGCGGGTGTTATTACGCTAGGGCTGTCAAAGCTCAAGCCGGCTGCTCCATCGGTCGATAAGTCAACCGTTTGGCCCGGAACGGTGGAACGCGGAGACATGACGATTGATGTGCGCGGGCTGGGAACATTGGTGCCGGACGTCGTTCACGTGATTTCAGCGCCCGCCGACGGAACGGTGACGCAGCGTTATTTTCTGCCTGGGACGCCGGTGAAGGCGAATACCGTAATCATGGATATGACGAACCCGCAACTGGAACAGGAAGCCATGGATGCCGATTACCAGTTGAAGGGCGCGCAGGCGGCGTACGAGCAGACCAAAGCGCTGCTCGAAAATCAACTGATGGACAAGCGTACCGCGGCAGCGGCAATCCGTTCGCAATATCAGACAGAGTTAATGGTGAAGGAGACCAAGGAACAGCTTTTCAAGGACGGTCTCGCCCCGGAATTGGACGTGAAGACGGCTGAAGTGCAAGCTACTCAGCTGCAGAAGCAGGACGAGCTGGCACAGAGTGAAGTTCAGACCTTCCAGAACTCGATGCAATCGCAGTTGGCCGTGCAAGAGGCCACTATCCAGCAGAAGAAGGCGCTTTACGATCTGTACTCCTCTCAACTCAACGAGCTCCACGTGGAGCCGGGCGTAGCCGGGATGTTTCAGGAACTTGACGTCGACGTGGGTACCCGCGTCACGCAGGGAACGAAGCTTGGAGTTGTGACGCAGCCTACGGATCTGAAAGCGCAGTTGAAGATTGCGGAGACCCAAGCGAACCAGCTTCTGATCGGGCAAAAGGCTGAAGTCGACACGCACAACGGAATTATTCCGGGCCATGTGACGCGGATTGATCCGCATGTCGACAACGGAACGCGAACGGTGGACGTCCATCTGGATGGCCCTCTGCCGGAAGGCGCGGTGCCGGACCTGAGCGTTGAGGGCACGATCATCATCGACAAGTTGCAAAACGTGCTGTACGTCGGTCGTCCGGTGCATGGCGACGAGAACAGCACGATAGGGCTGTTCAAGGTTATCGGTCCTTGGTCTGACGCAACACGAGCCGAGCGGGTACAAGTAGAGCTGGGCAAGGTGTCGGTCAGTAACGTACAGATTCTGAAGGGTCTGAACGTCGGCGACACGGTCATTCTGTCCGACATGTCGGCTTACGACGCTTTCCCGGCCATCGAACTGAAATAGCAGGGAACCTTTCGGTGGCGGTTTGCGTAAGGGATATTGGCGGCGGAAATTTCGCGCCTTGGGAACGGTATCGGGTTGATTAACGAGGTTCAGTTGGAGCACACTCGGCCATTATTTGCACGAGCGCCTGCGGCGGCGCAGGCGGGAATCTTGCGAAGGAGCGCGGCATGGACAGCACGAATGGAAGCCTGATCAAACTCGACGGTGTGACGAAGGTCTTCTACACGGACGAGGTGGAGACGCACGCGCTCAGCGGCGTGCATCTGGAGATCAAGAACGGCGAGTTCCTGTCGATTGCCGGGCCTTCGGGCTGTGGCAAATCGACGCTGCTCTCCATTCTCGGGCTGCTCGATTCGCCGACGGACGGCGACTACTGGATCAACAAACAGCCCGTGGCCAACCTGACGCTTTCCGACCGTACCCGCATCCGCAACCGCGAGATCGGCTTCATCTTCCAGGCGTTCAACCTGATTGGCGACCTGACTGTCTTCGAGAACGTCGAACTGCCACTGACATATCGCAGCATGGCGTCCGCAGAACGTAAGAAGCGCGTGCAGGAAGTGCTCGAGCGGGTGGGCATGGCTCATCGCATGAAACATTATCCGTCGCAACTCTCGGGCGGTCAGCAACAGCGCGTGGCCGTGGCGCGAGCGCTTGTTGGGCAGCCATCGATCCTGCTGGCGGACGAGCCGACTGGAAACCTCGATTCGAAAAACAGCGAGGCCGTAATGGACTTGCTGCGGCAACTGCATGGCGAAGGCGCGACCATCTGCATGGTTACCCACGACCCTCGATATGCGAGCATCGCTGACCGTAGCATCCACCTCTTCGACGGCCGCATTGTCGAAGAGACCGTAGGTACGCGAACGGCGACGGTTTAGCGCGAGCCCTGAGTCCCGACAGCATTCCAGCTACGATTCCGAAGGGAGTTTTCTGCGCAGTGGGTGAAGTGTGCCCAACTGCCGGATGCTGGCAGCAAGCAACTGGAAACGTTTTAGTCGGCTAAGAAGCGGCAAAGCAAACGCAAGAATGGGGCGGCCGTGAATTCAGTGTTGCGGGACGTCCGGTACGCGTTACGCGGAATGCGACGTACTCTCCTGCTGGCGTGCGCGATGGTGGTGACGCTAGCGGTGGGAATCGGGTTGAACAGCGGCGCATTTGCGCTTTTGGACGCGTTTGTTTTTCGTCCGCCTACAGAGAAGGATCCCGCAACTTTCGTGAGCGTTCCGGCCAACTACACCGGCTGGTACCGCACGCAGGAGCTGTTTCAGGGCTTCACTGCACTTGATTTCCTGGCGATTCGTAACCGCTCGCGGTCGCTGACAAACATTACCGCGTGGTACACAGACCAAGCGACCCTCGGAAACGACCCAAATAAGATCGATGTGAAGCTGGTGACCTGCAACTATTTCTCGCTGTACGGGCTGCAGGCGCCGAAGCTCGGGCGATTGTTCCGTCATGCCTGATTGGTGAGATGGCCGCGCGGCTGATTAGATTCGGTTGATTAGGAGTTCGGCGATGAATTCACTTTGGACAGATGTCCGGTATGCGGTGCGAATGCTGGTGAAGAGTCCGGGGTTTTCGTTGATCGCGGTGCTGACGCTTGCGCTCGGCATTGGCGCCAACGCCACGATTTTCAGTTGGATTAACTCGACGCTGCTTGATCCGATTCCGGGCGTTAAGCACGCCAGCCAATACGTCGAGATCGTCTGGGGATCCGGAGATACTGCGGGTCCGCTTTCGTACCCGGACCTCCAAGATTTCTCAAGACGAAATCACAGCTTCTCGTCGATCGCCGCTTCTGAACTGGAGTCGATGGGGATCGGGAGCGGTGACAAGCCCCAGCGAGTCTGGACCGTTTTCGCGACCGCGAATTATTTCGATGCTTTGGGAGTTCATCCGGTCCTTGGGCGCGGATTCGTGCCTGCGGATGGAGCGAAGCCCGGAGCCGCCGCAGTCGCGGTGATCAGTTATCACCTGTGGCAAGCGTATTTCGGCGGCCGAAGCTCGGTTGTCGGAGGTGTGGTTCAGCTCGACAAGCACCCTTACACGGTGATCGGAGTTGCACCGCCGGACTTCGTGGGAACGCAATCCACTTTGCGCGAGGATTTGTGGATTCCCGTCACCATGATCGGCCAATTCCATCACGGCGAAGACTTTCTGCAGTCCAGGAACGTCAACTGGCTGATTCCGGTTGCACACCTCAAGCCTGGCGTCAGCCAGGAACAAGCGCAAGCGGACTGCAACGTTGTTGTGCAGGAGATCGTCCGCGAATACCCGGATTCCCACAAGGGCGATAACGCGATCAACCTTTATCCGATGTGGCGGGCGCCCTTCGGCGGGAACTATTACATCCACACCATTTTGTTTCTGCTGATGGCAGTGTCCGGGCTGGTGCTACTGCTGGCGTGCGCAAACATGGCGAATTTGCTGCTTGTACGTTCGGTCGGACGCCGCCGCGAAATGGCGATTCGCCTTTCGATTGGCGCGACGCGCTGGCGACTAATTCGCCAGTTGCTGGCCGAAAGCATGATGCTCGCGCTGTTGGGCGGAGCGATCGCCATGTTGTTCACCATTTGGACGGCCGGAACTCTGCAGGATTTTATCCCTTCATCCGGACTTCCTATTCCCATTTCGATGGGTGTCCATGTTGACCGGTCCGTTTTGCTGGCAACGCTGTTTATCTCGCTGGTTACCGGCGTAATCTTCGGCGTTCTGCCGGCGTTTCGCTCGTCGGCGCTTCAGCCCGTCGCTGTGCTGAAGGAAGAATCCGGCAGCACGACCGGCGGCCTGCGCAAAGCGCGGCTTTCGAGCATTCTTGTTGTCGCCCAGGTGGCGGTGTCGCTTCTCCTGCTCGTGTCCGCGGGACTGTTTATTCGAAGCGTGCAACTGGCACAGCGGTTCAATCCAGGATTTAATCCGCACAATGTTCTGCTCTATTCCTACGATTTGAAAAGCGCGGGTTACACGCAGCCCGCCGGCATCGAATTCAATCGACAGCTACTGGCCAAGCTCAACGCTATTCCTGGCGTCGACTCAGCCACACTCGCGTCCACAATCCCCTTCAGCTTCGATATCGGCGGCTATTCAGTGCAGCCGGAAGGTTACGTACCCAAGCCTCACGAATCGATGGAAGTGGAAAACAACGATGTCTCGCCCGGGTATTTCAAAACGATGCAGATTCCGCTTGTTGCCGGTCGTACATTTACGGACAGCGATACGGATAAATCAGAGCCCGTCACGATCGTGAACGAGGCGTTCGCCAGGCGTTATTGGCCCAACCAGGACGCCATCGGAAAGTGGCTCAAGGCGACGGGAAAATCGTTCACGGTGGTCGGCGTCGCACATAACAGCGATTATGACAACCTCGGCGAACAGGCAAAACCCTTCATGTACCTGCCCCTTACCCAGGATTACGACGCTGGCGTGACCATCGAGCTGCGCGTGTTTGGGAACCCGATGGCGTACGTCAGGCCGGCGCAGGAAGCGGTGCACTCGCTCGATGCCAATCTGCCGCTTTTCGATCTGGCGACGCTTGATTCGCGCATTCAGCTTGCCACCACGACGCAGAGGATGGGAGGCGCGTTCGTCGGGGGCTTTGGCTTGGTCGCGCTGATTCTTGCCGCAATCGGGATTTACGGCGTGCTTGCCTACACCACGCGCCAGCGCACGCACGAAATCGGACTGCGAATGGCGCTCGGCGCGGAGCCGGGAAATGTTTTTCGGCTGGTCCTGGGTCAGGGGGCGCGCCTGGCGATCATCGGAGTGACGATTGGATTGGCTGCGGCGTTCGCTCTTACGCGGGCGTTGTCGAGCCAGCTCTTCAATGTGAGCGCGACAGACCCACTCACTTATACTGGCGTCGCGCTCTTGCTATGTGCCGTGGCCCTGCTGGCGTGCTACATCCCCGCGCGCAGGGCGGCGAAAGTCGATCCCATGGTCGCGCTGCGGTACGAGTAAGATGGCTGAAATTTCTGTGTTGCTTTTTTTTCGCTCAGGGGTCCCTGGCAGCGATCGCAAGGTATTTGTCGATTCGAGATTGCGAGGTGCATCGTGAACTCACTCTGGGCTGATATTCGCCACGGCTTGCGTGCACTGGCCAAGAACCCCGGCTTCAGCGCCGTGGCTGTGATCACGCTGGCGCTCGGGATCGCCGCTTCTACATCGATTTTTTCCGTGGTAGACGCCGTGTTGCTGCGGCCGCTTCCGTATCCCAATTCGCAACGAATCGTGACTGTGTGGGAAAAGGAAGCAAACGGCCATCGTACACACTTAGCTGATCCGAACTTCCTCGATTTTCGCTCAGAGAACCATACGCTCGAAGGCCTCGCGACGTTTTTCTCCTCGCCGGATTCAGTCTCCGGCGGCAGTGAGCCTGTGCGTGTGAACGTCGCCCTCGTCTCTCAGGATTTTTTCAAGGTGATGGGTGTCGAGCCCTTCCGAGGCCGCGAATTCTCTGCCGATGAGACACGTCTCCACGGCACGCCTGCGATGATCGTAAGTTACGGTTATTGGCAACAGTATCTGGGAGCCAGGCCCGATTTTTCTGCCGTCCATCCCTCCATGGACGGACAAAGCTATTCCGTGGTTGGCGTTATGCCGCAAGGTTTCGATTTCGCGGGCGCACGTGTTGCGATCTGGGTGCCACGGGAACCCTACGGGTGGTCCACCAGCCGCACGTCTCACAACAGTGAAGGCGTCGGGCGTCTTCGTGACGGCGTAACTGTTGAACAAGCGAGGGCGGATCTGGACACCATTGCTCGCCGGATTCACGATCAATATGGGAAGAACGAAATCTCCGATTACTTCTTGACCGACGCTACGGTAATTCCGCTCGACACGATCATCCTCCAGAATGTCCGCACCGCGCTAATCGCGCTTTTCGGCGCGGTCATCCTCTTGTTCCTCGTCGCGTGCGCGAACGTCGCTGGACTATTGCTCGCGCGGACGTCGGCACGGCGCAAGGAACTGGCCGTGCGCGCCGCATTGGGCGCGAAGCGCGGGCGACTTGTCCAGCAATTGCTGGCCGAATCGTTGGTCCTGGCCCTCGCGGGCGGAGCGTTGGGAACGTTGCTCGTCATGTGGACCACACAAGTGCTTCCGTCGATCCTGCCAGCAAGTTTGCCGCGACAGCAGGAGATCTCCATCAACGGAACTGTCCTCCTGTTTGTGGTGGCCACCACATTTGCGGTCGCGGTCAGCCTTGGACTCTTCGCTGCGTGGCGCGCCGGCGAAGTGGACCTGGGCGACGCCCTCAGTGCCGGTTCGCGTGGCTACAGCAGCACAAGCCAGAAAGCTCGAAGCACGCTCGTGATTGGCGAAATTGCCGCTACACTGATGTTGCTCATCAGCGCAGGCCTGTTCGGGCGCAGTTTCCTGCAGTTGGTTTCTGTCAGCCCCGGATTCAATGGCGAGAATTTGGTCCTCTTGAAGTTCTCACTGCCTCAGCCACAAGGTGATCTGACTCCTCAGCAGCAGCAAACGGAAATCGCGCGGCAGACTCAATTGCTCGACAACGCGCTCGACCGAGTGAGAGCCATTCCGGGAGTCGAATCCGCAGGCGTGGCAGGAGCGCTTCCCGTCGCGGATGCCGAGGGATTCAACGATGGAATATTTTTGCTTCTCAACGGCCACGCGGCACCCAGGAACTTCGATGAGTGGGGACTCATGGCCAAAAACCCCGAGGAGACGGGGCAAGCGGACCGCGCCGTTGCCAGCGCCGGATTCTTCAGCACCACTGGAATTCCCCTGCTTCGGGGGCGCATGTTCGGCCCGCAGGATGGCCCCGACGCCCAGCACGTTGCTCTCATCAGCCAGAATTTGGCGCGCGAGAGGTGGCCAAAACAAAATCCCATCGGCCAGGTCATCGATTTCAGCAATATGGACGGCATCCTAAAGCCGCTCACGATTGTAGGAATAGTCGGTGATGTTCGCGCTCAGGGCTTGGATAAGCCGATGACTCCGATGATCTACGTCGATTACCGCCAGCGCGGGCTGGGCAACGGCGCGCCGGCGATTGTTGTGCGGACCGCATTGCCGATCGGCGCCATCGTCCCTCCAGCGCGAGCGATTTTTCACCAGCTCGATCCGAATATACCGGTGGAATTTTCCACATACGCCGAGAGCCTTGGCGGCTGGATGGCGGAGAAGAGGTTCCTGCTGATGCTCGCGTCGGTGTTTGCCTGCGCAGCTTTGTTGCTTGCTGCCGTCGGCATTTACGGGCTCGTTGCCAACTCAGTGGCGCGGCGAACGCAGGAGATTGGCATCCGCATGGCTCTTGGCGCACAGCGGAGAGATGTGTTGCGAATGGTGATTGGCGAGAGCGCGCGGCTGGCACTAATCGGAATCGGGGTCGGTGTCGCGCTGTCACTCGCCGCATCACGGCTTATCTCAAGCTTGCTGTTTGGCGTGACGGCGGCCGATCCGCTCACGTTCATTGCTGTTTCGGTGATGCTCGCCGCAGTCGCTTTGCTGGCATCTTACGTG
>Ga0335075_10009211_pt1 | contig 15075 bp, 13 predicted proteins | sample Lox_Sample_24_FD_206723 | JGI IMG/M metagenome (GOLD analysis project Ga0335075, IMG submission 206723) | Soil microbial communities from Loxahatchee National Wildlife Refuge, Florida, United States - Lox_Sample_2.4 | ecosystem: Environmental > Terrestrial > Soil > Wetlands | place: USA... | reverse complement strand
CAAGTCGGAGTACCTGACCACGCTGGCCTGCTACTTCCGGGAGAACAACAGCCCGCAGCGCGCCTCCCGGATCCTGCACGTGCACCCCAACACGGTCGCGTACCGGGTCAAGCGGATCGAGGAGATCACGGGCCTGCGGCTGGATAACTACACCGACCGGCTCATCGCCCAGGTGGCGCTCGAAATCCTCGACGCGCTCGGCGAGGAGCCGTGACCACCGCCCGCCCGGCGCCCGCGCCGGCGCTCGAGCTGGGCCAGCGCGTCCTGATCTGCGACGGTGCGATGGGCACGATGCTGCACGCGGCGGGCGCCGCGCTCGACCGGTCGCTGCCCGAGCTGAACCTGTCAGATCCCGCGCTGGTCAGCACGATCCACGAGAGCTACCTGTCGGCGGGCGCGGACATCATCCAGACCAACACGTTCGGTGCCAACCGGCTCTGGCTCGGCGATCACGGCTTCCCCGACAAGGTGGACGAGATCAACCGGGCCGGGGTACGGATCGCCCGGGTAGCCCGGGACCAGTGCGAGCGGCAGGTCCTGGTCGCCGGTTCTGTGTCGCCCGCCGTCACCGGTCGGCAGCGGCGCCGGATCGGCTCGGCCGAACGCACCGAGGTGATCCGCGAGCAGGTCCGGGCGCTGACCGCCGGCCCGGGCGTGGACCTGCTCATCCTGGAAACGTTCGGCTATCTCGACGAACTGGTCGAGGCGGTCTGCGCGGTCGCCGGCATCTGCGACGGTCCCGTCATCGCCCAGGCCACCTTCGCCGACGACGCGTTCACCCTCGGCGGGGAGACGCCCCGCGAGGTCGCCACCGTGCTGTCCGGCCTGCCGGTGGCCATGCTCGGCACCAACTGCATCATCGGCCCGCAGCGGATGCTCACCGTGGCCGAGGACCTGGTCCGCTACGCGTCGGTCCCGGTCAGCGCCCAGCCGAACGCCGGCCAGCCGCGCCGCACCGGCCCGCGCAGCTTCGAGTTCGCGGTCGACGGCGGCTACTTCGCCCGGTACATCAGCCGGTTCGCCGACGCAGGCGTATCGCTGGTCGGCGGCTGCTGCGGCACCACGCCCGCGCACATCGCCGCCGCCGTCGCCGCGACCCGCGACGCCGCGGCAGGCGGCGCCGAGGACGGCGACGCCGCGGCAGGCGGCACCGAGGACGGCGACGCCGCGGCAGGCGGCACCGAGGACGGCGACACCCGGCCGTCGGCTCTGCGCCGGCGCGCCCGACCCAACGACCCCGCGAGGCCAAACGGCCTCGTGCATTCCGCCGACCCCACCCGGCTCACCAAGCTCGCGCAGCCCACCGGGACCCTGGCCGACCAGCTGGCCAGCGGCCGGTTCATCGTCGCGGCCGCGATCGCGGCCCCGGTCGGAGGCAGGGCCGGCGGCCGGGCGGGCGAGCCAGCCGAGGCGGCGGCGGCGCTGGCGGCCCAGGGCATCGGGCTGTTCGCGGTCCAGCCGCCGGAAAGCGCCCGCACCCACTCCGACTGCATCGACATGGCACTGCACCTGCAGCAGCAGGCCGGCGTGGAAACCGTCGCCACGGTGACCACCTGGGACAAGACCATCATGACGCTGCAGGCGGACCTGCTCGGCGCGCACGCGCTCGGCATCCGCAGCGTGATCAGCACCACCGGCAGCCCAGCGGTTCTCGGCGACTATCCCGCCGTGGACGGCATCTGGGAGGTCGACTCGCTCGGCCTGATCGCCCTGCTCGATGGTCTCAACAAAGGGCGCGACAGCAACGGCCTGGCCACCGCGGCCCGGACGTCGTTCTGCATCGGCGCCCGGGTCAATCCCGGCGCGCGCGACATGGACGCGGAGATCGCCAGGGCCCGGGCCAAGGTCCGGGCCGGCGCGCACTTCCTGGTCAGCCGGCCGGTCTACGAGCTGGACTCGCTGCTGCGCGTGGTGGCCGCGCTCGAGGCCCAGGACCTGCCGCTGCTGCTGTCGGTCACCCCGCTGCGCAGCTTCGAGGAGGCGGACTACGTGGCCCACGAGGTCCCCGGCGTGACCATCCCCCCGGACACGCTGCGCGCCATGGAACGGGCCGGCCGCGGCGCGGCCCGTGCGGTCGGCATCGAACTCGCCGCCGACCTGCTCCGCCAGGCCCGCACGCTGGTCAGCGGCGTGATCCTGACCGCCGCTGAGGAAGACCTGACCGCGCTGGCGCCACTGCTCGCCGTACTCGGATCTTTAATACCGAACGGAACGTGGTACCCGCCCCGAGGCCCGCTCTTCGCGGCCCGAGGTCAGCGCAGCAGGCGGTCGATGTAGTCGGCGCCGATCCCGACCTTCTCGTAGTGGTCCCGACACAGCTTGACGTAGTCGAACACGTCGAACGTGCCGTTAGCCTCGCCGTTCTCGTCCAGCCAGATCAGCGGCCCGGTGACGTTGAACGTCACCCTCATCGGATCGGGGGAGTCGTACGCGACCAGCGTGTGCGACTCGCCCGGCGCCTCGTAGATCCAGTCGCCCGCGGTGGCCACCCAGTCGTGCTCCAGGTAGCCCCACCTGCCGGAGATCGTGTACGCGAAGACCTGCTGCGGGTGGTAGTGCCTGTTCACCAGCCCGGCGCCGCGGCACATCAGCACGTCGCACCACCGGTTCTGGCTCACCGAGATCCACAGCGGCCTGGTTCCGACGGTCTGCGACAGCGGCGCGTAGTAGCGTTCGTCGTCAGTGGCGGCGTTCTCGATATACGCCTCCGGCAGCGCGCCGGGCCGGAACTTCTGCTCAATCGGCTTGAGATCCCGCCAGAACTCCCCAGCCTCAGCCATCGCGTCTCCCTATTTTCTCGCTCGCTCTGCTTTCCCGCTCGCTCTGTTTTCCCGCTCGCCTCCGGGCGCCCTTCAAGGCGCCTCCTTCCCTCGTCGCTCGTTCCTCGCTCCTCAGTCCAGTCGGCGCCGGCGCCCTTTGGCTCGCGGGAGGCGCCAGCATCAGCGTCCCCCGCCCGGGTGCCGGTCGGCAAGCACGCGCCCGGGTCCCCGTGGCCTGAGCACAACGGAGTGACGGCTGGGAATGTCGCGCGGGACAATCGCCTCACGTGGCCGATCGAACGCCTTGCCCCGGGCCGCGCGGCGCAGGAGCCTGAGAATTGTGTCAGGGCACACAGACGTGCGAAGCCCCGAGATTCCGGTCCCCGAGCCGGACCTGACCCCGGAGGCGGTCATCGGCCGGGCCCGGGCGCTGATCCCGGCCATCCGCGACCAGCAGGACGAGGCCGAACAACTCGGCCATCACACTGCCGAACTGGACCGGCAGTTCACCGCGGCCGGGTTCTACCGGATCCTGCAACCGCGCAGGTTCGGCGGCTACGAGTTTGACCTGCCGACGTTCTGGCGGGCCATGCTGGCCATCTCGGAAGGCGACCCGGGCACGGGCTGGGGCCTGACCCTGGGCTCGCACCACGCGCTCGTCGTCGCCGCCTGGTTCTCCGAAGAAGGCCAGCGCGAGATCTTCGGGCCGTCGGGGGAGTTCCGCTGCCCGCACCGGCCACCGCCGATGGGGACCGCCGAGCCAGTGAAGGGGGAAGGGGAGGTGGGTGGGGGGTACGTGGTCACCGGCACGTGGGACTACTGCTCCGGTATCTCGCACGCCACCCACTTCATGGGCAACGCGCTGGTCGCAGGCACGTCCGACCGGATCGCGGTGATGATCCCGCGGGAGCAGGTCACCGTTCTTGACGACTGGGGCGGCGGGGCCACGCTCGGGATGAACTCCAGCGGCTCGAACAGCGTCCGGGCCGAGGCGGTGTTCGTGCCCGCGCGCCGCACCGCGCCGGGAGACTGGACGCACGGGAGCGACCCGGCGCCCGGCGCCGCCCTGCACGGCAACCCGATGTACTGCGGCCGGATCTACGCGGTCTACCACGTCGGCCTGGTCATCCCCGTGATCGGTGCGGCCCGCGCGGCGCTCGAGGAGTACGAGCAGGTCATCACGACCAGGCTCACCCTCTTCCCGCCGCAGGTGCCCAGGTACACCCACCCGGACTACCAGCGGTCCTACGGCCAGGCGGTCGCGCTCACCGACGCGGCCGAGGCGATCGTGCTGCGGGCCGGGGAGCAGTACATGGAACTGGCCGGGCGGTGGGACCGGACCGGCGAGCCGTTCACCCGCGAGGACGACGCGCGGATGTTCGCGATGGTCCAGCAGGCCGGCCAGCTCGCCGCCCGGGCCATGGACACGATCTTCGCTGCCTCCGGGTCGTCGGCGGCCAAGCGCGGCACCCGGCTGCAGCGCTACTACCGCGATGTGGCCATGTACCGCGGGCACATCGCGTCCCAGGACCTGACCACCGCGGGCGAACTGGCCCGCGTCCACTTCGGCCTGCCCGACAGCCTGTTCTGAACCGAGGACGACTCATGGCGCCCCGCACCGAACCGCCGTTCCGCGCCGACCACGTTGGCAGCCTGCTCCGCCCGCCCGCGCTGCACCGGGCCCGCGCCGACCGCGCCGCCGGGATCATCACCGCCGATCAGCTCACCCAGGCCGAGGACGACGCGATCAAGGACGCGGTCCGGATGCAAGAGCAGGCCGGCCTGCGGTCGGCCACCGACGGCGAATTCCGCCGGGCTGAGTGGCACACCGACTTCATCAAGCGCCTGGGCGGCCTCCGCGAGGCGGCCGCGGCCACCCCCGTCCCGGTGCTCGGCGGCGACCAGCCGGTCACCTACCAGGCCCACGGCGTCGAGGTGACCGGCAAGGTGCACCTGGCCGAGACGATCTTCGCCGACCACTTCAGGTTCCTGGCCTCCACGGTGACCACGGCGGTGCCCAAGTTCACCATCCCCTCGCCGAGCATGGCCCACTTCCGCGCCGACATCTCCGGCAGTGGCTACGCCAACAAGGACGAGTTCCGCGCCGACCTCGCCGCCGCCTACGCCGGCGAGATCGCCGCCCTGGCCGCCCTCGGCTGCACCTACCTGCAGCTCGACGACACGCTGTTCGCGTTCATGAACGACCCGGCCTGGCGCGAGCGGGCCGCCTCGACCGGCGTCGACCCGGATCGCCAGCATGAGATCAACGTTGCCGTCATCAACCAGGCCCTGGCCGGCCGCCCCGACGGCCTGACCGTGACCGTGCACATGTGCCGCGGCAACTACCGTTCCCTGTGGTTCAGTTCCGGCGGCTACGACTTCGTGGCCGAGGCGGTGTTCTCCGGCCTGGCCGTCGACGGGCTGTTCCTTGAATACGACAACGAGCGCTCCGGTACGTTCGAGCCCTTGCGCTTCGTCCCCGCGGACAAGGTGGTCGTCCTCGGACTGGTCACCACCAAGACCCCGATCCTGGAGTCCAAAGACGACCTCAAGCGCCGTGTCGAGGCCGCCGCCCGCTACGTCGACGGCGACCGCCTCTGCCTGTCCCCCCAATGCGGCTTCGCCTCCGTCGTCGAGGGCAACGCCCTGACCATCGACCAGGAGCGCGCCAAGCTCGACCTGATCGTGGAAACCGCCGCCGAAATCTGGGGCTCCTGAGCTTCCGCCCGACGCGGGGGACGCGCCGGGAGCCTGGGCACGTGGCACCCTGGCCCCGCACTACGGGGCCGGTGTGCCACGTGACCTCGGCCCTGGGCCGGGTTGGCGTGCCGCAAGGCCCCGTTTCTCCCTTCTGCCTCACCGGTCCCACTAGCGCGGAGGATCCGGCCCTTCTGGAGTCGGGATGGGTGGCCGCGGGCTTCAGCGCACTCGGCATCGACCCCGGGTCGGCGGCAATGCCGGTCAGGACTCGTGGATGAGCAGGCCGCGGACGTTGCGGCCGTCCAGCATGTCCCGGTAGCCCTGGTTGACCTCGTCCAGCGAGTAACGGGTGGTGACCAACTCGTCCAGCTTGAGCCGCCCCGCCCGGTACAGGTCGAGCAGCCGCGGGATCTCGTCGAACGGATTCCCGCCGCCGAAAAGCGCGCCCTGAATCCGCTTCTCGAACAGCGTCAGCTCGAAGCTGGGCAGCTGAATGGTCTTCTTGCCCGGCCCGGCTAGCCCGGTGATCACGACCGTGCCGCGCTTGCGGACTGCGGCGAACGCGGAGGCGATGACCTCCTCGGTGACCACGCCCACGGTGATCAGCGCCTGGTCCGCGCCGACGCCCTTGGTCACCTCGGTGATGATCTGCTGCGCGGCCTCGGCGTCGGCCGCGGGGTGGGTGGCGCCCATCCGGGTGGCCATCTCTCGCTTGTTGGCCAGCGGATCGACTGCGATCACGTTGCGCGCGCCCGCGAACACCGCGCCCTGGACCGCGTTGATCCCGACCCCGCCGATCCCGTAGATCACGGTCGTGTCGCCCGGCCGCACGCCGCCGGCGTTCACCGCGGTGCCCCACCCGGTCGGCACCCCGCAGCCGACCAGCGCCACGATCTCGAGCGGTAGGTCGTCGTCGATCTTGATGCAGGAGTGCTCGGACACCACCGACGCCTGAGAAAACGTGCCGAGCAGGCACATCTGGCCGAAGTCCTCACCGTCGGCGTGGAACCGGAACGTCCCGTCAGGCAGGCAGTTGTCGATGAACAGCGCGCCCAGGTCGCACAGGTTGGTCATGCCGCGGGCGCAGAACCTGCAGTGCCCGCAGGTCGGCAGGAACGAGCAGACGATGTGGTCGCCGGGCTTGAGCCGGCTCACCCCGGCGCCGACCTCCTCGACCACTCCGGCGCCCTCGTGCCCGCCGACGATCGGGTAGCGGACCGGGATGTCGCCGGTGCGCAGGTGGTCGTCGGAATGGCACAGGCCCGCCGCGGCGAACCGGACCAGCACCTCGCCCTCCTTGGGCGGGTCGAGGTCCAGATCGATGATCTCCCAGTCCTTGCCCATGTCCCGGAGCACCGCTGCCCTGGTCTTCATGTGACCTCCCACGTCATCCGCCTGTCATCATCCGCCGGCCGGGCCCTGCGGTCCATAGTGTGCGGCCCCAAGAGTGCCACCCGCGCCTTGGCCCGCGGGCCAGGCCGGATTTTTATCATGACGAACGGAACGTGGCATCAAGGCCGTAACGATCCCGTATCGCCGCGTTCCTACGATGACGCTGGCGGCATCGACCATCGAGGGAGGCGGTATCCGCAGAACGGCCGATGGCGGTGGCGCTTGGATGTGCACACTTGCCCAGAACAGGTACCCGAGAGGACCAGACCCGATGAGCAGCAACCGGCCGGCCAATGCCCTGGTGACCTGCGCCGCAAACGGCGACCAGCGGGCGTGGGACTCCCTGGTCGAGCGGTACGCCCCGCTGGTCTGGTCGATCTGCCGCCGGTACCAGCTGGACGGCGCCGACGCCGACGACGTAGGCCGGGCTGTCTGGCTCCAGCTCGCGGACCATCTGAGCGAACTCCGCGAGCCGACCGCGGTGGCCAGCTGGCTGGCCGCCACGACCCGGCGGGAATGCAGCCGGGCCCGGAGCATTCCGGACGCGCAGACGCCAACGGCAGGGGAGGAGCCGGCGTTGCTGGCGGCCGAGCGGGACGCGGCGCTGCGCGAGGCGTTGACCCGTCTTCCCCGCAGTTGCCAGCAATTGATCGCCCTGCTCGTCGGCGAATCGCCGCTGTCATATGCCCAGGTCAGCGCCCACCTGGGCATCCCCTCCGCGAGCATCGGGCCACGTTGCCGCCGCTGCCTGGGCAAACTACGCCGCGATCCGGCCATTGCCGCCCTGCTCGACCGCTACGCCACAGCCGTGGAAACCGAGCTGCAAGGGGGCCGAGACGGCCATTCGTTACCGTCAGGCACTCCTCCCGGTAAGGACCTCGGCCGCGCGCTTGGACCGCACCGCGGGCGACGTCAGGTACCGCGCGCCCACGTAGTACACGACGCCAGCAAAGACGAACCCGACGATCCACGCGATGTCCGCGCCCCCGAGCGCTTTCGCCGCCACGCCGACGATCCACGCGTTGTTCATGAACGGCCATTCGACCAGGACCGTCAGCGCGTACACGATCAGCGCGAACCAGTTGACCCGCCCGTAGATGCCGTTGACCTTGAACAACTCGGGGATGTCGTAGTGCCCGCGCCTGATCACGTAGAAGTCGGTGAGGTTGATCGCGGTCCAGGGCACGAGCAGGTACAGCGTGAAGACTAGGAAGTTGGACAGGTCCGTGATGAAGTGGCTGCTCGCCTCGATGGCGATCAGGGTGCCGATGATCGCGACCACGGTGGTGGCGATGAGCCTGGCTGACCGGCCGGTGGTCTTGGACGCGAGCTTGCCGGACGGCGAGATGATCGCCATGAACGTGAGGTACGGCCCGTAGAGGTTGCCGAAGTTCCCCGAGCCGACGCCCAAGATGATGATGATCAGGAACAGCCACTTCGCGGCCAGCAGCCCGGACAGGTACGACGGCGCGTTCGTGGTCACGGCGCCGATGGCTACAACGGCCGCGATGGCCCCGATGACCATGACGAGCGAGCCGCCGACCACCGACCCGACGTAGGTGTAGGTGAAGGTCTTCCAGCTCGGGGTTTTCTCCGGCATGTAGCGCGAGTAGTCCGAGACGTACGGCGCCCAGGTGACCTGCCAGGCGACGTAGAACGAGATCGCGAGCAGGACGTTGCCCGCGGTGTTGCTCCCGGCCGGCAAGTGCTTCGGCAGGATGGTCAGCAGCTCGACGAGGATGGCGACGAAGATCGCGGTCGACAGGAAGGTGACCCACCTGTTGTAGGTGTGGAACATGTCGTAGCCGAACCAGGTGATGAGCAGCACGAAGGCGTTGATGATGATGATGCCCTCGGTCGTCGTCACGTGGAACAGGCTGGCCACGGCCTGCCCGCCGAGGATCGCGCTTGAGGTGAAGTAGCCGATGTACATCAGGACCACGATGATGTTCGGCAGCGCGGTCCCGTACATCCCGAACTGGGCCCGGGACTGCATCATCTGCGGCAGGCCCAGGCGGGGTCCCTGCACCGAGTGCAGCGCCATGTACAGCCCGCCGGCCGCGTTCCCGACGATGATCGCGAAGATCGCCCAGGGCAGGCTCAGGCCGACCACGATGGCCAGGACACCGACGGAGATCGCGAGGATCTGTACGTTGCTGGCCGCCCAGAACGTGAACAGCGTGTGGGGCTTGCCGTGGCGCTCAGAAGGCGGGATGTAGTCGATCCCGTGGCGCTCCAGGATCAGCGGTTCGTCTCGCGCTCTTGTCGCTTCCAGGTCAGATGCAGAGCTCATGGCATCTCCTCGTTACCGCTGGGCCCAGGGGCGTTACAGGCCTGGCATTATCGTCACTATCTCGGTTCCGGCCGGGCGAGCGATATAGCGCCAGTTGCCGAAGAATGGCGGATCTTGCTGGCAGTCCCTGCCAATGAAGCGGCCGGCCGCACGTGCATACGATCCTGCTATGACTGTCGAGTTCGGCCTGGCTCTGGAGAACTTCACCCCGGAACGCAAGGTTCCCGACATGGACGCCATCTCGGCGTACTCGATCACCGCCGAGGAACTCGGCTTCGCGTCGGTGTGGGCCTGGGATCACCTGTTCCTCGGCGCCCGCCGCCCGTTCCCGTTCCTGGAGGCGCTGACCACGCTGAGCATGGTCGCCGCCCGGACCAGCCGGATCAGGCTGGGCACGGGCGTCCTGGTGCTGCCGATCCGCGAGCCGGCCATCCTGGCCAAGGCCACCGCGACGCTGCAGCTGGGCAGCAAAGGCCGCCTGATGCTCGGCGTCGCCGCGGGCTGGTACGAGCGCGAGTTTCACGCCACCGCGGTTCCGTTCGGCCAAAGAGGCCAGATATTCGAGCGCAACCTGGACATGCTCTACACCTTGTGGGCCGAGGACGACGTGACCGGTGAATGGGATGGCCGGGTCCTGTCGCACGTGCGGATGCGGCCGCAGCCGCGGCCGCGGCCGCAGGTGCTCATCGGCGGGTACGTGGACCGGGTGCTGCGCCGGGTGGCCACCCGCTCGGACGGCTGGGTCACCTATTTCTACGCGCCCGAGTCCATCGCCGGGGCATGGTCCAGGATTCGCGGCTACGCCGAGGACGCCGGCCGCGACCCGGACGAGCTCAACCTGGTCGCGCAGGTCCCGCTGTGCGTTGGTGAGTCCTACGAAGAGGCGAGCCGCCAAGCCACGGACTACGTCGGCGACTACTTCGACGTCCCGGCCTGGAGTGAGGCCACGCCGGAGTCGGCGGTGCGCGGCACGCCCGAGCAGTGCGCCGATCAGATCGCCGCCTTCCTCGACGCCGGCGTGAAGCACCTGGTGTTCTGCCCGTACAACTACCAAGCCGAGCAGGTATACCGCCTGGCCACCGAGGTCCTGCCGCTGCTGGGATCCCGCGCTAGGGTCCGAACGGGGGCCGACGCAGCGGCGGCTTCGGGGGCGGACTGATGGAGCACGTCGCGGTGCTGTCGGCCCGGGCCGAGCGGGAGACCGCGGAACGGCCCGCGGTTGACAAGCGGGTGACGGCCGAGGCGGCCACCGCGCTGATCCGCGACGGCGACCACGTCGCGATCGGCGGGACGCTGTACTCGCGGACCCCGATGGCGCTGGTGTTCGCCCTGCTGCGGCACCGGCGGCGGGAACTGACCGTATCCCGGCCGCTGGCCTGCTACGAGATCGAGCTGTTCCTGTCGACCGGGATGCTGGACCGGATCGTCACCAGCTGGGTCGGCATCGGCCTGCCCTGGGGACTTCCCCCGATCTTCCGGCACTACGTCGAGAGCGGGCAGGCCAGCTACGACGAGTGGAGCCACCTGGCCATGGGGCTGCGCTACAAGGCCGGAGCGATGGGCGTGCCGTTCCTGCCCAGCTTGACCATGCTCGGCTCCGACCTGGCCAAAGCGCTGGACCTGCAGACCGTCACCTGCCCGTATACCGGGCAGCGGCTGGCCGCGGTCCCTGCGCTCAACCCCGACGTGACGCTGATCCACGCCCACCGGGCCGACATGTTCGGCAACGTGCAGGTCGACGGCTACCCCCACATGGACGCCGACATGGCCCGGGCCGCCCGCACGGTGATCGTCAGCGCCGAGCAGATCGTCAGCCCGGACGAGATCGCCGCCCGCCCTGACCGCACGATCCTGCCGCACTTCGCGGTCGACGCCGTGGTGGAGGCGCCATACGGGGCCTACCCGCACGAGTGTTACGGCCGCTACGGACCGGACCTGGCGCACTTCGACGCCTACGCTGCGGCGGCACGGGAGCACGGCCCGGCCGCGGGCCTGCGTTATGTGGAGGAAAACGTGGACGCGCACGCCGACTTCGCCGGGTTCCTCGCGGCGGCCGGCCCGGCCCGGCTGGCCGTGCTGGAGGCAGACGCTCAGGATCTGACCGCAGGGGGGAGCTGACCGGCCATGAGCGATGTCACCGCCGACGAGCTGATGGCGATCACCGCCAGCCGGCTGCTCGACGACCACAAGGTGGTCTTCGCCGGGGTCGGCATGCCGCTGCTGGCCTCCGCCGTGGCCCGGCGCACCCACGCGCCGTACCTGACGATCGTGCTGGAAGGCGGCATCATCGGCACGACCCTGCGGCCGGGCAAGCTGCCGATCTCCACTAACGAGATGCGCGCCGCCTACGGGGCGCAGATGCTCACCGGCATCACCGACATCTTCCTGTACGCGCAGCGCGGCTACTTCGACTATGGATTCCTCGGCGCGGCCCAGGTCGACATGTACGGAAACATCAACACCAGCGTGATCGGCAGCATGCAGCGGCCGCGGGTGCGGCTGCCGGGCAGCGGCGGCGCGAACGACATCATCTCGCTGTGCAACGAGGTGCTGATCGTGACCCAGCATGAGCCGCGGCGTTTCGTCGAGCGGGTCGACTTCGTCACCAGTCCCGGCTATCTGTCCGGCGGGGACAGCCGGGTCCGGGCCGGGCTGGTTACCGGCAGGCTCGGGGCCGTGGTCACCGACCTGGCGCTGCTGGACTTCGAGCCGGCCAGCCGCCGGATGCGGCTGCGCGCGCTCCAGCCGGGCGTGACCGCCGATCAGGTCCGCGCGCAGACCGGATTCGACCTGCTGATGGCCGAGGATGTTACCGAGCTGGCCCCGCCGACACCCGAGGAGGTCGCCATCTACCGCGAGCTGCGCGACGGGCCCGTCCCAGTTTCAATGGTGGCAGTTCCCGTGGAGACACCGTGAGCGCCCGGCCCGCCCGGGTCGGGCTGATGATCCCGTCCTCCAACACGATGATGGAGGTGGACTTCGCCCGCGACCTGCCGCCTGGCACCGCCCTGCACACGGCGCGGATGTTCATGGAGGACACCACCCCGGCCGGCGAGAGCCGGATGCTTGACGAGTTCGCGCTGCCCGCCGCCCGGGATCTGGGTACGGCGCGGCCCGACGTCGTGGTGTTCGGTTGCACCAGCGCCGGGGCGCTGCGCGGCAACGACTACGACGCCGAGCTCTGCCAGCGGATCGGCGAGCTGACCCGCGCGCCGGTCATCTCGACGATCGGCGCGGTCCGGACCGCCATCGAGGGCTGCGGCGCGGCCAGCGTCGGCGTGATCACCCCGTACGTCGACGAGCTGAACCAGAGGATCAAGGCCAGCATCGAGGCGGACGGCATTGATGTGGCCGGGATCTACGGGCTCGGCATCACCGACAACTTCCACATCGCCGAGGTCGGCCACGACGAGATCGTCGCGTTCGCGGACCGCGCGCTCGGCCCGCTGGCCGCGGGCGGCACCATCGACCTGGTCTTCGCCTCCTGCACGAACTTCGGCGCGATGGAAGCAAGGCCCGCCATCTCCGAGCGGCTCGGCCTGCCGGTGATCACAAGCAACCAGGCGGTACTGGCCGCCGCCGTGGCCCAACTCCAGGCGGCAGGGCTCCAGGCGGCAGGGCTCCAGGCGGCCCCGCGCACGGGCGGCGGCTAAGGCATGGTGGCACCTGCCTTCGACTACGTGGCCGCCGGCGGCTACGACGAGGCCGTGCGCCTGCTGGCCGAGCGCGGTGACGAGGCGAAGATCCTGGCCGGCGGCCAGAGCCTGATGCCGATGCTCAACCTCCGCCTGGCCCGCCCCGGCCTGCTGATCGACATCAACCCCGCCGACCAGCGCCCGCCGTCACTGAACAAAGGCGTGCTCCGGTTGCCCGCCCTGACCAGGCACCGCGTCCTGCTCGAGCACGACCTGGTGCGCCGTGGATGCCCGCTGCTGGCCGACGCGGTCCGGCACGTCGGCAACGTCAGGGTCCGCAACCGCGGCACGATCGGCGGCAGCCTGGCGCACGCGGACCCGACGTCCGAGATCGGCTGCTGCGCGCTCGCCGTCGGCGCCGAGGTCGTCGCGCGCGGCCCGGGCGGCGACCGCACGGTCCCGGCCGGCGACCTGTTCGCCGGCTACTGGGCCACAACGCTGGCCGAGTCCGAGGTCATCACCGACGTCCTGATCCCCGCCGCCCGGCGCCGTCAGGGCTGGTCGTTCCTTGAGATGGTCCGGCGCACGTCCGACTTCGCCATCGTGGCCGTCGCCGCCGTAGTTGATTTGGCCGAACGGTCCGCGGCGATCGCGGCCGCCCGTGTCGCGCTGGCCGGGGTGGCCGACCGGGTGGTGCTCGCCGACCCGGAGCTCGTGGGCCTCGCCGGCAGCACCGCGGACGAGGATCTCGACGCCGCCGCCGCCCGGATCGCCGGGAGCCTCGAGCCGGCCGACGACGTTCACGCCTCCGGTGCCTACCGATGCCGCCTGGCCCGGGTGCTCACCGCCCGCGCGCTCCGCGAGGCCCGCGACCGAGCTGCCGGAGCCGTCCCATGACCAAGCGCCAGGTCATGCTGCACGTGAACGGGAGGGACCACGAGACCTGGGTGGAGCCGTCGGACACGCTGCTCGACGTGCTGCACGACCAACTCGGCCAGGCCGACGTCCGCTACGGATGCGGCGAGGGGGTCTGCGGCACCTGCACCGTGCTGCTGGACGGCGAGCCGGTGAGCGGTTGCCTCACCCTGGCCGTGCAGGCCGCCGGCCACCGGATCACCACCTTGCGCGGGCTCATGGGCCCGGGCGATGCCCTCCATCCGCTGCAGGAATGCTTTCTGCGCCGCGGCGCCGCCCAGTGCGGCTTCTGCACCCCCGGCATGGTGCTGGCGGCGCTCGACGTCATCAGGCGGCTCGGCCGGCCAACGCGCGGGGAGATCAGGGACGCGCTGGTTGGCAACCTGTGCCGGTGCACCGGCTACACCAAGATCCTCGACGCCATCGAGGAATACGCGGACCTGGCGGCGGCGCAGCCATGACCACCACCCAGCAGCGGCAGGCCTACCGGGTGGTCGGCACCTCGCCCGCCCACCACGACTTCATCGATAAGGTCAAGGGCTCGCTGCATTACGCGGCGGACTGGCAGCTGCCGGGCATGCTGTACGGCCGGCTGGTCCGCAGCGCGCTGCCCAGCGCCCGGATCACCGGCATCGACGTCACCTTGGCCCGGGCGCTTCCCGGCGTCGTGGCCGTGCTCACCGCCGCCGACGTGCCGGACAACCGCATCACCGAGCGCGCCAGCGGCGGCCTGGCCGAACTCGAGGTGGCGATGCCGGTGCTCGCCGCCGAGCGGGTCAGGTACATGGGCGAGCCGGTAGCAGTGGTCGCGGCCGTGACCCCGCAGATCGCCGACGAGGCGGCCGAGCTTGTCGCGGTCGACTATGAAGAACTGCCCGGTGTGTTCGACGTCACCTCCGCCCGCGCCGACGGCGCACCCTTGGTGCACGACGTGGGCAACACGCTGGTCACCTGGCAGATACGCAGCGGCGACGTAGCCGCCGCGCTGGCCGCGGCCGACGTGGTGGTCGAGGGCGAGTACCGCACCCAGCACGTCGAGCACGCCTACCTCGAGCCGGAGGCTGGCGTGGGCTGGCTGGAGAATGGCGTGCTCACGCTGCGCGTGTCCGCCCAGATCATCGAGCACGCGGCCACGATCGCGCAGATCCTGCGGCTGCCGCAGAGCAAGGTGCGGGTGATCGCCGCGTACATGGGCGGCGGCTTCGGCGGCAAGGAGGATATGACGGTCGAGCCGTACCTGGCCCTGCTGGTCTGGCATACCCGGCGGCCGGTGCGGATGATCTGGGACCGGCAGGAGTCGCTGGTCGCCAGCACCAAGCGGCACCCGTTCCTCATGCGGTACCGGACCGGAGCCGACCGCGACGGCACGATCACCGCCCAG
>Ga0335075_10009210_pt1 | contig 15076 bp, 14 predicted proteins | sample Lox_Sample_24_FD_206723 | JGI IMG/M metagenome (GOLD analysis project Ga0335075, IMG submission 206723) | Soil microbial communities from Loxahatchee National Wildlife Refuge, Florida, United States - Lox_Sample_2.4 | ecosystem: Environmental > Terrestrial > Soil > Wetlands | place: USA... | reverse complement strand
TAGCTGATTCAAATGAAGATAGGTGACCATGAGAGCCAAGGCCTTCGTTATGCTTGAGTCGGTGTTCTTAGGTGTGGCACTGCTTGCGATGACCCTGTCGGCCAATCCCAATGCGACGGTCAGCGCGAACACTACGCATCGATCTGCAACGTCTCTGCAGAACAACAGCCTTCTACCCTCCGTTGCTCAACTCTCGCACGCCACCAAGCTGAAGCCGCTTGCCGTGTGGGATTGCACCAGCAGTTGGTATGGTGAAGATTTTGACGGTCAGCCCACCGCTACGGGCGAAACCTATGATATGTATGGCGCCACGGCGGCGCATCCGACACTGCCCTTGGGATCGCTGGTCCTGGTAACAAACACAAAAAACCACCGAAGCGAGGTGGTGCGCATCAACGACCGTGGACCCTACGTCAGGGGACGCGAGCTGGACGTGACCTACCAGGTCGCACGGGACCTTGGGTTTGACGAAAAGGGTCTGGCGAAGGTCCAGATCGCGCTGCTGGAGGTACCTTCACGGCCCAACCAGATTCACGGCGAATAATCGTCGCGGCCGATTACGACCGCCTGCGCCCCGCGCTCGCACTTGCGAGAAATCTCCGGGGCGCGGCGGGACTTTTCAAAGTTGGAAGCCAACTCTTTACCGCCGAAGGACCTCATGTAGTTGATCGGTTGGCGAAGCTCGGCTACGAGATTTTCCTCGACCTGAAATTCCACGACATTCCAAACACCGTGGCGGGAGCTGTGTCTGCCGCTGCCGATCTGCACGATGTCGCGATGCTGACGCTGCACGCGTCGGGCGGCATGGCGATGATGAAGGCCGCGCGAGAAACGCTCGCGAGCCGCAAGACTCGTCCGCTGCTGCTGGGCGTGACGGTGTTAACCAGCCTGGCTGAGGCTGCATTGCAGCAGATCGGGATCCGCGAAACACCGGCTTCGCAGGCCCTCGCACTGGCGAAATTGGCGGCGCAGGCTGACATGGATGGCGTGGTCGCGTCGGCACACGAAGCGCGAGCCATTCGGCAGGCGTGCGGGCCTAAGTTTCTGATCGTTGTTCCCGGCGTGCGACCCGCTGATACTGCGGCGAACGACCAGTCGCGGGTTGCTACTCCCGCTGAGGCGATACGGGCGGGAGCGGATTACCTCGTTATCGGCCGGCCGATCACTGCGGCGCCTGATCCGCGGCGCGCGGCGCTTTCGATTGCCTCAGAAATTGCGAGTGTCAGCGTCGGGTCGAAGTAGCGGCAATCGGCCCGATAAGAACGACACTCGGCAAGGCCACCCAATGCGCCCGAGTTACCAGATATCGCACCTTGCAGTCCTGCGGGCCCGCCTGCGAGCGCGAAGCGGCTATCTAGTGGACACCGCTTGGATTCCAAGCCAAAAGACGTGATTTGTCCAATTCGTCGAACATCGATCTGATTACATTCCGGGGAAACTTATCCCTCTTAATATCGCGAACAGTGTTTACGACGAATTCTCGCTTCGACTTGCCCCGAAATCCTGCGGCGCAGTAAACGTAGTGAATAGTTGTTATCAGTTCTAACTCTTGTGTCGACATCTCGCCAAATTGACTGACCATTTGATCTAAGGTCGTCTTGGACTTTTCCAAGAAAGTCTTCTTACGACGCAAGAGCTGCTCACACGCGGGGCCAGGAACATAGCGCGACGAAGAAAAATCGGAATTTTGGCCGCAGATGACTCGGTCAGCGATCAGGTCGCCCGCGACAGAGAAAAGTTCTGCACAGAATGGCCCGTAATGGTGGATATCAAATTGAAACGTAAATGGAACGCCCTGAGCCCGCGCCAGATAGCAAAGCTTCTGAAGGATCGTTCTTCCAAGGGCGGGGCCGTTCTCGGCTTCGTTGTACTTCTTCACCAAATAGGCCACTAGCGCGTGGTCTGTGGAATTTGAAAAGCTCACTCTTTCCATTCGTTTCACCTCCCCTGGCTTAGTTCTTGCCATCTCGTCCTGGCAAAATTTCGGTAGGTTTTCAACTTGGCATCACTCCCCTCGCAATAAATTCGATACACTGCAAAGGTCTTGGGAAGGCGTGCAATTACTGAGGATTCCTTGGAAATAGACCGTTGGAAGTAGCGAGAAATCACCTTGAATTCCTCACCCAGTTCCTCATCTCCTGAAGCATAGAATTTGTGAATCGTGCCTTTGGCCTCGGTATCGAGAATGAATTCCGCACCTTCAAACCTAACGCTCAATTCGTCGCGCAGGGTCCCAATGTCTCTTTTGTCCGGCGGTTCTGCAAAGTCCCCGGTTTCAAAAATCACTCGATGATGTTTTCGATTAAGAATTCTGCAAGCCAACTCACGAATTTCACCATTTCTTGCTCTTGAGTTGCTCGATAAGCTCGCATGAACATCTTCATCAGTGTAATGCGTCACATTCAGTAGGTTTTTGGAAAATTTGGAACCCGCCCAATATGCCATATATTTCTTAAGGTAGATATCGTAGATTCTGCGGACTTTGTGGAAATAAACTTGAGCGTACATGTAGTACCTCGCGAGGAGCAGAGCCTCTAGAGAGTGAACTCCCCCTCGATCGATCGCCAATTCCAAACCACCCTGAGCACCGGGAACCACGCGGAGTGTTTCGAAAAGCCTAAGATAGTCGAAATTTCCATATTCAACGCCGCAATGATGAGAATCTCGCAGCAGGTAGTCAGCTCTGTCCACGTCAAGCTGGCTGGAAACCAGTTTTTTCAGAATTTGGAGTTCAAGAGGAACGACAACGTTTTTATTAATTAACAATTTGATGTGCTCAACGATATCTCGATAGAAAAGATTCGCAAAGAGCTTGTGGTTGCGCTCGACAATCTCGACAGAAACATCCTCGTGGCTTTTTCCTTTCGGAAGAATGCCCTCCGCAGCGTGTGAGAAGGGCAGGTGTCCGGTATCATGGACTAGCGCTGTTACTCTTAGGAGTTGGCGAGCGTTGTCAATTCCTAAACCCAATCGTCGAAAGTTCTTCCTCAGCTCCTCCTTGTTTCGTTTAACCAATGAATCAAACGCTCTGGTTGCCATCTCCATCACGCCTAGCGAGTGCTCAAGCCTCGTATGCATCGCCCCAGGGTAAACGAGGCACGTCAGGGCAAGTTGTTTGATGCACCGTAATCTCTGGAAAAATGGCGAATCCACGATCTTCTGCTCTTTATCCGTAAAATGAATGAACCCGTGGATTGGGTCTCGAACTCGCTGGATGTCCATAGTAAGGCGAATATAAAGCGAACGCAAACGCAAATATCTTTGCACAGAAATTTACTGCTATACCATCTAACCGCATATGTTTCACCTTTTTAATTACGAGAGTTGTTGCCCTGATAGGCCCCTCGTCTTTCTATCTGCTGTCGGCATTATCCGATTAGGAGACATTCGCTCATGGAATTCATGCTGAAGGAATCCAAGCGCGACGAGAGCATTCACGTCCAGCAAGAAGGTCATGGGAATTCGTCGAGAATCTCGCGGACCTGGCTGCTGGTTAGAAGAGGAGCGTCGGGTCCTACACTGAGCACAGGAAGACCCGTGATGGAGTCAATGACGATTTTCGCCTTCCGCGGACGCGTCCGTTCAGGAGTCAACATAACCCCACTACCCTGCAGTTTTGCGTCGAGCGAATCTCCCGGCTGAAGGCCGAGGCTCCGGCGAATGGGGCCGGGGAGAACAATTTGTCCCTTCGTCGAGAGCTTGGTTTTCAAGGCAAGACAATTCTACCTGTAGAGGGCAAACCAACCTAGAGACGGTCACGAAGTGGCAACACCCGGCGCGTGCGTTATAACGGACGACGGAGCACAAATATTAGTAGTTCTTTGGCGGGCTACAAAGCGTCGGCCCAGCGGCGGAGGAGATTGTGGTAGACACCCGTGAGCTGCACGGAAACGGGATGATCGGCGGTTTCGCGGTTGAGCCGCTGAATGGCGAGATCGAGATCGAACAGAAGCGAGCGTTCACCGTCGTCTCGCACCATGCTTTGAATCCAGAAAAATGAGCTGACGCGGGTGCCACGCGTGACCGGCCTCACGTGATGAAGGCTGGTTGACGGGTAGAGAATCATGTGGCCGGCGGGCAGCTTGACGCTGTGGGTGCCGTATGTGTCCTCCACGATGAGTTCGCCGCCGTCATATTCTTCCGGCGCGCTGAAAAAGAGAGTCGCGGAAAGATCGGTGCGGATGCGGTGCGGCGTTCCGGTTACCTGGCGAATCGCATTGTCCACATGCGTGCCGAACGACTGGCCGCCCTGGTACCGATTGAAGAGGGGCGGAAAAACTCGAAGAGGCAGAGCAGCGGTGATGAATAGCGGATTCTGTCCCAGAGCTTTCAGTATCATCTCGCCAAGCTGACGGGCGGCGGGCGAGTCCTCCGGCAATTGCATGTTGTCCTTTACGCGAGAGGATTGATGGCCGGCCGTCACTCGGCCATCGACCCACTCCGTTTGGTCGAAAAGCCTGCGCGCCTCGACTACCTGCGCGGCTGTGAGTACGTCGGGTATGGGTGTGAGCATGAGTCAGATCTCCGTTTGGCCTAGAAGCTGAAGTTGATCCCGGCGAGCGCTGTGAAACCCGCGCCCGGCACGATGTGCGCGGGATGGATTTGATCGTAGTAATACCTGTTCGTGAGATTGTTCAGGTTCACCTGCAGAGTGGCGCGTTCATTCAGCGGATAGCTGGCCATCGCGTTGAACACCCAGTAGCCTGGAACTTCTTTCAACAATCCTGTCGCAGGATCATCCGGAACCGTGGAGCTGGCGGTCCGCTTATCGACAAAGTTGCTGCCCGCACCGATCCGCAAATTCCTCCAGGGAAGCCGATACGTTGACCAGAAATTGAAGGTGTTCCGCGGAACATTGGCCAATTCCGCGCCGACCGCCTGCGGATAATACTGCGAGCTGACGACCGAGCTGTCGAGCAGAGCGTAACTGGAAAGGACCTGCCAGCGATCCGTAAGATGACCCGTAAGCGCGATCTGCAGGCCATTGACGCGCTCGTGACCGCCCAGAACGTCGAGCAGGGGATTGGTTGGATCGGGCTCGCGCGCGTTGACCATGTCGGTGCGGAACACGGAGCCGGCGGCAGACACTTTGCCTGAGCGGAAATCCCACTTGCTGCCCGCTTCGAAGGTCAGGCTTTCTTCCGGAGGGGTGTTGGCCGTAGCCGCACTCAGCGAGAGCGTCTCCGCCGAAGGATCGTAAGAGTTACCGGCGTCGAAATAGATGCTGCCGTTTGGCTTTGGCTTGTATACCAATGCGCCGCGCCAACTGGGCAGGCCGACGGTTTGGTTGAAAGCCGAAGCCGGAGCGATGTATTGATTGTAGTCAGCGTCAAAACGGTCCCAGCGTCCTCCGCCAATCAGGTCAAATTTGTCACCGAGATTAACCGTATCGACCGCGTAGACTCCGAAGGTATAGGCAGTGACCTGAACTTGGGTTGACGGAGTGGAAGTGCCGGCGTAGGGCTGTGATTCATCGGGATCGAGCAAGCTCGTCGTGGACACACCGGTGATCGTGTCGCGGGTGGGCTCCGATGTCTCGCGAATACCTTCGACGCCAGCGACCAGGGAGTGCTTCAGGAACCCTGTTTGGAATCGAAATGTGGCGTCGAGCTGGTCGTCAACAGAAGTCTCCACGCTATCAACGTTGATCTGGTTGCGAGTCACCTGGATCTGATCCAGTGGCGTCGAGGGCGTGATGCATCCAGCTACGTTTGAAGTGGCGCATTCTGTCGTTTGAGCTTCGGTGATTTGCGCATTTCGGCTCTCGTGATAATAGCGAACCACGTCGCGCAATGTGATTGCCTGGCCGAAGTCGTGTTCTATTCTAGCGGTGGCAATGTCGTCGTTGGTGCGGAGGAAATTCGCGTCTTTAAATCCATAGTAGTTATGGCGCGCAACGGGGGCCGGCCCGTTGAACAGCCACGGGATGCCGTAATCGGGGGTGTCGTCCTCGGACTGATGAAAGTAGCTGAGGATCACGCGAGTCGGGCCGCCGAGGCCCAATGCAAGCGAAGGCGCAAAGCCATATCGCCGATACTCCGCCACGTCGCGGTCGGCCACGTTGTTCTCATCGCCCATCACGTTCAGCCGGAACGCCGCACCAGAGCCCAATTTCGATACCGGTTCATTCAGATCCAACGCGAGGCGGCGAGTGAGATCGCTGCCGCCCGTGGCGTTGCCTTCAATGAGAGGAGTCATCCCGGGCGTCTTGCTCACTTCATTCACCACGCCTCCTGTGGTGCCACGCCCAAAGGTGACCGCAGAGGGTCCCTCGAGAACCTGGAGTTCCTGCTGGTCGAAAGTGTCGCGATAATAGCTGCCAAAATCGCGCATGCCATCGAGGAAAATGTCGTTGCGAGCGGTAAAGCCGCGGATCGTAAGGTTGTCGCCCTGTGAACTTCCTTCTCCCGCGGCGAGGCTGATGCCGGCGACGTTTCTCAGTGCGTCCCGCAAGGTCGTCGTGTTTTGCTCCGACATGATTTTCTGAGGAACGACGCTGATCGACTGCGGCGTATCAAGAATGGAAGCGGTGTACTTGGAACTGTCGACTTGCTGGGCGTCGAGGGCGTCGGCTGTAACCGTCACCTCCTGCTGCACGGATTGCAGGCTTAGACTGACGGCGTTGGGACCGACGAACCGATATGCGATGCGCGTGCCGGACAAGAGCCGCTGGAGCGCTTGTTCGTCTGTGTAAACACCAGTGACCCCAGGCGACGATAGGCTACGAATGCCGGGGTTGGCGACGGTTACCTCGATGCCGGTAACGACATGAAATGTATCGAGAGCGTTACCGAGCGGGCCGGCCGCGATCTCGAATCTGAATTTTGGAGGCGCACTTTGTGTTTGAGACTGAGTCTTCGCCGGCCCTGAGCGCCCTTGCGCGTGCACGACAGCGATCTTTCGCCCCCCGATCGCCGTGTACGCCACCAGGGTGCCCATGGCGACCCACTTGTACGTCACCGGCCAAATTCCGCGACCCATCTTTCGCGCTTTCGCGTTTCGACCCTTAGACGGTTGGCGCTCCGAAAGGCCCAAACGTTTCAGGACGGCAGCATTCTCGGGAGCGGTCATGCTGCTGAGTTCCTTGTTTTGCGGGAGGTTCGTCGCAGGGAACGAGCCAAGATTTTGCAAATAGGCTAATTCGAAACGACAATCGGAAAGACCGCACGCGGGAACGTGCTTTCCACTTCCTTTGACGCAAGCCACGTTGTACACCCTCCTCACCCGTGGCTCGTTTCCGTATAATGACCACGGTCGCAGCCCCACTCGGGTTGTCGATTTGCGGTCCCCGCGACCCTTCGCGAAAAGGCTTCGTCGTGGGGACCGTTTTTCCTTGAAGTTCGAAACGAGACTGTGTATCTGGGCCGCTATGTGCGACTGAGTCGCAACTAAATTGTTAAAAAATTTACGCCACCTTCCGACAGCGCTTGCAGAAACCGCCGAGTTCGAGGCGGGCAGCGCGGATCTGAAAGCCCGATTCCTTGGCGATTTCCATTTTCAGTCTGTCGAAAGACGCGCTGGCATATTCCAAAATCGCGCCGCACTGGAAGCAGGCGATGTGGCAGTGATCTCGATTTGTCTTCACCTCGTAGTAGTGCTTCTCGCCTTCGAGGTGCATCAGGTCCAGCTCATCGATCAAACCTTGTTTCTTGAGCAAGGAAATCGTTCTGTAAACGGTTGCGCGATCGATTTCCGGATCTTTCTTCTGTGCAAGCTCGAGCAGTTTGGCGGCATCCAGATGGCGAGGGGAGTCTTGGATGATGCCGACGAGTATGCGTCGCTGCGAGGTAATTCGAACGCCGCGCACGACGAGTTCGTCCATGAGGGACCGACGGGTAATATCTCCGCTTCCCTCCGATCTTCCTAGTTGCGACTGTGTCGCAAGATAGGCGCTGCCGCTCATTCGTCCGTTTTTCCTTCCTGCGACCCTAGTTGCAACTGGATAACAACTGGCGTTTCCATTCAACTCGATTAGAACTCGACTGTCAAGCCTCAAAGATAGGCTATCGCGAAATCCTCAGACGAGTTCGGCTAAGGCTACAATCTGAAAAAGCGGCGGGAACCTTTCCAGGGAACGCCGGTATCCACTTACGCAAAGGCGCTTTGAGGCCGATGCAGGAACAGTCCAAGAATGAACCTGGTTGCCGACGAGGAAGTGATGCTGCAGGTACGCAATGGCGAGGGAGAGATGCTAGGGCTGTTGTTCGAGCGATATCACGACGCGCTCTTCAGTTTTTACGTAAGGCTGATGGGCGACCGGGCCGTGAGCGAAGATCTGGTTCAGGAAGTTTTTCTGCGGATCTTGCGCTACCGCGACACCTACCAGCCGGGAACGCCGTTTCGCCCCTGGATCTATCAGATCGCGCGCAACGCCCGCATCGACCACTATCGCAAAGCTCCGCGCCACGAGGCCTTGGAACCTGAAATGGAGCCGCCGGTTGTGTTTCCGGATTCGGCGCAGCAGGAACAGGAAAGCGCCCTGTTGCAGCGCGCGCTGATGCAGCTTTCCGACGACAAGCGCGAAGTTCTGATCCTGGCGCGTTTCCAGGAAATGAAATACACGGAAATCGCAAGAATGCTCGGATGCGAGCTGAACACGGTGAAGACGCGAGTGCATCGCGCTTTGCACGACCTGCGCGCGGCATTTCGCCAGCTGGAGCGGGGTTCCAATGTGTCGGACATTTCTCTCAGGAGGCGAGCCAATGAAATGTGACCAAATCGCCGAACTCCTGCCGGATTTTCTGCGCGGAAGTCTGGAGCGCGAGCCAGCTGAAACCGTGGAGCGCCACCTGAACGAGTGCGCGGAGTGCCGCGACGAAGTAGCTGTGTGGGAAAAGCTGGCCCTGCTGCCGGCTGTCGCACCAAGCCCCGATGCGCGGGTGCGGTTCGAAAGCATGCTGCGCGCCTACCGGGCGGGCCGGACGGAGCCACAGGCTTCGAGGTATGCGGAACTGCAACTCGGACGCCGGCGGGCGGGGGTCCAGTGGTTCCGCTCGCCTCTATTGCAAATGGCCGCGGGCATTGCGCTGGTGGCGATCGGATTCGCGATCGGAAATGGACTGAGCCGCACGCGCTCGCAGTCGGACGAAATGACGGCCATGCGCGCCCAACTCACCAGCATGCGCCAGTTGGTGGTTCTTTCGATGCTGCAGGAGCAATCCGCGAGCGAGCGGCTTCAGGCTGTGAGCTACAGCCAGCATGAAGAGCGGCTCGACCCGCAAGTCCTCGGCGCGCTGCTGCACACGCTGCGCTACGACTCGAGCGTCGATGTGCGTCTGGCAGCGCTTGATGCGCTCAGCCAGCACTCCGGCCAGCCACAGGTTCGAACCGGAGTAACCGACGCCCTGCAGGCGCAGCAGTCGCCGCTGGTGCAAGTGGCCCTGATCGACCAGCTCCTGGAATGGCGCGATCCGGACGCCGTGCAGCGCCTGCGCAATTTTCAGCAGTCCCCCAACCTGAACCCCACCGTGCGCCAGCGCGCTGAGTGGGCACTGAGCAAACTCCAGTGAGGTGCAACTTGCGTACATCGTCCATTCGCATGCTGCTCGCTGCTTTCGGCGTCGCGCTGTTCTTCGTTCCTATACTGGCTTGGGGAGCCTCCGCTTCGCCCGCTTCCCATTCGCGTGACGACTGGGACGATTTCTCCGTAAAGACACAGGAGACGATTCAAAAATCGTTTACTTTGCCGGCCGACGGGCATAAGTCCCTCGACATCGACACCGTCTGGGGCTCAATCGAAGTGGTCGGTGGCTCCGGCAATCAGGTCCAGGTTTCGGTTTCCAAGACCATCCGCGCAAGGTCCGATGAAGCGCTGCAGCGGGCGAAAAAGGAAGTCACTCTTGATGCCACTCAGAACGGCGGCGACGTGAAGCTGTATGAAAACGGGCCATTCCGCTGCAACTGTGACGACTGCCGCGGTCGCCACGACGATGACGATTACGTCGTGCAGATGGACTTCAAGGTCCAGGTGCCGCAGCAAATCGATCTCGACGTGCGGACTGTGAATGACGGCCGCGTGCACATCAGCAATGTCACTGGAGATTTTCTGGTTCGCAACGTAAATGGCGACATCAGAATGGACTCCATCGCAGGTTCCGGGAGCGCGCGCACCGTAAACGGCCCGGTGACCGTTTCCTTCCGTGAGAACCCCAGCGCGAATTCCGATTTCCGAACGGTTAACGGAGCCGTTGAGCTCCGCTTCCAGCAAGGTTTGAACGCCGCGTTCCGCATGAAAACCTTCAATGGCGGCATTTACACGGACTTTCCCGTTACGGCGCTCCCGCTTCGTCCTGTTTCGGAGGAGCGCCACGGTGGAAAAATGGTTTTCCGGGCCGATCGTATGACGGGCGTTCAGATCGGAACCGGCGGCCCCGAGATTCAGATTGAAAATCTAAATGGAGACATCCGTATTCTCAACGACCATGAATAAACGAGCGAAGTTGTTCTCGATAGTTTTTGCCGCAGTTGTGCTTGCATGTACAGGCCTGGCCGCGCCCGTCGGTCATGCCCAGGCGGTCTCGGCTTCGAGCCCGGATCGTATTGCCGTGAAACTCGATGATCCGTCGCGGCCAGCACTCGTGAAAGCCAGCCTCGTGAACGGCGGAATCACCGTGAAGGCCTACGCCGGCCAGGAAGTGGTGGTTGAGGCGCGGTCGCGCGGGGAGGAGGCTCAAAATGAAAAACCTGCTCCCAACGGCATGCATCGCCTCGATGTTTCTCGCACCGGCCTGACCGTGGAAGAAGAAAACAATGAGGTGAGCGTCAGCACCGACTCTTTTATGCGGCCGATCGATTTGACCATTTCTGTGCCCGTGCACACCTCGCTGAAACTGAGCGCGGTGAATGACGGCGACATCATCGTTAATGGCGTCGACGGTGAAATCGATGTGAACGACGTGAACGGGGCTGTCACTTTGAATCATGTCTCCGGAAGTTGCGTGGCGCATGCGCTGAACGGGCGCATTCTCGCCACATTCGAACGAGTCAGCCAGAAACCGATGGCGTTCAGTTCGCTGAACGGCGACATTGACGTCACATTTCCCGCCGACCTGAGAGCGAACCTGAACATTCGCTCAGACCGTGGCGACATCTTCAGCGATTTCGACGTTCAACTCCAGGCTGCCGCGCCAAAGCAGGTGACGGAAGGCAGCGAAGGGCATAGCGGCAAGTACCGCGTCAAGATCGATAGGACGGTGCACGGCACCATCAATGGCGGCGGTCCGGAAATTCAGTTCACGAATTTTCAAGGGTCCGTTTATATCCGGAAGGCTGGCGCTGCACACTGACAGACGGCCAGCGTCCCGCTCCCGCGCCCCTGATACACGCGGGAGCGGAATGACCGATTAGACGCCTAGCGAGCCTCGGAATCCTCGGGCGGCGTAGTAGGACTCGGCGCGGTTGTGATACACGAAAACAGCGTCGTAACGGCGAACAATCGAAAAAAATGTACTCGCCCCTCTGTTTATCGTGACCGACACGATCCGGTTCACCGCCGGTTCTCTCCATTTCATTGTCCTCGGTCTTCGCATATATCTCAGGCATCCCGATTGCCCGCACCGGTCATCTTTTAGTAGGCTTTACGATTCCCTGCCTCGTGGCGGGCAGGCGTTTGCGTGGTTTGCGCCAACCTAGCGGTCTAATTGCATCGGCCTAGCGGCCGAATAGAGTTCAGGAGCTTGAGTTGCGTCAAGGGCTAAAGCCCACAAATTATGGTTTGAGCTTCGCGGGGCTCGGTTCTTCCTTCGCGGCAAGAAAACTCCGCTCGTTCGCACGATTGTCGTGGGCCGTTCTGGGAGTCGTGGTCGGCGGCTTATGCCTGTTCCCTTCCTGCAACGACATCATCAACTACCCGGCGCCCGTGATCTCGACAACCAAGCCGCTGGTCCCAAGCAGCGTTCAGGCGGGAAGTCTCCAATTCACGCTCGCAGTGTATGGCTCGAAGCTGACCCCGGCGTCCACCGTGCTTTGGAACGGCACCCCTCTTACCACTTACTTTGCGACCATAAATGAACTGGACGCCGTCGTGCCGGATTTCGAAGTCGCGGCCCCAGGTTCAGCTGCGATCACTATTGAAACGCCGCAGCCGGGCGGCGGCGTTTCCAGCTCTGCCATCTTCACCATCACGCCGGCACCAACACCTGTGCCGGCGATCACATCGCTTTCGCCCTCTACGGTGATGGCAGGCAGCGCCGGCTTCCAACTGGTTATCACGGGCCAGAATTTTGTCAACGCTTCGGTGGTCACCGTGAACGGCGACAATCGCGCCACGACGTACGTCAGTACGACAAGCCTGGAAACGGATCTTCAACCGGGCGACGTGGCGATGGCCGGAACGGTGCAGATCGTAGTGACCAATCCGCCTGGGCCCGCATCGGGTCCTGGCGGTACATCGAGCCCCGTGTCACTGATCGTCAAGAATCCGGTGCCTACGATTAACTCACTTTCTCCAACCTCGCTTGCGGCGGGAACAACCGCGACGACAGCCGTCACGATCACCGGCTCGAGTTTCGTGCCGAACTCGGTGATCCAAATCGATGGCGCGACTCCTTCCGACCAAATTAACTTCGGCGGCGGGACGCAACTCATCATAAGCCTGACCGCGGGCGACATGGCTGCGGCAGCCGTTCATCGCGTTCAGGTGGTGAATCCGGGGCCGGGAGGCGGCGTATCGAATATCCTGATTCTGCCGGTCAACCCAACAACAACGCACGGTTTGCCTGTGCTGCTCGATTATGGTTACGACGGCTCGGAAGCTAACCAGGGTCTCTGTGGCACCAATTGTGCGACAGGGCCGCCCACCCTAAACACCGCTGGACCTTCCATGACTTCCGACGCCAATACTGTAGTGTTCGCGTCCACGTCAACCAATTTGTTGAAGGATCAGGCCAATGCGGGAAGCGACGTGTTTGCCCGCAGCACTTGTCTGGGAGCCGGTTCGTGTACTCCAACGAGTACGGATGTGAGCGTGGGACCGGACGGCGCAGTATCGAACGGGTCGAGTTGGGGTCCCACGGTTGATAACTCTGGTGCTCACGTGGCCTTCACATCTACGGCGAGCAATCTGGTGCCGGGGGTGTCGTTCGGGCCGGGAACCCAAGAGGTCTACTGGATGCCGATCTGCGCCAACAGCACCACGAACTGCTCGGCAGGCCAGTTGGTCTCGATCGCACCCGACAACCTCACGCCGGGAAACGGCAATAGCTATGACGCCATGATCAGCCCGGACGGCCGCTACGTGGCGTTCGTCTCGCTGGCGACGAATCTGGTTGCGAACGTCGGGAATCTCGACGGCAGGACGCCGCAGGTCTTCGTGCGCGATACGTGCAACGGTTCGACGACCACAACGAGTGCGTGCTCACCGACCACGTATTTGGTCTCAACGCCGGACGGGATAACTCCGGGGAACGGCGGCAGCTCGCAACCCAGCATTGCGACCAATGGCGAATATATTTCTTTCTCGTCGGCTGCCACTAACCTCGGGGCAACCGCTCCGAATCCAAACGGGGCGCAGGAAATTTTCGAACGGACCACGTGCTTGCCGACGAACCCGGCCTGTGGCGCCGTCACTACGCTGATTTCCACACCCGACGGAGTCACTCCCGCAAACGCGACCAGTTCCGAATCGCAAATCGCGAGCGGCGGCCGCTTCATCGTTTTCGCTTCCACAGCAACGAATCTGGTCACCGGCGCCGGAACGGTGCAGCAGGTCTATATGTACGACACGTGTTTGAGCGCGGCGGCGGGCTGCATACCGGGCCTGACCCTGATCTCCACGCCCGACGGTTCAACGGCGGGTAATGGCCCGAGTGAATATCCGACCATCAGCTTGGGATCCTCCACCGTGACGGTTTCGACCACGACCGGCGAGTTCGTGGCATTTGCTTCGCGGGCTTCAAACCTCGCGAGCAATACTTCGAATGGCATCTCGAATGTCTTCGTCCGCAAAACTTGCATCGGCTTCTCGAGCACCGTTTCGAACTGCGTTCCGACCACGGTATTGGCTACCCAAGGCGCCGGAACGTCGCCACCGCCGGCGAACGGCGACAGTTTGATGCCTTACATCAGCGGCGACGGCCACACGGTGACCTTCATTTCCGCGGCCAACAACCTGGTCGCCGACGACACGAACGGCTTCTACAATCTATTCCTCGGTCTCACCTCGTTTTAATTTGGCGATTCCGCCGGCCAAAACGGCGAATTGAACAGTTCGCTGAAGCCTCCTAAGTCTTCATCGATGTAACTCGCGAACCGCTTCGCACGTAGTCATAGCGAGGGGCCACGCTATGCAACCAACTAAGGGATACAAAGGAATGGGAATGGAAGGCGCGGTCGCGCGATGGTACGAAAGGAACACTCGGCGCTCCATGCCCGAATTCAAGTCTCTCGCGCAAAGAATGGCCGGTACCCTTGCGCCGGGCGCTCGCGTTTTGGAAGTCGCGCCTGGTCCCGGCTTTTTTGCGATCGAGTTGGCACAATTGGGCAATTTCGAAATCACCGGACTCGACATCAGCGCGACTTTCGTCGAGATTGCGCGCGGCAATGCGGAGCGCGAAGGCGTGCATGTCGATTTTCAGCAAGGGAACGCATCGAATCTGCCGTTCCCCGCCGACCGTTTCCATCTCGTTCTTTGCCGCGCCGCGTTCAAGAATTTCTCCGATCCCGTCGGTGCGCTGCGCGAGATGCGGCGCGTGCTGAAACCGGGCGGCAGGGCCGTGGTGATCGACTTGCGCAAAGATGTCGACACGGCAGAACTCGACCGCTATATCCACGCGCTGAACGCCGGCGCGCTAAACGCCTTCATTATGAAATGGACCTTTCGACTGATGCTCATCAAGCGCGCGTATACCCGCGAGCAATTCGAACAGTTCATCGCACAGAGCGGATTCGAGAAATCGGACATTCAGGCGAACCCCGTCGGATACGAGATAACGCTCTCCAAGTGTCGGGAGCAAGATCAAGTCGCCTGAAGGAGCGAGCCAGACTTGCTCGACCAGCCGATCGGGTGCTCCGCGTTCGCAGGGCGTCCCCGTTCACGGTGCAAATACGCCACGAACTCCGGCCTCTGTGGCAGTCGCAC
>Ga0335075_10009209_pt1 | contig 15076 bp, 17 predicted proteins | sample Lox_Sample_24_FD_206723 | JGI IMG/M metagenome (GOLD analysis project Ga0335075, IMG submission 206723) | Soil microbial communities from Loxahatchee National Wildlife Refuge, Florida, United States - Lox_Sample_2.4 | ecosystem: Environmental > Terrestrial > Soil > Wetlands | place: USA... | reverse complement strand
TCGATCGGTGTAAGATTAATAATAATAATAATATATGATTAGCCCAATATAAGATGTTGGCTGTGTTTAACCAAGTAGTTTTAACGCCACAATCACGCATCTCAGGCAATAGTGCTTTGCAATTCAATGATAAAATACAAATATTCATATGTTTTAAGTTTTCAGGTAGCATAACACAAGAACTGCCTGTGAAGGCCGATTATTACATGTTATAACGCTGAAAAAGAGAAGGATTTCGGTCACTGAATTGATTACTGAAGTGATAACTCGCGTGTAGATAAAGCTATAGTGCCCTCGATTACTAGAAGGTCTTGGCTAAACGCCTCGACTGGGGATTGCAAGGCCTTTTCAACTTTCATCTCAATTCTCAGATTCTTTTGCGTTTCTTCTTCTCATCTCTTTCTTGGTACTGGACCATCCCGAAGTGTATAGAGGAGACAGTGTGCGATGCCCCACAAGTATTAATCAACCCTATTGCAATCCGTGTCAATGTGGAGGTTTGGCGTTTAAAAGGTATATGTTAGGTATGTTAGGTCAATGTGCCTTTTGTATATGCTGCTTTGTCACACGTGACAATCGGCCTTGGGCTATAACATACGTAACGGTTTCACATTTCTGAAGGCTAGATTAACGTCTTCAGTGATACTAATATCTCAGAATGAAGTATAAAGGCGTTTTGAAGATCGATTTCAAAACCGCAGCCTCGTAGGTATCACCGTATACGCATCTCGTGACTTGAGATTCTAGACCTCGCTATTCTCGCCTACACAATGGTGTATACCGAGACTGGTCCGTGCACCTTACTCTTAATCCCTCCGATAATCCCTTCGAAATTTCAAGCTTAGATATCAATACTATATATTTTTTACTTAGAGATAAGTCTGTATATAAAAGCTATGTTATTATATTGAAATTCTCTTGATTGTCAGCTTACGGGAACTAATTTGACTGTTTTAGCTGTTACAGGTGTTTTACTTTGTCTTTCCGGGCCGCAAAAACCCCAGCGAGAGATCGCCAATTTTCAGGGACGTTGTCGCTAAATTCTTAGGCAGTTGCTCAGTAAATTCAGCGGATTATTCTTGGACCAACGCAAAACTATTTTATATATAAGCTCAATATTTATAAAGCATATTTAGTTGAATTCTGACTAATAGAATGGTTTTACGGATAAGAATGTAAGGTTTCGGAAGCTTTTGATTGTCGCGTCCAAAGGCGGGGCACATAACTCTCGGCAAATGGGGCACGGACCAGTCTTAATGGACAACATAGTCCAGCTTGCGACCAACTTGCGGCTCGATCCAGAGGTACAGCCTTGTTCATCAACTCATTTCTGGGCTCAAGTTTGATACGATCTTGCATGTATCAGCCTCCAAACTCGTGTGATGCGTGCGATTATAGGATCGTCGCTTGTCCCATCTTGTATCCGCGAGCCTTGAGAAGATGGAGCAAAGGTCGCGATATGAGTACGAACCCCTCACCAGATCACAAGAGATACGTCTCATCATTCTTAAACGAAATAAGAGATCCAGTCCGCTGAAGTGCAGGATTGTTCACGTAGAACTCACATCTGAAATACCCTATCTGGCCTTATCTTATACCTGGGGCACCTCGAGTCAAACGAAGTTGCTGCTGGTCGACGGGCAAGAGTTAAACATAAGAACGAACCTATGGTTGGCGCTTTGGCACCTAAGAGAAGATATGCGAAGGAGTAGCAAGTGTCTTGCTACACGCTCATTCCCGCAGTATATGTGGATTGACGCAATTTGTATCAATCAGGATGATATTACTGAGCGGAATCATCAGGTCCGACTTATGAGCCAAGTCTTCAGTTACGCTTTTGAAGTCCTCGTGTGGCTTGGAATCGAAGCTGATGACAGCAGGCTTGCGATGGAAGTTCTTCAAGATGTTTGTGAATCGTATAACTGGTCAGATGCATTGAAGGCAATAGCAAGGCTATTCAACCGCGAATACTGGACTCGCATGTGGATTATCCAAGAAATTGGGCTCGCCAATAAGGTTACCTTGCAGTGTGGCGGACAGAGTGTAGACTGGAGATCTATAAAGTCTCTCCAGAGCAAGCTCTATATCGATTCAAGCACTGTGAAAGAGGCGGTTCGTATAGATCATAGCTACGCCATGCAACATTTTCGACAATGGTCAAACCAGAAACCATATAAAAACGCCCGACTATGGCAAAGCAATGATGGACATAGTAGCTCCCTCCATGGACTGCTAGAGACTTTTAGAGACTATAAATGCTCTGATCCAAGGGATAAGGTCTTTGCGCTACTTGGACTAGCCCATGATTGTCAGAACGGCGAGCTATTACCGGATTACTCTAAATCCATTCTCAATGTTTACGTAGATGTTATCTACCATTGCAATACCATAATTGCAGAGGATTCTACGCGAAAATTCGTGTCTTTCAGTAGGATACTACTAGATTCTCTAGGGCTACAGTCCGTGGACCAGAAAGTCATCGAAAAGGCCCTAGAATCAGTGTCGAATGCAGGGCGGCCATTGCTTCAGGTCAACTTCTACGGATGCCATTACATTCAAGAAACCGGTCCGTCTTTTGAACGTCAATTACTTAAGTTGGCGCTAAAAGTCGAGCACATATCTAGTGGTCCACCGTATGCTAATCCCCAACATCTCCGCTCATTTCCCGATCTAACAACTACTTCACTACATATCAGAAAGGAGCTTTGGAATGATCCAGGCGAGATTGAATGCGTACATTCAATCAGTTTAGCGAATGGATCGTATGGTCTTGCACCTGTACATGTTGCCAAAGGAGACGCCATCTGCCGATTGCCTGGATGGGATGTTGCAGTTGTTTTGAGAGAATGTCCTCATGACCAGTCATGGTCCTTCGGGTCAGGCCCTACCCATAGGATTATTGGGAGAGCCATCATTTTCCCTAAAGGAAGTACATTAGACACGAGCAACCCTTTATTAGTGTTATGGATTCGTAAAAGCAAAGACGAGGAGTTGGGTGAGATTGAAGATATGCCAGCTTGGCCTCATATCACATTCATCGATATTGCAACTCTGTATAAGCTAATTAGTTAAAAGGAGTTTGTCGTTTCCAATGAGCATAAAATTTTGTTTGTGACGAGAAAGTAGGCACATGCTTACGCTATAGTGTAGGTTTAGAAGTCCCTTAACCTTTACAAATTTAAACAACCTGAAAGCATTCTATCTATCCGTATAGCACTTTTATAGCAATTAATTGATTTCATCGATAAACCCCTATGTCTTCCTATGCTCGTCGTGCAATGCTTGACGCCTTATAGCTTAATGACTGTAAAGACTCTAACGACTCCTCGCACGCGGATACTAGCCAGGATTCTGAGCCAGATTTCGACAATAATATGCCACTGTGGAGGGAGAGAATATACGTACCGTCGAAGTGCACGATCGTCAGGATAATTGGTAAGTTGCCGTACGCTCCGGAGGTGCTCAGCGGAAGGAGCAAGGGCCGGAATGGAGGCAAAAACCCAAAACCACATACAACATACAGGCCACCGCACGCAATTGAGTGGCAAGCACTGTAATAAACTTAAGGAAAAATTGCATTTAATGTCCGTAAATTCTTTGCTTCTTCTGTAAAACTCGTCTGTAAATCCGTAAGGCTTTGTCCCCCAATCTCTGGTCCTATCGTCCTATCTGTCCGTACGTAGACGTTAAATACATCCTTAAAGGCATCTCTATGAGAACGAGGTCCCTAAACTGACTAGATATATCAATGCTCTCGGTACAGGAAGAACTATTGCCTAGATTAGGTGATTGGTCGAGAGCGGCCACGAAACTCCACTACACTACTGTTGCAGATGTAGTTGATGACGTACTTGTATTAGTTGGCAGGATAATAATTTCTTTTTCTTTGGGTTCCCTACTGTTCATACAGTTCATAAAGCTTCTAGTCAAGTTAATTTAAAGCGCAATCGTCCTCCTACCACTTCTACAAACGTTATAATAACTAGAAAGTCTTTTAGAGATTCACCGTTTATGATTTTAAACCATCTAACTTGGGTTGATGATTATAATCACAATATGAATTCCGTTGATTTAGCAAATCAATTCCGTTAAGTTTATGATACCCAGCGAATCGCCTTTCGTACCTGGATTCCACTTTTACATCGAACTTTGGATCAAGCAGCTATTAACGCTTATAAGCCTGCTGCTGTTGGAAAAATCTCGCCAGACAACCATTCACCCCACTTAAAATTCCGGAAGGAGCTACATGGGAAGCTTTTGGATATTCACAAAGGGGAAAAAGGCCTTAGATCGAAGCTGATCCTTATAACTGGGTACAGCGTCCTACGCAACAAGCATGTTTTATGTGTTATAAGTAGGAAAAGCTGAAAAAAACAGCTGGCTATTCACCAGGAAGCTGCTGGTATTGAGGTTTTCAAGACTAATTCTAAGGGCCAGGCAAGGTTTGCTCAGGTTGCAGCTACCGTATTGCGACGTCCCTCTATGCAAGACGAGCAGTTGCTTTAGAGAATGGCATTCTCAGAGGGGTTAGGAAGTGTATATTGTGGAGGGAATGAATGGATGTGCCGTCGAAGTGCACGATCGCCAGGGATATGTAGGACAGCGTACAAGCTCGAAGCCACAGAATAGTTGGCAATAGGGACGGAGACAACGCTCAGCGCAATGCTCAAAACACACAAAAAAAAGACCATATTCCATGTCCGTAAAACCTCCTATTAAAATCCGTAGAACTGATCTGCGTCTGTATAAAAGCAAGCTGTCCGACCGGTAAAGGATAACTATAAAAGGTGATGCTCGAAGGCAGTCTATGAGCTAGCTAAATATATCAATGCTCCCAGTACAGGAATAACTAATGCCCAGAATCATGTGATGAGACCACGGAACCCCATCACAATATATTCCTCAAAAGATCGAACATGTAGTAATTTTTCTTAGCGCCAAGAAATGCCAAGGCGCTAAAATGTGCCAGTGCTTCGGGGAGATGAGCCTTGGAGACTGCACTTGCTGCCTGAGGTGTCATTTTAAGAGGTTGTTTCGCCTGAGGCAACATTTCCTGAGGTGTTATTGCCTGAGGTGTCAAAATGTCTCATGACAAGTTCCCACGCATATACTAGAACTCCTTTTAGGAAGGTTTCCATTACCCGGATTGCAATGATTGTGGTTTCTTAGGCTGCTTGTTCGCTGCTGCCCTAGGGTGCGAAATGTGTCGGCGGCGGACTACTATCCCTTATATTTGCTTTCACCTATCGGTGCCTTTAACGGTAGTTCTTAATTCGAAAATGTATGTGTAAATCTTTTTCTGAGAGTTGAAGGTTTTCGTACTTCTAATACTAAAGTGATGCATTTAACAAATTAATTAGAACATTAGATAATAAACTATATCTTAATGGCAGACGCTATTTAACTCGCTGACCACAAAATTATGAAAGCAGTTCATTAGTGGGCTGCATAACCTTCTTCAATGTAATGTCATCCAACACTGTAGCATAGAGCGCCGAGTTACCCGCTGCTGCAGCATTGAGTGTAAAGACAAACTTCAACGTTCCTGTAGTTGCTGTCGGCGTAATGATGGTCTGGATCTCCCTATATCCAACTTTGAGCCCACTCTTTACGGCAGGAGTGGTGCAAGCCCCGAAATCGCTGCAGGTGAGCTGGGTAGGGACGATGACGACGTCGTCGAGGTAGACCGTAATGCTGGTGCCAAATACGGCCGGGTCGAAGTCGTCCCAGTAGCCAACCCAGGCACTGAAGCTGTATTGTGCGCTGGTGCACAACGTGAGTGTCTGACTTATTGTGACGACAGCGTCGTAGCCGACGCCACTCTGTGTGGAGCCTGGGAACGTACTGCAGGAGAACGGAAATGTCAGCATCTTATTAGTCATTTTGACGTGATAACAAAGCAGAAGAGAAGAGATCTAGATGCTTACAATGCGCCAACCCCACTCTGGGCGAGAGAGCCCGAAGTATCATATTGAGGAGAAGGACCGGACGCGGACGGAGGCAGAGCTGTAACATTGACAGTCCATCGTCCTTCATTGATGCCTGTCTTTGGTGCCGGAAGCTCGAAGCTTGGGTCTCGCACCAGTTGCCATGGTAATTCGCCACCGCATACTGGCTTAGGGAGTGGCTCAGCTGCAACAAGTAAGGGAAGTAGGAAAAGCAGATTGAGATACATCTTCCAAGGCTTCACAAGGCAAGTCATGTGTAATGAGCTCGAGGCGGAAAGGAATTTATCAAGGGTGGGAACTTTACTGGAATTAAATACCGTGGGGACATGGCCCTCGATTAAGTGGATGCATTGTTGATGGGTCAAGGTGTTCAATCGACTCATCCCTGGCTAGTGCTAAAATCTAAATGAGGAAGGGAAGCGCAGTTCCAGGCTTGGTGGCTTGCTTATTAGGCAGGCGGCCCATGGTGTGCCAGGCCTTGCAAGCCACATATGCCCTGCGCTGGCCTTCCGCAATGCAGCTGCGCAAACCGAACCAATGGTGTTGTTGTATATCATGCCTGGCGTGCATGCAAATATTCAATATATGCACAAGGTCCGTGCTGCAATACGAGAAATATCATCGGGGAATTATTGACTCGAAAGCCCGCCGCCACTCGTTCCTCATGGGAATTTGACCAGTCAAGCGATTTTGACCAGTTGAGAATGCATTTTACAAAAAATTCTCTATAAAAATTAAGGGATAAAGCTAGACAAGGTTTTAGGATTAATATTCCTCGAAATTAGAAAATTCACTATTAGGAGGTTGGCGCTGCTTTTCAAGTCATTTGATTTTGATGCTCTTACGAAGGTCGCTCAAGTCGGGTAATTTGAGCAACAGTTACCTTAAGGCTGGGGTTTTGGGTAGCGGGAAAAGTGGTCAAATTCGCTTGTCTGGCCAAAATTGCTTTCGCCCACCACAAGTCCACAACGATACCACTCTCGCAGTGGTGAGGGACCCACTTGTACTTAATGTAGAAATTGATGGGTTTGTAGAGACACAGCATGAGCTGAGCGACAGCAAAGCATATCTCATGCAGTTGATCACGAAAGTTGACGGATTTACTGTGCGGTATCTACGAGAAAAGTCCTGTATTCTTTCATTTTGAATCTATGTCACTGGGTTGTTGCCCTCTCTAATATCGTTGAGAAAGGACCTCTGCGGTGATCGGTTCGTAAGCTGGACCAGCCATGAAATCGCGTTGAATGGGGCTTGAGTCAGCGATTTTGGAAGAAACCCCGAGGCTGGCGGAACACAAAATAGCCCAGGCTACCTCCGAGAATTGAGACTCAGTATCTTCCATAAAACAAACTGATTCACCCGATCTTTGTCAAAGATTTCGAGAAGAGTCACTCAAGACCAAGAAGTGTCCCGACTTGCGTCAAAGGTAGAGTTCAAAATCAATCGAACCTCAGCTCGCTTAGCTAGACAGATTTCTCACGTGCAATAAGCAAGCACAAGGCGGTAGGCTCCGTGGAAATTGTGGATATCCACAACAGTCCACTAAATTTGTGGATGTGGATTGGTCAGTTAGTGGATTGTGTTGTGGATTAGATAGATGACTAATATGGGGAACAGACTCACCGGATTGGGTGGTTTCTAACCCAATACGGCTGCCGTTTCTGTCCATTTTGCATATCTCCTTGCTTCGATAACTTTGGTGTTTTAAACATCATTAGCTTCTGTATTATCATCAATATATCTATTTTTCAATCGCATCTCAACGTCCTAGCCGTGATATACCTCGATTAGACTATTCTACAATCGTTCGAGTTCCCCGGCTTGATAGAGAGCCTACCTACCAAACCACTAGCCCATATTAAAACTACAGCCCGCAAAGCACCTAAAGTCAAGCAGAACACACAACTACCAGCTCTTCGACTTACCCGGCCAATAGGAATTCACTTCCAAGTTAAGAGTTGCAGGCTTACTTGTCTGTTTTGCCGGTGGAACAATTAGCAAAGCCATAAGAAGTGTCAGGCTATTACTAGGCTTCCAAATAGGACTCATACTATATGCAGGCATTGCAGAGTGCCTTTGTGTCCTAATTGCTTTATTGTATTTCACTACTATATGGATAAGTAGGCTGTATTATATGATTTCAAGCTTTTAGCAATAGTATTTCAGAATATTCGTGGGGAATGCCAACCATGCCGCCTTACCTAAATAGGTTTAAACCACGCCATCTACCGGATTCTTGAAAATTCAGCAGCAAAGGGATACGTGATTAGATAAGTCAAGTACTGTACATATAATATTGGCAGCGGATGGCATATCTTCAGGCGGCTATGCCTGCACTTCATTGATTGTATATATATTACACTACATGATTGACACCGGAAGCTCCCCTATAAGTAGAGGTATCCCAGCCACCTGATTTATTAGGTAATTACCTTCTGATATCACCAGATTACGTAAGCACATCCTAACACTTATAGACATTAAGTGTATTTAGTTAGCTTGTAGACTCTCCTTTTGATTTATCATCCACAACGAGATCAGGGATTTAGGACAGACGGTTTTACAGATGTGAGCAGGACGAGTAATTGTTATAGGAATTAGGTACAGACGAGTTTAGAGATTTTACGGACACAGAAAGAATTTACGGACGATATACGGATCCTTGGACAGAGCTTTCTTTACGGACACGGAACACAGTTGTTTCTTTTGTGAGTTTTGCTTTGAGCTGTCAGCTGACCTATCCATTGCCCTGACGATCGTGCACTGCGACGGCACATCCATTCTATCCCTCCACAATATCAATTGCTTCAATGATATAGGCGGCTATATGAGCCGGGGTAATATTGGGCCGAAGCCGTACCTAACCAACAGATTGACTTATTATAGAGGAATAGGATGGGTGGGCCGTCGTAGTGCACGATCATCAGGACAATAGGTAGGGCAGCGTACAGTCTCTAGAGGTGTCTAGCAGGAGGAATAAGGCCCAAAACCACACAATAAATAGCTGCACGATAGCTAACGGTAGCTAACGTAGGAAAAGACTGCGTTCTGTGTCTGCAAAACCTGTGATAAAGCCCGTAAACCTCTACGGGTATCCGTAAAGCTCAATCCATGTCCATAAAGCCGTAAACCGTCCATAAAAGCATCCGTAAAACTTGTCCTGATCTGTAAGTCCTATCCCAGACTGTGTGGACGATCCCTCTTCCTTGGATGTCGAGAACGAGGCCTCCGGACAGACTAAACACATCAAAACTCTCAGTACGAGAACAACTACTGCCCAGAATCATGTGGCTTTGCAGGGGATCATCACGGAACCCAGACGATCACCAAGTTTTGGGGGAACGTATGTGGTGGGGTCTCGTGGTCCCCTACAAAATCACATGATCTGGACAATAGGTTTTCATAAACCAAGGGCATTCATGTATTTAGTTCGTAGACTCCCTTTTATCATTATCCACGACGGGATCAGAGATTGAGGACCTACGGTTTTACAGATACGCACATGACGAGCGATCGCTAGAGGGATTAGTTACGAATGAGTTTAGAGGTTTTATGGATACAGATTGATTTTATGGACGATATACGGGCCTTTGGACAGAGTTTTCTTTACGGATACGGAAAACAGTTGTTTCTTTTGTGTTTCGCTTTGAGCTGTACGCTGACATACCCATTGTCCTGACGATCGTGCACTGCGACGGCACATCCATTCTATCCCTCCGCACTAGGCAATAGTTGTTCTTGTACCAAGGGCATTGATGTATTTTAGCCAGTTCGACCTTGTTTAGGGAGGATATGCTTTACAGGTTATGTACATTCATTATATAAATTTTATAGATGCTTTTATGGATGTTTATGGATGAGCGATTACTATAAGAATTACTATAAGGATTTATGGATGTAGACTGAGTTTTACGGACACGTAATGTACTCTCTTTTTTATTTTGGGTTTTGTCTCCATTTTGGCCCCTATTCCTTTCGCTGAACATCTCTGGAGCCTGTACGCTAACCTCCCCCTTGCCATGACGATCGTGCACTTCGACGCTACATCCATCGATTCCCTCCACATTAGTAACCAATGCAGGGATCGATTTAACCGCTTAGGGCACAATAGGAAGGGAGGCTGTAGCCTAAACCAAGAAGGTCTCTAGCGACTCACAATAATTTCTAAGGCAGATAATCGATTTTAGAGGTAAGGCGTGCCTACTTATTTGAAAGGCTACAAAGCCGGGTAAGGAAAACGCTAAGGTTTCCAGATGCTATAGATGACGACGACGCCTGGTGTAACAACAACGCCAGCTATAACAGTAGCGTTAGCAATACCATTGGAAACCGCTATGAATCAAGCGGCAACAGCGACAATGCCTACTATACCGACAACGCCTGCTATAAACCAAATGCCACTCAGCGAAGACTACCACATACTAAACAGCATTACAACGACAAGAGGTCATACAAGGAGCATTAGACCAGTCGGAGAGCTTGGGGATGACTGGAGGGAGCTCTAGGGCTTAAGTTATATCCCTACTTTTGAGACAATAACGTTAAGGAAACTAAGTGTAAGAATATTTTCCAAAGTGCAACTTGAAGAATTAAAGTTACATCAGCAAGAGGGTTGACCTGTAGAGTTTAAGTGTACTAAGATACAAGTTCTTAATTAGAGAGGCGCCGCTCAAGTGGCAATCACATAGAGCGGCCCTACAGTGGGCACTGACTTAATCGCTAGGGTTTGAAAGTAGAAAGCCTTAGCTACCCATCCTCTTATTAAAGCACTAGGGTAGCGTTAAGCCTGCAGACAAACTTGATTTTTCATATTAGAGAAAAAATAAGCTAAGAAAAATTTAGAATTTATTTCACAAACAAAACAAGCTGGTCAAGTGCGAGCACTGTGCAAAAAGGCTAACGCATCTCCAAGGAAAAGCCCTTTAAGTCCTTAGCCCTAGTGGCTTTCTTCAATTGCCAATAATCTCCTTCAAATCCCCCAACGTCATGTTCTTCAAATCCCCAACACAAACATATTCATCCGAATCGCGCTTCTCAGCTCCATGACCATGACCATGTTTCTTCTTATGCTGATGACCTGGATCCATCAGCACAGGCGCATTATAATGCGGTGTCCACGTCCCATCCGAGTTATGCGTAACAGTGCACTCAGTAGATGCCGAGCCCGTAAAGTCGACCATGACGGGGGTCGCGATAGTACTGACGTCTATGATCTCGCCGGCTACATAGGTGCCCCAGGAGATGTAGTAGCGGGAGACTGGGAAGATGAAGTTGTTGGTGCCAGGTTGGGCGTCGAATGTTGCCACGGGGACGATGTTGGTTGCGTCATTTGGGTCTTGGGCGCCGAGGCCGATGAAGGGGTGAACTGGGTTGTGGATCTCAGTAGATGTAATTGATGATACATATTGGCTGAAGCTCTGAATTGGTGAATCTACTTACGTGGATTAGGATAGGAGAAGCTGTTGTCGACGCCGATCTCGAACGCTCCTGGGGTAGTGACTGTGGCAGAATACTTGGTCGTGTCGAAGTAGGGTCCTTCACCTGCTGGCATCGTCATGGCACAGTAATTTCCATACGTGTTATCTTGTGCAATATTAACTGGCTCCCAGTCGCCGGTGGTGACAGTGACACCAGACCCTAAATTCTGCGGGCTGGAGCCTGTGACTGCGTAGAGGGATTTGATGATCGTGAAGTTAGCTGTTCCGTTAGGACTGGCACAGGAAGGAGCGGCGATGTAGACGTTTTGAAAGACTTTTGGAGAATTGGAGCCGGTGACATTGGGAGTCTCGATAAAGAGGAAGTAGGCGCGCGTGGCACCGGAGTGATTCTTGATAAGGATGGTATAAGTGGCCATTATGAAGAATAGAGCTCGGAAGATGCCAAATTTTGGACCGCAGACGCTAAAGCTGGGTAAAAGAGAGGTTTGATGTGTCGAGAAATTAGACGATGTGATTTTTTTGTGCTTGTAGACAGAGGATGGGTTTATATGCTTCTTAAATAAAAAAATGGGGAGTCATCAATTATGCTTTGCACAACAACATAAAAAGCACCATGTTTGCTAGGTCATACCATCAACGTATTACAATCAACTGAATTGGAAACCTGCACGGCTGAGCTGAAGTTGACTAAAAATCCTTGTAGATGCTCCTATAAAATGTCCGTCTTCGAGGTTCAGCATCATTTAATAGACTAGATCATCTTGATGCCGAAACTTGTGGAGCTTACGAGAAGTTCACGCTGCGAGGTAGATGCCATGACTGAAAAATCTTTCACCTATCAGTTCACTGCTTCCACCTCGGCTGTCAAACTATTTATTTTCGTGGCTGAGTGGCGTGGGTCAGACGGCAACAAAACGGGCTTTGAGGAGAAAGATGGAGAAATCCTTGCAGTTGAAGAATGTCGGCGGCCTGATAGCAACCACCAATATGCGAAATAAGGAGATTGATGAGCTGATCGTTCCCCCTTAAAATAATTTCCACATAGCGGAAGGGTTACTTAAGGTGGCGTAAATCCATGGTGCCGATAAAATGTATGAAAAAGCTTTGCGTTACATGGTCGCATCGCTTACCTGCATAGGTAGTCCAGCTGATTTACACTACCGCATAAACTGGCATATAAGACCACCCCCGCATATAAGACCAGTTCTTTTTCAGATTTCCATAACCAAGGGTTGACTATTCTATAAGATCTATAAAGTAGCAGTATTTTGCGAAGGGAAATCAAGTAAAACATCGAGAAAATGGGTACCAAAGTTGGTAAATCATATCAATTGTGCCAAGTTTCACTTTAGATACTACATTTAAAACATTCTATACTATTATATAAACCAGTCCAAAATCCTTCAAATCGGCAACGCTCAGACCAAAACATGGGCCCCATGGCTAGTTTACCGGCACATGTCAGTCCACCGCTCCACACATGCCGCTGCCTCCCGCCTATCTCCGCATCTCCCGGGCCACTCAAGTTCAAGGTGTGCTACTTCAGCTGACGTTGTTGGGAGCCACAACGTAATGCTATAGTGACGCCGTTCTTGCGCCTGTTCATCTATCACTCCACTTTCAGGTTGAAAAATGAGGAGATGGGAGGCTTACGTGCATTGCAGGACTAGGATGATAACGTACTTATCAGCTCGGAAGGTTCAGCCTCCTATTTGTCGTCTGACCGGGGTGCATGCAGCATTGCAGATGGGATAGGCAGGCCCGCGTGCCCACATCGGTCGAGTGCACAGAAAACCGTGAATTTTCGCAAATAGTTCTCTTTGTGGCATCATGACTACCTTAGAATACGATAAATAGTCTCATATAGCAAGTGCATAAATTATCAGTACGCAATTGCTCATCATCCAGAGAATTCCTCGATACTGATGTAAGCAACTTCATCATGGCTCTTCCGCTCGTTGTCAACTTAATTTCTGCTCAGCCAGATTTTCGAACAACCAACTCAACTGGACAAAACCCACTCCCAATTCTCTTGCCAATTTGGACTTTGACCAAACCTCGCCCCGCTGCATGGTATATCGACGGACCTACAGGATCTAAAAGCCCAGTCACTTTTCATATTCCAAACAATATCACGGCAACATATACCATTAATCTCGAGTTTGAGGGAGTTTTTACATTCCCCACAGCCTGGGTAGGCCACTATGTTGTTACGGCAAGTTTAGGAGGCACTGAGGTGTTAAAAAGTCCGCCGGGTGACATACCGCCACCACCTCCCAGCGCGCCTGTTCCCACCAATCTGATGCTGAACAACTTCATTGTCAGCGCCCCAATTACAACTGCCATCTGCCCAATTCCTTTCCGTTGGGCGGGAGACTTTGAATGGAAAATTTATAATGTCGAGGTGCCAGGTAAACACCTTTCTATGCTTCCCTTAACGTTTGTATCTCATTACAGACAGGTACTAACTCCTCTGATAGTGAACACGGCCTCCAGTCAACCGGTTACCTCGAGACTGGAGCTTTGCTGGGCTAGTGCTGAAGCATCCGCTGGCCCTCTTTTTGTGAATAGCGATCTATTGAAGACTCGAGTCAACTTCAACTCCTCCTATCCCGTCGGTTTGCTTCGACAATTTTGGCCGCAACCTACCGAGTTCAATACAATCCCAAATATCATCTCACGCGCCGTCTACGGTCCTTGGTATGCCAACCGGGCAATGCAAACTATCTGGAGCTGGGCAACTCCTCACCAGCCTAATCGGCCTCAATACGACTGCATTCAAGGAGCTCCAGCCTATAATGTGGGATATTATGGTGGCAGCTTCAATTTGAATCAGTGGCTTGCTGCTTGTGCACCAGGAGGCACTTGCAATTGCTATGATCTAGCTGCCATCAGCCAGCTTGCATGTGCTGTCTTTCTCGACCAGAACGGCAATGAGGAACTGTTCTCGCAATGGGTATTTCAGAACCCAAACGGTTTCGTTTTACCCGGGACATTATATGGGAGGGACACTGAACCAAATTGCAACAATCCTTTCTGGCTCCAAGGTGAGTACCATAACTGTGACATACATTATATGTAGCATTGTCATGAGCTAATATTATTGGTGTCAGCACCGATATCGACCGCGTATGTTGACCCTACTCTGGATCCGAACACAGCAAATCGTCGACCATTCAGTAATCACGCATGGGTTGAGGTTTCGAACGATGCGGGTATGACTATGCTCGTACTCGACGCCACCCACGGCACTAGTGCCCAACCAGACAGTGGCACACGAACCCGCTCACAGTACGCGAACGCACAAATCGACAACCGCTGGAATACTGGAATATATCTTACCCGATTCGGGAACTTGAATAATCGCGGGGCAGTTAACCCAAATGGAAGCTGCTGTAAGTATCGAAATCCAGCTAAGATAAAATTTAAACATATCTGACCGGGCTCCAGATCAAACACCCCAATTCCACCTGAAATCAACTCCACCCAGTCGAATCGATCGCATAGGAGTGTACGACGCCCTCGGCTCCGGCCCACCTCCCGTCGTGACCTTCATCCCCAGTCTCCCAGCAACCATGCGCACCACACTCGAGGCCGTGCTCGAGCTCGGCGCCAACCATCCCCCTCCCACACAGGCCTTCCACGACGCCCCCTTACACTCCAACGCGCTATCTCCCCTCCTCACCTCTT
>Ga0335075_10009208_pt1 | contig 15077 bp, 9 predicted proteins | sample Lox_Sample_24_FD_206723 | JGI IMG/M metagenome (GOLD analysis project Ga0335075, IMG submission 206723) | Soil microbial communities from Loxahatchee National Wildlife Refuge, Florida, United States - Lox_Sample_2.4 | ecosystem: Environmental > Terrestrial > Soil > Wetlands | place: USA: Florida... | reverse complement strand
ATCCCGGCCAACATCTCCACGGTGACCGGCACGCACACCGTGTACCTGGAGTTCGTGTCCGGCGCGACCGGCAACCCGCCGTTCGTCAGCCTGCACTACTTCACCTTCCCCGGTAGCGGCGGCGGCACTGCCGGCGGGCCGGGCGGCGGGACGTCGTGCCCGGCGTCGGCGACCGCCGACATCTCGGCTGACTGCTACAGCGCCAGCCAGGGCACGATTGACGTCACCGCCGCCAGCGGTGACTCCAGCCCGGCCGGGGTCGACGGGAACCAGGCGGCGCAGCTGGTCAACGGCGACTACCTGGAGTACCCCGGGATCGATTTCGGGACCGGATCGACCCAGTTCGACGCCCGGGTCGCCTCGGGTGCCGCCAGCGGGGTCAGCGGGCTGGTCGAAGTGGTGCTTGACAACCCGGACAACACCCCGGTCGGCAGCTTCTCGGTGGGCAACACCGGCGGCTGGTCGACATGGGAGACAATCCCGGCCAACATCTCCACGGTGACCGGCACGCACACCGTGTACCTGGAGTTCGTGTCCGGCGCGACCGGCAACCCGCCGTTCGTCAGCCTGCACTACTTCACCTTCCCGGCCGCCTAGCGCGCCACTAGGTAAATCCAGGCGAATCGCTCCCGCGGATCCCGCGGGGGCGATTTCGTCATGCCGTCCGGCCTCACCGCGCCGGCGGTATAGACGGGTGGCCGTCAAGGGAAACCACGGTTCGTTCGGATTAATTAAAAGGATTTTTCCGAACGGTCCCGTGCTCGCGCCGTTCTGGCGAGGTGCTTCCGGCAGGCTGTATGGCCTGGTCAGCGCCGTGGATGGGGGGCTGCCGGACGCTGCGCCCTAGTGGGCGCCTAGGGGTTGTCCTTAGGTCCGGGCGGCGCGGAACTACCGGGTTCGCGCGAGGTGCGGGCGCGGCCTGGCCCGCGAGAGTGGCGGCATGGCGATCGTCCCGAAACCGACGGGACTTACCCGATCCGCCGACTCCACGGGAAAGGAATTTAGCAATGGTCTCCGAGCTGACCAGACCGGCCGTACGGGAAGTACCCGGCCCGCGCCGTGCCCCTGACGATCAACCCATCCACGACCAGACCACCGATCCGCTGTCCGCGATCGCCGATGCGCCGCCCGCCGAGCAGGACCGCCTGCTGTGGGAGCACGGCGATGCGGTCGCCGACCACATGGCGAACCACTTCGCTCACCGTACGCCGCACCTGGCCGCCCGCAGCGGGTTCATGTCGTGGCAGCGGGTGGCCGGCGCCGCCGCCGCGGCCGCTGGCATCGCGCTGCTGGTGATCATGCCGTCGGTGCTGGCGGTCGCGCTGGCCGGGGTGATCGCGCTGATCACCGCCGCCCACCTGATGATCGCGGTCGCCGCCCGGTCGCGGCGGCGGGGAAAGGCCGGCGACGGCCACCCCGCGGCGCTGCCGGACGCTGAGCTGCCCGTCTACACGATCCTGGTCCCGGCCTACCAGGAACAGGACGTGATCGGCGGCATGGTCGGCTGCCTGGAAAAGCTCGACTACCCCAAGGACCGGCTGGAAGCCCTGATCCTGGTCGAGCGCCGCGACCACGCCACCAAGCAGGCCATCAGGGACGCCAACCCGGCGGAGTTCATCCGCATCGTGGAGATCCCGCCGGGCAAGCCGCAGACCAAGCCGCGCTCCTGCAACGCCGGGCTGCTGCTGGCCAAGGGCGACCTCATCGTCATTTTCGACGCCGAGGACCGGCCCGACCCTGACCAGCTCCGGCTCGTCGCGGCGCATTTCGCGGCAGGCGACGACAAGCTGGCGTGCGTGCAGGCGAAGCTGATGGTCAGCAACGCCGACCAGAGCTTCATCACCCGCCAGTTCGCGCTGGAGTACTGCCTGCGCTACGAGCTGACCCTGCCCGGCCTGGCCCGGCTTGGGCTGCCGATCCCGCTGGGCGGCACCAGCAACCACTTCCGCACTCAACTGCTGCGTGAGCTCGGCGGCTGGGACGCGTGGAACGTCACCGAGGACGCGGACCTGGGCATGCGCTGCTCCGCGCTCGGCTACCGGGTCGAGGTCGCCGACTCGGTCACCTACGGCGAGATGCCGCACCAGGTCAAGGCCTGGACCAAGCAGCGCACCCGCTGGCTGAAGGGGTTCATGCTGACGGCCCTGGTGCACACCCGCAACCCCGCCCGCACCTGGCGCACCTTCGGCTGGGCGGGCACGGTGACCATGCTGACGTTCATGGTCGGCACCCCGCTGCTGTACCTGGCCCAGCCCGTCTCACTGGCCATCTGGGCCAGCGGATACCACGGCCTGGACGCGCAGAACCTGCCGGTCGGCCTCACGATGACGATCGTCCAGTCCGCGATCTTCGTGGTGTGGACCGCGCTGGTGGTCGCCGCCGCGCGCCGCTACAAGCTGGTCTCGGCTGTGTTCGCCCCCCTGCTGCCCGCCTACTGGGTCATGCACTGGACGGCCAGCTTCCGCGGGCTCTACCAGCTGATCCGTGCCCCGTTCCTGTGGGAGAAGACCGCGCACTCCGCCGCGCCCGTCCGCGTATGAAAAGCCCTCCCGGAGCATCCGGACGCTCCGGGAGTACCCAGAACGGGCCGGCGTCACCAGGACCCGGCCCAACCTGAAAGGAAACACCGCCATGAACACCCATCCATCACTCCCCGACGCGCCGGGCCAGCCGGCGCGGGCCGCGGGCCGCTCGCGGCGCCCGGGCCGGTTGCGCCGCGCGACGCTGACCGCCGCCGTGCTGGCCGGCGCGGGCGGGCTGACGCTGGCCGCGTCGGGCAGCGCCTTCGCCACCGTCGACCAGACGAGCCCGCAGTGGGACCAGCTCGGCTCCTACGCCGCCACCGCCAACCAGGCCAGGCAGGTCACCGCCGTCTACACGATCCAGAACGTCGCCGAACATGGCACCGAGATGCTCGAGGACAACGGCAACTCGATGGCCGCGAACTCGACCATCGACGTGTGGACGCGGTGGCCTCAGCAGACCGCCCAGGATCCTTTTGCCACCAGCTCGGAGCCGCAGATCACCCAGGCGAACTACCTGTGGGAGTTCGTCCCAGACAATTCCGCCGCGGGCGGGTCGATCGTGGACGGCTACGGTGAGCTGATCAACCGCCAGTCCGGGCTGTGCCTGGATGACGACGGCTCACCCAATCAAGAAGCCGATGGCGCCACCATCACCCAGTACGGCTGCAACGGCGCCACCAGCGAGCAGTGGACCGCCAAGAAGACAGGGTCCAGCTACCAGGTGCAGCCGGAGGTGGACAATGGCGGAGGCGCCCTGGGCGTGGGTAACGGGAGCACCTGCAGCCCGCAGGGCGACGGAGACTCCGTCTACGTCCGCACTAACGGCCTCAGCGGTAACTCCTGCGACCAGTGGACCATCCAGCAGGCCAGCTACGACTTCGCTACGGCGTCGGTCACCGTGGACGGGGACCGTGCCGCGAGCGATCCCGGCAGCTACGCATGCCTGACTGGCGATGCGATGCGGTGGCACGACATCAACACTGTCGACGAGAACCCGGATTACGCCAACCTCGGCGGGTCCGACGTGACACCTACTCTCTTCACCGACTACTCATCGCAGCCCAACCTCGTCAGCGGCGTCAGCTATGGCAACGTGAGCCACGACACCGAGTCTGGCCAGATCATGCTGTACTGCGACCCGACCACCACCACCCCGTAAGGAGAAACCAGCCGGATCGCCCCCGCGAACTGCCGCGGGGGCGATTCCGTCGCGTGGTGATGCTCTGGGCCGTCCCGGCCATACCGTGCCAAAGCACGGCTTTTCCGGCCTTTCCGGACAGTGCGTGACTGAGCCTGCGCTGAGCGTTACCCTGATGGCTATCGAAGGGCGCGACCCGGTGTGTGAGCGGTGTCTTCGGTTTATGGCTGGCCGGGCGGGGGCTTGCGGCCACCCGCCTCGGGCCGTGCCGTGACGCTTGGTGCGTGCGTGCAGTGAGGAGTCTGGAGGCGGCAATGCCGGGTGCTGCCCCCGGAATAGTGGGCCGGGGTGACGAACTCGCCGCGATCGCGTCGATCGCGGGCGATGCCGCCACGGGCCGGGCCTGGGTCGTGTGGATCGGCGGGGAGGCGGGGTCGGGGAAGACCGCGCTGTTGCGGGCCGCGCTCGGTGCCCTCCCGCAGGGGTTCACCATCCTGTCCGCCGGGGCGGAGGAGCTGGCCGGCGACATTCCGTTCCACCTGGCGCGGCAGCTGGGGGCGGCCACGGAGACGGCGGCGTTCCCGGCTGGGCTGGAGCTGCTTGGTGTGTGGGGCCGGGCGCAGGAAACTGGGCCGGCCGCTGTCGTGGTGGAGGATCTGCACTGGGCGGACGGGGAGTCGCGGCTGGCGCTGCTGACGGCGGTGCGGCGGCTGGGGCATGACCGGGTGCTGGTGCTGGTGACGAGCCGCCCGGAGCCGGCCGTGGCTGATGGCTGGGAACGCGTGCGCTTCGATCCTGACCGGTGCCTGGACATAGCGCTGGGGCCGCTGTCAGCGCCGGAGGTGGCCGAGATGGCCGCGCGCAGCGGTATCCGCCTGTCGGCGCCGGCGGCGCAGCGGCTGTGGCGTCATGCCGGCGGGCATCCGCTGTATGTCCGGACGCTGCTGAGCGAGCTTCCGCCGGAACAGCTGACGGCTCCGGGGGGTGAGCTGCCCGCGCCCCGGTCGCTGGCGCTGGCGGCGGTCGCCGCGCTGGCCGGCCTGCCGCCGGACGCCCGTTCCCTCGCCGCGGCCCTGGCGGTGCTGAATCAGGGTGTGCCGTTGCCGGTCGCCGCGGCGGTGGCTGGGGTCGGGCAGCCTGCCCAGGCGCTGGATGCGCTGGTGGGCACCGGGTTCGTGATCTGGCGGCAGGAGGGCCAGCTCGCGTTCCTGCAGTACGCCCACCCGCTGTACCGGGCGGCGGTCTACGCTGACCTGGCGCCGACCCGGCGCCAGGAACTGCACCGCCGGGCCGCGGACCTGGTCGGCGGCGAGGCGGCCCTGGCGCACCGGGTGGCGGCCGCCGACAGCCACGATGACGCCCTGGCGGACCAGGCCGATCAGGCGGCCCGGGCCGAGGCGGCCGGGCAGCGGTCGGCGCTGGCCGCCCGGTACCTGCTGTGGGCCGCGGACCTCAGCTCCCAGCCCGTGGCCGCGCAAACCCGCGTGCTGCGCGCGGCCCGGCTGCTGCTGGCCGCCGAGCAGCCCGGGAAGGCCGCAGAACTGCGGCCCCGCATCGAGGCATCCGCGCCAAGCGCGCTGCGCAGCCTGGTCCTGGGTGTGCTGGCACGCCACCAGGGCGAGGCCGGCGCCGCCGAACAGCTGCTGACAGAAGCGGCCGAACTCGCGGGTGACGCGGCGGATGCCACCAGTGACCCCGCCGATGCCACCAGTGACCCCGCCGATGCCACCGGTGTCCCCGCGGATGCCACCGGTGTCCGCGCGGAGGCGCTCGCGCAGCTCGCTTTCCTGTACGCCAACAGCTACCGGCCCCCTGAAGCGGTCGCGGTCGCCGAGCGCGCGCTGGCGCTGGCGCCGGAACCGGCGGTGGAGCGGATTGCGTTGACCGCGGCGGTGTTCGGCACGGCGTTCTTGCGTGGCCCCCAGGCCGGACTCGACCGGCTGGCGAACCGGTTGCCCGAGCGCGCGGAAGACGTGACCACGGGTGACGTCGACCTGCTCATCGTCCGCGGCTCGCTTGGCTTCTGGGCGGGGCGGCTGACCGCTGCCATCGGTGACCTGCGCTGGGCGCTGCACCTGGCACGGCACGGCACGGCCCTGCTGCTGCCACTCGCTCACCTGCGGCTGTCCCAGCTGCTGTTCGAGGCCGGAGACTGGGACGAGGCGCTGGTGCACGCCCATGTCGTGCTGTCCCTGGGGCCCGAGCAGGAGGTTTCCTGGGTCGAGATCGAGGCGAATGGCAACATCGCCTGCGTGCTGTCCTCACGGGGCGAATGGGCCGCGGCCGAGGAGCACCTAGCGGCAGCTCTGGCCGGGGCGGCCGAAACCGAGTTCCCGATCGAGATCAAGGCGCTCGTGCGGGTGAGCGAGGCGATGACCGCGCGAGCGCGCGGTGACGCGGCCGCGGTGATCGGCGCCATCGGGCCCATGCTCGGTCTCGGGCACGCGCCAAGGCCCGCCGCGGCCACCTTCCGGAGGATCCGGCAGCAAGGCCTCGGGATCTTGTGGTGGCCGCGGCTGATCGAAGCGCTGCTTGACACGGGCGACACCGGCACGGCGGCCCGCCAGTTCGATGAATTCCGGGCCGTCGTGCCCGAGCGGCATCCCAGCCTGGCCATCACCGTGCTGGCCCTGCAGGCCAGACTGAGCGCGGCGTCCGGCCAGCCCGATCAGGCCCTTGCGGAGTTCCGCCAGGCCGCCGGGCTAGCCGGCCCCGACCACCCGCTGCTGGACCGGGCGCTGATGCACCACGCGTTCGGGCGGCTGCTGCAGGCACGCGGGGACCGCCGCGGCGCCGTGGACGAGCTCCGTGCGGCGCATGAGCTGCTCACCGGCGTCGGCGCCGCGCCCTACCTGGCCCGCGTGGAAGCCGACCTCGCCACGGCGGGCATGCCCGTGGCGGTACCGCGGCAGGCCTCCCCGGTGCGGCAAGCCTCCCCGCTCGATCTGACCGGCCGCGAAGCCGACGTCGTCGCCCTGGTGGCCAAGGGGATGACCAACACCGAGGTGGCCGCCGAACTGTACGTCAGCACCCACACCGTCGAATACCACCTTAGGAACATATTCGCCAAACTGGGCATCAACTCCCGGCGCGAGCTGCGCAGATTCGCCCGCTGAACAGCACCCTAGGTGCGCCTAGGGGTTGTCCTTAGGAAGGGGCGGTGCGGAACTAGCGAGTTCCCCTGGGGCGCTGGCGCGCCATTCCCGAGAGAGTGGCGGCATGGCGATCGTTCCGAAGCCGTCGGAACGTGACACCGACTGCCGACCACAACGGGGAAGGAATTTCAGAAATGGTGACCGAAGTGACCAGTCGGGCCGTGCGGGAGCTGCCCGGCCTGCGCGGTAGCCCTGATGACCTAATCGCCCGCTACCAGACTGCCGAACCGCCGGATACGATCGCCGCTGTCCTGGCCAAGGCCGAGGCCGGCGGCGCCCGCGCTGCCGAACTGGCCGCGTTGCGGGGGCGCCTGCGGCAGCTGGGCCAGCCCGCAGCAGGGCTGCTGCCAGGCGAGGCACTGGAACCGGTCGCGGACCTGCCGCGGCTGGAAGAACTGCCCGAACCCTCAGCCGGGCAGGCCCGCGAGGTGCTCGGCCAGCTGGCGATCATCAAGCTCAACGGCGGGCTGGGAACGAGCATGGGCCTGTCCGGGCCCAAGTCCCTGCTTCAGGTCAAGCCCGGTGTGAGCTTCCTCAATGTCCTGGCCAGGCACGTCCTGGCACTGCGCCTGCGCTATAGCGCCCCGCTCCCGCTGGTGCTGATGAACTCGGCCGCCACCCGCCGCCCCTCACTGACGGTGCTGGACCGCTACGACGGCCTGCGCGTCCCCGGCATACCGTGGGACTTCCGGCAGGGCCGCGAGCCCAAGATCCGCGCCAGTGACCTGCACCCGGTGCAGTGGCCAGCCGATCCGGAGCTGGAGTGGTGCCCGCCCGGCCACGGCGACATCTACCCCGCGCTGGCCGCCTCCGGGATGCTCGACGCCCTGCTCACCGCCGGGTTCCGGTACGCCTTCATCTCCAACGCCGACAACCTCGGTGCGCTCGCCGACCCCAAGATCGCCACCTGGCTAGCCGCCGGGCAGATACCGTTCGCGCTGGAAGCGGTGCGCGGCACCGCGGCCGACCGCAAGGGCGGCCACCTCGCCCGCCATCACGGGCGGATAGTACTGCGGGAAACGGCGCAGGTGCCCGCCGGCGACACCTCGTTCACCGACACCGAACGCTGGGGCTGGTACAACACCAACAACATCTGGATCGACCTGCGCGCGCTGCGGGACCTGCAGGCCGCCGACCCGGCGGCACCGGCGCTCCCGCTGGTCGTCAACCGCAAGACCGCCGACCCGCGCGACCCGGCCAGCACCCCGGTGATCCAGCTCGAATCGGCGATGGGCGCGGCCATCGGCTCGATCCCCGGCGCCCGCGCCATCGCGGTCCCCCGCTCGCGGTTCGCCCCGGTGAAGACCACCGACGACCTGCTGGTCGTCCGGTCGGACGCCTACCAGCTCACCAGCGACGGGCAGCTCAGGCCCGAGTTCGACGGCCCCGCACCCGTCGTCACCCTGGACAAGAAGTTCTACGGACTGCTGCCCGGCTTCGAACAGCGATTCCCGGCCGGCCCCCCATCGCTGCGCCGCTGCCGCCGGTTCGAGGTCCACGGCGACGTCACCTTCGGCACGGACATCCTCGCCGCAGGCGATGTGAAGGTAACCGGCCCAGGTTACGTCCGGGACGGGGAAACACTTGGCGGGTGAAGGCTTCCGGCCGCGGTCCGGCCGCGGTCCGGCCGCGGCCTGCGGGCCGGGTTCGGCGGGATGACAGCCCGTGACGTATCCGTGACTTGCCTTATATGTAACAAGGTGGAAACATACGAGGAAGTGTGCTCTAACATTGCACACCAACACTAAGGTTGTCCCCACCGCTGGAGACACCCCCTTCTCTTCCCCGGAAGAGATGTCACGCATCCAGTGCTCCCACGCAACCGAGGGCCTCATGACTGATGTAGTTACGGCACCGCCCGCCTCCGCGACTCTCCTCGAATCCAACAGCGTCAACTTCGTCCCGCACTCGCAGCGGCACGGAACACCCAGGAACTTGTTCACGCTCTGGTTCGGAGCCAACGCCACCGGCGTGACGATCCTGACCGGCGCACTCGCGGCCTCGACCGACCTAAGTCTCTTGTGGGGCGCGGTCGCGATCATCATCGGCACGCTCGTTGGCAGCGTCTTCGTCGCCTACCACTCAGCCCAGGGCCCGGTGCTCGGCTTGCCGCAGATGATCCAGAGCCGGGCACAGTTCGGCTTCGTCGGCGCCAATCTTCCCCTCGTCGTCGTCGTCGCTATGTACCTCGGCTTCTTCGGCGGGGGCACCATCCTCTCCGGCGACGCGGTCGCGGATCTCACCGGCAGCCCCGTGTGGGCCGGCATCCTCATCACCGGTGTCATCGCGCTCGCCCTGGTCATCTTCGGGTACCGGGTGATCCATGTGGTCGCGAGGATCATCACTCCCGTCTTCGTCCTGGTGTTCATCGCCCTGACGGTGGTGACGATCGTCAACTGGCCAGCAGGCGCGCACCATGCCCAGACGTCGTCCGGATTCTCCGCCACCGGATTCTTCCTGGTGCTCGGGGTGGCCGCGGCATACCACATCACCTACGGCCCGTACGTCGCCGACTACTCCCGCTACCTGCCGGCCGACACGCGGATCACCCCGACGTTCTGGTACACCTACGGCGGAGTCGCCTTGAGCGGCGTCTGGACCATGATTCTCGGCGCGGCCGTGCAGATCGCTTACGGCAACCTGGGCATCGCCCAAGCCCTCGGAGCGATGGCCGGGACCGAAGGGGCCTTCCTGCGCGACGTCGTCCTGATCGTGCTCATCCTCGGGCTCATCAACATCGGCGCTCTCAATATCTACGGAGCGGCCATGTCCAGCCTGACGATCGCGAACACCTTCATGAAGAAGTGGAAGCCGACCCGGGGGCTGCGTCTGGGCTTCATGATCCCGGTCGGGCTCATCGGTGTCGTCGGTTCGGTCGCGCTTTCTGCGGACTTCATCAGCGCGTACCAGAACTTCATCCTGTTCCTGATCGTGTTCCTGATTCCCTGGTCAGCGATCAACCTCGTGGACTTCTACCTCGTCAACCGAGGGCACTACGTACTCGACGACCTCTTCACCCCCTCCGGCCGTTACGGAGCGTTCAACAAGGCCGGTCTCGCCGCCTACCTCATCGGCTGCCTGCTGCTGACCCCGTTCGTGAACTCGGGCTTCTACACCGGGTATATCGGCGCGAAGCTGGGCTTCGACCTGTCCTGGATCGTCGGCCTGGTGCTGCCGGCCGCTCTGTACCTGGTCTTCACGAAGGCGGCGCGACGGCGGGCCAGCGCGCCGGAAACCGGGATCCCCCCGTCGGCGGAGATCGCCGCAAGCAGCCAGGCCAGCTAGAAATGCCGCCGGAACGACCACGAAAGGACTGCTCACGATGACCGACGCGAACGTGGCCAGCCTCGCCACCAAGTCCGCGGCCGAACTCGCCGCCCTCATCAAGTCCGGCGACGTATCGCCCGTCGAAGTGATGCGAGCCACCCTGGAAAGAGTCGAGCGGTACAACTCCGACATAACCGGGTTCGTCTATACCGGCGCCGATGAGGCGCTCAGCAGGGCCCGGCAGATCGAACGGGCCGTGCGCGACGGCGAAGACGCCGGGTCACTGGGCGGGGTCCCGGTGGCGATGAAGGACCTCTACGACTCCAAAGCCGGGTGGCCCACGACCATGGGCGGGGTGCCCTGCCTGCGCGACAACATCGCCACGACGGACTCCCTCTGGGTTGAGAGGATGGAAGCGGCGGGCGCGATCATCGTCGGTAAGACGAACGGCGCGGTCTTCGGCTTCCGCGGAACCGGCGACAATCCCCTCTTCGGGCCGTCAAGGAACCCCTTTGACCTGACCTACAACACCGGCGGTTCGTCCGGGGGTTCCTCCGCCGCCGTCGCCGCCCGACTGGTCCCGATCGGGCAGGCCACTGACGGCGGGGGTTCCACCCGGATTCCCGCCGCGTTCTGCGGCCTCGTCGGGCTGAAGCCGACCTCCGGGCGCATCCCGATGGTCATTCGCCCCAACGCTTTCGCCGGCGCCAGCCCCTTCCTCTTCGACGGCGCCGTCACCCGGACGGTCGAGGACACCGTTCTCGCTCTCGAAACGCTGGAAGGGTACGACTCGCGCGACCCGTTCGCCAGCCGGGGACAGAAGCTTGACCGCTCGCGGATCACGGGTGACGTGACAGGCGTCCGGATCGCCTACTCGCCCGATCTCGACGACTACCCGGTCGAAGAGGAAATCCGTGCCACAGTGCGGAGCGCCGTGCTGGAACTCGAGCGGGGGGGCGCAATCGTCGACGAAGTACGCCTCGGATTCACCGCGGACCATCTTGAACTCGGCGAGTTGTGGGGTCACCTGATCGTGCATTCGCAGATCCAGGGACTCGACGCGCTGAAGAACGAAGGTATCGACATCCTTCACGACCATCCCGGCGATCTGACCGAGTTGCACCGGTCGTGGATCGACCGGGTCCTCGCCGCTACGACCCGGGAACAGCATCAGCACCAGCTGCTGCGCTCAATGGTTTATGACGCCGTCCAGGGGGTGCTGGACGACTACGACCTTCTTATTACGCCGACGACCGCCTGCGTGGGCATCAAGAACAATATCGGCGGCGACACCATCGGACCTTCCAGCATCAACGGCGTCCCGGTCGAACCGCTTATCGGCTGGGCGCTCACCAGTTACTTCAACTACACCGGCCATCCCGCCATTTCCGTGCCGGCGGGAATGTCGTCGGGCGGACTTCCCATCGGCATGCAAATCGTGGCGAACAAATTTGACGACGAGAGCGTGCTGAACGCCAGCCTGTTCATCGAAACAGCGCTGCCCTGGTTGGCGACCTATCAGTCGCTTCCGTCGTTCACCTGAAGGGAACCCGACGAGAGGCTGGCGCTGTCGGTTGGTGCCGTCAGCTCTCGGGGCGCATGGGGCGTGTGCGCCGACGGTGCAGGTCCACACTACTATGATCATATCGTGACTTCCCCCGCATCTAGGTCAGACCACGCCGAAGACGAGGCGGCCGCCCGCCCCGCCCCGGCGGGCGGCACGGAACTCTATGTCCGCCAGGTCGCCACGATGCTCGGCGTCTCCACTGCCATGATCCGCGCGTGGGAAAACGAGGGCCTGATCACCCCCCGCCGGAGCAAAGGCGGTTACCGCGTCTTCAGTCGAGCCGATGTGCGGCGCCTGATGAAGATCCGGGATCTGCGGGCTGAGGGGATAAACGCGTCCGGAATGCGGAGGATGCTCACCAAAGAAGACGAGGAGATCCGCCCGGCCCCCGCCCGTAACAACGACGGAATCGGTACCCGGCTCCGGGCACTGCGCACTGATGCGGGTTTTTCTCTTCGCGATGTAGCCGCGCGCACCGGCCTCAGCCCGTCCTATATCTCAGCCGTAGAGCGTTCCCTCTCCAGCCCTTCGATCGCGTCACTGCAGAAGATGGCCGCCGCCCTCGGGACGAATATCCCGGGGCTGCTCGGCGAGCCCGACTCAGATGCCGGCGACATCGTCGTCCGCGCCACGGAGCGCAAGGTGCTGCGTGCCCGCGAAGACGGCGTCACCATGCACCGGCTTGGCGTCAACGAGACGATGCTGGAACCGCTGCTTTTCACGATCGATCCAGGCGCGGGCAGCGCCGAGCCCTACGAGCACGACGGCGAGGAGTTCATCTACGTCTCGCGGGGACTCTTCTCGATCACGCTCGACCTCTCGGATACGTATGTCCTGCACGCCGGGGACTCCATCACCTTCCGCAGCCATCGGCCGCACACCTGGTCGAACCCGGGCGACGAGCCGGCGATCCTCGTATGGGTGAATACGCCGCCCACCTTCTGAGCTGCCGGAACGCTGCCAGGCATAGGTCGCGGGCCGTTTCGTTGCGGCGCCGTTTCTGTCTCGGGGCGCGCGTTACAAAGCTGTGAAATGTTACCCGCGGAGGCGATTCCCCCTTGATGAACCTTAGTGAACATCAGTAGGGTTAGTGGACAAACCTAGGCGACTGTGCGCCGGGGCCCGACCCTGGGGAGACCGAGATCGACACGACCAGCGGCGCGTGGCAGCGCCTGCAACCGCAAGGCCACTGGGACTGGCATGTGCCGACCCCGTTCTCCCAGGGCTGGCGGGTGGGGAATCTCCTCTTCAGCGGTGGACAGCTCTCCGCCGACGCCGAGGGCAATGTCCTGGGAGCCGGTGACATCGAGGCGCAGACCCGCAACGTCTACGAGAACATCACGCGGGTACTCGCCGAGGGCGGGGCCACGTGGTCCGACGTCGTCAAGCTCAATACGTACTACGTCTACGACGGGCCGGAGGCCGATGCTCAGGCGTTCTGGGAAAAGATGACCCGCGTCCGGCTGGAATACATCACCGATCCGGGGCCGGGAGCCACGGCGGTGCGCGTGGCCGGACTGATGTATCCCGGCTTCCTGATCGAGGCGGATGTCATAGCGGTCATCACATGACCAGCCTTCACGATCCGGCGGCAGCGGTCCGGCTGGCGGCCGCGCTCATCGAGACCGACACCGCGAACCCCCCGGGCGGGGAGGCTCTCGCGGCTGGCCTTGTCGCCCGCCACCTCACGGACCATGGAGTCACGGCGGAGATCCGCGCGTGGGGTGATGGGCGGGCCAACCTGATCGCGAGGCTCGACGGCACCGACCCGGGCGCGCCGGCTCTGCTGCTGAACGGCCACCTCGACACGGTGGGCCTCGGAAGCCAGCCATGGACCGTCGACCCGCTCGGCGGCGCGGTCGAGGGCGGCAGGCTGTACGGCCGCGGGTCCTCCGACATGAAGGGCGGGGCCGCGGCCATGGTGGTCGCCTTCGAGCGGCTCGCCGCCGCCTGGGAGAGCAGCCCTGGCCGCTGGCCGGTAGTGCTCGCCCTCACCGCCGGTGAAGAAACCGGCTGTGAGGGCGCCCGGCTGATCGCCGGCGACCTGCCCCGGGTGGGGGCGATCGTGGTCGGGGAAGCGACGGCCGCTCATGTGGTGGTAGGACACAAAGGCCTGATGTGGGCACGGCTCGAGGCTCGCGGCTCGGCCGCGCACGCCTCGCAGCCAAGCCTGGGACGGAACGCCATCGCCGGACTTGCGAGCGTCATCGGCCGTATCAACGACATTGACCCGGCGCTGCTCGCGCCGGAGTCGGAACTCGGCCTGCCGACCATCGTCGCGACGATGATCGGCGGCGGAACCGGCCGTAACGTCGTGCCTGATTTCTGTTCCTGTACGCTCGACGTACGGCTCACCTCCACGTTCGGCGAGTCGCAGGCGTCGCGGGTCCTCCACGACATCAGCGCGGGGGCGGACGTCACAGTCGAGGTCGACCTGGTCATTCCGCCGGTCCTCAGCAAGGCGGGCGACCCCTGGGTCGAATCGGTGCTAACGATGACAGGCGACCACGGTGTTCGCCGCACCGCGAGCTACTTCACCGACGCGTCGGTCCTCGGGCCAGCACTGGGTGACCCGCCGGTCTGCATCGTCGGTCCGGGTGAGCCGGCACTGGCCCACCGAGTCGACGAGTGGTGCAGCGTGACCGCGATCGAGCGATGCGCGGATCTCTACGAAGCGATCGCCCGAGATTGGTCCGCGGCCTCCTCTCGCCGCGGGCTTTCCGATACCGAGTCCATCCACAGCGGCGCGAAAGGAAACCACGATGGAACTAGCTCCCAAGCTGCTTGACCAGATCGAGGAAATCGTCGTCCATCGACGCGCTCTCCTCGACGCTCTTTACGACGAGAACGTCCACGCCGACACCGTGCTGCGGGGCGGCCAGGTCGTCAACGTGGTGACGGGCGAGATTTACCACGCTGACGTGTGCATCAAGGGCGCGCACATCCTGAAGGTGGGCGACTCCGCGGACGTCACCGGCCCCGAGACCACCGTGGTCGAACTCGACGGGGCGTTCGTCATCCCTGGCTTCATCGACTCGCATACTCATTTCGAGAGCGCGATGCTGACTGCCACGGAGTTCTCGCGGCTCTCGATCCCGACCGGCACCACGACCATCGTTTCAGACCCGCACGAGATCGGGAACGTCCTCGGTCCGGTTGGCATCGAGGCGATGGCGCGCGAGTCCGCCACCCTTCCGAACCGCATCCACACCCGGCCGCCGTGCCACACGCCGAACGTTCCCGGGGTCGAAACTCCCGGGTTCGACATCCGGTGGGCGCACGTGCCGGACATGCTCGAGTTGCCGAGTGTCGACGGCATCGGCGAGAACCAGGCAGTCACCCAGCCCCGGCTGGTGCACCGTCACACGCCCGAGGTCATCGACGACGTCCTCCACTCCACCACGTACGCCCGGCTGACGGGCAAG
>Ga0335075_10009207_pt1 | contig 15077 bp, 15 predicted proteins | sample Lox_Sample_24_FD_206723 | JGI IMG/M metagenome (GOLD analysis project Ga0335075, IMG submission 206723) | Soil microbial communities from Loxahatchee National Wildlife Refuge, Florida, United States - Lox_Sample_2.4 | ecosystem: Environmental > Terrestrial > Soil > Wetlands | place: USA... | reverse complement strand
CTGCTTGACGCCGTCATGGACCCGGGCCGCGCCCCGCTGGCCCACGCCCGCAGCGCCGAGCTGCGCGGGATCCTCGAGGAGGTCCAGCGCGAGCACCACGTCAACCGCGCGCTGATGAACCAGGAGCTGTCCTTCCTGGACCACCTGCTGCGCCTGGCCGACGCCGACCGTCACCTCGGCTACGACTCCGCCGCGGGCCACAACCGCGTGACCGCGCCGCGGCTGTCCAGCCGTCACCGCGTCCTGGATCTCGAGGTCTAGCGCCGTGACCATCCCCTCCTTCACCGGTCTGCAGACCGCGCTCAGCGGCCTCGAGGCGGCCCAGGCCGCCATCACCACCACCGGCGAGAACATCGCCAACGCCAACACCGCCGGCTACACGCGCCAGACGGTGCAGACGGCGGCGACCGCCCCCCTGACCATCGCCGGCCCCAACGGCGGCACGCAGGTCGGCACCGGCGTGTCGATCACCGACATCAGCCGGATCCGCAACCAGTTCCTGGACGTCCAGTACCGCGCCCAGAACAGCGCCACCTCCAACGCCAACTCCAACGCCACCGAGCTCGGCCAGGTGCAGACGGCGGTGGCCGGTGACTCCACCAACGACGGCCTGCAGAGCGTCATGTCGGCGTTCTGGAGCTCCTGGACCGCGCTGGGCCAGACCGACAACGCCGCGTCGCGTCAGGGCGTCATCGACGCCGGCCAGACGCTGGCCACCACCTTCAACACCGTCGCCCAGCAGATGCAGACGGTGCAGAGCCAGGCCGCCCAGCAGTACTCCACGCTCACCGGCACCAACGGCCAGGTGGCGCAGGACGCTCAGCAGATCGCCACCCTCAACCAGCAGATCGCACAGGCCACGCAGGCGGGGATCTCGCCCAACACGCTGCTCGATCAGCGCGACAACGCCCTGGATGATCTCTCCAGCCTCGCCAACATCTCGGTCAGCACCGGCTCTGACGGCGCGGTGACGGTCAACTTCGGCGACGCGTCGAGCCCGCTGGTGAGCGGCACCACCGTCACCTGGCCCCAGACCCTCACCTCGGCCGCCGGCGGCCAGCTCGGCTCGCTGCTGAACATCTCCTCCAGCACCGGTCCCGTGGGCCAGTACCTCTCCTCGCTGGACGGCGTCGCCAACCAGGTGATCAGCTCGGTCAACTCCCTGCAGCCCTCCAGCCCCTTCTTCACCGGGACCTCGGCCTCGACGATCGCGGTGTCGGCCAACACCTCCACCGTGCAGAGCTCGAGCTCCAGCACCTCGGGGACGGATCTGGCGCAGTCCATCGCTGCGCTCTCCGGGGGGTCGGCGGACCAGTCCTACGCCGCCTTCGTGGCTCAGATCGGGAACGGCGTCGCCGCGGCCCAGACCACGCAGGCCACCCAGCAGTCGGTGCTCACCGCCGTCTCCAACCAGCGCCAGAGCGTCTCGGGCGTCTCGCTGGACGAGGAGATGACCAACCTCATCCAGTACCAGCAGGCCTACCAGGCCTCGGCGCGCGTGATGAACACCATCGACGACGCGCTCAACACTCTCATCAACACCGTCGGCGGAGGGATCTAGGCCATGATCTCCGGGCGCATCACCACACAGATGACGACGGCGTCGGTGCTGTCGAGCATCAACAACGTCCAGGATCAGCTGGCCACCACCCAGCAGCAGCTCTCCACGGGCCTGAGCATCAACCAGCCGTCGGACAACCCCTCGGGAGCGAGCCTGGCCATTCAGCTCAAGAACGATCTGGCCGGCCTGAGCAACTACAACTCCAACATCACCGACGGCACCGCCTGGGCCTCGGCCGCCGACACGTCGCTGTCGAACGTCATGAGCATGCTCCAGCGCGCGCAGGAGCTGACGGTGCAGGCCTCCAACGGCGACGAGTCCGCCACCGATCTCTCCTCCACCGCCGACGAGATCGACCAGCTCGCCGACGCCATCAAGCAGGAGGCCAACACCCAGTACAACGGCCAGTACATCTTCAGTGGCACCGCCAGCGGCACGCAGCCCTACTCGAGCTCCACCGGCGACGTGTTCCAGGGCAACACCTCGGCGGTGACGCGCCAGATCGGCCCGGGCTCCACGCTGCAGGTCAACGTCGACCTCTCCAGCGTGCTCGGCAGCGGCACCAGCGCCAACGACAACAAGCTGCTGGACACCCTGCGCACCATCTCGTCCGACATGCGCAGCGGGAACACCGCCGCCATCTCCGACCTGTCCACCACGCAGCTCACCAACCTGCAGAACAGCCTCAACAGCCTCACGCAGGTCCAGGCCAACGTCGGCGCCACCCAGAACCGCCTGACCCTGGCCACCGACCGCATCACCGGTCTCCAGAACAGCGACACGCAGTCGCTCTCCAACGACGAGGACGTCAACATGGCCCAGGCCATGACCACCTACTCCAACCAGCAGGCGGCCTTCACCGCCGCGTTGAAGGCCGGTGCCAATATCGTCCAGTCCTCGTTGATGGACTTCCTGAGCAACTAGGAACCCCTCGACGCCCGTCGCCTGCCCCACAAGTAGGCTTACGGGGCAGCCCCCTGCACGTCAACCCAGGTAGAGGAGCCGCCCGCTGTGGCACTCGCGATTGAGAGCACGCGCTTCGGACACGTCGAGATCGACCCGGACACGGTCATCGAATTCCCCGACGGCCTCATCGGCCTCGGCGGGTCACGCTTCGCGCTGCTGACGAGCGACCCCGACAGCCCGTTCTTGTGGTTGCATTGCATCGATGACCCGAGCCTGTCGCTGCCCGTGACCGATCCCCACCGGTTCTTCTCCAACTACCAGGTGGAGCTCAACGACGAGGACGCCGAGCGTCTCGGCCTCGACGACGCCACCCCGGTGGACGTCTACGTCACCATCGTGGCCAGCGCCGAGCTGTCGGAGTTCACCGCCAACCAGAAGGCGCCGATCCTCATCTGGGGCGGCCAGGGTCACCAGATCATCAACCAGGCCGCCGACACCCACCTGCGCGCACCCCTCTTCGCCGAGGTCATGGGCGCCGGCGCCGACGCCGACGGGAACGCCTCCTAATGCTCAACATCACTCGCCGACGTGGCGAGCGGGTCGTCCTGGGCGACGACGTCTTCATCTCCGTCCTGGAGGTCTCCGGCCAGACCGTCCGCCTCGGCATCGATGCCCCACGCTCGGTCCGCGTCTACCGCGAGGAGATCTGGCTCGAGGTCAAGCGCGAGAACGAGGCCGCGGCCCACGCCACCGGTTCCGCCCTGCCCGCTGACCTGCCCGCGCCGCTCAAGGGCGCCGACAGTGAGGCGACGCGGTCCAACGTCGTCAAGCCTCAGCAGTAACTTCCGCCGACTCGCTGGCCGTCCGTCAGCGTCTGCGGCACGTCAACGGCTTTTGCAAGGCGGCACGGGCGGCCGCGGCCGGCCCCCTGCACATCGCCGCTTCCTCCGCACTGCCCCGCCGAAAGCCGCAGTCTCGACCCTTAGCGCTGGCCACGCTCAGCGGCCACCATCGCCGCCGCCTGCACCCGCGTCCGCGCCCCCAGCTTCGTCGCGGCATTCCGGACGTGCGTGCGCACCGTCTCGAGCGACAGGAACAGCTGCGCCGCGATCTCCGGGCCCCGGTAGCCGTCGGCCAGCAGCTCCAGCACCTCGCGCTCGCGCGGGCTGAGCTCCGCCACGCGGCGCGCCGCGTCGGTCTCGGCCACCAGAGCGGCCACCGAGGGGTCCACGAACCGGCCACCCCCCGCCACCGTCCGCAGGGCCTCCATCACCGTCGCCACCGGTGAGGCGGTCAGCACCAGCCCCGGCGCCCCGAGCCGGGAGGCGGCCCGCAGCGCCCCGGAGGGGGCGCCCCAGCGGGTGCTGAGGACCAGCGGGGCCCCGTCGCCGGCCTCGAGCGCCGCTTTGGCCAGCGCCACCCCGTCGCCACGGCAGCGGCAGATCTCCACCAGGGCCACGTGATGGCCACCTGTGCGCAGGTCTGCCAAGGCTTGGTCAGGGTTGTCGGGTGCGACCGTGACCCCGAAGCCGGCGTCCCCCAGGACGAGCTCCATGCCGCGCCGCGCGGTCACCTGGTCGTCGACGATGAGCACCTCGAGCCGGTTGGCCTCCATCACACCTCCTCCCGACGTTGCTGGGCCCTATCAGGACACACATCTACCGCAAAATGGGGATGGGCGAAACCCCGGATCTGGACGACATAAATCCGGGGTGATCAGCGACCTTCACCCCGGCCGGAAGTCCGCCGTATGGGCCCGGCATTTCCCTCGAAGCAGAATCGGACCAAAAGTGGGTGTAATGGCTACTACGGAACGTGCCGGTCGGTTGTCGGCTGAGCAGTCCCTTGAACTGTGGCGTGAGTACCAGCGGACCGGCGACCCCCGCCTCCGCGACCGCCTCGTGTTGACCTTCGCCCCGATGGTCAAGTACATCGTCTACCGCAAGGTTCGCGAGATGCCGGCCCGCTGCGAGGTCGATGACTTCATCTCGTGCGGCCTGGAGGCGCTGATCAAGTCGATCGATCGCTACGACCCGGACAAGGGCGCCACGCTGGAGCAGTTCGCCTGGACCCGGATCCACGGCGCGGTGCTCGACGAGCTGCGCCGCAACGACTGGGCGCCGCGCTCCCTGCGCCGCTGGGACCGCGAGATGGCCAAGGCCCGTGACAACTTCTTCCACCTCTACGGCCGCCGCCCCACCCGCGAGGAGCTGGCCGACGCGCTCGGCATCGAGGTCAAGGTCCTCGTCCGTCACCAGGACGAGCTGGCCCAGGCTTCGGTGGGCTCACTCAACGCGCTCGTCAACGGCGAAGAGGACCAGGCCACCGAGCGCATCGACACCCTCATCTCCGAGGACACCGACGCCGATCCTGAGCACTTCGCCGTCACCGGCGAGGCCAAGGAGCGGTTCCGCGAGGCCTTCGAGTGCCTGGCCCCGCGCGAGCGCAAGATCGCGGTGCTCCTGTACGTCTACAACCTCACGCTGCGCGAGATCGGCGAGATCCTCGGCGTCACCGAGAGCCGCGTCTGCCAGCTGCACGCCCAGATCCTCAAGACCCTGCGCGCCCGGCTGGCCGCCGACGAGCAGCTCTTCACCGTCGTCGCGGCCTGAGCCGCACCACCCGCCCGCCGCCCGCCGGCCGCTGAACGCCGCGGCCGGCCGGTGAAGGCCCGCCTCACACTCGGCTGCGACCGGGCTGAGAAGCATTGGGCGGACCGCGCCGGCGACCTGGATATCGCGGGAAACGCGCAGGGCGCCCGCAGGTTTCCCGCGAAAACCATGTGAGGGATGGATATCGCGCCAAACCTTCTCCGGCCGGTGCGGTTTCCCGCGATATCCAGGTCATGGGCTTGCCGTGGGATGCCGATCCACCCGCACTCTCCCCTGCCACGGCACATCCGCGCCGACGCCAACGTGCCGCGAGGGCGACGCTAGGACGGGTAGTCGTAGAAGCCCTTGCCGGTCTTGCGGCCGTGGTGGCCTGACACCACCATCCGTTTGAGCAGCGGGGTGGGCGCGTACTCGGGCCGCTTGAACTCCTCATAGAGCGAGTCGCAGATGGCGTAGAGGACGTCGAGGCCGATGAAGTCGCACAGGGTCAGGGGCCCCATGGGGTGCCCGCAGCCCAGTCGCATCCCGTCGTCGATGTCTTCGCGCGTGGCGAAGCCGTCCTCGTACATGCGCACGGCGGCCATCAGGTAGGGGACGAGCAGCATGTTGACGATGAAGCCCGAGCGGTCCTTGGTCCGGATCGGCTGCTTGCCCATCTCGGTGGCCAGGCTCTCGGCCACCGAGACCGTCTCGTCGGCGGTGTCCAGCGCCACCACCACCTCGACGAGCTTCATCACCGGCACCGGCGAGAAGAAGTGCAGCCCGATCACCCGCTCCGGGCGCCGCGTCCACGCGGCCAGCTCGGCGATCGGGATCGAGGAGGTGTTGGAGGCCAGGAAGCGCGCCTCCGGCAGCGCCTCGTCCAGGCGCTGGAAGAGCTTGCCCTTGACCCGCGGGTCCTCGGTCACCGCCTCCAGGACCGCGTCGACGCCTGCGAGGTCATCGAAGTCGCTCGAGTAGGCGATCCGCCCGGTCAGCTCCTCGGCGCTCTCGGCGGTGAGCTTGCCGCGGGCGACGGCCCGGTTCACCGATACCGCCAGTCGTTCGCGGGAGCGCTTGAGCGGCGCCGCCTCGGGCTCGAAGATGGTGACGTCGATGCCCGCCGAGGCGGCCGATTCGGCGATGCCCGAGCCCATGAAGCCGGCCCCCACCACGGCCACCCGCGAGACGGTATCGCCGGCCATCAGCAGCCTCCCAGCTTGCGCAGGCGTGCGCGGTAGGTCTGCATGTCGCGGTGGATGAAGTCGGAGTGGGTCTGGGTGCGCAAGGAGGGCACGTCCTCGTGGTGGTAGGGACTGGAGAGGCTTTCCGCGTGGCCGATGACGTCGCGGGTCCGGATATTGAAGCGGCACTGCAGCCAGTGCACGAGCTTGAGGCTGGACCTCATCTGAGGCGCATCGCCGAGCACCTGGGCGTCGCTGTAGCCGACGTGCTCGATCCCGATCGCCGTCCAGTTCAGCCCGACGGTGTGGCGGCACATCGTCTGCAGCGACACCAGCTGATGGATGGTGCCGTCCGAGTCGATGACGAAGTGCGCGCAGTCGGCGGGCAGCTCGTGCAGCTCGGAGTCCGGGACGTCGTTGGCGAAGGTGTTGAACGTCGAGGTGTAGCTCGCGTCGGTGTAGTGGATGACGATCACGTGGGGATGGATCAGGCGCCACGTGGGCTTCATGAACGACCCGTAGTGGCGACGCGCGTAGGCGGTCATCTGGGCCTTGCGCGCTGCGCCGAACGGGATGGGGTCCCACACGATCCGCGGCTTGGCCGCGGTGCTCGACGCCACCGCGGGCGATCCGGCGCCGAGCGCCGCCGCGACGATCGCCGCCACCGCCACCAACCACCTCGTCATTGCTACAGCGTGGCACGTCGGCCGCTTCTATCCTGCGCCCTCGTGAAGCCCGTCCTCATCATCACCCATCTGCCCGACCGCCAGGACGGGATCGTGCGCCAGTCACTGCACGACGCCGGGCGCGCGGTGATCGAGCGCAACCCCGGCGACGCGGAGCCGCTGCCGGCGGCCGGCGAGGTCGGCGGCGTGGTCACCCTCGGCGGGCGCCAGAGCGCCACCCGGGTGGCCGAGGATCCCTTCCTCGTCGCCGAGGTCCGGCTGCTGCAGAGCGCGCTTGACCAGGGCGTCCCGGTGCTCGGCATGTGCCTGGGCGCCCAGCTGCTGGCCGTGGCCGCCGGCGGCGCGGTCACCTACTCGGGCCACATGAACGCGGGCTGGCCGGAGCTGCGCACCCTGCCCGCGGCGGCGGAGGACCCCCTGTTCGCCGCGTTCCCTGAGCGGCTGCCGGTGCTGGCCTGGCACGAGGACATCATCGAGATGCCGCCGCAGGCCACCGAGCTGGCCGTCACCCCGGGGCCCGGCGCGGCGCTGTTTCGCGTGGGCGACAGCGCGTGGGGCAGCCAGGCGCACCTCGAGCTCACCCCGGCGATGCTGATCGAGGGCTGGACCGTTGACCCGGCCGACATCGTCGAGATCGAGGGGGCCGGGCACCGCATCGACGACTTCCGGGCTCAGAGCCGTGACCACCTGGTCGCCCAGATGGCCGCGGCCCGGCCCATGTTCACCGCCTTCGGGCGGCTGCCTACTTCTTCGCTTTCCTCTTCGGCAGCTTGAGCGTCAGCGTCCGCTTGGTCTGAGTCGTGTGCTTCTGCACGGTCTCGGAGAACACGCCGCTGATCTTCACGTGGCCCTTCTTCGAGGCCAGGAACCTCTTGCCGGCGCGCGACAGCTTGACCGCGAGCTTCTTGGCGCCCTTCTTGGTGATGGAGAACTTGCCCTTGCCGAGGGTGACGGTCTTGGCCTTGCCCTTCTTGGCGGCCACAGCGGCGGTGTGGCCGCTCACCGAACCGGGCCCCGGTGCGGTGAGTGTGATGGTCACCGTGCACGGGAACGCGGAGCAGGTGACGCTGACGGTCACCGCCGAGCCGTTGGAGGTGGCCCCGCCCCCCACTGACGCCGGCGCGATCGCGTCGGTCGCCTTGAATGACTGCGCGAACACCGATCCGTTGGAGAACCAGGCCAGCCAGCCCTGGCCGCCGCCGTTGACCGAGCTTTCGATGTCATTGATCTTCCCGCCGCTGTCGGAGTCAAGCCCCGCGCCGGCCCACGTCTTGCCGCCGTCGGCGCTGTAGGACAGCTCGACCTTGCCGAGCGATCCGCCCAGCAGGTAGGTGGCGTAGACGCCGCCCGCGCCGTCCTGGTTGACCGCCGGGTAGAGCTCGCCCGCGGTGCCGTTGACCGTCGTCAGCGGCGTGTCGAACTTGTCGGTCGCGGCGTCGAAGCGGTGGTAGACGACGGTCTTGTTGGCCAGGTCGTCGGCGAGGACGCCGAAGCCGCTGGGGCCGCCGCCGACGGCGGTGTACTCCAGGTTGCAGTCGGCCTGGGTCACCGGGACCCGCCACGCGGTGTCGGGCTGGCCCGGCGAGACGTTGTAGTCGTTGGACGTGCTCTGGTTGCCGGACCCGTAGACGAACGCGTCGCCGAAGGTGTCGGGGCACCCGAGCGGGCCGGTGGTCTCCGCCGTGTCCCACACGCCCATCACGCCGCCGTTCGCACCCGCCGAGATCGACGCGAAGTTGCCCGGCGGGTTGCCCAGCTGGTCGGCGTCGGTACTGGGCTGGAGCGTCGCGAAGCCCGTGCCGCAGGCGACGGTTGAGCACTCCGGCGCGTTGGCCAGCGGGAAGGCGTTGAAGGTGGGCGGCCCGGAGGCGGTGACCCAGCCGAAGCCGAGCTCGCCGGTGCCGGGCAGGATGACGCCGCCCACCGGGACGGTGTCGCCACCGAGGATGCCGTTGCTCACCGAGAACCCGTTGGCCTGCTGCGCCCAGGTGGCGCCGCCGTCGGTGGACTGCCACTCCTGGACGGGCTGGTAGTCCGCCGGCGTCTGGCCCGACACGCCGAACACGTCGGCCAGGATGACCAGCGTCGAGCCGTCGCTGAGCACGCGGACGGCGTCGACGTGGTTGGTCGACCCGGCGGTGGCCAGGGTGCCCGAATGCGAGCACGTGGTGGCGCCGACCGGCAGCACGCAGTACTGCACGAGGTCGGGCGCACCTCCGACATCCTTGTCGTTGGCCCACCCGATGATCGCGTTGCCGGTCGAGTCCACCGCGACCGATGGACCCGGTGGCTGGATGTCGAGCGGCGAGGCGATGTTGACCGCCTTGCCCGCCGCCAGTGCACTGGCCGACAGTGTCAGGGCCAGCACCACGGCCAGGCCGCAGATGCGCCATACCGGTCCGCCGACGGCCGTGCGCCGAGGTTTACGCCACATACCCGATCCCCTTTGTTCGATCCCGTTGAAGGCGTCGCACCCCAGGCCCGAGCGCGCCACCGCCGAACATCCTACATCCAGTGCGTTGTCCGCGGAAGTCAGCCGTCGACGAACCGCAGGCGCGGTGCCGTCTGGCCCCCGCCGGCGGTGAACATCGCGGTCGCGCGGTTGAGCTCGAAGGTGAGGGTCCTGCCGTCCTCGGCCACCACCTCGACCCGCCGGCCGCCCTCGGCGACCGCGCTCACCGTCCCCGCCACGGTGGACCCGAGGTAGTCGATGAGCACCGGGCCGCCCACCTGGGGCATCGCGCGCAGCGGCACGCGCCCCGCCGGCTCAGCGTGCCGCGCCGGCGCTCAGCACGGCCTCGAGGGCCTCGCCGATGGTGGTGGCCATCAGCTCGATCTCCTCGGGGGTGATCGTCAGCGGGGGCGACATGGCCAGGCCCGCGCCCAGCGGCCGGGTCAGCAGGCCGCGTTCGCGCGTGGCCGCGAACACCTCGGCGACGATGGTGGACCCCGCTTCGAGGTCGAGGCCGACGGCGCCCATCAGCCCGGTCCCCCCGCGGATCTCGGTGACCAGCTCGTGCTCGCGCAGCCGCAGCAGGGCGTCGCGCAGCGCGCCCTCGAGCGCGGCGCCGCGCCCGATGAGGTTCTCGCCCTCCAGGATGTCGAGGTTGGCCAGTCCGGCCGCACAGCAGGCGGGGTGGCCGGCGTAGGTGGCGCCGTGGCGGAACATGTGGCCGGGCTCAGCCCAGAAGGGCTCGGCCACGCGGGCCGAGGCCACCACGCCGCCCAGCGGCAGGTACCCGCTGGTGACGCCCTTGGCGAACACGATCATGTCGGGCTCCAGCTGCCAGCGCTCAACGCCGAACCAGGTACCCAGCCGTCCGAAGCCGCAGATCACCGAATCGGCGATGAAGAGGATGTTGTGCTCCTCGCACAGGGCCGCGGCGCCCTCGAGATAGCCGTCGGGCGGGGGATAGACGCCGCCGGCGCCGATCACCGGCTCGGCGAAGAAGGCCGCGACCCGCTCGGAGCCGAGCCGCAGGATCTCCTGCTCGAGTGCGGCCACCGAGTCATAGGGCACCGTCGAGGTGTCCATCACCAGTGGACCGAAGCCGACGCGGTTGGGCTCGATGCCGCCCAGCGAGGTCCCGAAGGCGTTGGTGCCGTGATAGGCCGCCGAGCGGTTGATCATGTGGACCTTGTCGGGGTGGCCCTGCACCGACCAGTACTGGCGCGCCAGCTTGGCCGCGGTGTCGATCGACTCCCCGCCGCCGGTGGTGAAGAACACGCGCGCGTCGGGCATGGGGGCGTGCTCGGACAGCCGCGCGGCGAGCTCCACCGCGGGCTCGTTGGCGTAGTCGCCGAAGGTCGAATAGGCATCGAGCTTGAGCATCTGCTCGCGGACGCGATCGGCGATCTCGGTCCGGCCGTGGCCGGCGTTGGCGTACCACAGGCTGGCGGTGCCGTCGAGGTAGCGCCGGCCGTCGGTGTCATAGACCCAGACGCCTTCGGCGTGATCGATGACCAGCTCGTGGCCGCTCACCGCGTTCATGTCGGAGAACGGATGCCAGAAGCGGGTGGACTTCCCGTTGGTGGATGAGGCAGCGGACATGCCCGTGACCCTACAGGCCACGGGCTGCCAGCGAGGTCAGATGTTCATGGCCTGCGACGCCATTCTGGCGCCCTCCAGGCGGGCCGAGATCTTCTCCATGGCCACGTCACGCGCAAAGTCCGGCGAGCCGTGCCTGGGCTTGACGTCGCGGCTGAACGGAGAGAAGCCGCAGTCGTCGGTGGCGCCGAGCATGTTCATCGGGATGTACTGCGAGGCCATCATCAGCTCGTCGCGGACGTGCTCGGCGGTCTCGACCTCGGGGTTGAGCGGGTTGATGACCCCCATGAAGCACATCTGCGACACCCCGTCGGCGTCGTCGCGCCGGTACTTGCCGCACATGCGGTAGACGCTCTCGCGATCCTCCTCAGACGCGCACTGGATGAGGAAGTAGCCCGCGTTCATGTCGAACATGTGCTCCAGCAGCATCTCGTAGGGGACCTCCTTGGAGTGCACGGAGTCGCAGTCGCCGCCGGGGCAGGTGTGGACGCCGATGTTCGTCCGCTCCTCGGGGGTGAAGCGCGCGAACAGCCGGTTGTTGAGATCGATGAAGTCCTGGAGCATGTTGCGGCCCGTCCAGGGATTGCGCGAGTCGTTCTTGTTGGCCAGGCGACCCTCGGTGAAGTCCACCGACACCCGCACCGCGCCCGCGTCGAAGCATTGGCGGATGTCCTTCTCGGCCTCGTCGACGCAGTCGGCCAGGAACTGATCACGCGTGTAGCCGTCGATCTCGCCGTCCAGGGGATAGAGGAGCATCATCATCGACGGGGAGATGACCGCCTGCTTGACGGGATGGCTGGCGATCTTCTTGTTCTTGGCCACGAACTCCGAGGCATACGTCTTGTAACGGAACGGGCCTTGGGTGATCCGCGGTAGCTGGCGGTTGTGGCCGTCGTCGAAGATGGCGAAGAACTGCCCGTCGCCCGCCAGTCCGTCCGCGAGGCCGGTGCCGGCGAGCGTGTCGGTGATGTTGTAGGTGGCAAAGCTCGATTCGCGCTGCTCGCCGTCGGTGACGACGGGCTCGCCGGTCGCCTCCAGCCGTTTGATCGAGTCCTCCGCAGCGGCATCCTGGGCCGCTTGGAGCTCATCGAACGAGATCTTGCCCTCGTCGTAGTCGGCGTAGGCCTGCTGCAACGACATCGGGCGCGGTAGCGACCCGACGAGCTCGGTGGGAATGGGCACGTGTGTCCTCTCCGTCCTGAGGATGATGAGCCGGCGAGACTGACCGGTCTCCCTCGTGGCAACATACTCCCGGCCCACGGGGCCGTCAAGGCACCGCGCACGCCACGCGAGCCCCGGCGCCGGCAGCTCGTTGTTCTCCCGGCCGCTAACCTGCGCGGCCGCGAGAACAGAGACGAAAACAGAGAAAGGGAGGCCCCCGGATGGCCCCACCCGCGAGGCAGTACCTCTTCACTTCCGAGTCGGTCACCGAGGGACACCCCGACAAGGTCGCCGATCAGATCTCCGACGGCGTGCTCGACGCAGTGCTGGCCCAGGACCCCACCGGTCGTGTGGCCTGCGAGACGCTGGTCAACACCGGCCTCGTCGTCGTCTCGGGCGAGATCTCCACGACGGCGGTCTTCGACGTCCAGGACATCGCGCGCGAGACGATCGAGAAGATCGGCTACACCGACGCCTCGCTCGGCTTCAGCGCGGGCTCCTGCGCCGTTCTGAACGCCGTCGACAAGCAGTCCGCCGACATCGCCCAGGGCGTCGACGCGGCCTATGAGACCCGCCAGAACGGACACGACGCCTCCCACCCTGACGAGTTCGACCTCGCCGGTGCCGGTGACCAGGGGATGATGTTCGGCTACGCCACCTCAGAGACGCCCGAGCTGATGCCGCTGCCGATCGCGCTGGCGCACCGGCTGGCCCGCCGTCTGGCGCAGGTCCGCAAGGACGGCACGCTGGACTACCTGCGGCCCGACGGCAAGACGCAGGTGAGCGTCCGCTACGCCGACGGCGTGCCGGTGGGCATCGAGAAGCTGCTCATCTCCACCCAGCACGCCGAGGGCGCGGAGTCGGCGTTGCGCGAGGACCTGTGGGAGCACGTCGTCGTGCCCGAGCTCCCCGCCGAGCTCTACGAGGAGGCCACGCTGCGCGCCGACTTCCTCGTCAACCCCACCGGCCGCTTCGTCATCGGCGGCCCCGTCGGCGACTGCGGGCTGACCGGGCGCAAGATCATCGTCGACACCTACGGCGGCATGGCCCGTCACGGCGGCGGTGCCTTCAGCGGCAAGGATCCCTCCAAGGTCGACCGCTCAGCCGCCTACGCCGCACGCTGGGTGGCCAAGAACATCGTCGCCGCCGGCCTGGCCGACCGCGCCGAGGTGCAGGTGGCCTACGCCATCGGCGTGGCCCGCCCGGTCTCGATCATGGTCGAGACGTTCGGCACCGAGGCGGCGGGGCTCTCGCCCGAGCGCATCGAGGCGCTGGTCTCCGATCGCTTTGACCTGCGCCCGGCGGCCTTCCGCCAGCGACTGGATCTGCACCGTCCGATCTACCAGCAGACCGCCGCCTATGGCCACTTCGGCCGCGACGAGGCTGACTTCACCTGGGAGCGCACCGACGAGGCCGAGGCCCTGCGCGACGCCGCCGGCCTCAGCGCGGAGGTCGCCGCGTGACCATCACCGTCGTCGGATCGATCGCCTACGACGCCGTCGAGACGCCCTTCGGCGTCCGTGAGCGGATGCTCGGCGGCGCGGCCACGCATTTCGCGCTGGCCGCGTCGGTGCTGCACGACGTGCGGCTCGTGGGGCCGGTGGGCGACGACTTCGGCGACGCCGACCTCGCCGTGCTCCAGACCCGCGGGTCCAACATCGACGACGTCGAGCGCGTCGCCGGCGGCAAGACCTTCTTCTGGAAGGGGAAGTACGGCTGGGACCTCAACACCCGCGAGACCCTCGACACGCAGCTCAACGTGTTCGAGCACTTCGCGCCGAAGCTGTCGCAGGCCTCCCGCGACTGCGACGTCCTCTTCCTGGCCAACATCCAGCCCGGTCTGCAGCTGCAGGTCCGGGAGCAGTGCGCACAGGCACAGTTCGTCGCCCTTGACTCGATGAACCTGTGGATCGACATCGCGCGCGATGAGCTGCTGGAGATCATCGGGCGCGTCGACTGCCTGATGCTCAACGACGAGGAGCTGCGCCAGCTCACCGGCAAGCCCAACCTCATCTCGGCGGCTCACGACATCCTCGGATGGGGTCCCACCGTGGTGGTGGCCAAGCAGGGTGAGTACGGCTCGTCGCTCATCACCAAGGACGACTTCTTCGCCCTCCCCGCGTATCCGCTGCACGAGGTCATCGATCCCACCGGAGCGGGCGACACCTTCGCCGGCGGCTTCGTCGGCTTCATCGCCAGCCAGATCGGCGGCGGCGTGACCACGCCGGTGCTGCGCAACGCCATGGCCTACGGAACGGCCATCGCATCCTTCAACGTCGAGCAGTTCGGGACCGAGGGCGTGGTGGACGTCGACGTGGCGGCGGTGCGCCAACGGGTCGACGATCTCTACGCCTTCGCGCACTTCGAGCCGATCGACGTCGCCCTGAGGGCCTAGCCGGCGCCGCTGAGGGCGCGCCTGGGCGGTCGCGCTACGCCGCGATCCCGCCCGCGCCCTCCGCGACCTGGCCCGGCGGCCCCGAGGCCGCGGCGGCGAGCAGGGCCCCTCCCATCTGCTGGGCCCGGCGGGCGGCGTCGCGGTCCCCCTCGCCGGCGGCGACGATCGATCCCTTCATCAGAATGTGCCATTGGCGGGCAAAGCCGCCCGGGTCGGCGATGCCGGCGTCGATGGCCAGCTCCCTGACGAAGCCGCGGATGCGCGCCAGGTAGGTCGCGGCGGCCTGATGGAGCGGATGATCGGGCGCCGGGTGCTCGAGCATGACGTTGATGAACGAGCACCCCTCGAAGTCGGGCTCGCGAAACCACTCGTCGAAGACGTCGAAGATGGCCAGCAGGCGACGGCGGGGCTCGCGTTCGCGGCGTTGCACCTCGGCGGCCAGCCAGCCGTAGGTCCACACCTCCTCGCGTCGTTGCAGGAAGGCCAGCACCAGCTCCTGCTTGGAGCCGAAATGGCGATACAGCGTCTGGCGGGCGACCCCGGAG
>Ga0335075_10009206_pt1 | contig 15077 bp, 8 predicted proteins | sample Lox_Sample_24_FD_206723 | JGI IMG/M metagenome (GOLD analysis project Ga0335075, IMG submission 206723) | Soil microbial communities from Loxahatchee National Wildlife Refuge, Florida, United States - Lox_Sample_2.4 | ecosystem: Environmental > Terrestrial > Soil > Wetlands | place: USA: Florida... | reverse complement strand
GCATTCAGCGCGACATTTCGGAGCACAAGCAGCTGGAGCGAGCGCTGCTGCAAGCGCAGAAGATGCAGAGCGTCGGCACGCTGGCCGGCGGTGTCGCGCACGAGTTCAACAACCTGCTGGCCGGCATCGACGGGTACGCCGCTCTGGGACTGCGTGAGCGGGACATCGGTCCAACGCTGCGGGAGTTCTTGCAGCGCATCGAAGCACTTTCGGAGCGCGCCGCCGGACTGACGCGGCAGCTGTTAGCATTCGCGCGCAAGCCTGCCCTGACGCGACAGCGCACGCTGATGGTCGATCTCGTCCGCAACACGGGTCTTCACCGGCCTGGCTGCGAGGGCACTTTCCCTTCCTGAAGAAGTTTTTGCCACTGCTCGACGGCGGGCCGGCGCTTCTCCGGCTCCCAGGTCGGATCGTAAGCGACCTTCCGCGCCTCCTCCGGGAGCCTCCCGCCGACTCCCAACTGGTCCAGCTGCCAGAACGCCAGGTCGCGCACCAGCAGGTTGTCGTCGTCCAGGCAGGCGACCAGGTCTTCGTAGGTTTTCTTCTTATCCAGTGCTTCCGGGGGGTAGAAATGCAGCAAGCGGACAATGCGCTCGGCCTTGTCCTTTGAATAACCGCGGCGTTCGAGGATGCGAGCCAGCTCGCTGGCATGTTGACCGCCCCGGCTCAACCACGATTGCAAGGCGAACAGGGTGACGCCGCGAACGTTAGGGTTTTGACGGTCCTTCAAGAACCCCACCAACGGTTCCGTCTCGTCCAGGGCCGCGAGGAAGAACACGCCCACGTCCTGATTGTCGGCATCCTTCACCTCCTCCACCTGCGTCTTGATCGTGGTGACTACCGTCGTCGCGTTGTCCGGCGATTTGCTCTTGGCGGGGTCCGCTTTTGGTCTATTGAGCCGCTCGCTCCAGTCGAGAAGGCTGCGGAGGGCTTTGCGGACTTCCTGCGCCGTGCGCTCCGGCGGCTTGGCCCACCAGGCCGGCAGCTCCGGCAAGGCGGCGCGATACACCACAGCCGGTTCGCGGCTCACCCAGCTCAGCCGCGAGCGGTCGCTCAAGTCGAAGCTCTGAAGCGGCGTTTTGACCCGCACCCGGCCTTTGGTGAACAGGCCGAGACAGGCGACCGGCTGCTGAGGCTTCGCGCCGGCCGGCGCGCCGCGCGGCAGGGTCCACAGCTCCACACCCGCCTCGCTCTGGGCGTCGGGCAATTCCAGCTCCCACGATTCGCGAAGGAAACGCAGGCGGACGTGGATTGGCCCCGCCGATGTCTTGCGGTTGGCGATCAAGACGCGCCCCCGGTCGAGCGTGAAGTCCAGATCGATGCCGGATGAAGGGACGTGCAACATAACCACACTCTCCAACACCGGCGGCGACGCGGAGAATTCAGGCAAGTTCCCCCACAGCGTCAGATGCGCCCCACTATCGAGAGCGATCAGGCTGCGATAGCCGGGTAAACTGACCAGGGTGCAGGCCGTGGACACCCGTGCTTCGGGGCGCAGTACTACCCACGGATACCCTTCGCCCTGGCGCTGCAACAGCACGCTGACCCATTGGTCGAGCGCCACATAGGAACCGACTTCCTTCACTTCGCCACTCGGTGCGCCTTTCGGCCTATTCGTGTCGGGCTTGATGACAGGCAGCGGCGCCGGCTCAGGGGGATTGACCTTCGGGGCCACGGGCGAGGGCGGCTTGGCAGGATCAATTGCCGGAGCCGTGGTCGGTTGGGGAGGATTGATCGTTGCAGTCGGGGGCGGCGGGAGATTGACTGAAGCATTCGCCAACGAACCCTGGTTGGAACCCTCCGGCGCCTGCGGTTTGCGAAGGAGGACAACCACGAGCACGACAACCGAAACTGCGACAATCGTGAGCGAGCCGATCACCACCGGCCACGATATTTTGGGAGCAGCAGCCGCGGGCGAGCTGGCAAGGTCCAGCTCCAGCACGGTGAGTGTGGCGCCCGTGTAGCCCATCTGGATACGGTCGCCGACGTTCAGTCGCATGGTGCCGTCGATCAGACAGCCATTCAGCAGGGTGCCATTGCTGGAACCGACATCGGTGAGCATCGCGCCCTTTGGGGTCAAATCGATGCGTGCGTGCTGCCGCGACACCGCGTCTCCCAACGCGCCCTGAAGGCAAAGCTCGCAGCCGGAATCGCGGCCGATGCGGATGACGGATCCCGCATGCTCAAAGCTCGTGGAGGCACCCGACGGAGCAGTGATTGAAAGGCGAAGGTTCATTTATAAACGAGCGGCGAGAAGACTGCCGCCTTTAGGCGGAAGATGAATCGCCGCACCCTCCCCTTGTCTTTGGGTTCGATTTAAGCTACAACACAGACGATGCTTAAAAGTTTTCGCTATCGCCTGTATCCGACCAAAAGCCAAGCACGTTCCCTCAACACCCAACTGGATGAGTGCCGCTGGCTCTACAATCACTTCCTGGAAGAGCGCAAAGAGCAGTGGGAGAAACACAAGAAGTCCATCCACTACCATGCCCAGGCAACCAGCCTGCCGCCCTTGAAAGCCAGTCGTCCTTCCCTTGACAAAGTCCACAGTCAGGTTTTGCAGAACGTCGCCCTTCGCATCGACCTGGCTTTCCAGGCCTTCTTCCGTCGCGTCAAGGCTGGCGAGAAACCCGGTCATCCACGTTTTCGTGGACAGGGCCGCTACGACAGCATGACCTTCCCGCAAGTCCCTTCCGGTTGTGAGTTGCGCGACGGCTTCTTGCGTTTGTCCAAGATCGGCGCTGTCAAGGTCATCCTGCACCGCAAGCTGGAAGGCAAGCCCAAAACCTGCACCATCCGCCGGTCCTCCACCGGCAAGTGGTACGCTTGCTTCTCGTGCGAGGTCAATGCGCCCAAGCCTCTCCGCAAGAACAATGACGGGGCTGGCATCGACGTGGGACTGCATTCCTTCGCCACCCTCTCCACCGGCGAGCGCATCGACAACCCACGTTTCTTCCGCATGGACGAAAAGGCACTCGCCAAGGCACAGCGAAGGTTGAGCAAGGAAACCAAGGGAACGCCGGAGCGGGCCAAGAGGCGGAAACCTGTCGCCCGCATCTGCGAACGGATTGCCTTCCGGCGTCTGGATTTCGCCCATCAGACGGCGCAACGGCTCGTTAACCAGTTTGGTTTCCTCGCCGTGGAAGACTTGGAAGTCAATCGCATGGTCCATAACCGCTGTGTTGCTAAATCGATTGCGGACGCGGCTTGGTCGCTGTTTTTCACCATACTGTACTTCAAGGCTGCAAGCGCCGGTCGGACAGCGGTGAAGGTGAACCCGGCCTATACGAGTCAGGACTGCTCGCAGTGCGGGCACCGGCAGAAGATGCCTCTCGCGGAGAGGACATTCCGCTGTCCGTGCTGTCAGGCTGTCTTGGACCGGGACCATAATGCCGCTCTGAACATCTTGAGAATTGGCTTGGGGCTGCAAGCCGTGGGTTCAATCCCTAGCAGCCGTCGCCTTTAGGCGACGGAGCAGTCACTTCATCCGAAAGATAAACCGCTGTTCGCCCATGCGGAATTGGCAAGCGCTCCCCAGCGGCATCGGCTCGACGAGACGAAACCACAGACCGTTGAGCGATTTGTTGTTCTCGATGTGCCATTGCCCCTTGGCGTCGCGATACAGCCGGGCGTGCCGCGCGTTGACGAGGACATCGTCGGGCCGGGCGATCGGGCAGCTTTTTGCGTCTCGGCCAATCCAGTATTCGGGCAAGGTCAAGTTGATGCGGCGCAGCGGGCCGGCCGGACCCATTTCTACCAGCGACGGTACAAAAGAGTGAATCGGAGCGCCGTTCCACGCCTGAGTCGTTTGCAGCGGTGCACCCGGGGGAGCGACGGCGACTGCGGCAGACGCCGACGCCTCGAAGCGATAGCGTCCGGTGCCGATCAAGAACTCGTTCTCGTGCCGCAGGAATGTGCTGCCGATCCGGACAAAAGTGCCGTTGGTGCTTTTCAAATCGGCGAGGCACCAGCGAAAGCCGTTGCCGACGCGTTGGCGAACCAGCTCCGCGTGCTGTCCCGATACCGCCCCATCGTGAGGGATGCGGACCTCGCCTTCGGTTCGACCGATAACGGTGCGATCGGCGCGCAGCCGCACCCATTCGCCATCGGTCTTGCCGTCGTCGAGTACGCACAGCAGAGCGACGGGCGGGCGCAGCACGGGTTGCTCCGCCTGCGGCTCGATCTCGACGGGTACGGCCATCGGCGCCTTCGCTTGCGCTCCCGGTACAGCCGCCGCGGCCGGGGCCGCCAGGCGAGCGCGACGAGCCTGGAGCGCTTGCCGGATCTCGTCATCCGACTCCAGCCGTGTGCCTTCCTGCTGCTCCGGCGCCGGATGGTTCACCGTGGGTCGGGCTTGCTTTGGCGTCATGAATCGTTCCTCCGACTCTGGGATGGCGCGAGGTCTGGCGGCTTAAGGCGCGTCAACTCGTCGGCCAAGGCGCGGTGCAGGGCGATGTAGTAGCGCTCGCAACCGACCGTGGCAGCCGCGAAGCGGATGCCTTCTTTCTTCATGTGCGCCACCAGCTCGGCCACCGTGGCCCCGCGCAGCGGATTGAGAAACGTCGCCGCGTCGGGCTTCTCCAGCACATAGATCGCGGCGCGTACTTGCTTGAGAAAGCGGTTGGCCTCGGTGAAGTGCCGCGGGTTCCAGGCCGGATCGATAATGTCGCTGGACCACTCCCTATCGAAGTGCTTGGTGCATTCCGCCACGCTTTGGCGCAGCTCCCGCAGCAGTGCAGGGTCGATCCGCCCGTTCCTCGGGTCCAGCGCTTGCTCCTTGGCGCGGGCGAAGAGCTGTTCGATCCGCTCGCAGGTCGGCGCGAAATCGGAGCGCGTCAGGAGCTGAGGCCAGAAGATGCGGTCGTCCTTGAGCAGTCCCAGGTTTCCGTGTCCATCCACGCTGACGTGGATGTGGGCCAACCACTCCGACTCCACCTTGACCGATCCGTCGCTCGGCAAGTCCGGCAGTTGGCGCAACTCATCAAGGATTTTGTTGTGTGGACTGGCGGAGAGAATTTCGGTCAGAGGAGGGAGCTTGCGTGCCCGCTCGACCTCGGCTTGATGGACGCGTTCGCGTTCGCGTTTGCGCGCTTCGGCGCGGAAGTCGCGCTCCCACTCCCAATGCTCCAGTTGGAGGCGGCGCGTTTCGAGCTTGGCCCGGCGCACTTTCTCGCGCAGCATGGCGGCCTGTTGCGTCTTTTTGAGGTAGTCCCCGTTGGCGCGGGTGACGGCGGCGACGCCGTGCAAATACGAGGCATACGGGTTGTAAGTGTAGCCCCAGTAGGGCGACGCAGCGGCGACGACGACGGTTCGGTACGGGTCGCCGGAGTTAGAGGACTGCGCGCGGGCCTGCGATGCGAGAGCGCACAGCGCCGCCACGGAGGCGGCCACGGCTGCGAATGTTCGGTGAGTGATCGGTTGCACGTCACGGACCTCCGACAGTTTCGCGGATAGGAGTTGATGGTTATTTCGCTGGCAATTCTTTGATCTCGATCTTACGGAACGCGAGGTTAGGATTTGCTTCTCTTTGACCGCCCACACCCAACACGGAGATATGTCCTCGGCTCAAACGCCGTTCGGGGTCGGAGTAGTCAGCTGTCGTTTGCCCGTTCACTAGGACGCGGATACGGTTCCCTTCGGCGATTACCTCTACTGTAAACCACTGATCGGGTGGCACCGGCGATCTTGGAACTACGACGTCACCCTCCTTGCCCCCAACGAGTAGCGAGCCCATCTTGCATGAGTTTCCGTTGGTGCTGTTCAGTACGATGGCGTATCCAATGTGTTTGCGTCCCAATTGGTCGAATGTATCGCGGACGAGGAGTTGGCTATAGATGCGGTCGCCAATGCGTGCCTCGAAGCGCAGGTGGAAGTCCTCGTAATCATTGCGCTCTGTCCATAGGTAACTCCACTGCCTCCAAATGAGCATCCCGTCCTCGACCCTAGGCCTACCGTCCCATTCAGGACTCGTCTTCCACCCGTTCAGATCCTTGCCATTGAACAGCGGAACGAATCCTTTGTCCTTCCCCTGCCTGTCCTTGCCATTCGCTTTCGGCTCTTGGGCCGACAGTTCCGGCAGCCCATCCCACAGCACCTTACCATCGGGTGCCGTCACCTTGATGTCCTTCCAGCGCACGGAAGAACCGTAGGTTCCGAGGCCGATTCCGCCTCGCGGATACTTACAATCCGCGAATTCGAACAGCTTTTCTTCATCCAGGAAACATCGAATTTGCTCGCCGCGCGCCTCCACGCGCATCTTGTACCATCTTCCAGCTTCAAAGGCCCTCCGGATCGGGGCAATGTCACGAATATTTTTACTATTCTCTATCCGCCATGTCTCATGCCAGGCTTTGTGGTAAAGCCCTATCCCGAAACCGTAGAAATTGCGAGGATCGACGGCGCGAAAGAGTACTTTGCACCCTTCCAGTCCACTCACGGTCTGCGTCTCGAAGGACACGTCGTAGTCGGTCCAGTTCTTATCGCCGAAATGGATATAAGCGTGTCCCTCGGTAGAGGATTGGATTAATTCCTGACCATCTATCCGCCAATCGCCTCCCCAGACGGTACTGGGTTTCCGATTGATCAGAGCAGGGATGATCGCTGGTTTGGATGCGGTTCCTTTCACCGGCTCCAGGAGTACCCGGATCGGTGCGGACCTCCCCGACCTCAGCTCGACATCGCGGGTGACAACTTCGAAGCCATCCTTGCGGATGCGCAGCTTGTGGGGGCGGTCTGCCTCGACGTGGATCTCGACCGGCTTGTTATCGCCGGGCACTCGGACGTTGATCTTCTGCCCATCCACCGTCACCTCGGCATTCGGCTGATCGATCTCCAGCACCACGAATGCGTCGCCATCGGGTGTCTTCACCTTGGTCTTGAAGACAATGCCCGCCAACAGCCACGCCCCCAGCCCCAACGCCAGCACCGCCGCTCCCACTCCCGCCAGCACCGGCCAACGCCGATCCCAACGCCTCGGCGCCGCCTTCCGTGTTGGCTTCGCCTTTTTCTTTGGGGAGATGGCGGCCTCTCCTAGACCTGCGAACACGCTTGTCGCCGATTCCTTGGCCGGAGCATTCAGGGCAGGCCCCTTCCCCGGCGCGTCGCGCAGGATCTTCTTGAGCTGGTTGGTGTCCGCCGCGATCATCGTGCCTGTTGCTGGTGGCGAGGCCCCCGATTTGGGCGATGAGCTGGCCGCCCCCTTGGGTCCTGGCTTGACGAACGCCGCCAACGCATCCGCCACCTCAAGGGGCTTCTGGAAACGCTGTGCCGGATCCTTGGCCAGCATCCGCGCCACTACCCACGACAGCTCCATCGGCACCTCGGGACGCACCCCCTGCAAAGCCGGTGGCTCTTTCTCGATCTGAGCCAGGACCAGCTTGACGATGGTGTCCTCTTGAAAAGGCGGACGCCCCGTCAGCAGAAAGAACAGCGTACAGCCCAGGCTGTAAATGTCGGCCCGTGTGTCGGCGCTGCGCGCATCGGTGGCCTGCTCCGGAGACACATATTCCGGAGTGCCCATGAAAGTGTCCACCTGCGTCAGACCGCCCCCCGCCTTCCGCTCGCACCGCATCCGCGCCAGCCCGAAATCGAGCACCTTGACCTGGCCGCGCGCATTGACCATGAGGTTTTGCGGCTTGATGTCGCGATGCACCATGCCCTGCTCGAAAGCGTGCTGCAAGCCCAACGCCGCCTGGCGAACATAGTGACAGGCATAAGGCACCGACAGCGGCCCTTTCTTGGCCACCAGCTCGGCCAGGCTGGTGCCCTCGACGTATTCCATCACCAGCAGATGCATGCTGCCGACCTGCTCGGCGTCGTAGGCACGCACGATATTGGGATGATCCAGCTTGGCCGCGGCTTTGACTTCGCCCTGAAAGCGTGGTAGGGCGTCGGGATGGTCCAGGACGCTGGGATTGATGACCTTGACGGCGACGCTGCGTCCCATGACGGTTTGTTCTGCCTGGTAGACCACGCCCATGCCGCCGCGACCTAATTCACGCAGGAAACGATACTTGGCGTAACGGGCCAGGTCCGGCGGCAGATCCTTCGGCGGAAGGGGCGGGGCGGCCGCAGTCGCCGGCATGTTCGGAGCGCCGCCGGCTCTCGCCGGCAGGGAGGAAGCATTCGGCTTGGCGGCGCGGACCTTGCCGAGGAAGGAATCGCCGGGCAGCTTCTCGATGGCCTGGCGGCAAGTAGGGCACTGCTCAAGGTGGCGGGCGACCGTGGCCGCTGCGGTGTCGGCCAGCTTGCCCAGGGCGAAAGCGGTCAGCTCCTGAGGGGTCGGATGAATCGCGGCGTTCAGCATGGCGCACTTCCTCTGGTCGTTGAGTAGGCGAGCGCAACACGTGCGGATTCGGGTTCCATCATAACGCGGGCATCGCCGTGTGCAATAAAGAAAGTGCGCTCCGCGAGAAAACCTGTCAGAAAAATGCGAACATCTCGAAAAAAAAGTCTTGCTGCTTCTGGTCAAACGTACATTGGTGCCATCTCGTAGCAGCCAACGCAAATCATGTTGGCAGCAGGAAACGCCGTAATTCCTGGGCCGCCTGACCGGGCGTCGGAAAGCGGAATGTCGGATCGCCCGCCGACACGCCGGCCTCACGCAGCCAGCGTTGACGCAGGTTGCGAATGTTCGGAGGGGAAAGCAATCCGTTGCGGTTCAGCTCGTTGCAGATTTTCTCCACGGATAAGGGCATGGGAGGCGATCCTCATTCACATCGCAGCTCATCGTTGCCTTTGATCGATCACGCAACGAATTTGTCGACGCAACGGCGGCCGACCTCGGCCTCGCGCACCACTTGCTGAAATTCCTTGTCCAGCCGACAGCCGGAGCCGGTGCGGTAGTCACCTCGGAGAGATTGTCACTTTCTTCAACTGCTTACCCGTCTCCGCATCCCACACCCACGCAGTGTCGCCACTCCACGTGAGTATGCGCTTGCCGTCCGGGCTGAAAGACGCATATCTAACCCCGTCCTCGTGCTGGAGTGGCGGGGTGATTGGTTGCCCGGTGGCGGCGTCCCAGATCCGAGCCATCTTATCGGTACTGGCGGTGACCACGCGCTTGCCGTCCGAGCTAAACGACGCATGCGAAACCATGTCTCCGTGCTGGAGTGGCGGAGTGATTGGTTGCCCAGTGCGGGCGTTCCAGATCCGTGCCGTCTTATCGGCACTGGAGGTGACCACGCGCTTGCCATCCGGGCTGAACGATGCACGAGAGGTAGTCCAACTCTTGAGTCCTACAATCTCGCGTTCGTGGTTATTGAAGGATGGGGAGACTCTCTTGCCAGTGGCCGCGTCCCAGACGCGAGCCGTCCCGAAGTGACTGGCCGTTACGACGCGCCTGCTGTCTGGACTGAAAGAGGCTGATTCTGCCCAGACCTCGTGTGGGAGATACGGGGTGATTGCCTTGCCAGTGGCCGAGTCCCAGATCCGCGCCATTTTATTGAAGCCCGCGGTCACCACGCGCCGACCGTCCGGACTAAAGGCCGCAAACCACACTCCACCGTCATGCTTGAGTGGTTGGCTCACCTTCTTACCAGTCTCCGTGTCCCAAACCTGCGGCGGCTCCTTATTACAGGCAGTAACCACCCGCTTGCCATCCGGACTGAACACCGCATGAAGTACGTGGCCAGCGTGTTGGAGGGGTGGGGTAATTGCTTGCCCGGTGGCGGCGTCCCAGACCCGCGCCGTCTGATCAAGGCTGCCAGTGACCACGCGGTGACCATCCGGGCTGAACCACGCAGAAAACACATGATAGCCGTGCTGGAGGGGCGGAGTGATTGGCTTGCCGGTGGAAAGATCGTAAACACGGGCGAAGTAACCCTTCGGTTTGTTGAACAGCAGTACTACCCGTGTTTTGTCCTTACCAAAATGCAGGAAGCGATAGCCGCCCGTCAGATCGTAGTCGCTCGCCTTGACCGCGCGCGGAGCCGGATCTTTCTTCTTCGTCGGCGATGTGTCAGGCGTGTTCTTGCTGTTCACTTCTTTCCAGAACTGTGCCGCCGGCTTGCCGTTGATCTTCTCCAGCGTCTTGATCGAGCGCAGGATCTCCGTGTCGCGCTCTGGGCGAAAGTCACAACCGAGTTCCTTGAGGGGCATTCCCTTCAGCGGCGACAAGTCTGTCACTTTGGTGTTATTGTAGCCTAGAAACGTCAGAGGCATGCCCCTCAAGGGTGACAAGTCCGAAACCGGGCAACCCCAAAGAGTCAGACTTGTCAGTTGCATGCCCTTCAAGGGTGACAGGTCCGAGATCCGGGGACCGTTCCCGCACCAGAGTATTGTTAAGGGCATACCCTTCAGCGGCGACAGGTCCGAAACCGGTGTCTGCTCGCAGCCTAGAAAAGTAAGGGGCATGCCCTTGAGAGGGAAGAAGTCTGAAACCGGGTTCTTCCCACACCAGAGTGTCGCAAGCGACATGCCTTTCAGCGGCGACAGGTCCGCGAGTTTGCCCTTTCCAGGTGCGCTGCCCTCACACAATAGCTGTTTCAATCCCGGTAGCGCTCGCATTGGGCTCAGATCCTTCACGTTATCGGTCACGAACTTCAGACCTGTGACGACCCCATTTTCGATGGTCGGCTTCACCACGCCGTCGAAGCCGGGGTTGCGTTCCTTGAGTTTGTCGGCCACTGCCTTGACCTGCGACTCCGCTGGCAAGGCGGCCACCTCCTGAATCCACTTCTCTTCTCCTCTGTCCTTCGACAAGGTGACCCTCAGCACCCGAAGCTCGCCGCCCTTGATCTGCACTTCTTCGCCGAGGACATCGATGCCGTCATTCGTGGCTACAATCTTGTGTCTGCCTGCCACCACACGGATTTGGGCCGGTTTGCCCCTCGCACCCCTATCGACGGTTACTTTCGCTCCATCCACAAACACCTCGGCGTCGGCCGGCAGGTTCTGCAACACAATGCGGGCGACTGGTTTTTCCAGGCGTACAAGCAGCGGTTTGCTGCCGCCAGCGTCCACCTCGACTTCCTCGCCGAAGACCTTGAACCCTTCTTTCTTGACCTGAATGCGGTGCTTCTTGCCGGGAGCGACACGGATCTCGGCTGTCTTCCCGTCTCTCCACTTGACCGTCATTGTGCCGTCATCTACCAGCACCTCGGCATCGCGAGGCAGATTCTCCAGCACGATCGTCCCGTCCTTGGTCTTCACCTTGAACACGCCGCTGGCCCACATCCCCAACAGCGCCAGCAGCAACACGCCAACTGCCACACTGCCGCCAATCAGCCATGTCCTCTGCGACGATCGCTGCGAGGCCGCCCCGCCTCGCTTCGCTGTCCTCTGCGCCGGCTTCGCTTTCTTCTTCGCGGAAGCAGCCGGCTCTCCCAGACCCGAGAACGCGCTGGTCGCCGCCTCCTTGGCCGGAGCATTCGGGGCAGGCGCCATCCCCGGCGCGTCGCGCAGGATCGCCTTGAGCTGGTTGGTGTCCGCCGCGATCATCGTGCCTGTCGCTGGTGGCGATGCCCCCGACCTGGGCGACGCACTGCCCGCTGCCCCCTTCGGCCCCGCCTTGACGAATGCCGCCAACGCATCCGCTACCTCTATCGGCTTCTGGAATCGCCGCGCCGGATCCTTGGCCAGCATCCGCGCCACCACCGCCGACAGCTCCGCCGGCACCTCGGGACGCACGTCACGCAACGACGGCGGCTCCTTCTCGATCTGAGCCAGGACCAGCTTGACGAGGGTGTCCTCCTGAAATGGGGGACGGCCCGTCAGCAGAAAGAACAGCGTACAGCCCAGACTGTAAATGTCGGCGCGCGTGTCGGCGCTGCGGGCATCGGTGGCCTGCTCCGGTGACACATACTCCGGAGTGCCCATGAAAGCGTCCACCTGCGTCAGACCACCGCCCGCCTTGCGCGCGCTCCGCATCCGCGCCAGGCCGAAATCGAGCACCTTCACCTGACCGCGTGCATTGACCATGAGGTTTTGCGGCTTGATGTCGCGATGCACCATGCCCTGCTCGAAAGCGTGCTGCAAGCCCAACGCCGCCTGGCGAACATAGTGACAGGCATAAGGCACCGACAACAGCCCCTTCTTGGCCACCAGCTCGGCCAGGCTGGTGCCCTCGACGAATTCCATGACCAACAGATGCATGCTGCCGACCTGCTCGGCGTCGTAGGCACGCACGATATTGGGATGATCGAGCTTGGCCGCAGCTTTGACTTCGCCCTGAAAGCGTGGCAGGGCATCGGGGTGGTCCAGAACGCTGGGATTGATGACCTTGACGGCGACGGTGCGTCCCATGACGGTCTGCTCGGCCTGGTAAACGACGCCCATGCCGCCGCGACCCAGCTCACGCAGGAAACGATACTTGGCGTAACGGGCCAGGTCCGGCGGCAAATCCTTCGGCGGAAGAGCCAGATCTTGCGGAGCCTCGGCTAACCACGAAGGGAGCGAAGAAACGCTGGGCCTGGCGGCGCGGACCTTGCCGACAAACGAGTCGGCGGGCACCTTCTCGATGGCCTGACGGCATTCGGGGCATTTCTCGAGGTGGTGGGCGACAGTGGCCGTGGCAGAATCGGTCAGTTTTCCCAGGGCGAAAGCGGTTAGCTCCTGCGGGGTCGGATGAATCGCGGCGTTCGGCATGGCGCACTCCTGATGAGCGGTCTCGAGCGTGAGACTCGCTCCTGGGGACATGGGCGCTTGTGGTTTCTCGTTATACCATCTAAGAAGTGCGCTTGTCGAACAATCCTGTCAGAAAAATGCGGCGTTAGTCGATCAATCCCTTGGCTTCCTGACGCAAAGCCTTGAGGACACGGGACTTGGCGAGCCAGACCGCCGCAAGCGATATTCCCAATTCTTCCGCGACCCACGCCGCCTCGACCTCGTCGAAGACCACGCGACGGAAGGCCGCCAGCGTGGTCTTCTCGAACAGCGGCTCGATCAATTCCAGCAAGCGGCGGAGAACGTACTGATCGTGTTCCTCATCCCAGCGGCGGCTAAGCTCGCTGTTGGGGTCGTGCAGAAGCGCTAACGGACACGCCTCCAGGACTGCGCCCACCGCCTGCGGCTGTCGCTGGAGCGAGCGGTGGTAGGCGAGTGCGCGGTGAGCCGTGATGGTACGCAGCCAGCTGCGGAACGAGCCTTTCCTCTCCCGCTCGAAAGTGGGCAGCTCACGGATGAGGATCGTCAGGACATCCTGGACCACGTCCTCGGTTTCGCCTTGCAGGCTTTGCCAGGGGAGCAGCCAGCGACCGACGAGCGGACGATAAATATCGTCCAGCCGCTGCCACGACGCTTCATCTGGCGCGGTGCGGAGTCGCTCCAGTAAACTAAGGGGTGTTTCCATGAAAGCCTCAGTGTTCTGAGTCTAACCCGAGCTCCGATGATAGGAAATAGCCTAATCAAGAAAAAAACTGTCAGCGTCCCGACCCTCCCATGTGATAAATGCTGCCCGCATGGAAAATGAGTGGCTTTGAAGATGCTCTGTCACGCGTCTCACCCGCGTCCTATCTCTCCGTGGAGGACGAGCTTGCTTTGTCTCAGGGGCCAGCGGTGTCAGCCTCGTGATTCGATGGCTACGGCGGGATGTGAATGATAGAAAAGGGTAGCTGGCGGGCCGGCTCAAACGTTTGCTGCATCGCGGTGAGCCCTGTTCCAGAAACACAAAGTCCCCGTCGGTTATGCAGCCGACAGGGACTTGCAGAGCGGGTGATGGGGCTCGAACCCACGACAGCCACGTTGGCAACGTGGCGCTCTACCACTGAGCTACACCCGCATCGAGAAGAAATGTTATCCTCCTCACCCCACAAATTATAAAGCGACAGGCCTTGATTGCAAGGGGGAAATCGTCGCTCTGCGCTCCGGAGAGCTTCTTTGGGTGGAGAAGTGGAAAGCGAACCGGAGCCGCCCCAAAAGTCCCAGCCGGGCGGCTCCGGTGCCGACGTCCCCAAGACGCCGGGGTGAAACATAATCCCCATCTCAGCAGTAGTCAAGAGTCCAAGTGTACAAAAAATCAATAACAATGCCTCTGACTGGCCTCTTCATCGTTCCGATCGCTAGAATCGTCCCGTAGGTCAGGCTTTCCAGCCCGACATTTATTGCGCGTCAGGCTGGAAAGCCTGACCTACGGAGGACGGACGGTGGAAGGACTCTTTGCCCGTCAGCTGTTTACAGGATTCGGCCGGCTCGCTCTCCTGCCCGATACTGAGCCGCCTCTGCACATGGTCAAGGCGCGCCGCCCTGGTCGTTTGCGCGCCTTGATGCGCCGCAATTGTCCGCGGCTGCCGGGCGTCTACGGCATGCTCGATCCCAAGGGCGAGCTGATATACATCGGCAAGGCGAAGAGCCTGCGCACGCGGCTGCTGAGCTATTTCCGTCCTCGAAGTCGCGATCCCAAGGCGGGGCGCATCCTGAAGCGCACCCGCACGCTGGTCTGGGAGGTCGCCGCGAGCGAGTTCGCCGCCCTGCTGCGGGAGCTGGAGCTGATTCAGCGCTGGCAGCCGCGATTCAATGTGCAGGGACAGCCCAGCCATCGGCGGCGCGTCTACGTTTGTGTCGGCCGCCAGCCGGCCGCGACTGTGTTTCTGGCGAAGCAGCCGCCGCGAACGGCGCTGGCCGGGTTCGGGCCGGTGCCGGCGGGGCTCAAGGTCCGCGAGGCAATGCGGCGGCTCAACGACTGGTTCCGCCTGCGCGACTGCCCGCAAACGCAGCAGATGAGCTTCGCCGATCAGCGCGAGCTGTTCGCCCTGCCGTTGACGCCGGGCTGCATCCGCCACGAGATCGGCAATTGTCTCGGTCCCTGCGCCGCCGCCTGTTCGCGCGACGCCTACGCCGCCAACATCCAGGCTACCCTCGCCTTCCTCCGCGGCGACGATGCTTCGCCGTTGACCGTGCTGGAGCGCGACATGGCCGCCGCTTCCGCGAACCTGGCCTTCGAGCGCGCCGCCGCTCTCCGCGATAAGCTCGATTCGTTGACCTGGCTGAGCGAGCAGCTGCGGCGCGTGCGCGAGGCATCGCGGCACTCCTTCGTCTATCCGGTGCGCGGACACGATGAGGCGGAGGGGTGGTATCTCATCCACGGCGGCCGTGTCCGTGCCGTGGCGCCGGCGCCGGGCGATGAGATGAGCCGGCGAGAA
>Ga0335075_10009205_pt1 | contig 15078 bp, 11 predicted proteins | sample Lox_Sample_24_FD_206723 | JGI IMG/M metagenome (GOLD analysis project Ga0335075, IMG submission 206723) | Soil microbial communities from Loxahatchee National Wildlife Refuge, Florida, United States - Lox_Sample_2.4 | ecosystem: Environmental > Terrestrial > Soil > Wetlands | place: USA... | reverse complement strand
GCCAGCAGTACCGATAGTCCCAGTTGCGGGCGCCGCCGAGGCTTTCCGGCAGCGAGGTGGTGGGCGCGGCAACGATGCCTCCGGTCGGCGCGTAGGTCAGCGCCTTGAGAGTGATCAGCGAGCGCAGTACCGCGCCGGACCACTTGCCGGCGCCGTTGAAGCGGCGCGACCAGTCGCGCCAAAATTCCATGGTCTCCTTGCGCGCGGCGAGCGGATCGATCGGGTCCGGCGGGTCGCGATGAGACGGCCCGTAGCTCAGCACGAACGGCACCATCTGGTCGGCGGAAACGGTGAATTCGCCGACCGTCTTCATGTTCTCGCCGCGCAGCTCGAGAGGGCTGCGCAGGACCACCATGTCGGGTCCCGAGATCGCCACCAGCGCGCCGTCGTCGCGGCGCCTGACCCAGGGCACCAGCGATCCGTAATCGAACCGTACGACGAATTCGGTTCGCAACCGGACCTGGCCTCGTTTGCCGAACACCAGCCTGACGAGCTTCGAGGTGTCGCCGCGGGAAGGCATGAAGTCGACCAGCACGGCCACACCAGTCTCTGTCTCGAATGTCGTTTCCAGGACCAGGGTGTGGCCGACATAGCGTCGCGTGACAGAGAGCGGCGCCTCACAGGGGCTGATCAGCCATCGCCCGTTCCCGGCATCGCCGAGCAACGCGGCAAAGCAGGCGCCGCTGTCGAAGCGCGGCCAGCAAAGCCAATCGATCGATCCTTCGCGGGCGACAAGGGCCGCGGTTTCGCAATCGCCGATCAAGGCGTAATCCTCAATCTTATGAGACACGGACGGCTCCGGGCGAGTGAGCGGGTTGCAGAGGCATGACGGTGCCGGACTCTCCGGTTCGAAGGGAAGGCGGGGCGCGGTTGCAACGCGGGCGCGAGAGGCGCACGGTCGGGGCGCCGCGGCGCGACAACAGAGCGACCGGATGGAAGGCTCGGATGGACAGTTCGCCCCACACCAACAAGAAGCTGACGCTCGCCATCGACATCGGCGGCAGCCACCTCAAGGCGGGAGTCGTCGATAATTCCGGCATGCTTGCCGGCGAACGGAGACGGGTGGAAACGCCGGCCGGTGCGACCCCCGAGGACGTGGTGGCCGCACTCGTTTCGCTGGTGCGCCCGCTCGGTCGCTTCGATCGCGTCTCGATCGGATTTCCGGGCGTCGTCCGCGACGGGCGGGTCCTGACTGCACCCAACCTCGGCACGGCGGTATGGCACGGATATCCGCTCGCGGGCGCGCTCGAGCGCGCGCTAGGCAAGCCCGTGCGCATGCTCAACGATGCCAGCGTCCAGGGCCTGGGCGCGATCAGCGGCAAAGGAATTGAACTCGTCATCACGCTCGGCACCGGGATGGGCTTCGCCTTGTTCACGGCCGGCCGGCTTGCGCCGCATCTCGAGATGGGCCAGCATCCGGCATGGAAGAAGAAGACATACGATCAGTATATAGGCGAGGCGGCGCGGCAAAAGGTGGGCGACCGCAGTTGGAACCGGCGGGTGCATCGCGTCATCGCGAGCCTGCAGACGCTGGTCGGATATGACATTTTGTATATCGGCGGCGGCAACGCAAGGCACCTGATCCCGCCATTGCCGGACCACGTCGTCACCGTCTCCAACGAAACCGGCGTCACCGGTGGCGTCCGGTTGTGGGATCGGCGGCTTGATGGCATGTTCTCCGAACCGGGTCCTGCGTTCGATCTCGCGGCGCCAGTCCAGGTGGCGGTCCCGCGGGGCGGTAGCTGAAGAAAGCAGGCCCGGGCCGCTGAGATCGGATCGGCCGGAAGGGCCGCGCTTGCAGTTGTGCCGCGTCGGGGGGCGGGGGCGCGTCGGGCATCGGCAACGGGATCGGGAGGTGCACGGTGAAGGTCGATGCGGATGGGCTTGCGATCAACACGATCCGCATGCTGGCGGTGGACGCGGTGCAGAAGGCGAAGTCGGGCCATCCGGGCACGCCCCTCGATGCAGCGCCCACGGCGTATGTACTGTGGCAGCGCTTCCTACGCTACGATCCCGCCGAACCGCACTGGCCGGGTCGCGACCGTTTCGTGCTCTCGGTCGGTCACGCCTCGATGCTGCTCTACGCGCTGCTTCATCTCGCCGGGGTCCGCACGCCCGAGGGCAAGGCGGCAGTAACGCTCGAGGATATCGAGACCTTCCGCCAGGCCGGAAGCCGCTGCCCCGGCCATCCCGAATATGGGGTGACGACGGGTGTCGAGGCGACGACCGGCCCGCTCGGTCAGGGTGCTGCGGACAGCGTCGGCATGGCGCTGGCCGGCCGCTGGCTCGCCGCAACCTATAACCGGCCGGACTTTCCTTTGTTCGCATACCGTGTCTATGCGCTCTGCGGCGACGGCGACATGATGGAGGGCATCACCAGCGAAGCCGCCTCGATCGCCGGGCATCAGCACCTTTCCAACCTCTGCTGGATCTATGACAGCAACCGGGTGACGATCGAGGGTCACACCGACCTCGCCTTCACCGAGGACGTGGCAAGCCGCTTCCTCGCTTACGGCTGGAACGTCACGCGGGTCAGCGATGCCAACGACCTCGCCCAGCTCGAACGCGCCTATGGCGAAGCCGCGATGATCGCCGACCGCCCGACGCTGATCGTCGTGCCGAGCCATATCGGCTACGGCGCGCCGCACAAGGAGGACAGCCCCGAAGCGCACGGCGAGCCGCTCGGCGACGAGGAACTGCGCCTCACCAAGGAATTCTTCGGCTTCGATCCGGACAAGTTCTTCGTCGTGCCCGCGGGGGTGCGGGAGCATTTTTCCGCCGGCATCGGCGCGCGCGGCGCCGCGGTGCGGCGCGAGTGGGAAGCGCTTTTCGCGCGCTATCGCACCGCCCATCCCGCCCTTGCCGGGCAGTTGGAGCGCATGTTCGCCGGCGCGCTTCCCGATGGCTGGGAGCAGGCTGTGCCGAGCTTCCCGCCCGACCCCAAAGGCATGGCGACGCGCGACGCCTCGGGACGCGTGCTCAATGCGCTTGCAGAACGGATTCCCTGGTTGCTCGGCGGCGCCGCCGACCTCGCACCGAGCACGAAAACGCGGCTTCTCTTCGAAGGTGCCGGCGACATGCAGGCCGCCGGAACACGCACCGCGGCCGCGGGCGAGCCAAGCGGGCGCAATATGCACTTCGGGATCCGCGAGCACGCCATGTGTGCGATCGTCAATGGCATGGTGCTGAGCGGCCTGCGCGCCTTCGGCTCGACCTTCCTCATCTTCACCGACTATGCGCGCGGCGCGATCCGCCTCTCTTCGCTGATGAACCTGCCGGCAATCCATGTCTGGACCCATGATTCGATCAGCGTCGGCGAGGACGGGCCGACCCATCAGCCGATCGAACAGCTCGTCTCGCTGCGCGCCGTCCCGGGCATGGTCGTCATCCGCCCGGCGGACGCGAACGAGATGGCCGAGGCGTATCGTGCGGTGCTGCACCTCAAGGACCGTCCGGCCGCGCTGATCTGCACGCGCCAGCCGCTGCCGATCCTCGAGCGCAAAGAATGCGCCCCGGCAAGCGGCCTCGCCAAGGGAGCCTATGTCCTGCTGGATGCCGAGCGGGCTCCCGACGTGATCTTGATTGCCAGCGGCAGCGAGGTCTCGCTCTGCATTGCCGCGCGCAAGCTGCTCGCGGACGAGCATATCGCCGCACGCGTGGTCAGCATGCCCTCCTGGGAACTCTTCGAGGCGCAGGATGCGGGTTATCGCGAGAGCGTGCTGCCGTCGGCAGTCACGGCGCGGGTGACGGTCGAGGAAGGTTCAACGATCGGCTGGGACCGCTATGCGGGTCCGAAGGGGATCGTGCTCGGCATGCACACTTTTGGGCTTTCCGCACCGATCAAGGTGGTAGCGGAACATTTCGGCTTCACCCCGGAGCGCGTGGCGGAGGCGGCGAAGACCGCGATCGCGCGTCGCGGCTAAGCGGCGGGTGCAGGTGGCAGGAAAGGAGAAACCGATGCAGCTCGGTATGATCGGACTCGGCCGGATGGGCGCCAATATGGTGGAACGGCTGATCGCTGCCGGCCACGCACTGGTCGTGCACGATGCGAGCCAGGAAGCCGTGCAGAGCTTGGTTGCGAAAGGTGCCCAGGGCAGCACCGATCTCGCCGCCTTCGTTCGCCTGCTCAAGCCGCAGCGTGCGGTGTGGCTGATGGTGCCGGCCGGTGCCGTTGAAGACGTGCTCGGCCAGTTGACGCCGCTGCTCGCCCGTGAAGATATCATCATCGACGGCGGCAATTCCTATTATCACGACGACATCCGGCGCGCCAAGGCGCTCGGCGCGAAGGGCTTCCATTATGTCGATGTCGGCGTGAGCGGCGGCGTGTGGGGTCGCGAGCGCGGCTATTGCCTGATGATCGGCGGCGAGCCGGAGATCGTCGGGCGCCTCGATCCGCTGTTCAAGGTGCTCGCCCCGGGAATGGCGGCGGCGGCGCGCACGCCGGGCGCCTCGGGCAAGCCTGGCGCGGCGGAGGAGGGCTATCTGCATTGCGGTCCGCATGGCGCCGGTCATTTCGTCAAGATGGTCCACAACGGCATTGAATATGGCATCATGGCGGCCTACGCGGAGGGCCTCAACGTGCTGCAGCATGCCGACATCGGCGCCCGCCAGGGCGAGACCGATGCCGAGACGGCGCCGCTTCGCGATCCCGAACTTTATCGATACCAGATCAACATTCCGGCGGTGGCGGAGCTTTGGCGGCGCGGCAGCGTCATCGGCTCCTGGCTGCTCGATCTCACGGCCGCGGCCTTGCGCAAGGCCCCCGATCTCGCCGAGTTCGCCGGTCGCGTCTCCGATTCCGGCGAGGGCCGCTGGACCCTCCAGGCCGCGATCGACGAGGGCGTGCCGGCGCCGGTGATCAGCGCCGCGGTCTATGCACGGTTCAGCTCGCGTGGCGAAGACGAATTCGCCGACAAGCTGCTCTCGGCGATGCGTTTCGAGTTCGGCGGCCATCACGAAAAGCCCTGGGGCCAGCGCCATGACTGAGGAGTCCGCGCACGCCCACTCGGACGCCATCGTCTTCTTCGGTGCCACCGGGGATCTGGCGAAGAAGCAGATCTTTCCGGCGCTCTATCGCCTGGTGCGCGAACAGGATCTGAACGTGCCGATCATCGGCGTGGCGAGGCAGGGCTGGAAGCTCGACCAGCTCAAGGAGCGCGCGACCGATAGCCTCAAGGAGCACGGCATTTCGCCCGAAGGCGAAGCTTTCGAGCATATGATGCAGCTCCTGCACTACGTCGACGGCGATTACAAGGATCCGGCGACCTTGGCCGGGCTGCGTCGCGAGCTCGGCGCGGCGCGGCACCCGCTGCACTACCTTGCCGTCCCGCCAAGCCTTTTTGCCACGGTCGCCGACGGGCTTGCCAAGTCACGCTCCGCCGACGGCGCGCGCCTGGTTGTCGAGAAGCCGTTCGGTCACGACCGCGCCTCCGCCGCGGCCTTGGAGGCGGTGCTGCTGCGGCATTTTCCGGAACAGAGCATTTTTCGCATCGATCACTATCTGGGCAAGGAGCCGGTGCAGAACATTCTCTACAGCCGCTTCGCCAATCCGATCTTCGAGCCGATCTGGAACCGCACCCATGTGCAGAGCATCCAGATCACCATGGCCGAGGATTTCGGCGTCGAGGATCGCGGGCGCTTTTACGACGAAACCGGCGCCATCCGCGACGTGCTCCAGAACCACATGCTGGAAGTGCTGGCAATGCTGACCATGGATCCGCCGACCGGCGAGGAGCACGAGGCCGAGCGCGACCAGCGAGCGAATCTTCTCAAGGCGGTGCGGCCGCTCGACCCGGCGCACGTGGTGCGCGGCCAGTACGAGGGCTATCACGCGGTGCCGGGCGTCCGGCCCGGCTCGACCGTCGAGACGTTCGTCGCTGTCAGGCTCGAAATCGAAAGCTGGCGCTGGGCGGGCGTGCCCATCTATATCCGCAGCGGCAAGCGGCTGCCGGTGACTGCCTCCGAGGTGCTCGTGATCCTGAAGCGCCCGCCACGCGAAACGTTCGGCGAGATAGTTCCCGCCTGGTCGAGCCACTTGCGGTTCACCCTCAGCCCCGACGTCTCGGTCGGGCTCGGTCTGCGCGTCAAGGCACCGGGCGAGCGGATGGTCGGCCGGGACACCGAGCTGATACTGACCCGCCAGCCCGGCGCCGACCGTCCGCCCTATCAGCGCCTGCTCGGCGATGCGATGCGGGGCGTCTCCGAGCTCTTCACGCGGAGCGACCTTGTGGACGCACAATGGCGGATCGTCGATCCTGTGCTCGACAATGTCTGTCCGCTCTATCCTTACGCCGGTGGCAGCTGGGGCCCGCAGGAGGCAGCCCAGATGATCGCCCACGACGGCCCCTGGCACGATCCGCGCCCTGGAGGACCGAGCGATGATGGAGGACATTGATGTCCGGAGTCTACGACGTCGTCTTTCTCTTCGACGTGGACAACACGCTGATCAACAACGATCGGGTGCAACAGGATCTCGGCGCCTACCTCGGCCAGGAATTCGGCCCGCGGGCGCGCGACCACTACTGGGAGATTTTCGAGAGCCTGCGCGCCGAGCTCGGCTATGCGGATTATCTCGGTGCCCTCGAACGCTATCGCCATGAGGACCTGCACGATCCGCGCATTCTGCGGATGGCCAACTGGCTGGTGGATTACCCGTTCGCCGATCGGCTCTATCCCGGCGCGCTCGAGGCTGTGGATCATGCCGCGCATGCCGGCCAGACGGTCATCCTCTCCGACGGCGACGCCGTCTTCCAGCCGCGCAAGGTGCAGCGCTCGGGACTTTGGCGCGCGTTCGAGAATCGCGTCCTGATCTATATCCACAAGGAACAGGAGCTTGACGATATCGAGCGGTTCTATCCGGCCCGGCATTATGTGCTGATCGACGACAAGCTCCGCATCTTGGATGCGGTCAAGCGGAGCTGGGGCCGGCGCGTGACAACGGTCTTTCCGCGCCAGGGCCACTACGCACTCGATGCGCGGGAGGTCGCGAAATATCCGCCCGCCGACATCGCTCTTGACACGATTGGCGAGTTCAGGCTGCTCGATCTCGCCCGATTTACAACCCCGGCAGAGGAGGCGCGTCCTTGAAGCCAACAGCAAAACTGAGCGAGCTCGGGCAGAGCCTGTGGCTCGACGACATCACGCGCGAGCTTCTCGACAGCGGCATGCTCGCGCGATGCATTGGCGAGCTCTCGGTCACGGGTCTCACCTCGAATCCGTCGATCTTCGACCACGCGATCACCCACAGTGAAAAATACGACCACGAGATCCGCCGCATGACGGCGCGCGGCTATAGCGGCGAGGCGCTGTTCCTCGAGCTCGCGCTCGAGGATCTCGGCCGCGCGGCCGAGCTCTTCCTGCCGGTCCACCACGCGACCGCCGGCATCGACGGCTGGGTCTCGCTCGAGGTCTCGCCGTTGCTTGCCTACGAGACCGAGGAAACGACGGCCGAAGCGATCCGGCTTTCCCGGCGCGCCAACCGGCAGAACCTGTTCGTCAAGATCCCCGGCACCCGCGAGGGTCTGCCGGCGATCGAGGAGGCAACCTTCGCCGGCGTCGCGGTCAATGTCACGCTGCTGTTTTCGCCCGACCACTACGTGGCGGCGGCGGATGCCTACATGAAAGGCCTGGAACGGCGCGTTGCGGCCGGGCTCGCTCCCGATGTGCGCTCGGTCGCCTCGCTCTTCATCAGCCGATGGGATCGCGCGATCGCGGCCGAAGTACCGCCCGCGCTTCGCAACACGCTCGGCATCGCGATCGGCCGGCTCGCCTATAAATCGTACCATGAGATCCTTGAATCGGATCGTTGGCAGCGCCTCGCCAACCATGGCGCCGCCGCGCAGCGGCTGCTCTTCGCCAGCACCGGCGTCAAAGATCCGAAGGCGCCCGACACGCTTTACGTCCAGGCATTGGCCGCGCCGAACACGGTCAACACGATGCCGCAGGCAACGCTCGACGCGTTCGCCGACCACGGCGAGGTGGGCGCGGTGCTGCCGCGCGACGGCGGCGACGCCGCCGCCGTCATCGATCGGCACCGCGCGGCCGGAATCGATATCGCGGCACTCGCCGCCCGCCTGCAGACCGAGGGCGCGCAGGCTTTCGTCGAATCGTGGAAGGATCTGCTCAAGACAATCGACACCAAGAGCCGGGCGCTCAACTAGAATCCGGGTGGAGAGAGATCCGATGGGGGGCACAGAGACCACCGAGACAGCGGCGTGGGCTGCCCTCGCCGCGCATCATCAGGCCGTCAGGAACCGCCACCTTCGGCAGCTCTTCGCAGAGGATCCGGCGCGCGCAGAAAAATTCTCGGTTGAGGGCGCCGGCCTGTTTCTCGACTATTCCAAGAATCGCATCTCCGATGAGACCATGCGGCTTCTCGTCGATCTTGCGCGCGAGCGGGATGTCGCCGGCCGGCGGGATGCCATGTTCCGAGGCGAGCGGATCAACACCACGGAGCGGCGCGCGGTGCTGCACGTGGCGCTACGCGCGCCGCGCGGCTCGCGGATCGAGGTGGACGGGCAGGATGTCGTGCCGGAGGTTCATGCGGTGCTCGACCGCATGGCAGGCTTCGCGCGCGAAATCCGGGACGGGCGCTGGCGGGGCCATACCGGCAAGCGCATCCGCAACGTCGTCAATATTGGAATTGGCGGCTCGTATCTGGGGCCGGAGATGGCCTGCCTGGCGCTCCGGACCTTCAGCGATCCGGCCATGACGTTCCGCTTCGTCTCGAACGTGGACGGGGCGAACTTCACGGCGGCGACAGACCAGCTCGATCCCGCCGAGACTCTGTTCATCATCTCTTCGAAGACCTTCACCACCCTCGAGACGATGACAAACGCGGCGACGGCCCGAAGCTGGATCGTCGCCGCCTTGGCCGCCGACGCGGCGGTCGCGAAGCACTTCGTCGCGGTTTCGACGAACGCCGACGGAGTTGCGAAATTCGGCATCGATCCGGCGCGCATGTTCGGCTTCTGGGATTGGGTGGGCGGGCGCTACTCGATGGATTCCGCGATCGGACTCTCGACCATGATCGCGATCGGGCCGGACCGTTTCGGCGAAATGCTGGCGGGTTTCCACGCCATGGATGAGCACTTCCGCTCCGCACCGCTGGAACGCAACCTGCCGGTGCTGCTCGGGCTCCTCACCGTGTGGTACAACAATTTCTTCGGCGCCGAGACGCTCGGTATCATGCCCTATGCGGCGCCGCTTGGCCGCTTTCCGGCCTATCTCCAGCAATTGCAAATGGAAAGCAACGGCAAGCACGTGACCCTCAGCGGGCAGCCCGTCGCTTGGCAGACGGGTGCGATCGTCTGGGGCGAACCCGGCACCGACGGCCAGCATTCCTTCTACCAGCTCATTCATCAGGGGACGAAGCTGATCCCTTGCGATCTCATCGGTTTCTGCGAGCCTTTGAGCCCGCTTACCCATCATCACGATCTCCTGATGGCCAATCTTTTCGCCCAGGCCGAGGCGCTGGCTTTCGGCAAGACGGCGCAAGAGCTTGCCGCAGAGGGCTCGCCCGCCTACCAGACGCCCTTCCGCGTGACCGAGGGCAATCGCCCGACCAACATCATCCTGGCCGACCGGCTCGAGCCGCGGACGCTGGGCAGTCTGGTCGCGCTCTACGAGCACAGCGTCTTCACGCAAGGGGTCATCTGGTCGATCGATTCGTTCGACCAATGGGGCGTCGAATTGGGGAAGGTGCTGGCTCAGCGTATCATCCCCGAGCTCGGCAAGGACGCCGCGCCCGCACGCGGCCATGACGGTTCGACCAATGCGCTGATTGCCCGCTATCGCCGTCGCCGCGGGTTCTGAGCGGAGCTGCAGGCCGCAAGCCATGCTGATTGCCGGCGATATCGGCGGCACCAAGACGCTCCTCGCCTTCTACACCGAGAGTGGCGGGGCGCGGAAGCCGACCGCCTTGCGCGAATTCCCGAGCGAAAAGTTTGCCGGGCTCGGCGAGATCGTGCGTCAGTTCCTGGCCGAGGTCGGCGAGCCCGTGACCGCCGCCTGTTTCGATGTCGCCGGTCCGGTGGTCGGCGGCCGCGCCCAGCTCACCAATCTCCCCTGGCTGGTCGATGCCGAGGCGCTGGCGCGCGAGCTCGAGCTGGCGCACGTGAGTGTCATCAACGACCTCAAGGCCGTGGCGTACGCCGTTCCGCATCTCGAAGAAACGGACCTCCAGACGATCAATCCGGGCCACGCCGAGCCGCACGGACCGATTGCGATCCTCGCTCCTGGAACCGGGCTCGGCGAGGCGTTCCTCATCTGGAATGGAAGCGAGTACCTGCCCTGTGCGTCGGAAGGCGGACACGCCGATTTCGGTCCGACTGATCCCTTGCAGGCGGCACTTTATCAGCATCTTGCCAGCAAATTCGGCCACGTTGCGTACGAGCGGGTCTGCTCCGGGAGCGCCATTCCCGGCATCTACGATTTCCTGCGCGCGCGAGACCCCGCGTCCGAGCCTCTGGAATTTGCCGCGCGCCTCGCCGCCGTAGAAGATCGCACGCCGCAGATCGTCGAAGCCGCGCTCACCAACGGCGCAGCGAACCCGCTTGCTGTGGCGACCGTCGATCTTTTCGTCTCCGCCCTCGGCGCCGAGGGAGGCAACCTCGCGCTCAAATTTCTCGCGACCGGCGGCGTTTATCTTGCCGGCGGCATGCCGCAGCGAGTCCTGCCCCGGCTCGGAGACGGGCGGTTCATGCGCGCCTTTACGGCCAAGGGACGGTTTGCCGCCCTGCTTGCTACCATTCCTGTAAAGGTGGTCGTGACGAGGGCGGCGCTGTTCGGCGCGGCACTCTACGGCCTCGACCGGCTCCGCCGCGCCGGCGTGATCTCCGGCTGAGGCTTCCGAACGGCACGCGTCGTCCGGGCAGCGCACTGCCGCGCCGCAGACGGCCACAGCGACGATCTTCGGGCTGCAGGCGAACGAAACGAGGTTCCACCGCTCTGCGCGGCGCACCGGGTCGTGCCGGTTCCGGCACCGACGCGCGCCCGGCTCAGTACATCCTTGAATGGAGGTTGGCCAGGATCCAGACCGTCCCACCGGCCATCATGATCAGGATCTGGGCGGAGAACAGCACCAGGAGCAGTTGGTCGACATTCCGATGCGGGGGGTGGATATCAAGGAAGAAGCGGAAATGCACCATCGCCTGGACCAGCGCGAAGATGCCGATGGCGAGCAGCAGCCAAGATCGCGTCATCGCGTGCCAGTATACGAGCGCGAAGGGCACCGCCGTCAGGGTCAGGGCCAGCACCAGGCCCCAGAGGTGGGAGTGCAGATCCTTCCGGTAGCCATCGCCGTCGCCGGAAATGCCCCCGGGGAAGTGCGGGTGCCAGTTCGGGTGACCTCCGAGCTCGTTCATGCGAGTCCTCCAAGATAGACGATGGAAAAGATCGCGATCCAGACAATGTCCAGGAAGTGCCAGAACAGGCCAAGTCGCTGCAAACCGAGCATGACGTCTTCATCGATGCCGTAGCGGGCCATCTGCACGATCAGCGCCACCATCCAGATGCACCCCGTGGTCACGTGCAGGCCGTGCAGCGGAACGAGGCCGAAGAAGGCAGACGTGAATCCGCTTCTGTCAGGGCCGCCACCCGCGGCGAACATCGCCAGAAAGTCGTGCACCTCGAAACCGAGGAACACCAGGGCCAGCAGCAGCGTCACCACGAGCCAGGCGATCAGCCGGCCATGGCCGTTGCGGTGTTTCAGCGAAAGCGACGCCATCCCGTAGGTGAAGCTGCTCAGAAGCAGCGCCGCCGTCTGGATAACGACGCTCTTGATGTCGAAGAGCTGCTTCGGACCAGGTCCGCCGGCTGTCGCGCCGACCATTATCGCATAGGTGGCGAAGACCGTTCCGAACAGGATCGCGTCGCTCATCAGGAACACCCAGAAGCCGAGATTCACCTCGTCCTCGCGGTCGACATGGTGATGGGTGGCGCGGAGCCTGATGCCTGGGTTGGCGTATGCGTTCTCGCTCATTCTGCCAGCTCCCGAACGCGCTCGTGCTCGGCAAACCCCATGTTGACCGATTCGGCCTCGTGATCGCGGGAGGCCGGGCGGAGCTCGGCGACGGCGTTCAGCCAGCGCATGGTGTCCTTACGGACCTCCGCGGCGGGGATGACCCTCTCGTAATCTCGGGAGAAGCCGTGAGCGATGATGGCGGCGATGCTGGCCAGCATGGCGATCGCGACCAGCCACCAGATGTGCCAGACGAGGCCGAATGCCGCGAGCCCGCCGGTGACGCACAGGATCGCGCCCATTGGGCTGCTCTTCGGCACTTCGATATCGGCGAACCTCTCCGGCCTGCGGTAGGCAGTGCCGTTTTCCTTGGCGACCATGAAGGCGTGCCTGGCGGTCACCTCGGGCAGGACGGGGAAGTTGTATTCGGGCGCGGGAGCCGCCACCGACCATTCCAGAGAGCCGGCGTCCCAGGGATCGCCGGCCGGAACCCGGTACTCCTCCCGCCGGATCACGGACACGACCAGTTGAATCACCAGCGAGGTGAACGCGGCCAGGATGATCAGCGCGCCGAACAGCGCGACCATCATGTAGGGCACGTAGATCGGGTCGAAATATGCAACGGTGCGGCGCGGGAAGCCCAGCAGGCCGAGCGCGTAAAGCGGAAAGAAGGCGAACATGAAGCCGAAGATCCAGCACAGCGCGGAAATCCGTCCCCAGCGTTCATCGAGCCGGAAACCGAAGGCCTTCGGGAACCAGAAATGATAGCCTGCCAGCATGCCGAACAGCAGGCCGGGGATCAGCATGTTGTGGAAATGCGCAACCAGGAACAGCGTGTTGTGCACTTGGTAGTCGATCGACGGATTGGCCAGGATGATGCCGCTCAGGCCGCCGATGACGAACAGCATCATGAAGCCCAGGCTGTAGATCATCGGCACGGTGAAGCGTATCCGACCGCGATACATCGTCAGCAGCCAGTCATAGATCTTCACCCCGGTCGGTATCCCGATCATCATCGTGGCGACGCCGAAGCTTGCGTTGACGGCGGCACTCTGGCCCATCGTGAAAAAATGGTGCAGCCACACGCCGAAGGACGCCAGGGCGATCGCCATCGTCGCAAGGACGAGCGAGACGTAGCCATAAACGACCTTGCCGGAAAAAGCCGGGATCACCTCGGAATACACCCCGAAGGCCGGCAGGATCAGGATGTACACCTCGGGGTGGCCGAACAGCCAGAAGAGGTTGGCGTAGTTCATCATGTTGCCGCCGGCCGCGTCGGTGAAGAAGTGGAAGCCGAGGTAGCGGTCGAGGGCGAGCATCAGCGTCGCCACGGTCAGCGGCGGCATGGCGAAGATCATGAGGATGCTGGTGCAGAGCGCGGTCCAGGTGAACAGCGGCATGCGCATCAGCGTCATGCCCGGGCATCGGCGTCGGTAGATCGTCACGGCGAAATTGATGCCCGACATCATTGTCCCGAGCGACGACAGGGACACGGCCCAGATCCAGTAATCGGGGCCGACCCCGGGCTGGAAGGCGAGTTCGGTGTAGGGTGGATACCCGCTCCAGCCGCCGGTCGAGAACTGGCCGACCACCAGCGAGACCATGACAATCATCGCACCAGCCACCGTCAGGCCGAGGCTGATCGAGTTCATCACGGGGAAGGAGACGTCGCGCGTGCCGATCTGCATCGGCATCACAATGTTGATCAGGCCGGTCAGGAACGGCATGGCCATGAAGAAAATCATGATCGTGCCGTGCGTGCTGAACAGCTGCCCGAAATGATCTGGCGACAGGAAGCCGCCGCCAAGGCCGAAGGCCTGCTGCCCGCGCATCAGAACCGCCTCGATCAGCGCACGGGCCAGCATCACGAAGGCGAGCACGATGTACATGATGCCGATGCGCTTGTGGTCGACGCTGGTCAGCCACTCAGTCCACAGATAGCGCCACCTGCCGAACCGGGTGATGAGGCCGACTGTCATCACCGCCCCGATAACGACCAGGCCGGCGGCGGTGGTGGCGATCCCGCCGTTGACGATGTTGCCAACCGTCGGATGCTGGATCATCGCCCAGAACGGCAGGCTGTGCAGGCTAAGCCGCCCGAAGATGAAATGGGTGAGTGACATGTGTTTCACCCGCTCGCCCCGCTCGGCCGGGGGTCTCGCTCGGCTCCCGCCCCGGGATTGCTGGCCATCGCGATATTCCCGCCCACAATCGCGGCGCTGCTGGTCGGACCGCCATGGAACGAGCGTATGACGTCGGCAAACAGCTCGGGCTTCACGTGGTTGAAATACACGGCGCCTGGCGGCATCCCGTCGGCTTTCAGCGCGGCACGGAGCTCCGGCACCGTGTTGTCCCGGCGGAGCACGCGATACACACTCGCCGTAAGCGGGGTCCCATTCGCCTTCACGCGGGCGACCCAGTCCCGGAACCCCTCCGGCGTGGTCGAAAGTGCAATGAACTTCTGGTCCTGGAAGCCCATGCCGTCGTATTGGGTGTTCTCACCCAGAAACTGCCCGGTGGAATCGGCAATCAGATGCAGCTTCGTCCGCATCGCTGCCATCGCATAGATCTGGCTGCCAAGAGCCGGGATGTAGAAGGACTGCATCACCGTGTCGGAGGTCAGCCTGAGTGCGAGCTGCCTGTGCTCGGGAAATACCAGCTGGCCCGCGCTGGCGATACGAAGCTGCGGATAGACGAACAGCCACTTCCAGTCGTAGCCGATCACATCGACCTCGAGCGGCTTGTCCTTGGACCCGAGCGGCAGGTAGGGATCAAGCGTCGTGGTGCCGTGCACGAGCCATAGGGCCAGAACGCCGACGACCGCCAGCGGTACGCCCCAGATCAGCCCCTCGAGCGGCCAGGAGTGCTCCCATTTGGGCGTGTAGCGCGCTCCGGTGTTCCGGTAGCGGTAGTGCCAGGCAAACAGCGGCGTGAGCACCAGCACCGGCAGAATCACGATCATCATCAGCAGAATGACGTGGAAAAGATGCGTCCGCTGCGCCGCCGCGATTGGGCCGTGCGGACTGAGGAAGCTGACGTCGGCAGCGTATGCTTCACCGGCGAACAGCAGCGGTGCGCAAAGAATGCAAAAGAGTGATAGACTCAGAGTGGCATGGCAG